>ERZ795052.6230-NODE-6230-length-11079-cov-6.531023_pt1 | contig 11079 bp, 9 predicted proteins | sample MGYA00375136_ERZ795052 | MGnify/ENA primary metagenome ERZ795052 (study PRJEB30181, sample SAMN05720156) | activated sludge metagenome | isolation source: Anaerobic digester | place: Japan | collected 2015-05-26 ... | reverse complement strand
GGGCGGAGGATGACCGCCCCGGCGCCGTCGCCGAAGAGGACGGCGGTGCCGCGGTCTTCCTGGTCAGTGATGCGCGTGAGCGTTTCAGCGCCGACCACCAGGACATTGCGCGCCGTGCCGGTCGCGATGTACTGCGCCGCTACGATGAAGGACCAGACCATGCCGCTGCAAGCCGCGGCCAGGTCGAATGCCGGGATCCAGCGGCAGCCCAGCTCCGCCTGCAAAAGGCTGGCGGTCGAAGGCAACGTGTGGTCCGGCGTGATCGTCCCGCAGACGATCAAGTCCAGCTCGGTGGGGCTCATTTGGGCCTGCGCCAGGGCCGTGCGCCCCGCGGCGGCGGCAAACGTCAGCGTGCTTTCGTCGGGCGCGGCGAAACGGCGCTCGCGGATCCCGGTCCGCTGAACGATCCACTCGTCGCTCGTATCGATGCGGCTGGCGAATTCCGCGTTCGTGACGATACGCTCGGGAACGCTGAACCCCGTGCCGGCAACCTCCACCTCCCAATCCACTTTCATTTGGCACCCTGTGGCCGCGGCTGTACGAACTGGGACGCAATCATGGCGGGAAGCCCCACCTTAACCTGCTCCTGGGCCACGCGGATGGCGTTGGCAATGGCCCGCTGGTCGCTGCGGCCGTGGCAGATGATGGCGACGCCATTGAGGCCCAGCAGGGGGGCGCCGCCATACTCGGTGAAGTCGTGCCGCCGCCAGATGCGATCGACGATGGGCTGGAAATTGCGGGCCAGCTCGGCGCTTTCCTGCTCGATTTCGTGAATGATCGTTTGGAACAGCCCTTCGGCCAGCCCCTCGGTCAGCTTCAGCACCACGTTGCCCACGAATCCGTCGCAGATGAAGACGTCGCAATGACCGCTGAATATGTCGCGGCCTTCCATGTTGCCGACGAAGTTCAGCAGCGGATCCTGCTTGATCAGCATGCGGGCTTCTTTCACCAAGTGGTTGCCCTTCACCTCTTCTTCGCCGATGGAAACCAACCCGACCCGCGGCTGCGCAATGTGCAGCAACTCGCGTGCATAGCAGGTGCACATGCGCGCGTATTCGTGAAGATGGTGCGGCTTCGGGGCGACGTTCGCGCCGACGTCACAGATCAGCACCGGGCCGTAAAACGTGGGCATGACCACGGCAATCCCCGGCCGCGAAACGCCCTCCACGGGGCCCAATTTGAGCTGGCAAGCGGCTGCGAAAGCGCCGGTGTTGCCCGCGGAGATGAGCGCATCCACCTCGCCGTGGGCCCCGGCGACCGCCATGCGCACGATTGAAGAATCACGCTTCTGGCGCAGCGCCTCGACCGGCGTGTCGTGCATGCCGATCGTCTCAGCGCAGTAGACAAACTCGACGCGCGGGTCGCTCAGCTCGAGGGCCCGGCATTCCTGCTCCAGCGGCTCGCGTAGGCCAAACAGAACGAGCTGGTCATCCGCTCCTAGCCGCTCCAGCCCGCGAATCGCGCCCCGGATGATCTCCCGCGGCGCGTGGTCGCCCCCCATGGCGTCCAGCGCGATCCGCATGGTCTTTATGACTCCTCTTTCTCGAGCTTGACGGAGGTATGAGCGTTGACGTATCCGCAATTGGGGCACGCCAGGTGCGGCCGCCGCGCCTGCCCACACTGTCGGCAGGCCACCAACTGAACCGCACGCAACGCGTGGTGTGAACGGCGAGTGCGTTTGCGCATCTTTGATTTCTTCGTTACCGGAAGCATTGCTACTCCTGCGGAAGCCGGATAACCACCCCGGCCGGCAAATGCCGGCTGTGCACGGCCCTGGATCAAGCCACAATTCGGATGACAGTACGCAGAACGCCCGCGCGTGTCAAGGTAGCAGGGTCGGCGGATTGAGGGATCTCGGCGGTTTAGGGACCAGGATTCGAGGGATCAACGGATCGGGGGATCGAGGGATCGAGAGTCGGCCGGCCTATTCCTTGTCTGGCTCCTGACCGGGCTTCCGGGCCTTTGCTGGCAACGGCGTCTGGCGCGGCTTGGTCAGACCGAACTCGCCCACCGGAGCGACCCGCCGGTAACCGAGGTACAGCACTACCTCGAGAATCTCGGTCCAACTCGGGAACGGCCGGTTATTGACGCGCTTGTATTCGTCGATGGCCTGGATGAAGTCGGACTGCTCCTCGTTCATGCACCCTTCTTCAGCCGCCCGGCGGTAGTCCGTGCGGCGGCGCCCCGGACCGCGGCGCCGGTCAAATTTGGACCGCCGCTCGCCCGAACGCCGTTCACAGAGGGCTGCTTGTTCCGGCTGCGACGGTTCGCAGCCCGAATAGTCCGCTTCTTCAGGATGAGTCTGCATATTCACATTATCGGCGCCGCTGCCGCCGACCCTGAGCGCAGCGCGCCCGCCCGGCCGCAGCTCGCGTTGACCGCCGCGCGCACCCCCCAAATCGCTTCCAGCGTCGCGTGGCCTCCCTGGCCACGCGACGCTGGCGTGATTGCGACAACTCTGTGCTAAGCTCGTAACGGTCAATTGCCTGGCCGCGACTGCCCAGCAGTCACAGCCGGCCCGATTTGCACCTGAATTGAAGCGGAGGTCCTAATCCTCGTCTTCGTCCTCGAAGTCGTCGAGGTCTTCGTCTTCCTCGTCCTCGTCTTCAAAGTCGTCGTCGAAGAACTCTTCTTCGTCTTCTTCCTCGTCCTCCTCGTCCTCGAGCTCGAAGAAGTCTTCGTCCTCCGGCTCATCTTCCTGGCTACCGCGGCGGCGCCCATCGGCCATCAGGCCTAGCGCGCCGGCGCTGTCGAACTCGATATGCTCCGTTGTTTCCACTGGCTCCTGGTCGGTTTCTAGCTCGAACAGAAGGTCCGTCCCGTATTCGGCGGGAACCGTAACGTCCGGTTCCACCTCGGGGGCGTGCAACGGCCGCATCTCCAATAACTGGAACATACGTGCGCTCCTTCCGATGATTTCCAGGCTCAACGCGCGGCTTAATACTTCCGGTCGGGAGATTCGTCAAGCGACTTTTTCGGAATCTCGCAGCAAGCTAATCAGCCGCGGCAATTAGCATAGGCGCCGCCAATTAGCTATACTGACAGAACCGGTTTCGTAAAGGGTCGGTCGATGGGCGTGTTCGATAAATTCGCGAAGAGATATCAGCGAAAACAGGAGGAAAAAAAGCTGCGCGACGCGGCGGTCGTGTCGGACGACGATGTTCCGATTCCCGACATGCCCGTCGAGCAGGCTAAGGCCGAACACGTTATAGGACGAAACGACCCTTGCCCCTGCGGCTCGGGAAAAAAATACAAAAAATGCTGCTTCCTGAAAGACGGCAAGAAGGCATGAACGGCTCGTCAGAACGCTCCTCGGTGGCCTCTTCACCGTCTTCGCCTGCTTCCTCCGCGGCCCCGGCTGACGCCCCCTGGTACAGCGCCGGCATCGCGTTCTCTTGCGCTCAATGTGGGAACTGCTGTAGCGGAGCCCCTGGCTACGTTTGGGTAACGCTTCAAGAAGCCGGTCAGATCGCGGACGTCTTGGGTCTTCAGCTCTCCGACTTCACCCGCCGGTACACGCGGCGCGTCGGAAGCCGCCTAAGCCTGATTGAACTCAAGGGCGGTGATTGCGTTTTCCTAGTGCGCACGCCGGACGGCCTTACAAACTGTAAAATCCATGCCGTCCGCCCCGTCCAATGCCGAACCTGGCCGTTCTGGCAATCCAATCTGAGTTCGCCCAAAGCTTGGGAACGCGCAGGCCGTGGCTGCCCGGGCATGAATCACGGCCGGATTCATCCGCTGCCCACTATCCGGACCTGCCTTAGCGCAAACGCTGATCTGCCGCTCTGAGAACGCTCGTTCCATCACGCGCCGTACCTTCCCACCTTCCCACCTTCCCACCTTCCCACGTTCCCACGTTCCCACGTTCCCACTTTCCCACGCGTCCGATCGTGTGAAAGTGGGAACGTGTGCATGTGGGAATGTGCAGGGCAGGGGCGTGTCTCGAAAGTCGAGCTACGCGCGCGCCAGCTCTGCCAGAACCGCCTTCAGGTATTGGTACGACTTCTGTACCGAGGCCGGATAAGTCCGCTCGTCCGGGCTGTGCGCGCCGTGGATCTTCGCGCCGAAAGAGACCATGTCCAGGTCGCCGCCCATTTGTCTGCCGATGATCCCGCATTCCAGGCCGGCATGAATGGCGGCCACGTTCGGCTCCGACTGGAACAGCTCGCGGTAAACGCGCTGGCAAATGCCCAGCAGCGGCGATTCGGGATTCGGATTCCAGCCGGGGTAGCTGTTGCCGCTCTCGACCGTCGCTCGGGCGAGGTTGCCGACGGCTGCGATCTGGGACCAGGTGGTCTGCACGCGGCCTTCCATCGAGCTGCGGCTGAGGCAGCCGACGACGATGCGCATGCGGTTGCGCTCGGGCTGAGGCTCGCTGACGATGGTGGCGACGTTATTCGAAGTCTGAACCAGGCCCTTGAGCTTCTGATGCATCTCGAGCACGCCATGCGGCAAGGCTTCCAGCGCCCAAAGCAGACGCTGCGTGTCGATAACCGTGAGCGAGGCGGGAACGGCGCCGCGGTCGACGGGCTCGACGGCGATGTTGAGGTTCGGTTCGGCGGATTCACGCCGGACGGCTTCTTGGACTCTGACCGCCGCTGCTTTCAAGGCGGATAGCGTACGCTTTGAGGCGACGATCACGGCGTTCGCTTCGCGCGGAATGGCGTTGCGCTTGCTGCCGCCGGTGATTGACGCAATCTGCACGCGTTTTACGTCGGGGTCTAGCAGGGTGCGGACGAGGATCTTGTTGGCGTTGCCTCGGTTCTCATGGATGTCGCCGCCGGAATGCCCGCCACGCAGGCCGCTGACGGTGAGGCGCGCCAGTTCGAGGCGTCCCGACACGGGCCGCGTGGGAAACTCCCAACTCAGGGTGATGTCGCCGCCGCCGGCGCAACCGATGTAGATGACCGTATCCTCGTCGGAGTCGAGATTAAGCAAGCGCTTGCCGCGGAAGAAGTCGGGCTGAAGCGCGGCCGCCCCGGTCATGCCCTGTTCCTCGTCGACTGTACAGAGGATTTCGAGCGGGCCGTGGACCACGTCGGGCGAGGTTGCGGCGGCTAGCGCCAGGGCGACGCCGATGCCGTTATCTGCGCCGAGCGTGGTGCCATCGGCGCGGACGATTTCTTCGCCGGTGGCCGGATCGCGGTCGAGAATCAGGCGGATCGGATCGCGGTCGAAGTCGTGGGCGGTGCCGGCGTTCTTTTCGCAGACCATGTCGAGGTGCCCTTGGAGCACTGTGATTGGCGCGTTTTCGTGGCCCGGGGTGGCGGGCACTTCGATCAGCAAATTGCCGGCGGAGTCCTCGCGGACGTTAAAGCCGCGTTCCTGGGCCAGGCGGCGGACGTGCTCGCGGATGCGCTCTTCGTGCTTGGAGGCGCGCGGGACGGCGGCGATGCCGCTGAAATACTGCCAAACGGCCTGCGGTTCGAGGCTTGCCACGGCGGAGCTGGTGTCGTTAGTCATGTTCATTTCCTCATCCGGGTCCAACGAAAGAGGGCATATTAACCCAACCGGCGCGCAGCGTCATGGGCGGCAGAAGGTAGAAGGCAAGTGCAGAGCCGGCCGCGGCACGGGTGCGGCGCGCCGCCCGCCGGCGGATTATCGAACCGAATGCCGGCATGGACTTTAAACGCCCCTTACGCTACCATCCCGCGAAACGATGCGGTCTGCATGCCGGCCCGACACGGATTTGCAATGTCCTTGGCGTGGGTAATCACCGAGGTCCTTACACACAACTGGGCCCTGGTGGCCATTGTCTCGACGATTATTACCCTAATTGTTGTCCCCCTCCTGATTGTGCTGAAATATGTCCGCATTTCGCTCAATATCATGCGGACTACCAAGCCCCCGTTGGCGCGCAACCCGCTCGATTTTGAGCGACTGACCGGCGAACCGGTCAGCTTCCCCGCCTACGACGGCATGCCGCTGGCCGGGATGATCCTGCGCGGCAAGGCGGCCGGGCCGCGCCGGGGAATGATCATCTTCGCCCACGAGTTCTGCTCGGACATGTTTTCCTGCGCGCGTTATTGCAGCCCGCTGCTGGCCCTGGGCTACGACGTGTTCACGTTCGATTTCCGCGGCCACGGGCGGTCCGCTTGCGAGCCCGATTACACGCCGCGCCAATGGGTCACGGATCGCGAATTGAACGACATGCGTGGCGCCGTTGCATTCATCCAGAACTGGCTTGAGGAACGCGGCCTGCCCAGGGAGGTGGGCATTTTCGGCATCTCGCGCGGTGCGTGCGCCGCCATCCTGGCGTCAGTCGAGAACCCGGAGATTCGCGCCATCGTGGCCGACGGCGCGTTCAGCACCGACACGACCATCGAATATTTCATGAAGCGCTGGGCGTACATTTTCGCACGCGTGCGCATTGTGTATGAGAACCACCCGCCCGTGTTTTGGCGTTTTCTGCGCTGGGCCATGATGCACTTTGCGGCCCGCGAGTTTAAATGCCGCTTTCCCTCAGTCCGTAAGGCCATCCAGCGCATGACGCCGCGCCCAATCCTTTTCATTCACGGCGAGAAAGACTCGTATTTGCCCGTCGAATACGCCAGTCGTCGCCTCTACGCACTGGCCGGTCAACCGAAATACCTGTGGGTCGCGCCGGGTTCGCGCCACAACCAGGCCGCCGTCCGGCACGCCGAGTTCTATGCCTGGCTGACGACTTCTTTCTTTGACCGCTACCTGGCCCGCATTCCGCAGGCTTGGCAGGTCGCCGACGCGCCCCCAATCGAAGCCACCGAAGCCGGCGCTGTCGAGCATGACCTGGCCGTCGACGGAACCCGCTCGCCAAGTTGAACGGGGCCAGCGAATGCCCACGTTAATCGAGCGAATAGCCTGCAAGCTCGCCCACCTGCACGCCGGGCGAGTGTATCGCCAATTTCTAAGAGCGGTCGACAATACGCCGCATGAGCAAGCCCGTGCCTTGCGCCGCGCTCTACGGGTAATCGACGGCAGCGACTTCGCACGCCGCTATCAACTGACGCCGGACACCGCGGCCGCCGACCTGCGCCGTATGGTTCCATTGTGCGGCTACGAGGCCCTCCGCCCGTACATCGAACGCGTTTGGGCCGGCGAGGTTCGCGCGCTCTTCCGGGCCCGTTCACCAATTCTCATGTTCGCCACCAGCAGCGGCACGACCGCCAAGGCCAAGCTCATACCTGTAACCAGGGAATTCGTACGCGACTATCGCCGCGGTTGGAACGTCTTCGGCCTGAAGATGCTGACAGATCATGCGGCCGCAGTCCTGCGACCCATCCTCCAAGTTACCAGCCGCTACGACGGCCGGCGCAGCCCCGTAGGCATTCCGTGCGGCGCGATCACGGGGTTGCTGGCGAAGATGCAGAAGCGAATCGTCCGCCGGTTCTACGTCGGTCCGCCGGAGGTGGCGAACATACCTGACGCACTGGCGCGCTATTACACCTTGATGCGCCTGGGAATTGCCCGCGACGTCAGCTTTGCGATCACTGCCAATCCGGCCACTCTCATACAGATGGCGCGGACTGCCGCGCAGGAAAGCGAGGAGCTCATCAGAGACGTCGCCGACGGGAGCCTGTCACGCCGGCTCGTGCCCGATAAGGCCCTCCGCGATCGTCTTGCGGCCGGCCTGAAACCCGACCGCTCCAGGGCCGCGGAACTCGAGCGCTTGCGCGCCGCTTACGACACACTCCGGCCGCGCGACTACTGGAAGCTAAGTTTCCTTGCATGCTGGACTGGCGGCAGCCTGGAGCATTACCTGGACACGCTCAGAAGCTGGTACGGGGACATCCCGATCCGCGACATCGGGCTGCTGGCCAGTGAGGGCCGAGTTACCATTCCGTTTGAGGACGGCGTTCCAGCGGGCGCGCTCGACGTGACCGCCGCGTTCTTCGAGTTCATCCCAATCGAATGCTGTGACCAAGAACAGCCGCAGACGCTTCTCGCGAGCGAGCTTGAGACAGGCCAGGATTACGCGGTCGTGTTGACCAACACGGCGGGTTTGGTGCGTTACCGGCTGGATGACGTGGTACGCGTCCACGGTTGGCTCGGAAAAGCGCCGGTGCTCGAATTCCTATATCGCGCCGGGCGGGTGGCCTCAGTGGCCGGCGAAAAACTTACCGAGCACCACTGTGCCGCCGCAGTTCGCAACGTCTGCCAAGCCTTCAAGTTGCCCGAACTTGATTTCGTCTTGGCGCCTTGTTGGGGCGACCCACCTTATTACCGGCTGAGCTGCGAGGTTAAGCTCAGCGCGGCGCAAGTCGAGGCGTTGGACCGTGAACTGGGTGTTCAAAACGAGGAGTATGCATCACGACGCGCGTCCATGCGTCTGGGCGCCGTGCAACTGCGTCTCCTCCCGCCCGGCAGCCTGGCGGCAATGGACAATAAAATGATGAAGGCTCGCGGGGCAGTGGCGGAACAGTACAAGCGCGTTTACCTGCTCACTAAGCCAGGGGATGACGACGGCATACTGACGACTATGCGTCACGCGCCGCGCCAGAATGCCGGCGCGTTTCAATCTGCGGTTCCGGCTCGCGGCGGCGCATAAGGGCAACATTCAACAGATCAACACTTTGCCGGCGACGACCAGATAGCGCGGCTGTTCGTTGCGCGTCTGATAACCTTGTGGAAAAGGTGTGTTTTTGCTGTCTTCGCACTCAGACTCCGATAGAAGTCAACATAGTTAAAGTTCAAAACCGCTTTTCCTGGTAATTTGTTAAAGTATCTGCTCCTCTCAGTTCGATAATTACAGCATCCGCGTCCTACTTAAGTTCATAAGGGTGTCTCGCGGGATCGCCGGATTTTCGTCAGCCCTCGCGAGAAGAAAACGAGTAAGGAGAGTGGCGAAGATGCCCGCCAAAACCGCGAAAACGGCCAAAGCCAGGCCCGGCAACAAGGATGTCGCCCGAATCTGGCGCGATTACCAGCGCACACGCTCGACGGAGCATCGCAATCAACTCGTTGAGTACTACATGCCGCTGGTGCACAAATTAGCCGAGATCATCGCCCGCAGGCTCTGGCCTCGAGTCACCGCCGAGGAGCTCGCCAGTGCTGGGTACGATGGCCTGATAGGAGCGGTGACTTCCTTCGATCCGAAGCGCGGCGTCAAATTCGAAACCTTCTGTCGCCAGCGCATTCTCGGCGCCATCCGCGACTGGCAACGTGAAATCGACCCCCTCGGACGCTCCGGCCGAAACTTCGAACGGGCCGTGACGGCTGCCGAGGATCATTTGCAGGCGCGCACCGGCCGCGTCCCGAATTCGGACGAGTTGGCACGCCATATGGGCCTGCCGCTGAGCCGCTTCATCAAAATGAAGAACACGGTTCTAGCCTCACATTGCGTCCCGCTTGAGTCGGGCAGCGATCGCAGTGACGACCCGCGCGCCAGCGCATTGGTCCCGGTCGATCCAGGCCCGAGCCCGGTACACCACACCGAACGCGAGCTGATTCGCGAGCATATCACGCGCGGCCTGAAGGAGCAGGACCGCCTGATTCTGACGCTTTACTACTACGAGAAGCTGACGATGGCCGCCATCGGAACCGTCCTGGGCGTGAGCGAATCGCGCGTCTGCCAGCGCCACGCGGAAATAATGGAACAACTTCGCGCCCGCTTCGTGGACTCGGCCTGCGACCTGGTGGCCTAACGGCTCCTGGTCTATTCCCGCTATCAATCTCCCCCAATGAACTGGCGCGGTCGACGCGACCTCCGCTAGCATCGCAGCCCCCAGCGGCAAGACTTCTTCGTCGATGTCAAACTGGGGGTGATGCTGGGGCAACACGTGAGTCCCGAAAACGCGGGTCACGCCTCCAGGCCGCCGCCCGCGATCATCGCCTCCCCACCGCCTCCGTATTCATCTGCAAGGCTGAAAAATGAGGCCGATCGGGGGCGGCAGTCCCGCTTGACAATTTGTAACCAAGCGGGCCGTCCCAAGCAGCATGGCATGTGCGCGTCATGCCCGGAGGCGTGCATTACGCCCGGGATTGCTGGAGGCGAATGACAGGTCTCCACCGGTAGGGCGTCCATGTCGGCGCGTATCGCGACTGCAGGTCCGGCCCGCCCCTCCAGGTCTGCGACGAGCCCAAAAAGTGCCGCCGATGCCGGGCTGCCGTTTGAGGCCCAATGCCTGCAAATGGAGTCCACAGTGAGCCGTTCCTGGCCGCTAAGTTCAGAATTAGCATGGAGTTAGCGGCACCAGCCGTGCGGTTCGCCGATCATAAATCTGGATGAGTCGATCAAGTCATGCGGCATTCTTAAGGCCTCGCGCGCCTCTGTAATCTCGCTTAGCCAACGGCGTGACAATCCCGTTTACCGTTAGCAGGCGGCTTGGGATAATATCAAAAGGACGAGCTTATACCGGGGCGACCGCGAGGACCGGCGCGATGTGGATCTTCGGAACGTTTTGCGACGAGTTCTGCGTCGCCACGCGACTCTATCTCAAGCTCGACCTAGCGCCGTCGCGTGAAACACTGCTGCACTTCTGCGAGCAGATACGGCGTGCCTTTCCCAGCATGACCCGCTTTCGCCGCCGCGCTGACGGGGCGGTCGTCCTGGACGAGGAAGAGCGCGCGCAGAGCGGCCGGCGGTATCTTCGCATCGGCACCAACGCCCTGCGCTTCGGACAGTTCGGCCCTCCGGCCCGGGAGGCGGTAGCGCAATTCGGGCGAGTCGTTTTCACCCAGGCCCCGGTGCAACTCAGCCTCAGCGACCTCGACTACCAGAATATGGAAGTCTTGTACGCGTTCGATCTGGAATACGCAGGCAACCATGACGAACTGGTCGCGGAAACGTTGCTGGGCGACAACGCGCTCATGGCCGCCGTAAGGGGGGGCGAGCGGCGGATCATTGAGTGCCAGCCGTGTATCGGAGTGGCGCTGGGGTCCGAGGACCTGAGCACGCACGCATACATCGACGTCCGCGGACGGACTTCGATGTTTGAAATTCGCTCAGGCGAATATGAGCCGCAGCCCTTGACCGTCTACCTGACCCTGCGGCGCGATCTCCGCACCGCGCCGTCCGACTTGCTGCGAACGCACCAGGAATTGCTGGAACTCGGGGAGGAATACGCCGCCAGCCGCGTGATTCCGCACGTGGTTCGGCCGCTG
>ERZ795052.6217-NODE-6217-length-11108-cov-6.230254_pt1 | contig 11108 bp, 9 predicted proteins | sample MGYA00375136_ERZ795052 | MGnify/ENA primary metagenome ERZ795052 (study PRJEB30181, sample SAMN05720156) | activated sludge metagenome | isolation source: Anaerobic digester | place: Japan | collected 2015-05-26 ... | reverse complement strand
TTGTCACCATCCAGCAGGCCGCCGAGTCCGCCGAGGATCGAGCCTTCGCCGCGCGCCCGGCCGCCGCCCTGCGGGGCGGCGGCGTAGATGCGGCCGGCCAGGCGGCTGAGGGGGAGGGATTGCAGCCAGACCCGGCCGGGTCCGCGCAAAGTGGCAAAGAAGAGTCCTTCGCCGCCGAAGAGGGCGGTTTTGATGCCGCCGACCAGTTGGATGTCGTATGCGACAGAGGGCTGGAAGGCGACGATGCAACCCGTGTCCACGCGAAGCAATTCACCCGGGGCGAGGTCGCGCTGGAGGATGGTGCCGCCGGCGTGGATGAAGGCGAGGCCGTCCCCCTGGAGGCGCTGGAGAATGAAGCCTTCGCCGCCGAACAGTCCGGCGCCGAAACGTTTGGTGAAGGCAATGCCGAGGCTGACGCCTTTAGCGGCGCAGAGGAAGGAGTCTTTTTGAGCGAGCAACTCGCCGCCGATCTCGTGGAGATGAACGGGGATGATCTTGCCCGGATAAGGCGCGCCGAAGGCAACGCGGCGCTTGCCGTGGCCGCGGTTTTGGAAAATGGTCATGAAGAGCGACTCCCCGGTGAGCAGACGTTTTCCCGCGCCCATCAGGGCCCCGAGCAGGCCGCTGCGCTGCTGTTGCGAGCCGTCGCCGAAGATGGTCTCCATGTGAATGCCGTCGTCCATGTACATCATGCCGCCGGCTTCGGCGACCGCGGCTTCCATGGGGTCGAGTTCGACCTCGACGAACTGCATTTCCTCGCCGTAAATGCGGTAATCAATTTCGTGCATGACAGCCATAAGCTTTCAATCGTTAGTGAACCTGTCTTCGTCTGCTTCGCCACGGCACATTTGCCGTCCGGCGCGCGGCGCGCCCGACCGAGGCGACGCGGCACGGGGCGGCGAATTGTCGGGCATTGGTTAACCGGTTTCGGGTTGGATGTCACGCCCGTAAAGGGCAGAGACACGGGCGAGGGTTTGTCTGGTGCATGCCCGGGGCTGGTGGGGGGAAGGCTGGCGAGAACGTCCACGCACGCGGGCTTGCGGGGAAACACTTCGGGCTTGGGATTGAGGGAGGGAGGCGGTAATTTGCGGCGCAGGCGAAGCTTATGACAAATCAACTTGCAGCAATCGAGCACGTTAAGGAGAAAGCCATAGACCTCAGCATGCAGTATGGGCCGAAGGTGTTGGTGGCGGTTTTGATCATGGTGGGCGGTTTCTTTGCGGCCCGCTGGGTTTCGGGGGTGTGCGAGCGGTGGCTGGGGAAGCTGGAGCTGGAGCCGCCGGTGCGGCAACTGATTCTGCGGCTGGTGCGGATGCTGGTGATCTTGCTGTTTTTGCTCATCGCGCTGACGAATCTCGAGATTCAATTGCTGCCGCTGATCGCCGGACTGGGCGTGGCGGGAGCCGGGGTCGCGTTTGCGATGCAGGGGATTTTGGGCAACCTGTTTGCGGGGTTGACGATCATCTTCACGCGCCCGTTCCGCGTGGGCGAGTATGTGGAGATGGCAGGGGTGGAGGGGCGGGTCGAGGCGATTGAACTGTTCAGCACGATTCTGAGCCATCCGGACCGGTCGCGGATCGTGGTGCCCAACCGGAAAATTGTTGGCGAAATTCTGCACAACTACGGGAAGATCCGGCAACTGGACGTTATCGTGGGGGTGGCCTACAGCACGGACCTCAACGCGGCGCTGGCCGCGGTGAACGATGTGCTGCAGCGCACGCCCAGTGTGCTGAAGGACCCGGCGCCCGTGGTGCGGGTATCGGTGCTGTCGGATTCCTCGATTAACATCGCCATCAAGCCGTGGGTGCCGGTCTTGGAATACGGCCCGGCGGCGGGCGAGATCAACAAGGCGGTGGTGGAGGAATTCCGGGCGCGCAAGATTTCGATTCCGTTCCCGCAACGGGAGGTGCGGCTGCTGAACCCGGCCGCGTGAGCGGCGGGAAAAGGCGGCGTGGGACGGTATTGCGGATGGGAACGCTCGTGCCCAACGCCACCCGAAACCCGGGCGAGCATCCCGCTTCCGGTTCCGTTTTAAGCGGTTGGTCCGAGGTTGTGCGCCGTTAGATTGAGAAGGTGGCGGCGGCGTCCTGCGTCTGGAGGTAATCGAGGATGCGGGCGACGGATTCGGCGATCGAGAGCTGGTCGGTGCGGAGTTCGAGTTCGGGGTGGAGCGGCGGCTCGTAGGGGGCGGTGATGCCGGTGAACTCCTTGATTTCCTTCGCGCGAGCCTTGGCGTAAAGGCCCTTGGGGTCGCGCTGCTCGCACACCTCGATGGGGGCGTTGACAAAGACCTCAATGAACCGCCCCGGGGGCAGGAGCCTGCGCACCATGTCGCGGTCTTCGCGATAAGGGGAAATGAAGGCGGTGATGCAGATGACCCCCGCGTCGGCAAACAACTTGGCGACTTCACCGACGCGGCGGATGTTTTCGGTGCGGTCGCGGGGCGAGAAAGCGAGGTCGGAGCAGAGGCCGTGGCGGATATTGTCGCCGTCCAGGACGTAGGCATGGCGGCCGAGGTTGAAGAGTTCGCGCTCGAGCTCGGTGGCGATGCTGGATTTGCCGGAGCCGGAGAGGCCGGTGAGCCAGAGGACGCACCCGACGTGGCCGTTGCGGAGTTCGCGCTGCTCGCGCGTGACCTTGCCGCGGCTCCAATAGATATGGTCGCTTTTGGTGTGGGCGTCGTGAGTGCGCCGGGGGTAATTGTCGGCGGCGATGATGCCGCCACCGGAGACGTCGAAGCCGTCCACGATGACAAATCTGCCCGTGGCGACAATTTCCGAGTGGATGTCGAAGGCGATGGGTTTGCGGGTGTGGAGGGTGAGCTCGGCGACTTCGTGGCGGGCGACGCCGGTGGTGGCGACGTCGCGGGCCACCGGCTCGAGGGTGGAAGCGTCAATGACCTTCTGGATGCTCTCGATGGAGCACTCGACCTCCTGGGTGGCCAGTTTGAGTTTGTAGGTGCGGCCGGGCAGGAAGGGTTTGCGTCCCAGCCAGAAGAGGCGCGCCTTGAAACTCGACAGCTCGTAAGGGGGGGCGCTTTCATGGGCGGCCACGGCGCCGCGGGCCACAAAGATTTGCTCGGTGAGGGTAATGCCGATGGACTCGCCGGCGGTGGCGTAGTCGCGGGGCGGGGCGTTCCAGCGTTCAATGGTCTTGACGGTGCTGGTTTTGTCGGTGGGGGAGAAGACGAGTTTGTCGCCGACGCGGAGGGTGCCGGATTCGATGCGGCCGGCCAGGATGCGGCGTTCGTCGAAGCGATAGATGTCCTGGACGGGGAAGCGCAGGGGCTGGTCCTTGGGCTGCTCGGCGAGCTGGAAGGCGTCGAGGGCTTCGAGCACGGTGGGCCCCTGCCACCATGGCATGTTGGGGCTGAGGGAGGCGAGATTGTCGCCGTGCTTGGCGGCGATGGGGATGAAGACCAGGGGTTCGACCCCGATGGTTTTGAGCCAGGCGCGGTATTCGTCGCGCACGTGCTCGAAGCGGGACTGGCTGTAGTTTTCGAGGTCGAGCTTGTTCACCAGCACGGCGATCTGGCGAATGCCCAGGAGGTTGAGGAGGTAACCATGACGGCGCGAGTTTTCCTGGACGCCCTCGTGGGCGTCAATGAGCAACAAGGCGGCTTCGGCGTTGGCGGCGCCGGTAATCATGTTCTTGAGGAACTCCTTGTGGCCGGGAGCGTCAATGATGACGTACTGGCGTTTGGGGGTGCGGAACCAGATCTGGGCGGTGTCAATGGTGATGTTCTGGTCCCGCTCCGACTGGAGGGCGTCCATGAGGTTGGCCCATTCGAAAGGAACACCGCGGCGCTCGGCGGCGAGCTGCAACTGCTCGAGTTTGCCCTCGGGCAGCGAGCCGGTATCATGAAACAGGCGGCCGACAAAGGTGGACTTGCCGTGGTCCACGTGGCCGACAATCACGATTTTGAGTTGCTCGGCGGCCGCGGTGGGCTGGCCGTTGCCCGGGGCGGCGGCGGGGACGGGCACGGGCGGGCTGACGGCCGCGCCCTCGCGAGGCGAGGCGGTCTGCGGGATTGCGGAAAGGAGGGCCCCGCGGGTTTGATCACATGTATCCATCACGTCTGAGTTTTTCAAAGGCATCTTCGCTTTCCTTGTCTTGAGCGCGGCCGCTGCGTTCCGGGGTGCGCGTCTGGCGCAATTCCTGGATGATCTCCCGGACCGTTCGGGCGTTGGATTTGATGGGGAAGGTGCAGGGGGCGCAGCCGAGGCTGCGGTAACGTTCGCCACGGTCGTTGGCGAAGTAAAGGGGGATGACCGGGATGTTTTCGCGTTCGATGTATTCCCAGACGTTGAGCTCGGTCCAGTGCAGCAGGGGGTGAATGCGGATGTGCGCGCCCTTCTCGTAATCGGTCTTGAACTGGTCCCAGAGCTCCGGAGGCTGGTCCTCGACGTTCCACTCCATGTTCTTGTCCCGCGGGCTGAAGTAACGCTCTTTGGCGCGGGTGGGCTCTTCGTCACGGCGGACGCCGACGATCACGCCGGTGAAGTGGTGTTTGTCGAGGACTTGCTTGAGGGCGTCCTTCTTGAGGGTGCCGCAGCATTCGACGCGGGTGGCTTTGCCGTTGGGGTAGGTGACGCCGCTCTTGAGCACCGGCTCGTTCTTGCCGACCACAAGCTGGAGTTTCCAGTTCTTCACCAGGGTGTCCCGGTATTCGATCATGGAGGGGATTTTGTAGGTGGTGTCCACGTGGACGAGGGGAAAGGGCACATGGCCGAAGAAGGCCTTGCGGGCGAGCCACAGGAGGACGGTCGAGTCTTTGCCGATGCTCCAGAGCATGGCGAGGTGTTCGAACTTGTTAAACGCCTCGCGGAGAATGTAGATGCTCTGGTTTTCGAGTTTGGCCAGGTAGTCCATTTGCTAATTCAAACAAGCGGGAACGTTATGACAGGCGCCGGACGGCGGCAATTTCCATTTCGCTCAGATTTGGAAATCCAGTTTCTTGGGCAGGAAAGTGTGAATGCCGCACTCGACCTTGTTGAAGCCGGTCCACCGTCCGGCGCGCTCGTTGGCGTCCGGGGCGGCCAGGGTGGTGCACGGCTGGCAGCCGATGGACCGGTAACCGCGGTCATGCAGGGGGTTGTAGGGGATGCGGTGCTGCCGGAGGTAATTCCAGACCTCGTCGCGAGTCCACTGGGCCATGGGATTGAGTTTGACGATGTCGCGGCCGGAGGCTTCGTCGAAGGCGTAGAGTTCGACCACGCCGATGTCGGCGCGGGTGGCGGACTGCTGGCGGCGCAGGCCGGTGATCCAGCAATCCAGGTCGCAGAGTTTGTCGCGCAGGGGCAGAACCTTGCGGATGGTGCAGCACAGGTCCGGGTTGCGCGTCCACAACTCGGGGCCGTGGATGTCCGCCTGTTCGGCCACGGTAAGATCGGGTTCGAGGGTTTCGATCGGGAATTCGAAGAACTCCTCGAGGCGCCGCTTGAGCGCAACGGTTTCGGGAAAAAGCAGGCCCGTATCGAGTGTGAAGACGGGGAAAGGCAGCCGGTTGAGCTTGGCCAGGTGCATCATGACCAGGCCCGCGCCCTGAAAGCTGGTGCCGATGGCCGCGCGCGGGCCAAACCGCTCCCATGCCCAGCGCAGAATTTGCGCCGTGGGCTGCCGGCCGAGGGACTGGTCCAGCCCACGCACCTCGGCGGGGGTGAGCATGCGAGGCGGCTGCGCCGGCGGGGCGGGCGGAGTGGATTCCCCAAGCGGCTGCGGGGCAGGGGGCGGTTGCAAAGAAGAAGCGGCTGGCATGGAAGGCAGGGCGTTTGCGAGATTGAACAGTCAAAGCGCGCGAGCCGGCGCCGGGACCGTGGTGTCGTTCCAGAGCACCCGGGCGCAAAAATCACCAAAGCGTTCGCCCGGCTGGCGCCCGGCCACGTAGCGGGAGAGAACCGCGCGCAGTTCGGCCAGCAGCTCGTCGCTCCTGAGCCCGTCCTTGTACAAGCGGTTGAGCCGGGTACTGGCCTCGTTGCCGCCGAGGTAAAGCTGATATTTGTTGGGGGCTTTGCCGACGAACGCGATTTCGGCCGTGTAAGGGCGCGAGCAACCATTCGGGCAGCCGGTCATGCGAACAATCAGCTCGTCGTCCTGGAGCCCCAGTTCGGCCAACAATGCCTCGAGTTGGGTCAGGAGGCCCGGCAGAGCGCGCTCGGATTCGGCCAGCGCCAGCCCGCAGGTGGGCAGCGCCGGGCAGGCCATCGAGGCCAGCCGCGTGCGACTGAAAGGGTTGGAGGTGGAAATGCCGTGCTCGGCCAGGAGGGCATCCATGCCGGCCCGCTGGTCCGGCCGCACGTTGACCAGCAGGAGATTTTGCGAGGGAGTCAGACGGACCTCGGGCAGGAAGGTTTCGATGACGCGGCGCAAGCCGGTCTTGAGCCGGTACCCGTCGGAATCCTTGATCCGGCCATTTTCGATGAACAAACCGAGGAACCAGTTGCCGTCGGTTTGCTCATGCCAGCCCAGCCGGTCCCCCTGCCGGGTAAACTGGAACGGCCGAGCGGGCTGCAACCGAATCCCGGTTCGTTGCTCGAGCTCGGACCGGAACCAATCCACGCCGCGCTCGGCGAGGACATACTTGAGCCGGGCGTGTTTGCGGTTGGTTCGGTCGCCAAAGTCCCGATGAATGGTCAGCACCGCCTTGGCCACCGCCTCGAGATGCTCCGGAGTGAAAAAGCCGATTACATCGGCCAGGCGCGGAAAGGTCTGGGGGTTGCCATGAGACATGCCCAGCCCGCCGCCGGCGACCAGGTTGTAGCCCGCCAGCTTGCCACCCTCGGCGATGGCCACAAAGCCCTGGTCGTTGGTCAGAATATCCACGTCGTTGAGCGGCGGGATTGCGAAGGCTGTCTTGAATTTCCGCGGCAAATAGGTTTGGCCGTAAAGGGGGTCTGCGAAGGTGGCCAAAGCCTCGGGCTTGAGATTGAGTTCCTGGCCTTCGATCCAAATCCTGTGATAGGCGGGCGTTTTGGGCGCCAGGACGTTTGACAGGTGTCTGGCTTGTGCCAGCACCTCATCCACCAGCGGGCTGGTGGCGGGCGTGGGAGGGGCCATGACGTTGCGGGCCACGTCGCCGCACGCGGCGATGGTGGTCATAAGCGCCTCGTTCAACGCGCGCATGGTTGCCCGCAGGTTCGACTTGAGCACGCCGTGGAACTGAAAGTCCTGGCGGGTGGTGATCCGCAGCGTGTTGTTGCCGTAACGGCTCGCCAGATCATCGCACACCACGTATTGCGCCCCGCTGAGGACGCCCCCCGGAAAACGGGTCCGCACCATCAGCATGTAGTGCTTTCCCACCTTCCGTTTGTCCCGATCATCCTGTTGATAGATCCCGTGAAACTTCAGGAACTCATAATCGTCGTCCGAAAACCGGTCGGCGGTTTCATCGGCCAAAGTCTGGGCGATTGTACCCGAAAGGAAGGGATTCGCATGCTTAAGCCATTCATTTCGAGTAAGTTTAGACGGCTGCGCCTCAATCATAAGTGTCTTACTAATCTTATTTATGATTAAAACTAGTCTGTTGCGTTGGATTTGTCAACCCCCCTCTTTTTAGAGCAGAAAAAAATTCGTGGGGCGTCGCTTCGTACGGCGGTGTTGCCGCAAGCAAGAGGGCACGGCGACCGGCCACGGACAAATGGCAGGCTAAAACCGCGCGCTTTACAGTGCGGGAACGGCGCCTAGACTCTGCTGCACTCGCGACCGGTGTCGGGGGAGCGGAGATTTCCTTCCGCCACGTTTTTCAACGATTGTGAAAGACAGCAAGATGATAATGAAGCGAACGCCTCTTTTTGACGTGCATCAGCAACTGGGCGCCAAACTGATTGAATTTGGCGGGTGGGAAATGCCTGTGTATTACTCGGGCATCGTGGCCGAGCACCTCGCCGTGCGGCAGGCGGCGGGTCTATTTGACATTTCGCACATGGGGGAGGTGTTTGTTCGCGGCCCGGGAGCGGCCGCTTTTCTGAACTACATATTGACCAATGACGTGGGGCGGTTGCGGCCCGGACAGGGGCAGTATTCGCTGATGTGCAAGCCCAGCGGTGGGGTGGTTGACGATCTGTACGTCTATTGCCTGGCGCCGGAGGAGTTTTTGTTGGTGGTGAATGCCGCGCGCATCGGCGCGGATGTGGCCTGGCTGCAGGAACAATGTTCGCAACGGCCGGACCCGCGGCAGGTCCGGGTGGAGGATGCTTCCGAGCAATGGGGAGCCATCGCGGTGCAAGGTCCGGCGTCGTGCCGGTTTATTGAGGTTTGCTGTGAGGGGCGCTCGGATCGGGGCACGGCTGTGTCCGTGGCCACCGAATTGAAGAAGAACGAGGTGGCCGGATTCAGGTTTCGGGGCGATGAGGTGTTTGTGGCGCGGACGGGATACACCGGCGAGGACGGCTTCGAGGTGGTTGCACCTGCGGGGTTGCTGGCGCCGCTTTGGACCGCGTTGCTTGAGGCGGGCAGACCGTTTGGGGCGCAGCCAGCGGGCCTGGGCGCGCGGGATACGTTGCGGACGGAGGTTTGCTATCCTCTTTACGGGCACGAATTGGACGAGAACACGACGCCCTTGGAAGCCGGCCTGGGGTTCTTTGTGGCGCTGGAGAAGGGCGACTTCATCGGCCGGTCGGCATTGATCGCGCAGAAGGAGGCGGGCGTGAGCCGCAAACTGGCGGCGTTCAAAATGATTGAGCGGTCGGCGCCGCCCCGGCCGCAATACGCCATTTGGAAGGGGGGCGCCGACGGGATGCGGGTGGGGGTGGTCACCAGCGGCACGCAAAGCCCCTCGCTGGGGATGGGCATTGGGCTGGGGTATGTCGTGGCCGGGTGCGCAGCGCCGGGGACACGAGTGGAGATAGAGATTCGGGGCCGGCGCGCGGCCGCGGAGGTGGTGCGCAAACCGATCTACCGAAAAGCAGATTGACCCCTGGGTTGAACCCTGACTGAATAAGCTTATGGCGAATGTTCCTTCGGATTTGAAATATGCGAAATCCCATGAATGGGTCCGCGTTGCGGGCGACGTGGCGACGGTGGGCATCACCGACCATGCCCAGCACGAGTTGACTGACATTGTCTTTGTCGAGCTGCCGGAACCCGGCCGGCAAGTGGCGGCCGGGCAGTCGTGCGCGGTGGTCGAGTCGGTGAAAACGGCGAGCGATATTTACTCGCCGGTGAGCGGCGAGGTTCTCGAGGTTAATCCCGAACTGGGCGGCAATCCTGGCCTGGTCAACAAGGAACCCTACGCGGGCGGCTGGTTCTTCAAGGTGAAAATGACCCGGCCAGCCGAAGTGGAGACGTTGCTGAGTCCAGAGCAATACCTGGCCCAGATTGGTCCGAATTGAGGGGGGCAAAAGGCTGATTTGCAGCCGCCGGTGAACCGCAATCCGCCCCGCAGGCCAAATCTGCGGGGGACGGTTGAAAAACCGGCCCACTGACTGCACTGTATGGATGTGAAACCGAAGCAAGTCCGACTGTTCATCAAGCCCTATTGTGGTTGGTGTCACAGGGCCATGCGCTGGCTGGACGAGCGGAAGGTCCAATACCGGGCCATTGACGTGACGGCCGACGAAGCCGCTTATGACGAAATGATCCGGCTTTCGGGTCAGGAACTCGCGCCCGTGATAGACGTGGATGGCGAGATTCTGGCGGATTTCGGTCCGGATCAACTCGCCGCATTTTGGAAGAACCTGGAGCAAAAGCATGCCGGCCTCGATTCCCGTTGATTGCCCCCCGCGGCCCCGTTTGCCCGAATGGCTGCGCATCCGGCTGCCGACCACGGATCGGTTCGCGGGAACCCGGGCTCTGTTGCAGGAACTGAAGCTCCACACCGTTTGCCAGAGCGCGATGTGTCCCAACCATTGGGAGTGTTGGGAAGCGGGGACGGCGACCTTCATGATCGCCGGGGAGCGTTGCACGCGGGCCTGCGGGTTTTGCGCGGTCACCACGGCCCGGCCGTTCCCGCTGGAAGCGGACGAGCCGGACCGCGTGGCGGAAGCGACCCGCCGCATGGGATTGAAGCATGTGGTGATTACGGCGGTGGCTCGCGACGATCTGGCGGACGGAGGGGCCAACCATTTTCGACGGACCATCGAAGCGGTTCGAAGGCTCAATCCGCAAACGGTGATCGAGGTCCTGACGCCTGATTTCAACGATCGCGATGACGCCATAGACGCCGTGCTGGCGGCCGCCCCGCACATCTTCAACCACAACCTCGAGACGGTTCGCCGGCTGACGCCCCAGGTTCGGTCCCGGGCGACTTACGACCGTTCGTTAAGCGTGTTGCGGAAAGTCAAAGAGCGGTCCGGAGGCGCCCTTTACACCAAGTCCGGGCTCATGTTGGGGCTGGGCGAGACCGAGCAGGAGCTGTTCGAGGCGCTGGCGGACCTCCGGGCGGTACGCTGTGACATTCTGACTCTGGGCCAGTATTTGCAGCCGACGCTGAAGCATCTGCCCGTGACGGAGTACGTGTCGCCCGAGCGTTTCGCGGATTACGGAGTGCGCGCCAGGGCGATGGGCTTTCTGCATGTGGCCAGCGGGCCGATGGTCCGCAGCTCTTATCACGCGGAAGATTTCCGCCTCCCGTCAACGGCCGGCCCAAGGGCTGTGGCGGATGACATAGACGGCGCCGGCGACCACCGCGGCCAGCAAAGCCAGCGCGACTAGCGTGGCGATGAGCTTCAGCACCCGCGCCTGCTGGAAGGCGCGGCGGGTGCGTTGTTTTTCCGCCTCCATGAACAGCGCAAATTCCTTGTCCGCGGCAATGATTGCGTCGAGGTCTTCGCGCAATTGGAGCATTCGCCACGCCCCGCCCAGGCCGCGCCAGGCCGGGGGCAGGGTGGCCAGTTGCTCGGGGCCGGGGACGGCCATACCCGAATGAGTCCAAAACGGGGCCTGCTCCTGCGTCCACAAGCGCAGGAGGCCATGGTTCGTGGCGAGGGAATGAATCCGCTCCCACAGCAGGGGCCGCAAGGAATCGGCCAGGGCGAAATCGGTAAAGCCTTCGCTGTGGATGCGTCCCTGCCGCTCGAGCATTTGCAGGCCCACGGCGCCGACGACGCGGCCGTCGTGCTCGGCTACCTGGAACTCGGTGACTCGTCGCGCGAGTTCGTCGGCGGGAAAGC
>ERZ795052.6208-NODE-6208-length-11119-cov-5.037057_pt1 | contig 11119 bp, 10 predicted proteins | sample MGYA00375136_ERZ795052 | MGnify/ENA primary metagenome ERZ795052 (study PRJEB30181, sample SAMN05720156) | activated sludge metagenome | isolation source: Anaerobic digester | place: Japan | collected 2015-05-26 ... | reverse complement strand
CGATTTCGTTTCCTCACGGTGCTGGCGGCGGCAGGGTGTGTGCTCGCGCCATTTGCACAAGCCGCTCGGGCGATCGAAGTCGGCAGCACCGGCTACAAATTCCTGCAGATGAACCCGGATGCGTCGGCAATGGCTCTGGGAAGGACCTTCTCCACGGAACGCGGCGGGGCGATTGCGCTTGCGGGCAACCCGGCAGGTCTGGCCGGTGTTGGAACGGTATCCGCTGTCGTATCCCACACAGAATGGCTGTCTACAATTCGTCACGAGTTCGCCGGCGCGGCCATTCGGCGATTTGGCGGTGTCATCGCCGTCTCTTTCCGGACTCAGTCCTCGGGAGACATCCCGCTTCGCACTGCGGACACGGGCGGTGATTTGATCGGCCTTCCGACCCCCGCACCGCTTGGCACGTACGGCGTGTATGACGCCGCGCTGACGGTCGGCTACGCCCGCGCAACGACTCTGGCAGACGTAGGCGGAAGTATCACCTACGCGTATGAAAAGATCTTCACGGCGGAGTCTTCCGCCATGTGCGCGAGCGTTGGTATGCAGCGGCGCGCCGGGGACCTGATCCTTGGCGCGGCTGCCCGCAATTTCGGTTTCTCATCAAGAATGAAATACGAGAGAACTCCGCTTCCGTGGGATATACAGGCAGGCGCGGCGTACGACCGACACATCCGCGATGTCCCGTTTCGCCTGGTTGGGGATTTCCGCTATGCGCCGGACTGGTACGCGACCTTTCATCTGGGAACGCAGGCAACCTTCGGAAACGTGTTTGTTGCGCGGGCGGGGTACGAGAACGGTCTGACGCGGAATCTCGATACTGCGGGATTTTCCGGCGGACTCGGATTTCTGCACCGCGGATTTCGTGTGGATTATGCGTATCAGCCGCAACGAACCGGGCTCGGCAGTCGACACGTGTTTGCAGTAGCGATCGGCGGGTAACTCGAAGACGAACGGAGCCTGTGGCTTCCGGGACAGATCCAGGTTTCATACCCAGATTCTAAGGAGATCATCGCATGGCAACAAAGGGGCTTCAGGTAGGGTTCATCGGCGCGGGCGGAATGGCGCAGAGCCATATGAAAGGCGTCGCCAGGCTCAGTGATGTGAAGATCGCCGCGATATGCGATGTGGACGAACAGCGTGCACAATCGGTGGCCAAGGAATACCACGCGGCGGCGTACACGGATTTCCGGGCGATGCTGCGCAAGAAACTCGACGCCGTGTATATCGTGCTGCCGCCGTTCGCCCACGGAGAAGTGGAAAAGGCCGTGATCAAGAAGGGCCTTCCGTTCCTTGTGGAGAAACCGATTGCGCTGTCCGCGAAACTCGGCGAGAAGATCCTCGACGCAGTGGAAAAGAAGAACCTGATTACCTGTGTCGGGTATCAGCTTCGGTACATGTCGAGCATCCAGCAGGCCAAGGCGTTCCTTGACAAGAAAACGCTCGGGATGATCGTCGGGTACTACTGGAGCGAAATGATTCGTGGCGCGTGGTGGCCCTACATGGAGAAATCGGGAGGGCAGGTCGTGGAGCAGGCGACCCACATCGTTGACCTCATGCGCGACCTCGGCGGAGAAATTGTTGAGGTAGACGCCCGCATGGAGCAACGCGTGCACGGCAAGAACGATGGCATCACGATTCCGGACACGTACAGCGTCCGATTTGGATTCGCAAACGGGGCGATTGGCACGCTGACCACCTGTTGCCTGGTCGGCGAGTGGAACATCGGGCTTGATATCATGGTGGACCGCGCCCGATTGCACTGGAAGATTGATGAACTCACGGTTACGCCGGATTCCGTCACGCTTCCTGCCGTTGAGTCCTTCAAAGCCGGTGACATTGACGCGACGTTCCTCAACGCCGTGAAAACCGGGGATCGCTCGGCTATCCGCTCCGACTATCGTGATGCGTTGAAGACGCTGAAAGTCACGCTCGCGGCGACGGAATCTGCAAGCAAAAAGAAAACGATCGTGTTGAAATAGCGTTCCACGCATTCTGCATTACGAAAGGCACATTTCACATGGCCGAGATGCTGTTCACGTTCGCCTCGTACGCCACGCGGATTGAGGGGAGTCTTACGCCGCTGAAAGGTATGAAGCGGCTCGCGGACACGCTTCATCCGTATGGCGTGAAGATCACCTGGCTTGTAAACCACGATTCGGCCGAGGCGTTGAAAAGCGACTTGACCGAATGGCACGATCGGTTTGGCGATGACATTGCGGTGATGGTCCCCCATTTCAAGGGCGGGGCACCGGAACTTGTGGCCCAGGCGCGGGCGACCCGACAGAGGATGCAGAAGATCCTCCCGTGGACACGCGCCGATATCGCGGGGAACCACGTGCGAAGCAGGGAATCCCTGGAATCGCTCGAAGCAGCCGGGTTCATCGGGCTGTGGGGATTCTGCTGGGAGCAGATCGAGGTGGATGACATCACGGACCGTGGCTGCCCCTGGGGCTTTTACTACCTCGATCCGGCGTTCCGGACCGCTCCGAACACACGCCCGAAAGGGCTGATCGGCATGGAATGGACCGCGCGTGATTTGCTCAAGGCGTACCATTCAGGTAACCCGTGCATCTACAGCACGGATGTAAACGATGTCGCGCGCGCCGGAATGTGCCTCTGGCGGGATATCGAATACCTCAAGGGCATGTTCGACAACTACTATCGGAACCTGCGGTACAACGATCTCGTCCTGTACCAGGTTCATCAGGAAGCCCACGAGATGATGCCGGAATTCCGCTGTTACTCGGAAGAGGATTGCCGGGAAGCAGAAGAGATGCTGGACGAACTCGCGGATTACGTTGTCGGACATGCACACATCAGGACGGCCACTCTTTCCGAAGCGGCTGACGTGTACCGGGAGCGGAACGATTTCACAGAGCCGAGTTACATGCTCTGGGAAGACACGCCGGCTCCTCCGTACAACCTTGATTACTCGCGAGGTACTCCGCGGGGCCCGTGGCCAAAGACGTTCCTGTTCTACGATTCGGAATGCCAGATGATGTTCGTGGACGGCAAATTCGAACCGGTGTGCCTCAGGAACTACGCCGACAGGGAAACGACTGCCAGGCGATACTTTGAGGAGGTGGATATCCCGCGGGTGCGGCTCCGGTCGCACACGCGATCACCTTACGGAATGGAGCTGCACCTCACCGTCGAGGCACTGAAAGCCATGCCCTTCGGCATCACGATCTGGGAGGACTTCGGGCCCTATCTGTTCGCGGAATCTGTCTCTGAGCCGACGGGAACGGATCTCATGGCGTCCAGAATCCTTTCACAGGAGCTGCTTTTCCTGCGGTACAACGTGCCTGAGGGCAAGACGGAACTCCGCGTGAGGTTCAACAGGAAGTAGACGCATTCCTGTTCCAATGACGAAGGGGCGCGGTGCAGCCGCGCCCCTTCCATTTTTGCCCACACAACCGATCAACCGCGCCGTCAGTTTGTCACGCCAGTTTCGCCAGGGCATCCGCGTCCGCATACACAGCCACGATTTCCCCGAAATACAAGGTGTGATAATCGCCACTGCGGTAGGCTGACCGGTCAATTTCAGCCGAAAGCGTCTCCTGAATCACGTTGTTTTTCTCTACTACGCGGCACTCGTAATGGATCACGCATTCTTCGACAATCGGTGGGGCAACGCGGCGACCCGGTGTTGCTGTCAGGTTCTGTGCGGCGAATTTGTCTTCGTCACGTCCGGAGACTTTGCCGCAGTATGCAACCGCACCGGCAAGGCTTCGCGGCGGGATGTTCACCGTGAACTCGGGGGTCGCCTCGAGGCATTCGTGCGTGTAACGTGACGGGCGGACGAGCACGCAAAAAATGGGCTTCCCCCAGATCCACCCGACCGTTCCCCACCCGATAGTCATAACGTTCGGGCGCCCGTTTTTTCCAGTGGAGACGAGAAGGGCACCTCCACGTGAAAGCACTTCGAGGCTTTGCGACAGGTACGCCGTGAACTGGATATCCTGTTTGGCCATTCTTCTGTCCTCCGTGCACCTACAGGTGATACACATGGGAGAGGTCGCGGCGCGTGATGGCGTTGCGCGTATCCACAATCAGCCTGCTCTTTTCGGCGACGCGATCAAAATCAAACGCAGTGTGGTCGGTGAGAATGAGTACGCAGTCCGCTTCCCGGAGAGCCTCGTCGGTCAATTCAACGCGTTCGACGGGTTTTCCGTCGATGGAAAGTGAGCGGACGTGGGGATCGCAGTACGTCACAAGAGCGAACTTCTTCCAGAGCTCCCGGATAATGCGCACTGCCGGAGCTTCGCGGACGTCTTCCACGTCCTTTTTGTAGGAGACACCGAGAACGAGGATTTTGGACCCGTTCACGCATTTCTTCTGCCGGTTCAGCGCCACGATCACTTTTGTGGTGACATAGTGGGGCATCATGTCATTGATTTCGCCGGCGAGTTCGATGAAGCGCGGCGAGAAATTCACCTCTTTCGCTTTCCACGAAAGATAGAACGGGTCAATTGGTATGCAGTGGCCTCCCAGACCGGGTCCCGGGTAAAACGGCATGAACCCGTAAGGCTTGGTGCTTGCGGCTTCGATGACTTCCCAGATGTCCACTCCAAGCCGGTCGGCAAGGAGCGCCATTTCGTTGATCATTGACACGTTGACGAGGCGGAAGATGTTCTCCAGCAACTTTTCCATCTCCGCGACACGCGGCGAGCTGACCCTGTGCACCCGGGGATTGAAGGTGCCGTAAAGCGCCGCGGCAAGCTCGGTACACTGCGGGGTGACGCCTCCGACCACTTTCGGCGTGTTGGCGGTTGTGAAATCCTTCCGGCCGGGGTCAATCCGTTCCGGGGAGAAGGCGAGATAGAAGTCCTTTCCCACGATGCGGCCGGTCGCTGTAAGACGAGGAAGAATGATCTCCTCCGTCGTTCCGGGATAGGTAGTGCTTTCGAGAACAATAAGCTGACCGTCTCGCAGGTTCTGCGCGATCGCGTCGGCGGTGCTGGCGACGTACGAGATATCGGGTGTCTTGTTTTTGTCCAGCGGCGTCGGAACGCAGATGCATATTGCGTCGCACTGACCCAGATCAGACAGGTTGTTGGTAGCGCGGAGGCGCCCGCTCTTTGTAAGCGGTACGAGACGTTCGTCCGGCACGTCGCCGATGTAGGATACACCGTTGTTGACGGAATCCACCTTGGCGGGCTGCATATCGAACCCGATCACGCGGAGGCCCGCCCCCGCGAACTCAACAGCCAGTGGCAAGCCGACGTACCCGAGCCCGACGATCCCCACTTGAGCCTGTCGCGATTCGATCAGTTTTTCCAGAAAATGCATGCTTTTTGTTCGCCTTTCGACGCGAAAAAGGGCTGGCGCCCCACCCGGGAAGCCAGCCCACTCGCAATGTGCTCACGCAAAGCCACCAGATCCCTCTCAGCGACGACCCAGCCGTTCCCTGAACCGTGCGCTCAGGTCTTCATCGCGGTCGTCATCCGGAACGAGGTCGTTGATGGCACGGTCCACTTCTTCCCATGTCAGGGCGGCTTCGGTGGCCTTCATGATCGGCTCGATGAGATGCGTATGCCGCCCCACCGCGCGACTGATGTACGCTCTTTTTTCCTCTTCCGTAAGGACGAAGCGAACGCCGCCGGTTTCGAGCTCCGCTCCCCCAGCTTCCACAGCATCCTGGTCGATTCCCAGATCATCCAGGAACGCCTGCGCTTCTTCGTGCGATTCGTCCTCGGTGACAGCGGCTTGCTCCGGCATGAACAGCGAATCTACGTCGAGCATGTCGACAAGAGCGCGTCCCTCGCACAGCTCCGCGACTTTGGCCGTTCCTTCCGGCGTGCCCCGCAGAACCATCACCGCAAGTGCCAGGTCCACCGGAGCTTCACCCGGTTCGTCTTCTGCGCGAATGCCAAGAACCAGCAGCGCGTTGCTGAGGACCGACACCGCAGCGCGGTCCTTCGAACCCTGGAACTCCTTGGCGTCCACATCGCGGAACACCCTTTGAACGGTATCCGCGGAGAGGAGTCTTTTCTCGTCATCCTGTGCCATCAGCGAGAGCGCGCGGACGTAGCGCTCTTCGAGACCGAGGTGGCTGGCAAGCACGACGGCGCTCTTTGCGGCAACTTTTTCCTGCCGGACGAAGTAATTGGCTTTCAGGCTATCAATCGGTGAAACCAAAGATTCCATCTGCAGAGACAGCGCCCGGTTGATCAACTGGTGCAACTCCTTGCGCGAAAGCACCATGCATTTCCGCAGGGCTGCATCCCAGGTTGCCACGGCGGTCTGGAGAGCAGGGTCGGCATAGTCGAAGCGCTGGTCGTTTTTCCGGCGTTCCAGTTCTTTTCGCCAGAAGCTGTCCTCCACAGAGCGAAGAACCCGCAGCGCCATTGTGGGCAGTGCTTTGCCAAGCAATTCGGGGAACTTGATGGTTTCCCCTTCAGGCGCTATCTGCGCGACGTAACGCTCCGTCGCCCTTCCAACTGCCAGTTTGATGGCTTCGCGCGCCTGTTCTGAAGATGGGATTTCCATGATCAACCTCTCTACGGCGCAGTTGCGCCACACACGCGGAGTTGCACGCTCAGATACCCCCCAGCACCTTGTCGAGTTCTGCCAGCGCGGAATCGGCGAACCCGCCCCCGACGCTCAAACCCTTCTGATCACCCCCTTCGCCGGGGACGAGATTCGCCGAGATCTCCTTCACCGTTTTTTCCGCGAAAATCTTCACCATTCCAACGGTTGTGCCGCGCGCAAAAATCGAGACGAGTATAGCCTTGTCTTCCACCGCGCTTACGTACAGGTCCTTCTCCTTGCCCTGTATGTAGAACGCATTGAACTCTTTTTCACCCATCTGGCCGGCGATTTGTTGAGTCGAAGCGAAGTTGGCCGACACCAGCGCGCCGAACGATACGGGATCTATCGTATCCATGGCACCCGACTGGCATACGAGGTGTCCATCCGGGTCCACAAGCAGCACCGTCCTGATTCCGGCGTCTTTCACGTAACCCGCCAGAACACTCTCAATGGTCTGCATTTGCTCCGCGGAGAGAGAGCCTCCCTGTTTGTTCATCGTCTATGCTCCATCTGCGGCGATGGGTGGATGAGCAGTGACCGCGCCGGGTTATCGCGTGCCCTCTTTTTCCAGCTTTTCCAGAACCATACGCGTAACCGCCCTCAATGCTTCGAACACTCCGCGCCCTGTCAGGGCTTCCATTTCGAAGTTCGGGACGCCCCTCGGATTCATCTTGGCGTTCAGTTCCTCCACCGACATCACGTCAGGCAGATCCCGTTTGTTCCAGCCGATCACAAACGGCATGGCATCAAGGTCCATACCGTGTTCCTTGAGATTCTCCCGGAGGTTTTCCAGACTTTCCACGTTGTCGTCGTACCGATCCTTCTGGCTGTCCGCGACAAACACGACGCCGTCGGCACCACGCAGTACAAGCTTTCGCGTGGCGTTGTAATACACCTGCCCGGGGACTGTGTAAAGCTGGAACTTCACCTTGAAACCTTTGATCGTTCCCAGATCGAGTGGTAACAAGTCAAAGAACAATGTCCGGTCCGTTTTTGTCGCGAGGCTCGTCAGCTTCCCTCTGTTCGTCGGGGGGACCTTTTTGTGTATTGTCTCCAGATTCGTGGTTTTGCCACTCATACCGGGACCGTAATAGACGATTTTGCAGTTGATTTCCCGGTACCCGTAATTGATCGTTGCCATGAATCACCCTCCCACGAAACCTGAATGAGTGTCAAGCCGATTCGCCGGTCACTTTGTCGAATTGCTGCTGGACTGCACGCACGGTTGCAAAGAGGTCGCCCCAGTCCGCAACCGGGCTGACACGGGTGATCAGCCATCCGACATGAAGCCACGTGATGACGAGGGAATCCCGCGTGCCATGAACAACCATGTCCGTGGGGTGGTGCAGCGTGATGTTCTTCAGTTGCGCCCCTGCATCGGTGACGAACTGGGCAACAAATGCGCTCCATTGCTCATCGGTGGTCTCCTCGTCACGCATGGAACCTGACGCCGCCTTGCCCTTCAATGCGCCGATCAGCAGGCCTTCCCGGTCAGACACAACAACACGCACGACGTCCGGGCGTTCCGCGAGAGGAGTGACGATTTCCAGTACCTGTTCACTCATTGCCCGGTCCCTCCAGCGCGGCGACGAGCAAGCGGGTGCGGGCCGCCAGTTCGTCCATGTTGGATGCAGTTTCCACCAGACCTGCAACCAGACGCAAGTCGTCCGCATAGGCAGCGCCGAGCGTCCATCCTCCGTCTTCTCCGAACACACGAATACCCGTCAGGTCGCCGAGATCAATGAACTGGTTCATCTTGATTGCCAGTTCCCAGATGGCCTCAGATTTCGTGCCCAGCGAATCCGCTGACATTCGGGAACCGCGTGCCGTCATCGACACGGGCTGCCCGCCTGCCATCACGCATCCGGCAACAAGCCCGGGTGTCGCAAACAAGTACCGGGTGGCATCCGATGCCGCCTCATCCGCCCATTTGAGTGTTTCTACGAGCGATTGGTCGGCGTTGCCCGCTGCCAGTTCCGCCAGCGCTCGTTTTCTGGCCTCCACCTTGTCACCCGCACGAACGGCTGCAAGCAAGCCAGTCATACCGGCAAGCCGTCCGTTTATGGCTTGAAGGGATGCTACCGTGTCGGGCACCTCATCTCCGCGGAGCACTTTCGCAAGCGTAAGGCCCGCGCTGACCCAGGCGTTCTCTGGCTCTTCCGCAGACCAGGACTTCAGAACGGCATCAAAATCGGCCCAGTTCTCCGCCTCGATTGCCGCCTGAAGATCATTCAGTCGGTCGAATAACGCTGCCGGCATCAGTTGGCTCCTTCGGGAATCTGGGTAACCTGTGACCAGTCTATCTCGGGAAACGCGGATTCCAAAGCGCTTTTTGCCGTCTGGCCGTCTGCCTTGGTGGCAAAGCGCCCGACGCCGACGCGATACCACTGTGAACCGTCGTTTTTCGTGAACGGCCACACGAGCGCCTCGTACCCTCTCCGCTGCCATTTCGATTTCGCGGCATTGGCTTCACCGAGAGTCGGGAGGGATTCCACATGGACCGTGAACCGTCCCCCGGGGCTGGTGGGTAGTTGGGGCGCGCCGCCGGTGGGTCGTGGCGCGGGAGGTGCTGGTGCCGGCGCAGGGGCAGCCACTGCCGGCGGAGGCGCCGGAGTCGTTGCCTCCGCAGCTGGTGCCGGCGCCGGTGGCGGAGCGGGTTGGGCGACACTATCCGCGGCGGGTGCCGGTTGCGGAGTCGGTGCCGGAGTGACGGCCGCAGGCGATCCGGTCGTATCGGTCGAGAGGCCGGAGATCAATTCCTTCAGTTTCGGACCGAAGAAGAAGGAGGCAAACGCCACCGCGATGAATGCAACGATTACCCACCCGATAAGCTTCTTTCTCCGGTGCTCTTTCGCCATCTCCGCGATGACGTCGTCGCCACCGATGTCGGCGATGGGACCTGTCCATGGCGCGGGCTTTCCTTCCTCACCCTCTTCACCGGCTGCGGTGGCTTCGGGTTGGCCGACGGGGACAGGTTCCTCCGCTTTTTCCTCAACAACAGGAGGCTCGAGTATGGCGGAGGAGACCACTTCCTCCAGCGAAGCAGGTTCGGCTTCCTTCTGCTCTTCGCCCGCACCCTCTCGTTCCTCGACTATGAAATCCGCCAGCAAATCCGCCGTGACATCGGCTTCCTGCAGGCCGGCAAACGGTTTCTCCTCGGTCGGGGGTGTTCCCGCAGGCGGTGGAGCAGCCGATGGCTCCGGCGGAGCCTTTTCCGCAGCAGGAGGAGGTGCCGCCCCGCTCGGAAGAACTGTCCCGAGGAGGTTGAGGTAATGTGTCGCCGCCATCCGCGCGAGGCCCGGAACCAATGCAGGGGGGATTTCTCCGCCCTCCACCGCGGGAACCTTGGCGGGCTCGGTCGGAGCCTTTTCCACGGCAGGCGGAGAAGGTGCAGGGAGCGCTGGCTCAGAAACCGGAGCAGCCGGCGCTTCGGCAACGGGTTCCGCGGCGGTGCTTGCCTCTTCCTCACCTTTGCCCCAGAGCGCCGACAGCGCGTCGTCTACCGAGTCGAATTCCTGTTTCGCAGGCGGCTTGATAGGCGGGGCAACTACTTTCGGGCCCGCTTTCGCCGCGGCTGGTTCTGGTGGAGGAGTCGGCGCTGGCTCGGCCTTCGGCGGAGGTGGAGCTTCCTTCTTTTCCGCGGGTTTCTCTTTTTCCACTCTGGCCTGCGGTTCGGTCGGGCCGAGGATGGAGGAAATCGCCTCCTCCACCTCCTCTGGCCTTATCTGGAGGCCTTTCAAAGGCGTGGTCGATTTTGCGGTCGGCTCTTCAACCTCTTCCTTCTGCTCCCTGGGCGGGGAAGGCTGCTGTTTTTCCCGGGGCGCAGGGGCTGGCGGAGGTGCCGGTGTGGCGGCAGGTGCAGGAACCGTTTCCGTCCGGGGTTCAAGATCCAGCAGTTCGGGCGAGATGGCGGCGATCAGCTCGTTGAGAATCGCCGTTTCATCAATCGCATCCACCTGCTTCTGAAGGAATTCCGGAAGCCTCACGCCGTCCGCCCGGCCCGGCCCGACGCGCGGAGCCGGAGGGTTCGATTTCTTCTGTGGTGCATCCATGCGCTTTGCCCCGCTGGTAATAAGCCCACCGATCCGCGTCCCTCGAAGCAACACGTAGAGGGGAACAAGAAGGAGGACACTTTTCAGCATCCGGAACGATGCACAGTGCTCGCGCGCTCCATTCCTTTGCCACGTGTTCCTCAACCGTTCAATGTATGGTTTTTTTTCCTGTCTGTCTACCCCCTCCGTACCGAAACAAAAGAAATTCCGTACCGAGGCGTTTCAGATTCGGGTTTTGTTCTCGACGCACCCGCATTCTGAACGGGCAAGAATCCCCTGTCACAGATCTGGCACGGAGCTCTCCTCAAAGCGCTCCGACAGCGTTCCCACACCTTGTACGCTGGTTTGCGGAAGTGGTGCCTGTGCGACGGTTGATTCCGAACGGCGTGTTGAGACCGGCACCTTCGCCTCATCTTGCGCTGTACCAGCGGGAATAGCTTTGGCCCGTGCACGGCCAGACCGACCCGGTGGCGATCCCCGGGGTGCGGATGCAGTACAGCGATCCGTCGCTGCACGGGAAAAGCATCTCA
>ERZ795052.6207-NODE-6207-length-11122-cov-4.461733_pt1 | contig 11122 bp, 8 predicted proteins | sample MGYA00375136_ERZ795052 | MGnify/ENA primary metagenome ERZ795052 (study PRJEB30181, sample SAMN05720156) | activated sludge metagenome | isolation source: Anaerobic digester | place: Japan | collected 2015-05-26 ... | reverse complement strand
GAACTTGCGCCAACTTCACGCACCAGAACAACTGGGACAACCCGTCAGGTACTGCCGCCGATCCCTCTGCCGGGCCCGGCGCTGGCCCTGGCGCTGGCCCGGGCGCTGGCCCCGGCGTCATCGATGCTCGAGTGGGCCATCACTTCGCCATCTGGGCACACAGGCGTGTGAGCGCAGATGCAGGCGTGGGCCTGATCCCAGGCACAGGCGACGGCGCACCTGTCGCACGTCTGCTTCAAACCGTAGACGTCGCCGGGCTTGCGCGCGTGGAGCGAATCGAGTACGAAGGATCGTACCCATTCGCGAGGCTCGACTACGTTGACTCGAGCCTGCCCGCGATAGTGCGTCTTGAGGCCTTTTCGCCGATTGTGCCCGGCGATTCGAGGCAATCGGCTATGCCTGTGGCGCTGTTCGTCTTCCACGTGACTAATACCGACCCGATTGCAGCGTATGATGTAGCCGTCATGGCGGCTGCGAGAAACAGTGTAGGCTCGTGGAATGTCGGCCGCTTCAACCGGACGGTGACTGACGAAAATGTAGCCGGAGTGCTTTTCTGTGTGGACTCCCCCCTCCCCATCGACTCCCGCGCCGGCACGGTCTGCCTCGCGACAACCAGAGCTGCAGGAGAGGTTAGCTGCGAGCCGGCATGGAATCTCAAGACCGCCCAGCCCTTCAGCCTCACCCTCGCCAACGAAGACCTGGCCCCATGGAACGCCTTCGCCGAGAGCGGCAGGTTGTCGCTGGACCTCGGCCTCGGCCTCGCCCCCACGCCAGCGCCAGTGCCAGTGCCCGTGCCCGGGCCGGGCCGGCCCTCCATGGCGTCTTCTGATGTAGTCAGCGGCGAAGGTGTCGAACTGGGGGCGGCGGTGTGCGTGTCGACCACCCTGGGCCCCGGCGAAACTCGATCCATCCCGTTCGCCATGTCCTGGCACATGCCGCAGACGCACTTCGGCCACGTATATGAGCGTGACTTCGACGACGCGTGGAGCGTCGCCGTGGCCGCACTACACAATATAGGCGCTATCCGAGAAGGCGCAGGACTGTGGGAGTCGTGCCTGGCTGCTACCAGAACTCCTGATCCGCCCCCCACACCCATCACGGCGGTCTCGGCCGTCTCTGCCCCGCGTCCCGCGCTGCCCGCGTGGCTCGACGACGCCCTGCGAAACAACCTCTACGTGCTGTCCTCGGGAAGCTGGTGGGATCGGGAGGGACGGTTCGCACTCTTCGAGGCGTCAAGGACATGCCAGCTCATGAGCACCGTGGACGTCCTGTACTATGCGTCCATTCCTGTATCATGGTGCTACCCCGACCTGCAAGAGTCTTGCATCAGCCAGATAGCCGCAGCCCAGCGCAACGACGGGTATATCCCCCATGACCTGGGGCGTGGCAGGATCGACTACCCAAGCGACGGCACCACATCCCCTCCGCGATGGAAGGACCTCTGCCCCAAGTTCGTCCTGATGGTGTACCGTGACTGCCTCTGGTGGGGTGGAAAACGCCTACTTGACAGGATGTATAGCGCGGCCAAGCGCGCAATGCGCTGGGAGATGCGAACCGACGCCAACGGCGACGGCCTCCCCGACAACGAAGGCGCCGACCAGACCTTCGACAACTGGAGCTTTCACGGCACAAACTCCTACACGTCCAGCATCTACCTTGCTTCGCTCCTCGCCTGCGAACGGATGGCGGAGATCATGGCCGATACCCGGTTCGCGCATGAGTGCCGCGCCGCATTCGTCCGGGGGCAAGGGTCATTCGAAGCACAGCTGTGGAATGGCCGATTCTACTCGGCAACCGCGGCTGATCCGGCCTGCACTGTCGGCCAGCTCAATGGGCAATGGTACGCACACTTGCTGGGGCTGGGCTACATCGTCCCGCCACTTCATATCGCGTCGGCAGTGCGCGCAATGCTTGACATCAACGGCTCAGCCTCCGAGTATGGAGCAGTCAACTCAGTCTTCCCGGACGGGCGTGCCGACAGGACCAACCCACACTCTGGGAATATATGGCCCGGCGAGGCGTATGCCCTGGCCTCGCTGGCAATATACGAAGGGTTTGTTGAGGACGGGTTGGATCTGGCGCGCAAAACGTGGTCCAACATCACCGACCACATCCAAAACCCGTGGGACCAGCCGGACGTGATCGATTCGCTCACCGGCGAGTACGGGTTCGGCGATCACTACATGCGCAACATGGGCATATGGGCGCTAGCCTTCGCGCTCGCGAAGCACGACTGCCACGCAGAACGGGCCCTTTGCGCCCTCTCGCAGTCGCGGCTGACATCAGTACAGGGGGTCATCCTCGGGCGAAAGGCCTTTTAACTGGTCTAGCTGAGATCGGTGTGGGCTACACCGGCTGGAGCTGGGATGTTGTCAATTATTACCGATACTTTCTGAGATACCCGCAATTTTCGAGTACATCGATTTCGGAGGACCGCCGAACCGCCTCCAAACTGCGAAAATCGGGGGGTATCCGACGAATCAGAGCACCGAACCAGACAATCGAGCTGACATAATATCCTATAATCTGGACCGATGTGGAAACAGCATGCAGACGATGGCCCGTATTGCCGCCTATCTACCGGATAATGGGCGATAGCTGGCCCCGAGAGCGCCCCTCGCAGCACCGATTCGCCCCCCTGGGCCCCCGGCCCAAATCGATGTACTCAAAAGTTGCGTTTTTCGCCGAAACTATTGTCAAAAAGTGACCGTATCTCTGGGCAGATACCCCCGGGGGTATATCGCCTTGTTGTAACGATTGCCTTTCCGACCCCGGGCCTACCCCCAACGCCTATCCCCGGGTCCCCTCCTGCCCCAGCCCCCGCTGGCCGCCTTCACTGTGATTCTGGCGGACCGAAGAGCAGCAATCGCCAGACGCAGACTCGGCGTACGCTCACGGCCCGCAGGCCTGGCGCCGCACGCAAAATCTCGGTAGAATGGTCGTATGGCGCCAGTGTCAACGCTAGCCCGATCCCACGGCCGGGCGCTAGCAGAGCACTGCACTTTGGATAGCAAGCGGACCGGAAATGGAGGAACTAGTTGTGGCAGCAACTGCTTGCGGTCGCCAGCGGCCCAGCCATCTTCGGGATGACCGAATCAACTATGCGATTTTCTTCGCGGACTCATTCGGCTACCCGCTGGCGTTCTCGCTCATATCGCCAACAACCATCATGCCGTTCCTCTTGACCAAGTTGAGCGCCTCCAACCTCGCAATCGGGATGCTGCCGGCGCTCGCGTCACTTGGGGCATTCCTGCCAGGCCTGCTATCTGCGGCTTACCTTCAGAAGATTCCGGTGAAGAAGCACATGTTGGTAGTATTCGGCATGGTAGAGCGAACCTTTGTACTCTCCATGGCAGCGGGGCTGATGCTGTGGGCAGTCAGCCGGCCGCATGTTGCTGTGATATGGATCCTCGCTTCCTGGACGATCATGAGCCTGGTCTCCGGGTTCATCCTCCCCGCTTTCCATTCCATGATGGCCAAGTGCATCCGACCCGAGGTGCGTGGGGGAATGATCGGCTGGAGCGGCGCCGCTGCCGGGATCGGAGGCGTATTCGCAGCTCAGGCCGCTGGCGTTGTTCTTTCGCACATGCCGTTTCCAGTCAATTACTCCATACTGTTCGTGGCGGCGTTCGTGATCCTCTCAGCCACGATACTGCCGTTCCTCCTTACTCGTGAGCCCGCTGACCAGACCCCAGAAGAGATCCGCTCCGTGGCACAGTACGTACGCGACGCGATGAAGACGGTGAAATCGAACAAGGGATACTCATTCGCCATATATGCGTTGTCGGTGATGTCATTCGCACTCATGGCCGTGACGTTCTACAGCACGCATGCAGTACGCAACCTGGGCGCCGGAGAGATAGAAGTAGCTCGCTTCGCTGCAATCACAGTCGGAGCGAGCGTCATCAGCTTCCCCGTGCTGGGCAGGATCGCCGACCGTCACGGCCACAAACGAGTCCTGCAGGTAGCAGCAATGGGTTTCGCTATTGCGGCCGCGCTTGCACTGGCATCGAACTCAGTAAGCGGCATCCGTGCAACGCTAGTGTTCGCAAGCCTGGGTTCCACTGGACTCGCGGTGAGCCAGAACGTGATATGGGCCGAATTCGCCCCATCACACGCCGACGTCCCGATGTATACTGCGGTTTCACTGCTCTTCCTAATGCCATTCCGCGTAGTGGCCCCCCTCATGGCCGGATGGATAGCCGATGTGTGGGGCTTTCCCACCATGTTCTGGGCAGCCCTCACTGCGGGAGTCGCGGCCTTCGCTATCCTCTATACTGCGGTACCGGAGCCTCGCAGTATGCACTGCGCCGCAGTAGATACCTGATCTGCCCCGACCCCCCCATCCGCCTCCAAGGCCCTCCGCCAGAGATCCGCGCGCCCCTGCGCGGGCGGTCGTTCATTCGTCGGCGCCAGGCCGGGAGCTCCCCAAGACATGCTGCTACATCTCGCGCCTCCTGAATATCGCCTGCGCAATCAGCATGCCCGCGAAGTAGAGCAGCAGCGAGCCGCCGGCGAAAAGCACGACATGGACCGGCTCGGGATCCATCATGGCCACGACGATAGGTTTCACCTTCGCAACCAAGCCCTGTGCGAGCAACGGCACTAGGTACACCGTTCCCACCACGACGATCAGGGCCGTACGCGCGGCGCTGGCTCCAAACCTGAAGAACACGACAAGCTCGATCGCTGCTATGGGCAATGTGGCACAGACCAGAAGCATGCCCGACATGATGGACACGGTATGTTCGCCCATGCCCGCTTGCATGATGATCGCCGCCAGAGCAGACGCCCCGACCCACAGCACGCCCACGAGTAACGGGGCCACGAACTTCGAGGCGACTATGGCGTCAGCCCTCATGGGAAGCGACCGGAGAAATGCGAGCGTCCGGTTCTTCTCCTCGAGCATCGCCGAGTTGAGCGCGAAGAAGGGTACCATCAGGCCGGAGTATGTGAACAGCAGAGGGACTGCGTAGTCCACCGTAGTCGGTGACGATCTCCCCACGGCCGCCAGCAGGGCGATGGCGCACAGCACAATCGCCGGGAACACAAGCTGTGACCGGTTGATGTAGAAGTCCTTCCATACAAGACCGAGCATATCAGTGGCCTCCCTTCGCGTATGTCCAGAGCAGATCCTCGATCGACGCCGTTGGGTTTGAGGCGCGGGCTCGCTCCAGCATTACCTCTCGCTCGTCGCTCGCTGCTACGCGCCCATTCACGATGAAGGTAATGTAGTCGGCCACCCGCTCAAGATCGGACGTGATGTGCGTAGAGAACAACACCGAACGGTCGCCGTCTGCAACAAACTCCAACAGGTCAGACAGAAGTTCGCGTCTGACGACAGGATCCAGGCCGCTTGTGGGTTCATCCAGGATCAGCAGCTCGGGGTGATGCGCCAGAGCCAGAGCCATCGCCAGTTTAGCCTTGGTGCCTTTGGACAAGGCTCCGATCTTCTTTCGCGGATCCACATCGTATCTTTGCAGCAACTCCCGGAATCTCGCCTCGTTCCAGGTCGGATATTGGCGCCCGACGAACTGAGCAGTCCAGTTCACCGTCATGTCAGAGTAGAACTCGTGGTTTTCGGGCACGTACCCGATCCTCCGCTTCAGCTCTATCTGATTCGCCGCCATCTGCTGCCCGAGCACTGCAATACGCCCGGAATCGGGCCGCGCTAGGTCCATTATCAGGCGAATGGTTGTCGTCTTCCCGGCGCCATTCGGACCCACAAGGCCCATTATGTAGCCGCGGGGAAGAACGAACGACACGTTGCGTAGCTCGAATCCCCGGTAGCTCTTGCATACGCCATCAAGCATCAGCACGTTTTCAGACACGCTTTTCACTCCCATCCAGTGCCTGTCGGAACAGGCGATTGATCTCCTCATCCACAAACTCAAGCTGCCTGGCCACGCGAACCCCCTCTTCCAAGTGCTCCATCACCACTTCCTTCTTGAGCTCGACGATGGTTTCCGGATCGAGGTCAGCTACAAACGTGCCCAAACCCGCTCTCGTTACTATCAGCCCTTCGGCCTCCAACTCCGAATACGCCCGCTTCGTGGTGATCACGCTAGCAATCAGCTGGCTTGCCAATTGCCTAATGGACGGAAGAGGATCACCGGCTTTCAACTCTCCCGTCAGCACCTTAGCCCTCACCTGATGCACGATCTGCTGGTACAGGGGAACCGGGTTATTCGCCGACACGGTGATGTCCATACCAAACCCCGCCACTGTGTATATTGTCTATATACACTATACTCACCTGTCGCCAGTATGTCAACATGGGTGTTCCATGACGCGGGTGGTCTCATCGCGCGGGTGGTCCCATCGCGCGGGTGGTCCCATCGAGTGTCCCACCGCGCCGGCCCGGCCCGCTCCACGCGGGGGAGACTTATGCGTCAGCCTGGGCTTTCGGTCTCGGGACGCGCCTGACCCGCCCAGTGTCTGAAAGGGCAGCGGGACTGTGATGGAGGAGAATGGCGTTTGGAGGAGTATGGCGGCGCATGTCGAATTTGTCGTTACTGGCAAGATGGGCCATATCTAAGGGAGGAGATCATATTGAAGCACAATACCTACTTCAACGGGCGAGTTCAGAGCCTGGCATTGGTTGTCGACGGCGTGGATGCTACCGTTGGGGTGATGGAACCCGGCAAGTACACCTTCTCCACCTCGTCTGAAGAGCACATGACCATTACCGCCGGGGTGCTACGCGTTCAGCTTCCCGGCCACTCGGAATGGCGCGACTATGCTGCGGGCGAAACCTTCGTGGTGGCGCCCGGGAAGTCCTTCGAAGTCGAGGCCAAAGAAGACGTGGCGTACATCTGCCTGTACAAGTAGGCATAGCCTAGTCATAGCAGCAGCTGACGCTACATGGCAGGCTTCAAGGCAGTGTCGGCTTGTTGAGACTCGTCAGCCTTGGCGCCCGCGCGGAACCGTCATTTTCACGCACGCTCCGTCGGGCGTAGCGTCTGCAGTGAGCAATCCCCCGTTGAGTTGGATTATTCTGTACGCCACTGCCATACCTAGAGCGGAATCGCCTGGGCCGGCGCTGAAGAACAGCTCAGTTGCAGTGTCCGCGCGGTTCTGCTCCCCGTGTTCTACTCGAGCATGCTGTGCGCCGAGATCGGAAAGATGGCCGCATACCTCTACCTCAGCAAATGCCTCGTCGGATATCCGCAGATGCACCTCAATTTCTGACCTATACCTTGAGCACGCTACGGCGTTTGACACTACCCTGTACACAGCATCCGCTATCTGAGCCTCATCAGCAAAGGCCTTCGCATCGGCGAGGTGCAAGCGGATAATGATGCCTCTGGAGTCCGCTTCGTTGCTTACGCGAGCCAATGCTTCTTGTGCGCACACCGCCAGATCGAAGACCCTGGGCTCGGGTGGTTCAGGCCTGGCGAGGAAGGCCAGGTCGCCAACGGCGGCGTTGACCATGTCGACTTGCGACGGTACGAACCTGCATATCTCATCGATGAACTCAGGCTGATCATAGCGATCGGGCAATTGCCCCAAGTACTCGCGTATCGACAGCAGCGGGTTACGAATGGCGGCAGCCACGCCCGAAATCGACCTGGCCAGCGCGCTCATGACTAGGCCGGTTGACGCGGTCTGCTCTGAACGCCTCAGCGCCGTCACATCGGAAAACAGCAGAAGGGCTCCACTTCGAGCAGATGATGCCTGAGGCATCAGCGGCATCAGGCTAACATTGAAAACCTGCTGCTCATCGCCTATGCCCAGCTCGGCGTCGCATCTTGTCGCCTCGGCTTCATCTGAAGCGATCCGGCGCAGAGGTGTTCGGAAGGCCAAGGGAGCTAGGAGAGTGTCTGACAGGTTCACCCCCACAACAGAACCACGATGCCAGCCCATGAGGCGCATTGCCGTGCCGTTGGCCCATATGAAGTTGAGCTCTCGGTCGACGGCGGCAATCCCGTCGCAGGAGCTTTCCAGGATCTGCTGGTTTAAGGCGTTGACCTGTGCGATTTCCGTGGTCTTGGCAGCCACCAGCCTGCGAAGTGAGAGGTTCCATGCTACGATGAGGACTGCCCCTGCCAATATGAACGCCGAGGCGGTCAGCAGCCAACGAACGCGAGCCCTGTCCAACCCCCAAAAACCTTCAATGGGCCGGCCAAACCACTTGGCATGTATCTTGTCGTACGTGCCTGATGCCTTGACTTTTGCTATCCCCGCATTGAACAGTGCGGCCAGTTCCTGATCGGTCTTCCTAAACGCCATGGCATATGGCGTCGGATCGATGGTATCGCCGGTGATCTTGACGTACTCTGCCAAGCCACGCTTCTGCGCCATATGTATGCCTGCCAGCCTATTGCCGACATAGGCATCGGCGCTGCCCGCCACGACTGAAACGAGCGCGGCTTCCTGCGAGGGCATGGTCAGAAGCTCAATACCTCCGAGCGCCGCCAGCTTCTCATGCCCTGCATCGGCCCTCTGCACTGATACCGTACGACCGACAAGGTCATCGAGGCCTGCTATGCCGAACTCAGTGGCTCTCACGAATATGGCCATTGAGGACTCGAGATACGCATCGGAGAACAAGAACTGGGATTGGCGCGCTGGAGTGAGCTTCATACCCTGTATAGCGCAGATATCGCCGTCTTCCAGCGCCCGGCGGACGTGTGACCACGGCATCGGAATCAGCTCAATCTGAATCCCCAGCTCGATTCCTATCGCGTTCATCAAGTCCACATTAAAGCCCCGATAAGCTCCGCTATCCGCAACATACTCGAATGGGGGAAACGCCTCATCGCCGCCGATCCTGTACACATCGAAGACACTCTGAGGTGCAGCGCTAGAGGATGGTGCACCCGAGCAGGTTGCCCCGAGCGCAACCGCCAGAACACACGCCGCTGCAGCACGGAACTGCACCTGGGATCGCCGTCGTCGCGTTGCGCACATTGCCATCTCCTCCAGCACCCGCGATGACTATCAGGTCTGGGCGCCACTTGTTTTCCTGCGATTTTCGGCAAGTACTGATGTTTTTCCTGCTTTCATTTGTACATGATGTACCGAAATCCCATGCTCGGCAGCTGTAGTGTCGCGATGGGGGGAGGCGATCCAAGGTCATCTGCCGACTCTGTAGTACAAGATGTTCGTCAGCTTGGATATGGCCACCACCATGAGCGGGTATATAACTACTATCAGGACTCTCCGGACGGTCTGAATCATCACAACTGCACTGTGATCCACCTGATATGCCTGCGAAAGCGCCACTATCTCCTGCATCCCTCCCGGCGCGCTGCCGAATAGCGAGGTATAAAGCTCAATCCCGGTCAATCGGCTCACGATGAACCCGGTCGCCACGCCAAACACACACAGCAACGCCACAACCATGATTGATGCGACGATGTGAGCCTTGAAGCTCGCCATGACATCTCTGGTGATGGTCAGCCCCAAAAACCCGCCCAGGACCATCTGAGCTATGATGTTGTATGACTGAGGCATTTCCGGCCTGGCGCCCAGCAGGTTTGCCGCTCCAACCGCCACCATTGAACCAAGTAGAGCGCCTGCAGGTATGCCAAGCGTGTGACCTATGAACCCTCCGACTACCGTCAATGCGACTGTGAAAATGACCCGATCGATCTTGACCAACTCCAATCGCCGCGCACGCTTCAGATGTCAATCCATGTTCGCCACGATGGCCTCGGCAAATCCTGAAGTGCTCAGCTCGTGCGCTCCCTCCATCATTCGGGCCAAATCGTACGTTACCTTCTTCTGCTTGATCGTCGCGGCGACTGCCCGCACGATCGCCTCGGCCGCTTCCTTCCACATCATGTACTCAAGCATCATGACTGCAGAGAGAATCAGGGATCCAGGGTTGACCTTGTCAAGGCCTGCGTATTTGGGCGCAGTCCCATGAGTCGCTTCGAACAGAGCTACATGATCCCCGATGTTTGCGCCTGGGGCCATGCCGAGCCCTCCTACCTGAGCTGCGAGAGCGTCTGAGAAATAGTCCCCGTTCAGATTGGGCATTACAAGGACCCGGTACTCATCAGTGCGTGTCAGTACTTGCTGAAACATGTTGTCGGCAATCCTGTCGTTGAGGAGGATCTTGTCGCCTGGAAGCGGAAGACCGGAAGAGGCAAGTTCGGCCTCGGTTACGACCACCTCGCCGAACTCATCCTGAGCCAACTCATAGCACCACTGGCGGAAGCTGCCCTCAGTGAACTTCATGATGTTGCCCTTGTGTACCACTGTGACGACTCGCTGTGCGCTGTCAAGTGCATGCCGAAGAGCCTTCCTCATGATCCGTCTCGTAGCTGTCCTGCTGATCGGCTTGATCCCAAGGCCGGCGTCTTCAGGAACGCGACAGCCGAGTTCGCTCGCCAAGAATTCCCTCAGGCGCAGGGCCTCGGGGCTGCCCGCACTCCACTCGAGGCCGGCGTAGGTATCCTCGGTGTTCTCCCGAAAGACAACCACATTGACCTTTTCAGGATGCCGAACCGGGCTAGGTACACCTTCAAACCATCGGATAGGACGGATGCAGGCATACAGATCGAGTGCCTGGCGCATGGTCACGTTCAGGCTGCGGAATCCCCCTCCGACAGGTGTCGCCAGCGGTCCCTTTATGGCGACAAGGTGATCCCTCACTGCATCGAGCGTAGCCTGCGGCAGCCACTCGCCGGTGGTCTTGAACGCCTTCTCGCCGGCGAGTATTTCCTCCCATTCTATCTGCCTGGACTGCCCATAGGCTCTGTAAACAGCGGATTCAACCACCCTGCGAGTGGCGCGCCAGATATCCGGACCTGTCCCGTCTCCTTCGATGAACGGGATTATGGGATTGTCGGGGACTTTCATAACGCCCGCCTCAACCGTGATCTTCTGGCCCATTCCTCGTTTCACTCCTCCGCACTCAGATGTACACGAATCCTTCCATTATTCTGCGGGCGGTTCGCACACCGGTCACTCTCGTGACCGCGATTCCGTCCTGCTCTGAAGCTCTCGCATCCACCGACACTGCGATGGAGCCTTCAGGATGCGCGATCCTAAGGGTTGTCTCACCGTCGTACGCGTGTGATCCGTTCGGCATCAGGCTCCAAGGCACAGTACCGGGGATCCGGGCCGCGGCGGCCAGGCAGAGCGCGGCAGTCAGCGGGATGGTCTTGTG
>ERZ795052.6206-NODE-6206-length-11123-cov-69.693441_pt1 | contig 11123 bp, 5 predicted proteins | sample MGYA00375136_ERZ795052 | MGnify/ENA primary metagenome ERZ795052 (study PRJEB30181, sample SAMN05720156) | activated sludge metagenome | isolation source: Anaerobic digester | place: Japan | collected 2015-05-26 ... | reverse complement strand
TCATAATAAATAAAAGGAGAGAAAAATGAAAAAGCTACTTCTCGTATTTACACTATGCATTCTTTCAACCAGTATGGTTTGGGGAGAGTTAGTATATTTAATTAATGAAGGTTTTGACGGTGGAACTACAACACCACCAACTGATTGGACTTTCAGTGGATTAAGTACTTATACATCTTCGGGAAATTACGGTGTTGCAAGTCCTTCATTGAAATTTGACGGGACTGGTGATTATTTAGAGACAAAATCTTTTAGTACTGGAGCACAAAAACTATCTTTTTGGATTAAAGGCCAAAATACATCAGGTAGTTCTCTATTAGTACAAGCATACTATAATTCTGCTTGGAATACTGTTATTAATATAACTACTTTTCCAACATCAGGAACAACACAAACCTACGATCTTAACAGTAGTACAACTAAAATTAAATGTACTTATACAAAAGTTAAAGGTAATATATCATTTGATGATATGAAGGTCTGGTATGAGAGTTCAGGTCCTTTAATTACAGTAAATCCTGCAACGCTTTCCGGGTTTAGTTATGTTCAAGGTAGTGGACCTTCTTCCGAGAAGACCTTTACGGTTCAAGGTTCTAATTTGACAGCCAACATCAGTATTAATGTGCAGACAAGTCCTGCTCAACATTATGAGATTTCAACAACCAGTGGGGGAACATACAGTTCTTCATTAACACTAACTCAAAGTGGAGGCAGTGTAAGTGAGACCACAATTTATGTGCGTTTGATAGCCGGGTTAAATGCAGGTGACTATAATAGTGAGACAATTACAGCAAGTTCTTCCGGAGCTACATCTAAAACAGTTACCTGCAGTGGAACTGTTTCTCCCCCTGTACCTAATGCACCAACGGCAACTGCTGCAACAAGTGTATCTTATAATAAATTCACAGCTAACTGGAATTCTGTATCCGGTGCCACTAAGTATTATCTGGATGTATATAAAAAAGGTGCTACTGCAACTGATTTAATCATCTCCGAATATGTTGAGGGAAGTGGTTACAATAAAGCTATTGAGCTCTATAATGGGACAGGTAGCAGTATAGATCTCTCTAATTATTCCTTAAAGAAGCAGACAAATGGTACTGGAAATTTTGGAGATGAACTTACTCTAAGCGGAACTTTAGCTAATAATGATACTTATGTTATAGTTTCCAATGGAGGTACTCCTAATCTTTCTGGCAACACCTGGGTTGATTTAGCCACAAATTCTCAAGCATTAAATTTCAATGGTAATGATGCAGTTGCTTTATATAAAAATGGTGTTCAAATAGATGTAGTTGGAGTGGTTGATCAAACAGCTGATTGGGGTAAAGATGTAACATTAGTCAGGAAATCTTCTGTAACATCTCCTACAACATCATACAACACTGAACAATGGAATAGTTATGCTCAAGATACTTTCACATATCTTGGTTCCCATACAATGGCTAGTGGCAATTCTTATGTATCGGGCTATCAAAATAGAGATGTAGGAAATGTTACATCTTATGAAGTAAGCGGACTGGAAGCAGATAATACATATTACTATGTAGTTCGGGCTTATAATGAATATGGTACAAGTGCCAATTCCAATGAAATAAGTGTAACAACAACCTCAGCTCCACCACCTCCTACAATTACGGTTAGCACAACAGAACTTACCGGGTTTAGTTATGTTTATAGTAGCGGACCTTCTGCCGAGAATACATTTACGGTTCAAGGTTCTAATTTGACAGCCAACATCAGTATTGATGCTCCTACCGACTATGAGATTTCTAAAACCAGCGGTGAATTATTTAATGCTGAAGATCCCTTGGGACTAACTCAAACTGAAGGTAGTGTAAGTGAGACCACAATTTATGTGCGTTTGAAAGCCGATTTAAGTGCCGGTGACTATAATGGTGAGATAATAACGGCAAGTTCTTCCGGAGCTACATCTAAAACAGTTACCTGCAGTGGAACTGTTTATAAAAAAGAGCCAAGTAATCATTGTTCTAATTTTACTGCAGCTAATGGAACTGACCCTAAATCTCAAATTTCCCTAAGCTGGACTGATGCAACAGGGAGTGTTATACCAGATGGTTATTTGATTAAAGCGGCTACTAATAGTTATGACAATATAGTTAGTCCAGCAGATGGTACAGCAGAAACTGATGGAACTTATGTAAAAAATGTTGCTGCAGGTGTGCAAACAGCTACTTTTTCTAATCTGAATAGCAATACAACTTACTATTTCAAAATATTCCCCTATACTAATAGCGGAACTAATATTAATTACAAAACAGATGGAACTATTCCTCAAGTAAGTTGGAAAACAGCAACAGGTCCTGCGATAGTAGAAGTTATATTACCTCAATATATACAGGGACTTAATGGAACAAATAATCAACGCTTACCTTGGGCTTGCAGATTAAAATTGGAAAATCTGACAGCTAATGCTACTTATAGATATTTTGGACAGTTTGTTCTTTCTACTGATGAGGCTACTGTAAATGGTGCTGGTATTGGCTGGTTTGTTAATTCAGATAATACTATCTCTCGTAATACTTCAGTAGGAATGAGCACTGCGGGAACATATTCGGAATTTACAACTGATACTAATGGTTCATATACCGGTTGGTTCATGGGTGAGCCATCCGGGAATGCGAAATTTACTCCTGGAAACAATCTATACTATAGGATAATGCTAAATGATGGTAATGATGGAACCAGCGTTGTAACTCGTTTAACTACTGCTAATTCAGTTAAGGTTATAAATTTTGGGACATCTACTGATGTTAACCAGGGAACATTCTTATATGGCGTTTCTCAGTCACCTGCAAAGAACTTTTTGTTTGTTTATGATAATGTAGAAGGAACTGGAAGGCCTATAGCTGGAAGTATTATAGAAAATGATGGATTAGATTTATCTGATATTACTCAAATTCTTGGGTCTTATAAAACCAATGTAGACAATGTTTCTGGTGCATGGGGTGTAATAATTCCCAATTCAGTTGGAACAAAAGGATTTTCTGGAATTAAACGCGTTGAAAGTAGAAATCTTTCAGATGGTAGTTTATATGCTCAAGCTACAGATAGTGATGGTGTTTGGCCCAGCGGAGCTAATACAGTAAATCCAAGAGGGGGAGATGGAACTCCAATAGTTTTAAATGAAAATGATGCTACTCTACCGGTGGAATTATCTGCTTTTACGGCAAATATAAATTCTCAGGGCGGAATAACCGTGATGTGGGTAACACAATCCGAAACAGGAGTAAATGGTTACTATGTAAATAGAGCAACGGTTAATAACCTATCTGAGGCATTGAGGATTAGTTCTTTAATTCCGGCAAGCAATACTTCTCAGCAGCAGGTTTATGTATATAATGATAATGAACTCTATGAACCCGGTACATATTATTATTGGTTGGAAATTCAGGATATTGATGGAGTTGTTAGTTATTACGGTTCAAGGAGTGTAACTTTTGGTGGTAATGGTAATAATGGAACTCCTGAAATTCCATTGGTTACGGGAATTCGTTCAATTTATCCCAATCCTTTTAATCCCTCGGCTACAATAATGTATGAACTTGATCAGCCGGCAAATGTTAATATTGAAATATACAATAACCGCGGCCAGATAGTGCGTAGTTTTAACCTCGGGCAACAAGAGAAGAACAGATATAAATTGCTGTGGGATGGCACAGATAATTCCGGTAGTGCTTGCGGAACGGGAATATATTTTGTAAAGATGCAAGCCGGGAAAGAGACCTTTGTGAAGAAAGCCGCGCTGGTAAAATGAAGAATGTAAAATAGTGAAAGCTAAAAGCGGAGGAGAGCGTTCCTCCGTTTTTTCTTTCACGCAGATTACGCAGATTACGCAGATTTTACAGATATTATTTCATAATAGATAGGGGATGAAGTGGATGATGGGTAATGGAGGGATTTTTATATTTGATAATAGATAGAAGATGAACAGGATAATTGGGATTTGAGGGATTTTTATTTGATAATAGATTGTAATTACAAAAAAGCTCGGAGACTGACGGGCTTTTAAAGAAAATCAACCTTATAAATTATAAATCTACCTGGTTTCCCTGTAAAATTCATTCTACATTTTACATTTTACATTTTACATTTTACATTCTACATCATATCTCATCAATTCTCAATGCTCCATTATATCCCTTTTCTCTTTGTGGAATAATCTCTTTTTCTCTTTGTGAAATAATCTCTTTTTCTCTTTGTAAACCAATCCGTGTTGCTAATTAGAGCTATGAGAGAAATAGCTTGACGAATAACCTCATTTTAAGATATAAATCCAATTTAATAATACAAAACAATACTCTAATCTCTAAAAGTATATAATTAACTATATAAAAAGGAGATACAGAAAATGAGCAAGATAGCTAATATGCTGGATGCCGATTTAAAAGGTAAGGTCTGTTTAGTGCGGATGGATCATAATGTAGTTAAAAATGGCATAATCAAGGATACTATGCGCATTGATGCCACAATTCCTACCTTGCTGCATATTTACAAAAAAGGGGGTTTGCCTGTTTTGATGACACATATAGGCAGACCCTTTGATAAAAAGACAGGTTCTATTAATATCTCGGAAGGGGATTCGGTTTTGCCCATAGTTCAATATTTGGAGAATAAATTCCAACTGCAGGGTCTAATTCCGGATTGTAAAGCGGAAAGCAAGATCGGAATAACGGATTTAGCTCCTATAGGCATTGCGATTGAGGCATTAAAAAAGGGAGCAGCAGATTTTGTTTATTTGCCTAATACCCGTTGGTTTAAAGGGGAAGAGGCAAAAGATGAAAGTGCCGATATTTTTGCCCAAAGTTTAGCTAACTATGCCGATGTTTATATTAACGATGCTTTCGGTTCCTGGCAGGCGCATAGCAGCACCTATAATATTGCCAAATTTCTTCCATCTTATGCGGGATTGCTAATGCAGAAAGAAATAGCGAATTTAAATAAGGTGTTTGAGCCCCAGCGTCCTTTTTTGGCTATCGTGGCGGGAGCCAAGTTTGATACTAAAATAGGACCTCTTTCCTCTCTGATAAAAATAGCCGATAAGCTGATTTTAGGAGGGGTAATTTATAATGCGTACCTTTGCAGTAAATATAAAATCCAAATTGAAGGTGTTACAAAAGAAGATATTGAATTTGCCAACAAGTTTATCATTGATAGCAAGGACTACCTTGATAAAATAGTGGAATTGCCTATAATTGTAGAAAATGAGGGAATAGAAAAAAGACAGGGGACAAAAGAACTGGAGGTTCAAACCCTCAAGCCGGGAACGAAACTAAATTATGTTCTGGATGCAAGCGCTGAAAATTTTACCCGGGAAGAAATTAAAAAGGTGTTTCAGGAAGCAGGAACTATCTTTGTGAATGCTGTGATGGGTTATACAGCTCTCTATCCTGAAGGTTCTATGGCTATGTATTCACTGATTGACCAATGCCCAAAAGCAATCAAACTCTTTGGTGGAGGTGATACAATTCAGGATTTTAAAGAATATCTTCCCGGTATATTTGCCAAGGCACAAAATGACCCGAGCTATTATTTCTTCACCGGAGGAGGAGCAATTCTGGATGCTATTCAGCAGGGTTCACCCTATGGGATGAAACCGGTGCAGATGCTGATACAAGAATGAAGAATGTAAAATGGTAGCACGCAGATTTCGCAGATTTTATTTTTACAAAGAGAATAAGAGGTTCAATGAAAAATGTATAATTAAGATAGGACTGGTATGGAATAATTAGAAGGTGTCTTGTTATTTTATCAAGACCCATTCTATATTATAAATCTCTTAAATCCCTTTAATCCTGTTCATTCCAGACCTATTATCTTTTTTTAATCTGCGTTATCGGCGAAATCTGCGTGCTTATATATTTTCGGTGGCTAAAGAATTCAGGAACGACAAGGATGTCGTTCATCTAATATAAAAAAGGAGAAAATAGTGGACAGTGAAATTAAGTTGAACCTGCTGCAGGAATTTCCTCCTCCCAGTTTTGAGGAATGGCTGCAGGTAGTGCAAGCAGGACTGAAAGGTGCGGACTTTGATAAAGTTCTGAAAACCAAAACCACGGAAGGAATAACCCTGCAACCAATCTATCGTCAAGAAGACATAGAAGGTATTCCTTTTTTAGGAAGCCAACCGGGAAGCAGTCCTTTTGTGCGTGGCAATAATCCCCTCCGTTTTTTAACTGAGGGCTGGTTAATTGCTCAAAATCATACGGATACAGACCTGAAGATACTAAACCAAAAACTGCTGAAAGAATTGAATCAGGGCTTGACGGCTGTAAATATTACCTTGAGTAATAAAATCTCCACGGAAGGGGTAAAAATACAGAACTTGGCTGATTGGGAAACACTTTTAGACGGTATATACATTAATTCCGCTCCGCTTTTTATGCAATTGGGGATTGAGGATAGGGAAATTCTAATAACATTTGTACAATATGCGGTCAAACATAATATAGAGCTGAAATCCTTGGAATCAGCCATAGGACTGGATTATATCGGTGAATTGGCAGAAAAAGGTTATCTGCCTTGCACTTTGGCGGATGCAGAACAGAAATTAGCAGAAATAGTAAAATGGAATGTAGAAAAAATGCCCCGGAACAGGATTATCAGCATAGATACCTCTATTTATGAAGAGGCAGGTGCTTCCAGTGTTCAGGAACTGGCTTTTGCCTTAGCCACTGCAATTTATTATTTAAGACAATTACTGAATTCCGGTGTGACGATAGAGCAGGTAGCACCTTTATTGCAAGTAAAATTAGCTCTTGGTTCCAATTTCTTTATGGAAATAGCCAAAGTGCGAGCTCTGCGTTTACTTTGGGCGGAAATGATTAAGTCCTTCGGTGGGGAAGAGGATAAACAGAAGGTTTGGATTCATGGGAAGACAGCTAAGTTCAACAAGACAATTTACGACATCTATGTAAATGTGTTAAGAACAACGACAGAGAGCTTTGCCGGGGTTATTGGAGGTGTAGATAGCTTGGAAATTGGCTGTTTTAATGAACTAATCGCTCAGCCGGATGAATTTTCTACCCGTTTAGCAAGAAATCAGCAGATTATTTTAAAAGAAGAAGCGCATTTTGATAAAGTGATTGACCCAGCAGGGGGTTGTTACTATATAGAATGGCTAACCAATGAAATGGCAAAAAGTGCCTGGCAACTAATGCAGGAAATTGAAGGCAAAGGTGGAATGCTGGAATATGTAACTAAAGGAGAAATTCATCAGGAAGTTGAAACAGTTGTTAGGGAAAGAATAGAGGCAGTGAATAAAAGGAAAAACATCTTTGTGGGCATCAATATGTATGCTAATCCTGAAGAGAAATTGCCTACCTTACAAAGGGATGATAAACCTGTTTCAAAAGAAGATAAAGCTTTTATTCTGAAAGATGGAGCATTACCGAAGCATAGAGCTGTAGAAGAAATAGAATGTTTAAGAAGGCAAATTGAAGCAAGCCAATCCAATAAAAAGATATTTTTGCTGAATCTGGGAACTTTGGCTGACTACAAAGCCAGAGCGGATTTTGCCCTCAATTTCTTTCCTGTAGGTGGTTTGGAAGTTATTTATCCCAATGGTTTTAATACAGTTGAGGAAGCAGTAACAGCAGCAGAAAAATCTGGTGCCAGTGCCTTTTGTATTTGTTCCACGGATGAGAATTATGTTAGCTTAGTTCCCGAAATATGTGCTAAAATGAAGGGTAAGATATTAATTTTAGCTGGTTATCCGGCAGATAAAATTGAGGAATATAAGCAGGTAGGAATAAATTGTTTTATTCACCTTAAAGCGGATGTGGTATCTACTTTAAGGGATTTGGCAAAACAGATGGAGGTGTTAAAATGAAAAACCCCGATTTTCTGCAAATAAATCCCGATTTTAGCGCTACAGAAAAACCGAAACCTAAGCTCAATTTCAGCTGGAAAACCAATGAGCAGATAGAAGTGAAACCTCTATATACCAAAGACGATATTATTTCTACGGAACATTTGGATTATTTATCTGGTTTACCGCCTTTTTTAAGAGGTCCCTATCCTACAATGTATATTCAAAGACCTTGGACGATTCGTCAATATGCCGGTTTTTCCACAGCTGAAGAAAGCAATGCCTTTTATCGCAGAAATTTGGCTATGGGACAGAAAGGTCTTTCCATCGCCTTTGATTTACCGACACATAGGGGTTACGATTCAGACCATCCACGCGTGATTGGAGATGTAGGAAAAGCAGGAGTGGCAGTAGATTCCATTCTGGATATGAAAATCCTTTTTGACCAGATTCCGCTTGATCAGATGAGTGTTTCAATGACAATGAACGGAGCCGTAATTCCGATTATGGCTTTTTACATTGTAGCAGCAGAAGAACAGGGTGTGCCGCCCCAGGCATTGAATGGAACTATTCAGAATGATATTTTGAAAGAATATATGGTGAGGAATACTTATATTTATCCTCCAGAACCCTCAATGCGTATAATAGCAGATATTTTAAGCTACACAGCAAAAAATATGCCTAAGTTCAATAGTATCAGCATTTCCGGCTATCATATACATGAAGCGGGAGCAACTGCCGATTTGGAAATGGCTTATACTTTAGCAGACGGTTTAGAATATGTGCGCACAGCTTTGAAAGCCGGATTGGATATTGATGTTATAGCTCCGCGTCTTTCCTTCTTTTGGGCAGAAGGAATGAACTATTTTATGGAAGTAGCAAAATTGCGTGGTGCCAGAGTTCTTTGGGCAAAAATAATTAAGCAGTTTAACCCTAAAAATCCGAAGTCAATGGCTTTAAGAACTCATAGCCAAACCTCCGGTTGGAGTTTAACAGAACAAGACCCCTATAATAATATCACCAGAACCTGCATTGAAGCATTAGCCGCTACAATGGGTCATACGCAATCCCTGCATACTAATTCTTTGGATGAAGCAATTGCCTTGCCGACTGATTTTTCTGCCAGAATTGCCAGAAACACACAGCTCTATTTACAAAATGAAACCGGAATTTGCAGAGTAATAGACCCTTGGGCTGGTTCTTATTATGTGGAATTTTTAACCGATGCTTTAATGAAAAGTGCCTGGAAACATATTATAGAAGTGGAAAACCTGGGTGGAATGGCAAAAGCGATTGAAACAGGGCTTCCTAAAATGAGGATTGAAGAAGCAGCTGCCAGAAGGCAGGCAAAGATTGATTCCGGAGCCGATATTATTGTAGGTGTGAATAAATATCCTCCCGAAACGGAAATCCCTATTGAAATTCTGGAAGTGGATAACTCCGCAGTAAGGGATACACAAATTGCCCGTTTGGAAAAATTACGCCGAGAACGCAATAGTGAAGAAGTGGAAAAAGCACTGCAGGCAATTACCAAAAGTGCCGAAACAGGTGAAGGAAACCTTTTGGAACTGGCAATTGATGCAGCCAGAAAAAGAGCTACCTTAGGTGAAATATCCTACGCTATGGAAAAAGTTTGGGGTCGTCACCAGGAAGCCATTCGTTTAATTAATAATGTTTATAGCAGTGAGTACACAAAAATGGATGAAATTGAACAAGTTCGGGTTTTAACCGACAAATTCGCTCAACAGGAAGGCAGAAGACCTCGTATTTTAGTTGCCAAAATGGGTCAGGATGGTCATGATCGTGGTGCTAAAGTAGTAGCTACTGCTTTTGCCGATATGGGTTTTGATGTGGATGTAGGTCCTCTATTTCAGACCCCTGAAGAAACAGCGCGTCAGGCAGTGGAAAATGATGTGCATATAATTGGTATCAGTTCTCTGGCAGGAGGGCATAAAACACTTTTACCCAAGCTGATGGAAGAGCTGAAAAAATATGGCAGGGAAGATATAATGGTAACCGTTGGAGGGGTTATTCCTCCACAGGATTATGAGTTTCTCTATCAAAATGGTGCCTCTTTTATTTTTGGACCGGGAACTAAACTGCCTGAATCAGCTAAACAAATTATGGAAAAGCTTTTGGCACGAGGGAATGAGTAAAAAACGCAAACCGGAATGGACGCCAGTTAATAGCGGAAAAGAATTTGCCAGCGAAATAGTGACAGGAACAAAAAAACTAAAAACTAAAACCGCACCTCCGCTTAAAGAAAAGAATTATGACCTGAAAACGCTGGTGAAAGGAGTCCGGGAAGGGAATAGGACTTTACTTGCTAAAGCCATAACTTTAATAGAAAGCAATGCCGAAAAGCACTTTTTACCTGCACAGGAACTGATTAAAGAACTTCTGCCTTTTTCCGGAAATTCCATTCGCATTGGTATAACGGGAGTTCCTGGAGCAGGAAAGAGCACTTTTATAGAAAATTTTGGCTTGTATTTAATTGAGCAGGGTCATAAAGTAGCTGTTTTAGCTATAGACCCCAGTTCCACTATCAGCAAAGGCAGCATTTTGGGCGATAAAACAAGGATGGAATTACTTTCCCGCAATCCCAAAAGTTTTATTCGTCCTTCTCCCAGTGCCGGAATTTTAGGTGGAGTAGCCAGAAAAACAAGAGAAACAATTATCCTTTGTGAATCCGCAGGTTATGATGTAATTTTAATTGAAACCGTAGGAGTTGGTCAATCGGAAACTACAGTCCGTTCAATGGTAGATTTCTTTTTGCTGATGCAGATTGCAGGTGCGGGAGATGAACTTCAAGGCATTAAAAGAGGGATTATTGAACTGGCGGATTTAATAGTAATCAATAAAGCGGATGGGGATAATATTGCCAGAACGGAACTTGCCAAAAGAGAACTGCAAAATGTTTTGCATTATATCAGAAATTCAACCGAGGGCTGGCAAACCAAAGTAGTTACCTCTTCTGCCTTAAATAAAATTGGTTTAAAGGAAATCTGGGAACTGATAACTGAATTTCAAAAAATTACAAAGCAAAGCAGTGTTTTTGCCAAACGCAGAGCACAGCAAAACACTCAGTGGTTTGAAAACCTGATTGCGGAGGCGGTTTTGCATCGCTTTTACCAACAGGAAAAAGTGAAGGAATTATTGCCCCGGTTGAAAGAAGAAGTAGCAAAAGGGAAGTTGCCGGTAGCATTAGCAGTGGATACTCTTTTGAAAAATGAAAAAAGTGAAGAATGAAGGATAGAACACAGATAACAGGATTAACTGGATTAGTTAGCTT
>ERZ795052.6205-NODE-6205-length-11124-cov-9.533562_pt1 | contig 11124 bp, 17 predicted proteins | sample MGYA00375136_ERZ795052 | MGnify/ENA primary metagenome ERZ795052 (study PRJEB30181, sample SAMN05720156) | activated sludge metagenome | isolation source: Anaerobic digester | place: Japan | collected 2015-05-26 ... | reverse complement strand
TAAAAATTAGAAATTAGAAATTAGAAATTATATTAATATGGCTCATAAAGTTCATCCAAAAATTTTTAGAGTAGGAATAACTGAAGAATGGAGTTCAATGTGGTTTTCTGACAAAAAATATCAAAAAAACCTAAAAGAAGATACAAAAATTAGGGAGTTTTTAGCAAAGGAGTTTGAGAAAGGATTAATAGAAGAAGTAAAGATTGAACGTCTTGCTAATAAAATAAATATTATTATAAAAACAGCACGACCTGGTTTGTTAATTGGCAAAGGTGGCAGTGGTGCAGAAAATCTTTCAAAAAAAATTACTGAATTTATAAAAGGAAAAGAAGTCAAAATTGATATTGAAGAGATAAAAGAACCATCTACCAGTGCTACTATTGTTGCAGAACAGATTGCAGTTGATTTTGAGAGAAGAGTGCCTTATCGTCGATCAGTAAAAAGGGCAATGGAACGAATTTTACAAAGGAAAGAGATAGAAGGAGTTAAAATTAAAGTAAAAGGTCGTTTAAATGGTACAGAGATTGCAAGAAGCGAAACCTTTAAAAAAGGCAAATTGCCTCTTCAAACCATTAGAGCAAATATTGATTATGGGACAGCAAGAGCTCATTGTACTTATGGAGTAGTAGGGATAAAGGTATGGCTGTATAAAGGAGAAAAAATATAATTAACATATTAATAAGCTAAATTATGCTTCAACCAAAACGTGTTAAACATCGAAAGATGATGAAAGGACGAAGTAAGGGGATAGAAAGAAGGGGCACCGAAGTTTCCTTTGGGAGTTTTGGTTTAAAAGCAATGGGAAGTAAATGGATTACTTCTAATCAAATTGAATCTGCAAGAAGAGTGCTTTTAAGAAAATTAAAAGGAAAAGGAAAAATTTGGATAAGAATTTTTCCTGCAAAACCAGTAACATTTAAAGGTAGTGAAGTAGGAATGGGAGGAGGCAAAGGAGCAGTTGACCATTATGTGTTTCCTATAAGGCCTGGTAGAATAATTTTTGAGATAGATGGTGTACCCAGGGAAGTAGCGATTGATGCTCTTAATGAAGCTGGCCGCAAATTACCTATTAGAACAAAGATAATAGAGACATAAACGCAAAACAATACTGAAAAATTATTTGTGTAATATTTTAGCAATATACTTTATAAATATGGAAATGGCAGAATTAAAAAAATTATCAAAAAAAGAATTAGAAAATCTTCTTTTAGAAAAGAGAGAAAGAGTTTGGCAGTTGCGTTTTGGATTGACTCAAAAGAAGGTAAAAAACACAAGAGAAATTAAAGAAATAAAAAAAGACATAGCAAGAATTCTTACGTTCCTACGAATTGCAAGTCAGGACTAATTACAAATTAGTTTGATTAAATTCATAATTGATAGAAAATTTATGAAAAAACAATTACAAGGTGAAGTTATTTCAAATAAAATGCAAAAGACCGTTGTGGTTTGTGTTGAGAGTTGGGCTTATCATCCAAAATATAAAAAAAGATATAAGGTTCATAAAAATTACAAAGCCCATAATCTAATTGGGCTGGACCCAAAGGATTCTAAGCACAATCAAGAAGAATTAAAATTGGGCGACAGGGTTATTATTGAAGAAACAAGGCCGATTTCAAAAGAAAAAAAATGGAGAGTGATAGGAAAAGTTAATTCAAAAATTAAAAATTAAAAAGCAAAATGAAAATGTAAAATGCAAAAAGAATCTTTTAATTTTTCTTTTTGATATTTGCATTTTGATTTTAAGCGAAGCGAATATGATTCAACCGCGAACAATGCTTAAAGTTGTAGATAATACTGGAGCAAAAACCATTCAGTGTTTTAAGGTTTTTGGTGGGTCTAAAAGACGATATGCCCAAATAGGAGATATTATTATGGGGTCAGTAAAAGAAGCAGAGCCACGAAGAACAATTAAGAAAAAAGATATTGTACGGGCAGTTATTGTACGCCAAAGAAGGCCTTTTAGGCTTCCAAGTGGTGCGTATTTAAGATTTGATGATAATGCAGTAGTTATTTTAGATGGCAAAACAAAGAATCCTAAAGGTAATAGAGTTTTTGGTCCTATCCCAAGGATTTTAAAAGAAAAAGGATTTGATAAAATAGTAACAATGGCAAAAGCCATAGTGTAAAATTGTTAATTAACCAGAATTTTATTTGCGAATATTCGCAAATAGATTCGTAAAAATTTGTGAAAATTAAAAAAGATGATCAAGTGCTAATTATTAGTGGGAAAGATCGCGGAAGAAAAGGAAAAGTGTTAAAATCCCTTCCAAAGGAAGGAAAAATTATCGTTGAAAAAATAAATATTAAAAGAAAACATCTCCGTCCCAAAAAGCAAGGAGAAAAAGGCCAAGTAGTTGAGATTCCTGCTCCTATTGATGTTTCCAATGTTAAAATTATTTGTCCAAAATGTGGAAAGCCAGCTAGGGTAGGATACAAAAACATCTCAAATTTTAAAAGCCAAACCGAGCAAAGCGAGATGAAAAGCGAGGAAAAACGAGATTTTAGCGATCATAAAAATCCAAAACAAAAAAAATTAAAAGTTAGAATATGCAAAAAATGCGGTCAAGAACTATAAAAAATAATTCAAAATGCAAAACAATAATAGATACTTGTAGATACTTGTAGATACTTGTAGATACTTATAGATATTTATAGATATTTATTGTTACAATGAATATCGCGAGCGAAGCGAGCAAGTATCTATAAATATCGTGCTGAAGGCACAAGTATCTATAAATTTTGATTTTTTATTATGTTATCTTTAAAAGAAAAATATAATAAAGAAGTTATACCTTTGATGGTGAAAAAGTTTGGATATAAAAGTATTATGGCTGTGCCCAAAATTAAAAAAGTGGCAGTTAATGTTGGAATTGGAAAAATTTTAGAAAGTGTTGATCCATCGAAAAGAGAAAATATCATAAAAGATATTTCTTCAAACCTGGCTTTAATTTGTGGTCAAAAGCCTGTTGTTACTAAGGCGCGAAAAGCGATCGCGGGTTTTAAAATAAGAGAAGGGTCCCCTGTGGGTATTAAGGTAGTTTTAAGAAAGGACCGAATGTATGACTTTTTAGAGAGAGTGATTAATTTGGCCTTGCCCCGATCTCGTGATTTTCAGGGAATATCCCAAAAATCCATTGATAAAAAAGGAAATTTGACAATAGGAATAAAAGAGCATATAGTTTTTCCAGAGGTAAAACCAGAAAACTCAAAAGTAATTTTTGGGATGGAAGTAACAGTAGTGGTTGAGGCAAAGAAGAGAGAAGAAGCATTAGAATTATATAAACTTTTAGGATTCCCACTGAAAGTATAAAATCTAAGCATTAAACCCGAAATTATAATTCAAAAATCAAAACTGTTTTAAAATTAGAAATTAAAAATTAGAAATTATTTTTCGAAGAAAAAGCATTATGGCAAAGAAATGTCAAATTATTAAAAGTCAAAAAAAACCAAAATATACCACTCGTAAAGTGAGACGGTGTTTTAGATGTGGCAGGAAAAGAGGATATATGAGGGAATTTGGTCTTTGTCGAATTTGTTTTCGAGAAATGGCGAACAAAGGAGTATTGCCAGGAGTGAAAAAAGCATCATGGTAAAAAATAAAATAAATATTTATCAACTTATATGAGTGATCCACTTTCAGATATGTTAATAAAAATTAAAAATGCTGGGGCTGTTAATAAAAAGACAGTGAGTATTCCTTATTCCAATATTAAATATCAATTAGCGAAGATTTTATTAAAAGAAGGGTTTGTAGAAGACATAAAGAAAAAACCTCAGTCTGTTTTACATCCCCAAGGAAGAATTGTTATTAAGTTGAATTATGATGATAAAGGAATGCACAAGATCCATCAAATAAAAAGAGTTTCAAAGCCCGGGCGGAGGATTTATTTAAAAGCACAAGATTTATATATGCCAAAATCGGGATATGGATTATTGGTTGTATCAACGTCTCAAGGTCTTTTAACTGGGAAGGAAGCAAGGAAAAGAAAGATAGGGGGTGAAGCAATATGCGAAATATGGTAGTAGATAGAAATACGAATAACTGTCTGAATACACTCTAATGAAAATTATTAGACTTGATAAACCATTAGTAGATTCGGATAAAATGTACTTTTATGAATAGTCTTGAAAAATTTCTTTATGCTCCCTTTGGCAATAATATTATTATTGGTCCACACATTAAAGATCAATTAAATTTTTTAAAAGGAATTTTACCAGAGGAATTTAAGGGACGGGAAATGTTTGATCTTGGATGTGGTGATGGAAAAGTCACAGTTTTATTAGCTGAAATATTTCAACCCAAAAAAATTTTTGGTTGTGATGTTGAAGAAAGTTTAGTAAAAAAAGCAAGAAAACGGGGAATTGAAGCTAGAGTTATTGATCTTGAGAAAGAAGTTCCAAAAGGAGAATTAGCAGTAATATGGGGAGTACTTCATCACCTCAAAGACCCCCAAAAAATATTAGAGAAGATAAAAAATAATTTTCAATTTATTTTAATAAGAGAACCATTGAAAGAGCAGAAAGCATTGCATCATTTTAAGGTTTTAAGTTTATTGGAAATGGGAGATCCTTTTGAAAAAGAAAAAATAAAAAGAATCTTAGACGATGTTTTGGGTGACTATCAAAGCTTTGAAAGAAATGGCGCGGTAATGGCGCTTTGGAGTGCTCCAAAAATGTGATTTGCTTTATAAGTTTTATTCGAAAACGCACATACAAATAACGTAAATGTAGTTCTTATAAGCAACATCATTTAAATGATTTAAATGGTGTTGGAATTATTTTATAATTATGTCTAAAATTGGTAAACAATCAATTCAAATTTTAGAAGGGACAAAAGTGGAAATAAAAGGAAATGAGATTTTTATTGAAGGACCAAAAGGAAAGATGAAGTATGTCTTGCCACCAGAGATTGAAGTTGAAAAAAAAGGGAATGAGATATTGGTGAGATTCAAGGGCAGTAGAGATAAGTCCAAAAAGGCATTGTGGGGTACTTGGCAGAGGCATATTAAAAATGCTGTAATAGGTGTAAATAAAGAGTTTGAGAAAGAATTAAAAGTGGAAGGAGTGGGTTGGAGAGTGGAACTAAAAGGAAATAAATTGGTTTTGAAAATAGGATTTTCTCATTTGGTTGAAATAATGCCTCCTCAAGGTATAGAATTTTCTGTTAAAAAAGATATAATAAAGGTAAAGGGCTTTGATAAAGAAAAGGTTGGTAATATCGCTGCCAAAATCAGAACAATTCGTCCACCGGAACCATATAAGGGCAAGGGCATTCGTTATATTGACGAGGTGGTAAGAAAGAAAGCAGGTAAAAAAGCAGTGGCTTCAGAAAAATAATTAGCTTTTTATTTTTAATTTATATAAAAATGAAAAATTTTCAAAAAGATATTAAAAAGAAAAGAGATCGTCGACATAAAAGAGTAAGAGCAAAAATTAAAGGAACAAATATGCGTCCTCGGCTTTCAGTTTTTCGTTCCAATACTCATATATCGTGTCAATTAATAAACGATAATGAAGGAAAGACAATTATAAGTGCTGATGACAAAGAGATAAAAGAAAAAGGAAAAAAAACTGATATTGCTTTTGAAGTGGGAAAATTGATTGCAAAAAAAGGCAAAGAGAAGGGCATAGAAAAGGTTGTATTTGATAGAGGGTACTATCGATATCATGGAAGAGTAAAAGCATTAGCTGAAGGAGCAAGAAAAGGCGGATTGCAGTTCTAGTGTTTGGACAACTTAAGTTTGCTTTGCTTACTTTGCAACGTACATCGTAACGTACATCTAAATAATATTAGCATTTGAATACCATTTACAGATCAGAATTATAATAATAATTTTATGCAAAATAAAGATGAATTTGAATCACAATTATTAGATTTGGCAAGGGTTACTCGAGTAACTGCCGGAGGCAGGCGTCTTCGTTTTCGAGCAACAGTTGTAGTGGGAAATCGAGCTGGAAAAGTAGGAATCGGTGTAGCAAAAGGAAAAGATGTAAGCGAGGCAGTAGAGAAAGCTACTACAAAAGCAAAAAAATCTTTGATTTCTGTGCCTTTAAAAAACGAAACAATACCTTATGATATTGAGGTGAAATATCAATCAGCCAGGGTTTTTTTGCGTCCTCAACGAAAAGGCTCAGGTCTTGTAGTGGGAGGAGCAATGAGAACAGTATGTGAATTAGCAGGGGTGCCCAATATTACAGGAAAATTGATTTCCAAAACAAATAACAAAATAAATATTGCAAGAGCAACATTGAAAGCATTCCAAGAGATTGAAATGCGATCCAAGTGATTTGAATTATTAACCGAATTATCCAAACACTTGGAGTATTTGATGTTGTTTATAGATTAAAATTTCCATTTTTATGCAACTTCACGAAGTTCAACCTATTCATAAACCAAAAACTAAAAAACGTGTTGGCCGCGGAGGGAAACGAGGAACTTATTCTGGTAAAGGAATGAAAGGTCAAAAATCACGGGCTGGAGCAAAAATAAGACCAGAAATTCGTGATTTTATTAAAAAAATTCCTAAAAAAAGAGGAAAATAGCAAACAGTTTTCTTTTGATGGACTTAATAGCTGTTAGTTACTTAATTCATAAATATTAACTCATATTTTTCATCATCTAAGGATTTAAGGAAGGAAAGGAAATTAAAAAAGGGTTAATATTACGAACAAAGCAAACCTTATAATTATATTATGGATTTTAGTAAGATTATCGCTATTTTTAAATACCGTGACCTTAGGAGTAAGGTCCTATTTGTTTTGGCAATGATGGTGGTTTTTCGAATGGCTGCTAATATTCCCATTCCAGGCGTTGATAGAGATGCCCTTGCTTCTTTTTTTGAGACCAATCAATTTTTTGGATTAATGAATGTTTTTACAGGAGGAACACTTGAAAATCTTTCTATTGTAATGCTTGGTTTGGGTCCATATATTACAGCAACCATTATTATGCAACTGCTGACCTTGATTTTTCCAAAATTAAAAGAAATGTATCAAGAATCAGGGGAAGAGGGGAAAAGAAAATTTACTCAATATGGGCGAATTCTTACTGTTCCATTGGCTGCTCTTCAGTCCTTTGCAATGCTTCGCTTATTGCAAAGCCAGGGTGCTTTGGGACAATTTACTACATCGTCTCTTGTTAATTCAATTATCACCATCACTGCTGGTTGTGTTTTTTTAATGTGGATTGGTGAACTTATTACTGAGAAGGGTATTGGCAATGGTATTTCTCTTCTTATTTTTGCTGGTATTATTTCTAGCGTTCCTGCACAAATTGGTCAAACTATTATGACTTGGGATCCTTCCCACCTACCATCATATCTTCTTTTCCTTGCTGCTTCTATTATCATTATTGTTGGTGTTGTTATTATAAACGAGGCGCGACGTAATGTGCCTGTCTCTTATGCTAAGCGTATTCGTGGTCGTCGTATGTATGGTGGCGCCCAAACCTATCTTCCAATGATGATTAATCCCGCTGGTGTGATTCCGATCATTTTTGCCTTATCTATAATGATGATTCCTGGAATGTTTGGTTCAATGTTTGCTGACACTTCCATTCCTTTTGTCTCTGGGTTTGCCAATATTATCAATAATCTTTTTCAAAACCAATTAATATACGGGGTTTGTTATTTTATTCTTGTTGTTCTTTTTACCTATTTTTACACAGCTGTTACTTTTGATCCGGAGAGCATTGCTGATAATCTTCAAAAAATGGGTGGGTTTATTCCTGGTCTTCGTCCAGGTAAACAGACTGCTCAATTTCTCAGTCATATTCTTAATCGTGTTCTTCTTATTGGTGCCCTTTTTCTTGGTCTTATTGCCGTTATGCCTTCTATCATTCAAGGGTTTACTGGTATTACCACCTTTAATTTTGCTGTTGGTGGCACCTCTCTTCTTATTATTGTTTCAGTTATACTTGAAACATCAAAACAAATAAAAAGTCAATTAGAAATGCGAGAATACGATTAATTTCTACGAATTGCGAATTTAATCGAATTATAAATTCTTATGAAAAATTCTAATCCATTAGTTATTATGATGCTAGGGTTGCCTGGATCTGGAAAGGGTACTCAGGCAAACCTCTTTGTTGAAAGATTTAAATTAGATTATATAGGAAGCGGAGATCTTTTAAGGGAAAGAAAAAAAGAAAAAGATTTTACTGGTAAGAAAATTAGACAAACCATTGATGTTGGAGGACTAGTTCCTACGCCTGTTATTTTTAAATTATGGCTTGATCAATTTGAAAAATTAAAATCTACTAAAAAAAATTTAAAGGGGCTTGTGATTGATGGAAGTCCAAGAAAAATTTTAGAAGCTTATTTGATTGATGAATCTTTGAATTGGTACGAATGGGACAAGAATGTTAAAATTTTTCTTATTAAAATTTCTATAAAAGAATCATTTAATCGTTTAACAAAACGGAGACAGTGTAAAAAATGTGGAAGAATTATTCCTTGGGCCGGTGACTTTAAAAAATTAAAAACTTGTGATCAATGTGGAGGAAAATTGTTTACTCGTCCTGATGATAATATAGAATCAATAAAAAAAAGAATTGAAAAATATAAAAAAGAAACTATGAAAGTAATAAAATATTACAAAAAGCAAGGAAAATTGATTGAAATAAATGGTGAACAAGGTGTAGAGGAGGTATTTCAGGAAATTGCAGAAAAAATAAAATCTTAAAACTTGATTTTTTGACTTATTTTTCATTCTTGATGTATAATATATTGGGTCCCGGTACAAGGAACTTTCTTGACTAAAATAGATTCATTGGGAGTCCTATATTTCTTGGGGCCGTGGCTTCAAGGTGCGGGCACCCACTTGGATTTGTTCAAGATAATCCCGCCCGGGGCCCTTTTTAAAATAAAAAGTCCCCATAGCTCAACTGGATAGAGCAACTCCCTTCTAAGGAGTAGGTTCGGGGTTCAAGTCCTCGTGGGGACATAGCGGTGAGCGTAGTGTAGTGGCTTTGCACAAGGGTCTGTGGAACCCTTAGTGGGAGTTCGAATCTCCTCGCTCACCCAATTTAATATTTAAATTTATGGCTAAAAAATTTGATCAATCAAATATGCGTCAGGTAATTTTGGATTTTCCAAAACAATTTAAAGTGGGCGTTGAAGCAGCAAAAAATATAAAAACATCCGCCAATCGCTCTTTATTTTCTAATATTATTATTTGTGGTATGGGTGGGTCAGCTTTGCCTGGTGATGTTTTTGTAATGATAAATAATCATTTGTTGTTAACGAATTTGCCGGTTTTTATTCACCAAAATTATGGATTGCATCCAATGACGAATAAAAATTCTTTTGTAGTGTGTATCTCTTATTCTGGCAATACCGAAGAAACAATTTCTGCGTTTAAAGAAGCAAGAAAGAAAAAATTATCTATTGCTGCTATTGCTTCTGGTGGAAAATTGATAGAACTTGCAAAAAAGAACAATGTGCCATTTGCTCAAATTGCAGCTGGCAATCAACCACGTTGTGCTTTGGGTTATCAATTTTCAGCATTGATTAAAATTTTATCTAATTTTAAATTGATAAAAAATTTAGACAAGGAATTATTTGCGCTGGAGAAAAATTTAGCCCCCCATAAATTAGAAAAAACAGGTTTAAGCTTGGCAAAAAAATTAAAAGGAAAAATTCCTCTTGTTTATAGTTCAGAGGACAATAAATGTTTGGCTAGAATTTGGAAAATAAAGTTTAATGAAAATTCAAAAATTCCATCTTTTTATAATTCCTTACCTGAACTTAACCATAATGAAATGACTGGAATGGGAGATTGCGAGATTAAAGAATGGAGAGAATTATTTCAAGTTATTTTTTTGAGTGATAAAGCAGACCACCCTCGAATTATAAAAAGAATGAATATTCTCTCGGAAATTTTTCAAAAAAGAAATATAAAAACAAATTTTGTTCAGATTGAAGGAAAAAATATTATTGATAAAATTTTCAATAATAATTTAATTGCTGATTGGACCTCATATTATCTTGCTGTCTTTCGAAATATTGACCCAACACCGATAAAACTAGTGGAAGAATTCAAAAAGAAAATGGCTGATGAATAAATGCTAATGGTTAATTATTATAAATTTCTATGGAAACAAAGGTAGCGGTAATTGGGGTTGGGGGAAGGACCGGAACAATGTTTGCTTACGAACTTCAAAATGCTGCTGAGGTAGTAGGTGTTGCTAGAAAAGAAGAAATAGATTTGATTAAAAAAAAGAAACTTTATATAGAAAAAAATGGTTCTCAGAGAGAATTATTTCAAGGCAGGGTGATTAGTGAGGACGAATTTCCCGGCAAAGAATTGCCGGATATTATTTTTCTTGCCACTAAGAATCCTGTTGGTTTGCCAGTAAAGAGCTATTATCAAAAAATAAGTGATTTTTTAAAGGGCAAAGAAGAAAAATTGCCTTCTTTGGTGCTTTCGCAAAACGGTATTGCAGCTAGTAAAGAAGCATTGACTGCATTGAAAGAGGTTTTTGGAGAGAAGGGAGAAAGTATTCAAATTATCAGAGTATGCCTTTTAAATCCAATTGAAAAAAAAATAATTAAAAATGACCTGGAAGCGTCCTCTAAAAAAGATTTTGGCAATGTTTGCATTAATTATTTTTTGCCTATTCGTTTGACCTTTGGAGTATTTTCTGGATCAAAAGATACACAAAAGATAGAAAAGGTTTTTAAAGAAGCACATATAGAAGCACAAAAGGTTTTGCCAGAGGATGTTACAAATATGGAATTTTCAAAACTTTTTTCAAATCTGCTTGGAGTTGTTTCAGCTGTTGAGGGTCTTTCTATAAAAGACGGTTTTAAGAAAAAAGATGTTTTTGTAGAAGAAATAAATGTGTTAAGAGAGTATATCAAGGTAGTAAAAACCAGTGGCGGTAGGTTTTTAAATTTACCTAACGCTCCTATTGCTTTTTTAGCTACTTTGATTGAAAAAACACCGTTGCCTGTTTTGGGGGCAGTACGGTCAAAGATAGGATCTATGATAAGTAAGGGTCGCGGAGGTAAGCCAAAAGGAAACCTAGACGAGATTGATTATTATATTGGAGCAATAGTGGAATTGGGAAAAACATTAAACATAGATACACCTTCTAGTAAAAAGGTTTTAAAAAAAACATTG
>ERZ795052.6202-NODE-6202-length-11127-cov-17.162392_pt1 | contig 11127 bp, 8 predicted proteins | sample MGYA00375136_ERZ795052 | MGnify/ENA primary metagenome ERZ795052 (study PRJEB30181, sample SAMN05720156) | activated sludge metagenome | isolation source: Anaerobic digester | place: Japan | collected 2015-05-26 ... | reverse complement strand
GCATTTTTGAGCCAGTTGAAAAGGGCTGCGGAGGGGGTTTGGGGGAAATTGCTGAGAATCTAATTGAAGCACAGATTTTTGAAGCAGATAAAAAGGATTGAGGAGCAATTGGTGATAATTCAATGGAGAGGCAGATTGGGGGCTAGGCGGGAAGGGTTGAGAGGGGGTAATGGAGAGGAAGTGGAGGGGGAAGATCTGAAATGATGGGGCAAATAGAGGGGGATTGGGGCGGATGAGGGTTGTCGGGTTGTGCTCCTTCTGCTGCCCATTTTAATTCCTTTAATTCCTATACCTTGCGGCTCCTTGGGGCCGGATGTCTGCTCCTTTGTCATTCAAGGGGTATTATACCATAAATGATTTTGAAATCAAGGAAATGTTTGGTGATTATCAAACTTTTTTGCGTGCAGGCGGAGCCGCGGTTTTGGAAAGAATGAAGAGTGAAAAGTGAAAATGGAAAGGTAAAGAGGAGAATAGTCGAAAAAGCGGGTCTGGTTTGAGGTTTTGGGTGAAAAATTAAGCGAAAAATTGGGGGAACGGCTTGCCGGAGGGGGTTGAGGTTGGGTATAATAGCGGCGAAACGGCTGCTTTGAAAAGACATCGAAAAATAGAAGGGAACAAATAAGGAGTCTGCCAACCTTTGGACGTGCACCGAATTTCCGGGTCTGAGGCGAGAGATGCTGTAATTTGATTTAAGGAGGATAAAAAACAGATGACCGTCCCGCGTTTTCCTGTTTTCCCCGAATCTCCCGCACGAACTGAATAGGGGTGCGATATGGCCGGGAATCTTAGCCGTCAAAATGGATCGAAGACATCGTGCAGTCAGCATAGCCGGATGGCTTTACGGTGGGCAACGGCGGTCTTCCTGAAGACTGAAAAACACTTCCGGAAAATCGGCAGCTATCAACAGATGCAGATGCTGAAATCGTATCTGGATGAACTGAGAAAAGAACAGAACCTTGCTCAACCGGGCCAGGTCGGATAAACTGACAGGAATGGAGCCGTCATGAACCTTCAACTACGGATGGGACAGAATCTAAAGCCCGCCGCTGGGTTGTGGAACGTACCCATAACTGGATGAACCGCTTTCGCCGCCTCTTGACGCGATGGGAAAAGAAGCCTGAAAATTATCTGGCTCTGTTTCATTTTGTTTGTGCGATAATTACGTTTCGTTGTTCAGGGTTATTAGGATAGGTTCTTATTCTCCAGGCAACTGAAGTTGTACAGTGAAAACCCCATCGGATTTGATGCTTGCTTCAATCTGTCCGCCCAGGACGGCGGCGGCTCGCTGTACCACGGAAAGTCCGATCCCGCAGTGCTTGCCGGTGTCTTTTCGGGCCTTATCTCCTCGCCAAAAGAAATCAAAGATATGTTCAAGATCCTCCCGAGACAGATTACACCCCGTATTGGAGATCGACAGGGTCACAGTTTTTAATGAATGGTTTCCCTCAATCCAGATATATCCCTCGGGATTAGTATATTCAACAGCGTTATCCAGCAGGTTCGAAAGGATCATGGAAAGAATCTCTCTATTGGACACGCATGTGCTTTCTCGTCTCAGGTCATTCTGGAGATGCAGTTTTTTTTCTTCGGCACATTTCCGAAAGAGGGGCCAGAGATCGGCAATCAGTTTATGCAAAGAAACAGATTCCATCGGCAGAGTGCGCAAATCGCTCTCAAGACGAGTCAAGGAAAGCAGGGTCTCTGTCATACGACGCATGCTTTGGGTGATCTGCAGGCAATCCTGCAAAACCGCCTGGTATTCTCCCGGCTGTCGCGGCTGGCGGAGGCAAACTTCAAGGGTCGTCTGGAGCCCCCCAAAGGGGTGCGCAGCTCATGGGTCACATCCGCATTGAATTGGCGTTCGCGGTTGATTGCGGCCTGCAGTCGCTGGAATAAATCATTCAGACAGTTCACCACAGGCAGTAATTCTACAGGGTATTGTTGAGGAAGATGGCTAGTGCCGAGATTTTCTGCATCCAATGTTTTAATCTCACCAGCCAGTCTGCGAATCGGCTTCAGGCCGGTCCGGGTAATGAGGAGAGCAATCAAAAGAGACACCCCGATCACGGTCGCTGAAGCAGTCAACAGCAGCCATCGAAGGAAGTGTAACTGATTGTATAAATGGCCGGCATCCCGTGCAATCGTGATGGACAGAGGGAGCTTTCCTTTCCCTTTGGGGATAAATTGATATCCAACAGCCCTCCCTTGTTTACCACCAGGAAGCTGGCAGGTCTGTATTTGCGGCACCTCGGAAAAGGATTGAAACAGGGTCAGATCTGAATTGCCCAGGGATGGGGACCGAACAAGCACGGTTCCATCATCGTTTTGAAATTGGTAATAGGCACCGCCGTTGAGGGTATTAAATTCAGGAATCATACGGACATCAAACTCAAACTCAATCTGGTGTCCCGAAAGGTTATCTTCTTCATCCTGATGCCCCTGCTGATTTTGATTTTCCGGTGCTCCTTCATCCTCAATCGCGGCTGACAGCAGACGGGCGGTATTCAGCAGGGACCGGTCAAACTGCGTCAGTAACGCGTGGCGCATAATCGTGTAAAGAATCATGGAAAACAAACTCAACAGTATAGCGGTTCCCAGGATCACGCCTGTCAGAAAACGGCTGCGAAGGGAAAGAGTCATGAGACCGCCCCCAGTCGGTAGCCCCGGCCCCGGATCGTGTGAATCAGGGGAGATTGCCCGTCCGTCTCCAGTTTTTTACGGAGGTAGCCGATATATACATCCACCACATTGCTGGAGGCCGAATCGTGAAATTCGTACATGTGTTCCCAGATATCGGTTCGAGAAACGACTTGCTCGGCCCGGATCGCCAGATACTCAAGAAGCGCGTATTCACGGGGTGTCAGATCAATGAGAAAGTCATTTCGATAGACCCGCTGGGTGTTTAAATCAATATGAAGATCCTGAATATCGATATATGGCTGCTTTTTTTGGTAACTTCTTCGGATCAAGGCACGGACGCGGGCCAGCAATTCCTCGAATGCAAAGGGCTTAATCATATAGTCGTCGGCCCCCAGCTCAAGCCCCTTGACCTTGTCGTCGAGCGTGTCTTTGGCCGTCAGGATCAGGATATGAGTCGGATTGTCCCCTTTCCGCAGCGTTTTCAGGATGCTCAGTCCGTCCAGGCCGGGAAGCATAAGATCCAGGATGATCACATCGTATTCGTTGGTTTGCGAGTACCAAAGACCTTCTTTTCCGTCTCCGGTGCAGTCAACGGCAAATCCAGCCTCTCGCAGTCCTTTGGACAGCGATTTCTGAAGCGGCTGGTAATCTTCAATAAGCAGAATTCTCATCTCGATCTGATCCTGAGCAAAACAATGCACTGCGAAAAGAACTTTCCTCATCTTCCCGCAGTGCATTGTAAGAAAATTATGAAAATCTGTCAATCTATGAAGACATAACTAATCATTGTCCTCATGGTCATTCTCGTCGTCGTCGGCTTCGATTTTTTTGGCGAGGATCTTCCCGTCAGGGGCAATTTTAATTTCTGTTTCCTGGCCGTTGATAAGGACATCGGCTTCATAGATGCCGTCTTCCAAATCGATTTCCTTGATTGTTCCGCCTTTTGCAGCAGCCATCAGAGCAGTCTGAACCGAAGCCGGCAGTTGATCAAAAGCCACCGTCTGCTCATCTTCATCATCCTCCTTGCCCTTTTGCCCTTTTTTATGACACTTCTCTTCTTCCTCATTTTTGCTCTCTTTTTTGAGGATGGTTCCGTCCGGTGCAAGGGTGATTTCCACTTTCTTGCCGCCGATGATTGCTAAGACTTCATAGGTAGTTTCGGCCTCCGGCAAAGCAGCAGGCACAAAAGCGGCATAGTGAACTTCTCTCTTAACTTCTTTGACCTCCGTATTCGCGGGAAGCAGAGAAGATACATCAAAAGGGAGATCAGCAGTGTTCATTTCGTTTTCCGCCTCCATAACAGTCCCGTCTGCGGCAATCGTAATCTCAATTTCCGATCCATCCGCCAGAACCAGTTCGACTTCATACACCTTGCATCCCTCTTCTGCTTTTTGGGCTTCCTCGATGGCGGCGCCGGGATGCATCTGCATCAGAGCGGCTTTGAGGGACTCAGGCAGTTGTATGTTCTTGTCTTCTTTTTCCTTTTTGGCGAGGACCAGGGAACATACGATTGTTCCAATTAGCAGTACGTAAACTCCCAACAGAATCAATTTCTTCTTCATTTTGTAAGTCCTTTCAAATGGTTTCCTGTTTCTTTCCAGAACTTTTTCCGGATGTTCAATGTTTCAAGCTGACTTCATAAATACCAAAAGAAATATGAGAAGATGATGAGAACAGAGACAATTTCCAAAAATTTTCAAAAAAACATAGCGAATCTCTATTTTTAGTATAGTCGGATTATTTCTAAATTAGACATTTCCCCTCGAAAAACGGATATACAGTGAAATATTGACTATAGGGTTCTTCTAAAAATCAGCGAAATTGTGCGCAATTGTTTCTTTCCATATAGTTACATCCATAACAACATTCCTTTTGTTAAATTGAGCCATAGCTATATCGCCATCCCCGCCATCCAAACAATATTTCTCAACTTGGCTGTTTTTATAGGTTTTATGCGTCCGCCGTATCTTTGCTGAACCGGACTCTTAATAAGCCATATAGACCTTAAAGTCATACAACGAATATCCGTAGATTGTACCGCGGGTTGTTCCATACATCCTGACATAGCGTCCGGCTGCCGAGACATTCAGGACATCATATCCGCCGTCGCCGACTGTCGTGCTGTACACGGTTGTCCAGTGTACGGCATCGTCGGATATCTGGATTTGGTAGCTACGAGCATAGGCCGCTTCCCATTTGAGCACGATTTTTCCAATGTCATAGACCGCCCCCAGATCAATATAGATCCATTGCGGGTCGCTGTAGGCAGATTCCCAGCGGGTGCTTAGGTCATTGTCTACTGCCCGGGAGGGAACATTTCTGTTTACAACAGAGGAAGCATACGCCGGTTTGTTCAACGACAGAGGTGTCACATTCATAAAGACGGGCAGAGAGGTGGATACTGCCCCCTGATTGTCCACTGCCTTAGCCGACAGACGATAGCTACCGTAGTCCCCTGCAGGCACATTATTCCATGTAAAGGAATAGGGAGCGGCGGTATCCGTTCCCAGCAGAGTCGAACCGTGATAAAAATCCACTTTGCTGATGGTGCCATCTTCATCAAATGCAGCCGCTTCGATGGTTACAGCAGCCGGCTCAACATAGGTACTGTTATTTACGGGGGAATTAATGACGACTCTGGGTGGAGCATTGTCTGTACCGCCGGCTACCCAGCGAATCCAGTTGATGTTCATTCCTGATGTTTCACAAATTAGACGTACCGTATGATAAGAGCCCGGCGCGAATGTTTCAGGGGGTGTGTCCACGGTTGCCCAACTCTGGAATCCGCCCGTATCAGGGAGCGTAACGGTGGGTTTCACCTGTCCATCGATGACAAAATGCAGCCGACCGGCATCGTTATCTGCGGCTACGCGAACCTGGAGAGTTCCAGACCCTTCCATCGGCACTTCTTCCCACTGAAACCACTCATTGGGCTGAATCCAGCCGATGCTGAATCCGCCCCCTTCATCCTGTGTGGGTTCAATCCCGATATTGCCGTTGCGATAGAGTCTCGGTGTTCCGCCGCCTGCCGCACCGCCGTAGGTATCACATCCTTCCGCTTCCAGTTTAAGTTCCGCAGGGAAGGGATGACGGCTGTGTTTGCGAATAATGTTGAGCCGTTGATTGGGATAGTCATAATAAGTCTGTTCATAGCTGAGCGGATTACCGTTTTCATCCAGGTTGCGCACCCGGAAGAGAGCGGCATCTTCTTCGTAATCGGTAAATCCTTCTAACAGCGTCATCAGGGCACCGGCGCCGACCGTGTGGTGAAGCCCTTCATTCAGTAAATTGCCGTGATCCGGGTCCAGAAAACCGGGGGGATTGCTTGGATTTTGAAATTGTGCAACCGCCACACCGATTTTCACGCCATTAAAGACGGACAAAGTCCAAGGGTCATTGGGCGGCCCAAACCAACTATGGGTGGCATCCAGCACTCCCGGATTGGCACAAGTGGAATCGTTTGAGATAAAGTCTCGATTCCCTACAATGTAGGGATTAAATCCAAAATCCTCCATGCACCGCTGACGTACCCAAAGCATAGCCCGAGAGAGGTTGCCCTGTGAGTTGGCAACGAAATAGGGATTGCCCGTCCAAATCCAGATGACAGGTCGGCCGTCAATCTTGAATCGCTGGGCATCCGGAACGGTCTCATAGAAGAGTTTGTAATTATAGTCATAGATGAAAACCCAGTTGGCCGGATCGCTGATATCGAACGGTTCTGCATACCAAAATCCCCGTCCCTCCGCCATATTCCATTGAGCGCACCAGGAGGCGGCATTGTCATCAAATATGGCGAATTTAGTAACATTGCCCAGCTTATTGAGTGCCGTTACAAGAGGAGCCATATCTGCGGGAGGAGAGCCCGTATTGGGCCAAGAGCCGGTCAGATTGGGACAGATAAAGTCCAGTCCCGCCTGAGTAATCTGGGCCGCCCAGTCCTCCCATGTTGCAGTCGGATTGCCCCGCTGGGGGTTATAGAGGGAAATGTTGGTTTGATTGGGATACGTCAGCGGTCCTTCAAGCTGGGCACTGTACTGCCAACCACAGGTGGCGCCGATAAAACCAGCGGCATTTTCCATATCCACTGTCGAGAAACTCCAGACTGTTCCGGGGTATTTCTTGTCCCCAAGAACAACATCGATTCTCCAGTAATAGTGCTCATCCGGGTACAGCAAACCAGGGGCAAAGCTTTTTTCAGACTGTGTGCCCTGAAACTCAGGACTTTCATGATCAGCATTTAACACGGCCATATAATTCATTCCAAAGTATACATCAAATGAATCAAAGGCCAGCGCTTTCCAGGAAAGCTGGGACGGCATAATCACCTGACCATCAGCCGGATTGGGATCAAAGGCAGCAAGACTTACACCGTAAAACCAATTCTCTGACATCTGCGTCAGGTCCTGCATATTGACCTTGCAGTCACCTGTAAAGTCAGAAGGGACTCCGCATTCCTGCGACAGCCAATCACCAACGAATAAGATCAAATCATCAAAGTCCACATTAAAATCGCCGTCCACATCGCCGTTAACGGGAGCAGCAGCCCAGATTGTGGTCTTACCCTGATTTGTCCGGTCATAGTCGTATGTAATGATTCCATTACCACCATAGGCAGTTAAAAAGCCGCTGGTAACCCAGTTTTGTACGGCGGCCTTATGGTTGCCATTGAGGATTAGTTTTCCGTGTGTAATATCGATTGTACCGCGATCCGCCTGCAAACCGCTGACGGAACCGGCATATAACTCTACTCGCAGCAGTTCGAAGATGCGGGAGTAACTCTGATATAATCCGGTTCGGGAGCGGCCTATCATCTGGGCAATCTGCTTGACGGATAAGTTCTTCCGGTAACGCAGCGACAACAGCTTGTAGTCCCGCTCAACCAGGCGACCTAAACATTTATTCAGTGCCCGCACATAGATTCCCATTTCCGGGGAATGTTTTTCAGCCTCCTCGGAAATGGCCATATAAGCGGCGTCTTCAAAAATCATCCGCCTCCGTTTGCTGCTCCTCAGGAACTCCAGGGCCTTGTATTTGGCGACCTGAATTGCCCATGCACCAAAGCTGGTTCCCTCCTGAAACGTATCAAATTTCTCCCAGAGGACTGCTGCCGTCTCCTGGAGCAATTCTTCAGCATCCACCTGATTATGGACCAGGACAAACAGAAATGAGTAAAGTGACGTATGTACACTGTTATAAAACTGAAAAAAACGCTTATGTTTCTGAGAATCTTTATTCATCACCGCCAACTTCGTAAACCATTTTGTAATATCATGTTTCGTTCTTATTCAACTTGGCTTTTGCGGGAAACAGACGACCTGAAACATAACGGCAGTCTCCTGTACAAAAGAGTGCTTTTCAGCCCTTTTATGGAAGAGAATGCCGTTTTCTGCTACAAAAGATGGTCATCATCGTCCAAAATCCCATCCTCAAAAGTCAGTCAATTTGACCTTTTCCTATATTTGCATTCCTCACTATAAAATGATGCACACCTTTGATTTGTCAGGTAAAAAATGGATTTTAAATAGAAATTTTATATAAGTCTATTTTCGGCAACAGGTTATATCGTTTCGCACTGCTTTAATTTTTGAACAGATTTCCAGAAAGTTGAAGGCTGCAAAGATGGCGGTCCCGGAGGGATAATTGAACCTCCTCCCCATTGTCCAGACAGAAAAAGGGTTTTTAAGGTGATCTCGGCCGAGCAGGTCTGATTGGGACGGATAATAACGCAGCAACGCCGTCATTTTATCCATCTCGTAAAACGGCGTCTTGATATATTGCTCGTCTAAGTTTCATCAACTGCTCATTATACGCTGTTTCCGCCTGGGGGCCGATAATACGCCCGGCGATTTACACTGGCGGGAAAGAGAAACCTGCCCGTTGCGGGGGGTTTATTGTCTTACCGGATATGCAAAACAGCACAGTACTTTTACGAGGTTAGTTTCCATAGACCCTCATCTCATAGATTGAGGCATAGGCAGAACCACTCGTACAACCTGTGATAGTCACTCTGACAAATCGCGCGGAGACGGTAAAGATGTCTGAGGTGTCACCATACGTCGTGTTTTCTGTTCTGTCTGAGATAGTCGTATAGTGAATGTCATCCGTACTTACTTCAATCCTGTACTTATATGCCCTGGTGGAGCTGTTATACCAGTTAATATCCGAGCCGGACAGTCTGCAGTTTGCCCCCAAATCCACTTTCCACCATTGCGGATATGTCCCGTCGGCGGCAGCCCATCGAGTACTGAGACTGCCGTCATTGGCATAAGCGGCTTCGTTTCCGGATTGAACCGAACTTGCAGTCGCCGTCTTGAATTGCGATACCACTCCCGGCGGGGAAGGCGGCAGAGGCGGAGGATTGTCATACACCCGTACATAATCCACCTCAAAAACGGCCAAAGGACAGCCGGGAACACGGGTCTGGCTGCTGGGGGAAGAAGTCAGTTTTAATTTCATAGGATAGAGGGCGCCGCTGACAGGACCAGCCGGCGCACATGATAGAACCCCATCGACATAAAAAACCGGTGCTGCTGCTGCATTCCAATAAACCCCATACGTATGCCATTGGCTTTCATCTATTTCAGCGGCACATCCAAGCCATGTATCTTTTCCCTCGTTATTCCAATGATACCATTGTCCTGGATTCCTGCTGCCGGCTCCGCCCTGAAATTCACAAATGTCAAATTCCGGCGGCCAGATGAGAGCTCCGTCCCAGCCCACCGTCCACCAGGTCGCCCAGATATAGGAATTTGCGAAAGAATGTTTGAGGCGGGCAACTAAATATTTGTACTGGGGATTATACTTGCCGGCCGTATCGATATATCCGCCGGTCCAGCTGCGCCCCTTGTAGAGTTCTTCATACGAGTATATTTTCAAGATTCCGTCAGAGACTTCAACATTCTCCGGCGTATACCAGCAATCAGCTCCATCTGCCTTGTTATAGACAGTCCATTTGTTCGCATCAAGAGATTCTCCGCTGAATTCATCTGACCAGACAGGAAGTTCTGCCGACCAGCTCTGAGCAAGATATGAAAAATCGCCCAAGTCCACTCTGCCGCTGTGATCTATATCCGCACCGTCACACCAATTCCAAGATGCGCAGTCCTGGGCAAGCCATTGCTCGGCCAATCTATACAGATCGAACATATTCACATACCCATCGCCATCCAAATCGGCGGGATTTGGCAATGCAAAACATGAAAAACAGAACATGGCCCACCCCAGCCATAAAAATCCATATTTAGAATCGAAAGCAGCGTTTTTCATCATCTCTCTGTTTATGTTCAACGATATACGGCGAAGCATCTTTCAATTATCCAATACCCTTTGCAATTACATGCCTCATTCTCCTCATCTATGACAAACGGCAAGGGCAGAGGTCGAAACGGCAAATTGCATCGGAATATCTTTTGTCCGGAACCCTGAAAAATCCGGCAGGTCATACGACCTGCCGGAGCAATTGACAATCAACCTTATTTTCTTTTCCGCAGGAATAAACTTCCCACCCCTAAAATCAACATCGCGGCCGGTTCGGGAACCGGGTTTGAAAGCATGACGCCATCAAACAGATAAATATCGTCCAGTCGGACCTTATTTTCCGAGGGAGCCCCCGTATAGCCCTGAACAAGGGCGACAAAGGACACCAGAGGATTCGCCGTACCGACACGAAATGCCGCGTTTGAGGCGACTTTATCCGCGTCCGCAGCGCCGGCAGAACCGGATGTCAGATAAACATCAAATCTGTCCGTGGACTGATTAATCACAGCCCACACATTGTACCATACACCGGACTGAATCGCCACTCCCGGAGTAAACCCGCTTCCATCCCGAACATCAAAAAGGCCGGCGTTGACGCGCATCATAACATTCATATCGCCAAACGCCCCCGGTGCGGCACTGCTTGATAGTCCAAAAGCATTGTTGAACGAGTTCGTTTCTGTATAGAACCGGAGAAACAAGGTGGCGGCAGTGCTGCTCTCGTCAACAGCCGGAATGTCTCGATAGCCGCCTCGAAGAACGTTGCTGGAGGGGGCAAAGTAAGCAAAATACTGATTTCCTTCTGCCTGACCAATCAGCACATTCGAGGAAGCGGGATTTCCCACAGATGTCCATGGGGGGCTGGCAACGCTACCCAGATTTCCAGTCGAATAACTTTCAAAATCGTCCACCAGAACCGCCTGGCCGATATTCATCAGCCCGACCGCCAGAAGCAATACCATCATCTTTTTCATCATACTTTCCTCCGAAAAACAGGTCCTGCTTTCTTTTCATCTGATTGCGCTGCAGGATTTCGCAAGCAGAGCCGATCGACAACACACTCACATCACGTACAACCACACTTCACACAAACAGAGCCGTGACGCCCAACGGGACCGTCCACAGATTGGATACACCGCCGGCAGTTCAATCAAAGTGAATCCTGCTGGTCTGCACATTTTGCGTTTTCTCAAAACTGACGACTTCCCGGACATTCTTTCAGTTCTTTCC
>ERZ795052.6197-NODE-6197-length-11135-cov-4.418051_pt1 | contig 11135 bp, 10 predicted proteins | sample MGYA00375136_ERZ795052 | MGnify/ENA primary metagenome ERZ795052 (study PRJEB30181, sample SAMN05720156) | activated sludge metagenome | isolation source: Anaerobic digester | place: Japan | collected 2015-05-26 ... | reverse complement strand
GCGGAATTGCGTCCTCTTGGCCGTCCAGGGTTTAGGAACGGCGAGCTTTGGATTCGCATCTGTACCTTATCTTTTCTTTAACGGCTATTTGTTAGCGAATGCTCTACGGGTGGCGAAGGATCTCGGAAGCGCGAACCATATCGGCAAGGGATTGGAGATTGTCTTGTTCCTACATGCTCCCTTGGAGTTTTCGGCGATGGTTGTGGTGTCCAGGCCCGGATTTCGTCTCGCCTTGGATTTCGTTGCATACCTGAGAAACGGCGGTGGGTCCTTTCTTTCCGTCGCGGAATGTCTCCACGCTTTCCTGCTTGCCTTGTTTCTGCTGCCGGCGGCGGCCGTGATCGGGGCGTTCGTCGTCCCTCGCGCCCTGGTCTACATTCTCACATGGGGGGTGATGTGAGTGCCGGTTTCGTTATTTCGCAACTGTGCAAGAGGTATCGGGGTTTTAGGTTGGAAATCGACGAACTGACCATCGCCCCGGGCGAATGCCTCGGGTTAGTGGGGGAAAACGGGGCCGGTAAGACGACGCTCTTCAGATCTTTGATGGGCTTAGTCAAGCGCGACTCGGGTCGGGTAGCACTTAACGGGCGCGAGCTTCCTCCGGATTGTCCGGCCGTACGGCGGCTTTTGGGTTATGTTCCCGAGGAATCTTTTTTCTACGAAGAGCAAACCGTTCGCTGGACCCTGGGTTTTTTCCGCCGTTTCTATCCTACGTGGGACGATGGCCTAAGCAATTCCCTGCTGGCCTGGTCTCGTCTCGATGCTGATCGGAAGGTATCCGAGCTGTCCCGGGGGATGAAAAGAAAGTTGCAGCTGATCCTGGCCTTGGCCTTTCGGCCCCCCGTTCTCCTCTTGGACGAACCGACGGCAGGTCTGGACATGGTCGCCCGGCACGAGATACTGGAGCTGATCAGCACGTTGACCGGGCCGGGGGAGTCCCGGTGCGTTCTATTCTCTTCCCACCAGCCACAGGATGTGGAACAGCTGGCCCGGAGGATTGCTTTTGTCCACCAAGGAAGGCTTTTGACCGTGGTGGACACCGAGGATTGTCTGCGCTGGCAGGTGATCTCGGTGCCTGGCGACGGTGTGCCGCCGGGAGTGCTGGAAGGTTTGCCCGGGCGAGTGGATGCTTGCCGGAAAGGACGAATGCAGATGGTCTTGTCCCGCTCCGATCGTTCCGATATTGAGGAGTATCTCAAAAGTTGTTTTCCCCGTGGTGACTGGCAAATCCGGAGCGCCTCTGTCGAGGCCGTATTCCTATGTCTAACAGGTAGGTGGTAATGCGGGAGCTCTTTCTCTTATTGCGGAAGGATTTCGAGAGAATCTGGAAATTCTACCTCGGTTTCTCGCTCGCTTATGTAGTTGCCTTAGCTACAATGGCGATATATAGGCGGCCCGAGTATATCGTTTTAGATATTCAACAGTGGACCTTTGTTTTCTCGATCGTTCTCATGGGCGGTGTAGCGATTTCCACCACCGTAGACGAGAGAAGACGTAAAACTATACTCGTCTTGTTAAGCTTGCCTGTCTCACTAAGAGATGTAGTGTTCTCTAAATTCATCCTTCAGCTGTTCGTTGGACCGGGTACGTACATCATTCTGTATCTTAGTTCAGGGGTGGCCGTACGGACGTTGTATGGCATCAACGTGTTTGTTCCGGCTCCTTACGTGGTTCATATTGTTTCCGGGATGGTCTTATTAAGTGGGATCTTGATTGGGTGCATCTTCTTGTTTCGTCCGGTGGTCGGCTACTTGGTACCGATGGTGGGCAGTGTGCTCCTTCCCATGCTCGGCATTGTGTTGGGCGGTCTAGCTGAGGAACGGTGGAACGTTGATCTTTCCGAGCTTCTATTACAAAGCCTTGCCAACCCGACGGCGGCCTACCTAGGCCTTTTAGGATCGCTCGTCGTTTTCTGCCTGCTCGTCGAGCTGACCTGGAGGATTCTCATTCGAAAAGACCCGACCGAACTGGCCACGTAACCGGGCGAAAGCCTGGAGGATCTGTTTTGATGAACGTGGAAGAAATCTCCTTGCAGAAGGGGACGACACATCAAGATCGTTCGTCGTCACGTGGGCACCGCGGTGAGAGTTCGGTTGTTTCCGCTGTGCTGGTGGTTGCTCTCGTAGCGGGCAGTGGTCTAATGATCGCGTGGCTGCTGCACCAGTACGTCCTTGACCTATTGGAAGAAGGCTTAGCTGCAAACAGACTCCTTAAGGGGCAAGATCGAGAGGAGCTGGAAGCGGGATTCTCCGCCTTCAGGGATCTGGGACCGTTCACGGGGATCTTCTCGGCTCTCTTCAGTGTTGTCCAATGGTCCATCGGGGCGGGGATGTTGACGGCGATCGCCGTCCTGCTCGGAGGGAGGGGTGAGTTCGAACGAGTGTTTGTCAGGACAGGGCCGGCCCACATACCCATTTTGCTGGGAAACATCTTGGTGATTGCTTTGCTGCTTACAATCCCTTTGCCTAGAGACGTCACGCTGCCGGCGAATGAGCGGAATTCCTTAGGGTTCTTGGTCAGCTTTCAGGAAGCGTCACAATCTCTTGGGGACGATGCGATCTTCGTGGCCTTGCGCCTGATCGTAGTGGGCGGTTATGTCTGGATGTATCTACTTTGGGTGGAGGTAGTCCGACGCGTCGAGACGTTGGACCTGGTCGGCAGCTGCGTTGCGGTGGGAGTGACCGCAGCGCTTCTGCACGGTATACCGTGGTTTCTGCAAAGCGTGGTATTCCCCTGCCATGCCTGTCGGTGAGCCGCCCTTTTTGCAGAAGAGGGATCCGGCGGCGGGCGTCGGATGCCCTTAAACCAAAGGTCGTCGACGCCCCGAAGACACGACCGTCTTGAAGTTGGCTCGGGTACAAGCGCGGAACGACCTTGAGCATACTCTTATCTCTCGGGTAGGAAAGGAAGCTGACGGTTTTGTAGCCGGGGAGACGGCTCATCTTCGGCCTGCGGAGCGTAGGCGGCCGGCCTACTCAATGAAATCCCACCTGCCCGTTACTCCCCGAAGCTTAGGAGAGGTTTGTCCGTCCTTGGGTGCCGAAGATGGGCCGGAAGGATCGTGCTTGCTTCCTGTATTACGGTTCCATGTCTTGCTATCAGCTGTGAAGGATTACGGTCTTATAATCGCCGGGTGTACGAGATCTTGGCGAATCTGCAACGCGGGAGCGTTGTGCTGGACCTCGGTTGCGGTGGGGGTAGTTTTCCCGCGGGCGGTCACACGGTGATCAGGGTCGACCACACGCTCTCGGCGCCCAAGGCCGATGGAATCTTTGTTTGCGGCGACGCGGCGATCCTGCCTGTGAAAAGCTCTTCCTTGGATGCAGTGGTGTGCCACCACAGCTTGGAACATTTCTCCGAACTGGACGCGGTTCTCGAGGAAATCGGACGGACCGTCAAGCCGCAGGGTGCTCTGTTTGTAAGTGTTCCGGACGCCTCGACGCTCACCGACGTCGTTTATCGATGGTTGTCCCACGGAGGAGGTCACGTGAACGCTTTTCGGAATTCCGGGGACTTGATTCGACGAATTACCGCTCACACCGGACTTCCGCACCGCGCGACGCGTCCGTTGTTCTCCTCTCTCAGTTTCTTGAACCGTGCGAGCCGAACGGCCTGGCCTCCCCGCAGACTTCTCCTCTTGGGAGGGGGGGCGGAATGGTCACTGCGTCTCTACCTCCTGGCTTCACGTTGGGCGGATCGATGGCTTCGAACACGCCTCAGCTTCTACGGTTGGGCGATGTACTTTGGTGCAATTGGCGACTCGATCGATGAGACGGGCTGGTGCAATGTTTGTATCCGCTGTGGATCGAGCAGTCCTTCTGAAAGTCTGAAGTCGGCGGGGAGCGTCAGACGGCGTTGGGGGATGTTTCGGGTGTACGAGTGCCCCCAGTGCTCGACGTGGAACTTTTTCTTTGACGATAAGAACTTCAGGCACGTTCGCTGAGGAGGCTTCCTGCCATGCTCCCTCGTTTCTCCACCCACCAGAGAAGGTGGACCCAAGAAATGGTCACGCGTGGGCGGTGGAACGCCGAAAGGTGGGATGAGAGCACCCTTGCAGGGCTCCGGAACGATCAGAAGGACGCGTAAACCCAGGGCGGCGCTCGCCGGCGCCTGCTTGTCGTGGGCTTTTGAGTGTGTGAGGCCTTCGGCCTCGGGAAGTTGTCGCTTGGGGGTTGCCGGGATGGGCCCACGGGTGTGTCCCACGCCGCGAGCCGCGTTTCCTGCCTTCTCGAGATGCCGCCAACCCGCAGCGCGGCCGTCTCAGGCGACGCGACATAATAGAGCGCCGATGTCGGACTGCACGCGGCGTGCGTCCGCCTCCAGTCCCCTCTTCCCCAGCCGGACACCGGAACGTACGGTGCGGAAGCGTGTAAGATGAAGCGACTCTAAGATGTCGGAAAAGGAAAAGATTCGGGTTTCCCTCGTCATCCCGGCATATAACGAAGAGCAAAGGCTGGGTCCGACCTTGCAGGAGTTGACGGTTTTCCTACGCGACTGGCTGGGGGCCGAGCCGTGGGAGATTATCGTCGTGGACGACGGTAGCGTAGACGGCACCTCTCGGGTGGCGGAGACGTTTTCCGGGGCGGGTGTGACTCTGGTTCGGTCGGCTGAGAACCGAGGCAAGGGGGAGGCGGTTCGTCGGGGAATCCTCGCTTCCAGCGGGGACTGGGTCTTTATGGTCGACGCCGACCTCCCTTATGCATTGGATTTCTTTTGTCATGCTTTCGAGATTTTGCGGGACCGTGGTGTCGAGGCGGTCGTGGGAGCGCGGGACCTGCCCGAATCGAGCCGGGATCCCACCTACCCTGCCTACCGAGTGCTGGCAGGACGAGTGTTTTCACACCTGGTCAACTTCACGCTCCGGTTGGGGATCTTCGACACCCAGTGCGGCCTGAAAGGTTTTCAGGGTGACTTGATACGCCGGCTAATGGCTTATACCCAGGAACGAGGTTTCGCCCTGGATATCGAGATGCTGGCGGCCCTGAAGGAGGTGGGGGCCACCGTCGAGCGCCGACCCGTGCGTCTGGTGCGACATCACGGCTCCAAGGTTCGGCTACTGCGAGACTCTTTGAAGATGGCGGCGGCTTTGGTGCGCATCTTCATCCGGAAGGGAAGGGGAGAGTACCGGGGGGCGGGAGACAACGACCGCCGGACGGTGTGCTGTCCGCTATGCGGTGGAGGCTCGTGGCGGCCCCTGCGCTTACAACTGCACGGTGTTCGCTTCGTATCCTGTCTTTCCTGTGGGAGCTACTTTCAGAACCCACGTCCGTCCGACAGTGCACTGCGGGCCGCTTATAACCCCGACTATTATCAGACAGGCTCCACGGACAGCGGCTATGACGACTACTACGCCTACCAGCACGAGCTTGGCTCCACGGCGAAGGAGGTGTGGCAGTGGGTCGGCAGTGTAGCCGGTCCGATTGCCGGTCGCATTCTGGACGTGGGCTGCGGATCGGGCGAGTTTCTCCGGGCGGTCGGCAAAGGCGAGTTGACGGCGAGGATCGGGCTTGACCTGGTGAAGCCGCGAGACGGATCGGGCTTCGATTTCGTGCGGGCGTACTTTCCGCAAACCCCTTTCTCGGAAGAGGTCTTCGATTTCGTGATCTTCAACGATTCCTTCGAGCACCTTTGCGATCCGAAAGAGGGTCTTCGGGAAGCGGCGCGTCTGTTGCGCCCCGGGGGGTGGCTGTTGATCAATGTTCCGGACCGGGAGAACTGGACGGCCCGCCTTTCAGGACGAAACTGGATTTCGTTCAAACGGGAGCACCTGTTTCTTCCCTCGCGCCAAGCTCTGACAAGGCTCCTGGACAGCTCCGGCTTTGAAGTGGCGGCCAGGAGGCCCAGTCGTATGTTGGTGGGAGCAGACTACCTGGCACCACGGCTACGACGTATCGCACGTCCGGCGGCTTGGCTGGCCCGGCTGGTAATGGGACGCAGGCACTTCCTGCTGCCGACTACCGGCTCCCTTTGGCTGGCGAGGAGACGCCCAAGCGACTGAAGGCCAGCCGAAGATGGAGAACCGGGCCGCCTAGGGCACACGATCGTGTTTACCGGGGGAAAATCATCCGAGGGGCCCGCTTGAACAGGAGCCCGACCAGAACTAGACAAGAGAAGACCGACACAACGAGTCCCCAGCGAAACGCCCTGGAGCGATATTCCATCACCAGACGATGTGTCCCCGCTGGAATCCAGACGGCCCGGAACAGGCCGTCCGTCCTGTACAGGGGTACCTCACTCTCGTCCAGCCACGCCCTCCACCCGGGAAACCACAGGTCCCGGAGGACAAACCAGGCGCCGTCACCGGGGGGAGAGAGCTCCCATGCAAGGTCGTCCGGATCATCGCGCACCCACTGGATGCCGGACGTGGCGGAACCCGGCGGTAGATTCGCCGGACGGTATCCGGAGCCTGGCGGAGGGGCGGGGTCCAGATGAACCAGGGTAAGATCCGGCCGGCGTAGCAGTTCCGCCGGAGAAGGCGACTCGCCGACCTGCTGCGACCAAGCCCAGTGCGTGCGGTAACCTTCGGCTAAACGGTAGCGAAAGGGAAATCGGGTCGAGATTTGTTCCAGACCGGCCATCGTCTGCGCACTTGGACTGAGAATCCAGGACACACCGAGACGTTGGAGCACAGGCAGGTCACCGGCCGTGAGGTTGGGGAGGAAATGATGGGGGTTGGGCTGGTATCCCTGGAGTTGGCCCAGGCCCTCGCCGATTCCCCGGGGTACGACGGATTCGTAACCGCGCAGGTCTCGGAAGCGCCAGATCATCCCGGTGTTTGGAGGCCAAAACCCCACGCCCAAGGCTGCGCCACGTTCGTGAGGAGAGAGTTCCGGTCCCAGTTCCACGAGAAGATTCCTGGTCAGTGGTGTCACCGGGTGAACGGCGTGGATGCCGTACGATACGGCGAGACCGGCGAAGAGGAAAATCGCCGCCGCAGTCACCGGCCGGCGGTTCAACAGCGCAGCGGCGAAAGCCAAAAAGAGAAGTCCCACTGTCAGCCAAAGCCAAGGAAACGGATAGCGCCAGCCAAGAAAAACGTACGTTCCAGGCCGGGAATTCAGATTCCACTGAGAAATCACGACGAAAAGTAGGGATGCGAGGTACAGGCTAAGTAGGAAGCCGGGCCAAAGCCATCGCCCGCGGGGTAGATGACGCCGTCGGGCAAACCCCTCGAAGCCGAGACCCGCCAGCACCGCCAGGGACCCTTGAACCAGGAAAAGGGCATGGGTGTGGTTGGTTTGCCGCAGGAGCGGCGGAGCAGTCCACAGGTCAAAGAAAGGGAAAACTCCGAAGACGATGATGCCGGCCAAAACGGCCAGGGTCGCAAAGGCCGTCGCGATACGCCGAAGCGACTGCTGGGAAGACCAAGCCCAACCTGCCAGGAGCAAAACGAGAGGCCCCACGTAAACCACCGAAAAGACGGCGGGAACATCGGAATCCAGTAGAACCGGGCTTTCCCATGCGTTCGGCAACAGGAGCCCCAGTGCCCATTCGGCCGGTATGTGGAATGGATTCCTCCCATCTGGAGTCCGTAGAGTCCAGGTTTCACTCACGAAGAGGTAATCGAGAAACGGCAGCACCTGGATGGAAGCCACGCCCACTCCCAAAAGACCCGCTCCGATGACGTGAGCCAGTCGGTGGGGACCCAGGCAAAGGGTCAAGAACCCCAAAGAAACGGCGGCCAGAAAGGCCGCCTGTGGTTGTCCACATAAGAGCATGGCGCCTACACACAGGGCCAGCAGGCCAATGCGACGAGCCGAGGGAGATTCCAGGATAAGGTCGAGGGCGACCAAACTCCAGGTCCAGAAGACAGCCACCCAGCTGTTCGGAAACAGAAGAAAGAAGACGAAGTAAGCCGACAGGCAGAAGGCCCAGCCGCCCAGGAGCGAGGCCGGCGGACTGCAGTTTCGCCGCCGCAGGAACAAGTAGATCCCCCACGCGCACAAAATCAGTTTCAGGCAGGCGCCGAGGTCCATCAATTGGCTGGGATCGAGGACAAGGACGAGCCAGTGAAAAGGAAACAGGGCGGCGCTGACGGCGTTGGCCAAAAAAGGAGTTCCGGTTAGAACGTACGGGTTCCATAACGGGAGGTTCTGTTTCTTCAGTTCATCCGTCAGAAAAGTAAGGTAGGGGTAAAACTGCTCGATGGTATCCGCATGACTTCGGTTGTGGGGTATGGGCGGAGCATCGGCCAGACCGAAATGGACTAAGATGTGATCGGTGGGAACCAGGGTTCCGCCGGGAGCGAGAGCCGGACCCGTCAAGACAAGAGCCGGAAGTACGAGACCTGCAGGAACCCACCATGACGGCCGAGTTGCACCGGATCGCATCGGTCTCTACTATAGCCCGAGGCCCGGCCGACGGGCAGATCATCCCTGTTTGGTGATGACCTTCTTGCGTCGTTTCGCCGGAAAACGAGAACGGAGCAAGTGCATGACGGAGACACCGTCCTGGTTGAGATGGGCGCAGGAGATCGAAGCCCTGGCCCAAACAGGTTTGCACTACAGCCAGACCGACTACGATCGCCAACGGTACGAGAGGCTGCTGCAGATCGCTGCTGAAATGATAGAAGTGCGGGGCGGTGGTGATCCCGAGCAAGCGCTACGCCTCTTTCTGGAGGAGCCGGGGTATGCCACGCCGAAGGTGGATGTCCGAGGTGCGGTAATCCGCGACGGCAGAATCTTGCTGGTTCAAGAGGTGTCGGACGGCCGTTGGTGTCTGCCGGGAGGATGGGCCGATGTGGGAGAGACACCCTCGGAAATGGTGGTGCGGGAGGTCTTTGAAGAGAGTGGCTTGGAAGTGAAAGCGGAGCGGCTGGTGGGCGTTTATGACGCGAACCGAGACGCCTATCCGGAGCGCTTTTTCCATGCTTACAAGTTGGTTTTTCTTTGCCGGGAGCTGGGCGGCTCTTTGCGGGGAAGCAACGAGACCCTGGCCGCGGGATTCTTTGGGAGGGATGAGATTCCTCCCTTGTCGGAGCAGCGAACGAGCACGCGTCACCTGGCCGATGTCTGGAGGTGCTTGGCCGATCCGAACCGCCCGGCAAGCTTCGACTGACGTTGACTTGCCGACGAGGCCTACGAGCACGTTCGCTACGTTGAGAGAGCTGGGCTCAATTCTTTGCGAGCGACAGCGTTCGCCTCGTGTGTGAAACGGGTGGTTCGCTTGGCGTCGGACGGCTGGACGATTCGCTGCGGGAAAGGCGAGAACGCTGTATTTCAGCGGTAGTCTTCAAGAGCTTGTTCCTCTGAGAGGTGGACCGATCGTAGAATGGAAATATGCCTGTTTACGAGTACGTTTGCCGTGAGTGCAATCGCCGCTTTTCTCGATTCTTCTGGCGGATTTCCGACGCGGAAGGCACTCGATGCCGATGTGGTAGTTCGAACCTGGAGCAGCTGGTTTCGCGAGTAGCCTTCCATCGCTCCGAGGAGAGTCGCTTGGAGAGCCTCGCCGATCCGGCTCAGTGGGGTGACCTGGAGAACGCCGACCCGCGCACGATGGGGAAGATGATGCGCAAGCTGGGGGATGAGTTGGGCGAGGAGTTGGGACCAGAGTTCGACGAGGTGGTGGACCGCCTCGAAGCGGGCGAGGATCCCGATGAAATCGAGAAGTCGATGGGGGACGTCCTGGGCGAAGGGGGAGGCGACGCCGCGGGGCCTGATTATTCAGGCGGTGACGCGGCGTATGACAACCTGTTCTGAGTGGGACGCGTTTTCGCTCCCGCAATCCGGTGATCAACCTCGGCTGATGCCGACGATCTGCGCTGCGGTCCGGGGTACAATCCGTGCATGGTTTCGTATCTCGGCTACAGAGTTCTTCACCTGGCGGCGGTTTTTCTTATCCTGCTGTCTCTGGGAGCGGCTGTGGTGGAGTTTGCGCCTGGTGGATCCCGGAATCCCCGGCGTGCAGGTCTTTGGGCTGTCGTAAACGGAGTCGGTCTGTTCCTCGGTCTGATCGGCGGATTCGGTCTTGTCGTGCGGCTCGGAATCAGCTGGCCGTGGCCGGGCTGGTTACTGGGCAAATTCGTTATCTGGCTGGCGTTGGGGTTCCTGTTCGCCCTCGTCAAACGCATGCCCGACCACGGACGGCTCTGGTGGTGGGCCGGCTGGGCGACGGCCGTCGCGGCGGCTTACTTGGCTGCTTACAAGCCGTTCTAGATCTCCGGGCCTTCTGGCCGGCGCCCGGGATTTGGGCGGGGCCAAGTCGGCGGCTCCAACGTAGGTACCCGGTCCCGAGGTTTTGGGGATCCGGCGGTCGCTTCTTCGATCGTGCTACTCCAACTTGTGACACTTGATGTTAGACGTTCCAGAAGCGGCGGGTCGTTGGTCTCGCTCCGGGAGACGGGTGTCCATCAATTATGGAGCCCGCCGATCTCGATTCGGTAGTACCCCGGCGCGGCGTACCCGACCCGCGCAGAGAAGGTCGCTGGTTCAGGCCGTTAGGTTCTTCCCTAGATTTTTCCCGCGGTCTTTCACGAGCCGCTCAACGTAGGCCGCCCATTCCGACCGGGATCAGCCGAACCCGCTCTCCACAGGACGGCCGGCGAGCTGACGGCCCGTTGGTCGGAGACTGGCTTCACGAGATGAGGTCGGCTCGAGGCTGCGAGGGCCCGCCTCACTGTCGCTTGATGACCACGATGGTGACGTCGTCCGAAAAAGGGGCGAAAGCCAACATATCGTCACGGATGGCGTCGAAAATCGCGCGGGCCGACAAGTCCTTGGTCATTCGCAGCACCTGCTCGACGCGTCCCGGGAAGTATTCTTCCCGCCCGTCGGTGTGGTCTCCCAAACCGTCCGTATACAGCAGGAGAATGTCCCCTACTCCCATGAGGGTGATCTCGTTAACCTCATACCGCTCCTTGTAACCGAGCGGAGGGCGCCGATCTTGTTGATCGATATCGTCGTATGAAGGCATTGTTCCGAGGGGAGGAAAAGTGGTGAGCATGTCCGGGCTGATGTCCACGAAGCGATCGTACTGGCGCGAGAAGACCACCGGTATGGTGTGCCCTGCGGATATGAAACGGAACTTACCGTCTACCCCAATCTCACCGTAAATCATGGTGATGAACTTGCTGACGGTGGAGGAATTGTAAAATCTCGAGTTCAGATTCTCGAACAGCCGCGTTGTGACCTCCC
>ERZ795052.6194-NODE-6194-length-11141-cov-4.382915_pt1 | contig 11141 bp, 9 predicted proteins | sample MGYA00375136_ERZ795052 | MGnify/ENA primary metagenome ERZ795052 (study PRJEB30181, sample SAMN05720156) | activated sludge metagenome | isolation source: Anaerobic digester | place: Japan | collected 2015-05-26 ... | reverse complement strand
CGCCCGCGCCGCCCGAGGCGACCACGGGGATCCCAACGGCGCCAGAGATAGCCCGGAGGAATTCAAGGTCGTAGCCTGCCTGCGTCCCGTCGCTGTCCATGCTCGTCGGCAGGATCACTCCGGCCCCCCGCGCCTCACATTCCTTCGCCCACCGGATGGCATCCTTGCCGGTCGGAAGTGTACCCCCGGAAACGACGAGCTCGAACCCCGACGGCATGGCCTTGTTGCGCCTTGCGTCAACGGCCACGGTGATGCGCTCACTGCCGAACCGGGCAACGGCCTCGCTCACCAGCTCCGGGCGCTTGACGGCCGCGCTGTTCATGGAGATCTTGCTAGCCCCCGCCGCCAGGAGCAGTTCGATGTCCTCCAGGGACGAGATGCCCCCACCCACGGTGAGCGGTATCGTGATGACGGCGGCGACACCCTTCACCCATTCGAGCCGGGTCTTACGGTTCTCGAGGGTGGCCGCGATGTCGAGCATCGCGAGTTCATCGGCCCCTTCATGCTGGTAGAATGCGGCGTTCTCCACCGGGTCACCGGCGTCTTTCAGGTCGACGAAATGAATCCCCTTCACCACCCGACCGTTCTTCATATCCAGGCACGGCATGATCTTTACGACGTCCATGGCATCCTCCCCCTTCAGGTCTTTCGTGTTTCAGGCGGGAGACCATAATAGAAAAACGAGCGGGGTGTCAAGAGAAAGCACCACCGGAACCAGGCCTCGCCGGCCCGAAGGTAGGAAACAAACCTGAACTTAATGGAATCATTCGTGAAAACCGAAAAACGCTCTGCCGGGATCGACCAAGCCTGCTTACTCTGATACGGAACTTCTGGAAGAGAACGACTCCTGCAGTGTTGATGGGAGAATAGGCCTTGCCATCGTCGCTCTTTATGCGGTAAAAAAAGGCGGCCCCTGAAGAGCGTTCCTTGGTGAACGGTGCCATTTCACGATTATATCGGGGTGTTATCTTTTGACGGAATTCGTGGATTATATCAGCACCTGGTCCGTGCTCAAGTGGGTGGTGCTTGTTCTCGCCGCCGGTTTTATCGGCCATTTCGGGCGGATGATGGCCGAAGCCATCATAGCCAGGGCCAGGGTGCGTAGAAGCCGCAAGGGGGAAAGACCGCATGAAGAAGACACGGTAACGACAAATAAACTCGATGATAGGACCGTCGAGATAACCGATCGTGAAGGCGCCGCTGCCAAGCCGCCCTCTGCCGAATCAAACCGCTTTGCGGCTGCCGGCCCACAGCCCCTGGACAAAAAAATGCTGAAAACTATCGCCAAAGCCCGGAAAAAAGAGGCAAAAAGCAGACTGAAACAGAACAAATAACGTCGCCACCCGACCGCCATGCCAGGCCGTATCGGCCCTCGTTCTTTCCAGACACGTTTATAACTTCCATTGAGTCCCTTCTCGGCCGCTTCGGTGGAATACGGGACGCCCTTTACATCTTTATTTTTAGGAGCTCGTCAAATACACATCCTTACTCCGGCTTACCTTGGCATTAATGACCTGATCGTCCCTTTCTCGTCATGCACATGTAAACACGTAAAGGGCGTCCCGTATTCATCCTAACGCCTCTGCTTCTCGCCTTATCTTGCACTCCCCGTAATAAGAAACGCCGCCCAGTAATAAGGATGGGCATACTGCCGCTTCGTTTTGATCTGCGCCTGCCTCAAGGCCTCGTCCTTGTCCATCTTGGATAAATTGCTGTAGAAGGCAACCATCAAGTCATGGGTGGCCTTGTCGTCTACCTGCCATAGGCTGGATAGAAGCGAGCGCGCTCCGGCATAGAGGAAACCACGCGTGAATCCGACGACATCATCGCCTGTCGCAACCTTTCCAAGGGCTGTCTCACAGGCGCTCAGGCTGACCAGGTCGGCCTTCAATGAGAGTTGATAAATGTCACCGACCCTCAACAGACCGCTCCCTTTTCCATCGGCCGCCAGCAACAGTGCTGAATCGAGAGGTTTCTCCTGATCGAAGACGCCATGGACCGCCAAATGAACAAGGGAATATCTCTCTCCCCACGCGAGCAGGTTGGCCTTGGAAGCCTCTCCGCGCAGGAGCACCCTGGAGTTGGGAAGAATTCGACCGATCGCCAGGGCTTCGTCCTGCGCAAATTTTAAATCATATCTTTCATCATTGAGATTAGGATTGCCGAAGATCAGAGCGTTCTGCTCCCCTTGCTTTGCAGGTGACTTGAGAAAAACCAGCACGCTGGCGCTGGGAAGCATGCGGATGCTGAAGCGGTCAACCAGATATCCTTTGCCGTCCGAAAGAGCGGCAAAGGGGAGATAGTGCAGAGGCCCGTGCGGAACTACAATCACTTTGGTTGTTTTGATCGAGGGCATCGCCGGCGCAAAGAGTTGGCGGTACAGAGCTCTGCTCTCTTCCTCGAATCCCGCATTGTTGCGTTCCGCAATATGCTTGCGCAACATATCGATACGCCCTTCCAGGTCCGCTGCCGGAATCCTTTGCGCCGTAACCACCTTGGGGGTGACCACAAAGAGATACCAGTCTTGCCCGGAGCAGTAGTATTCAAGCAGGGTCTCGTCATTCTGAAGCCTGCCTTGAATGTCGGCTGTCGAGGGAGGCGTAACGGAAACAAGAGAGGCCAACTCGGGAGCTTTCTCCTGCAGATCCTTCTTCAAGGCTAAGGCAATTGAACGGGTCTTGCTTTGGCTTCCCTGATCATCGATTGGGGCGACCACGGCCAGATCGCGTTCCGCCTTGTCGAGTTCGGCAAGTGTTGTCTCGACCCTCTCCTTCTTGAGGCCACGGGAACCGATATTCTTCTGACTGGCAAGCAAGTCCACCAGGGCGCGGGCTTTGGAGCGCTCCACATAGGAAAAGGCCTCGGCGTACCGGCCGGCCGCAAGTAAGAGCTTCGTCATGTCGGAATACGCGGTCTGCTTGTCTCCGACAAAACCGATGCGTCCGGCCTCGGAGGTGATCGAAGAGCGCGAGGTCTCGATCACGTCGATCGCCTTTTTGAGCAGGTCCTCCGCAATGTCCCGCTGTCCGTCGGACAAAGCGATCCTGGACCTGTCTAGCAGGACGATCCAGTAGATGCCTCCGATCTGTGCGATCTGCGGATGGCGCAGAAGCTGGTCATATCCTTCCCTGGCCTCTTTGATTCTGCCGGTTTCATAGAGACTCTTCGTCAGGACAAATAGATTCGGGATCTCTTGAAAGGTCTGATCGAAAAAGGCGGTGATGAACCCTGAAACTTTAGCGGCCGGATTCCGGATGGCCTCCAGGGCAAGATCGTATTTCTTCAGGGCCATGTAGATCCGGGCCAGCGCAATGTACTTGGCGGCACCGTTGATTGCGTCAGCGGAGACACCTTCCAGCTTCCGGGCAGTGTTTCGCCCCTTGGCCGATTCTCCGGAAACGGCATAGGCAACGCCAAGGAGGTTGTAGATATCGATGAGCTGGGAGGTGTAGAAGCCCGCTCGGTCACGGCCGCCTTCGTGCAACAGCTTATAAGCCAGTTCCCCTTCGTGGATCGCTTTCTGCGGCTCACCCTGCTCCAGGTAGACCGTACCCCGAAGGATCTGAGGATAGACGGTCAGATCGGAACCTACATAGGATTTGTCTCCCGCATCAATCCGCTTCTGCATCAAATCGATGGTCGCCAGCGCCTTGCTGTAGTTTCGGACACTGATATAGGAGGCGGACAGAAAATAGAGATCGAAGGCGGAAACTTCCTCGCCCGCATCGATACTCGGCTGAAGCACATCTATGATCTTGTGAATCTGCTGCTTCTGGGCATAGCGGCTGATCTGGATGTCCTTCGAAAAAGAGCAGGACATCAAAAAGCATAAAGAGAGCAATAGAATCCATGTTGATAGAAAATCTTTTTTAGATATCATGGCATCTTCTCCCGTTGGCTTGGTTAAGAGAGCCACCTGTCAGCTGCTGGGACAGGATAGGGGACGCCCTCGTAAAAAATCTAAAAACGTCATGCCGAAATCGATTAAACCTGCCCCGTACTCAATACGAGACACCTGAAAACACTCCTTCATGTCATTCCGACCCGTCACCCCAATGAAAATCGGGGCGGAATCCAGAACAGATTGAAAACATTGGATTCCGCCGCCCCGAGTACGGGGCAGGTTAAAGTCAAGCACGAAATGACAGTAAGGCGATTTAATCACAAAGTCAAAGTCCTAAATACAGGGGCATCCATAACATATTGAGCATACTGGATTCCGACGTTCGCCGGAATGACGCAAGGCGACCGAATCGTAAAAAGCCGTCGTCCGTGTTCGCGCCGTTGATGCTGTTGGGCGGCGGTTGATGCTCAACGAAGAGTCCCGGGGGCGTCTTTTTCCGTCGATCCGATGGAACGACTCGTTATACCCTTTCTCTCGATTCTTGAATTGCAGCCACTATTTCTTCGCTGCTCATCCCCTTATTCAATCCCGCGACATCAAACGGAGAGCGGCGAGTACGTTGTGGCTGCGGAACGATGGCATACATATCTCCTTTCCGGCGTTTTAACCCAAGTTCATGGTATCAAAAAAAAATACATGTATGGAAACAAAAGCTTACGGCTCGAATTGGTCAGGCCGTTGGTGCTGTCTATATATTTTCCCGACAAAAGGATAGTCTTTCATGGAGAATCTTCGATATTGCCGACCTCATCGAACTTGCCGCATGGATTCGGGAACGTCAAACTTCCCCAACTACAGGAAAGATGGTCCATACGTGCACGGGGACAACCGGACCCTTTCGCACACCTACGGCGTCACCTGTCTATCCCAAGGTACTCCGATTCCTGTAGTTCGGCGCTGAATGGGCCATCAGGGACGGATGAGCACGTTCGCCTACAAATGGATATCCGGCGAAAAACTCTGGTCATTCCATCAATTTGTTAAGTTTTCATACATGATCCAAGATCAACAATATCTTTGCCGAGCGCGATAGATGACTCCACATTATGACTTAAAATCAATTATATTGACTCCGAAGCCAAAAGTAAGTTAAGCACTATACATGAACAGGCAATCTGCCGATGAAATTCTTGATGTCATCAGAGGTATTCTCACCAAAAGCGGGTCCATCACGATCCCAGGACACGCCAAAAGGCGAATGGAAGAAAGAAATTACACTGTCCAGGATGTGTTTAACATCATCGAAAAGGGTTCCCTTGGTCCTCTCCAGACATCTGAGAAGCCTGGCGAGGAAAGATACGAGATCATCGGGAACGATCTCGACGGCCATCCCGGGGCAGTCATCGTGGAGATTTCTCCGGATCGGAATAAGATCATCCTGATCACGGTGAAAGGCGGCGTGTAGAGGAAAGGAGAGGGACTGTGAATACTTGTATTCACTGCAAGGAGGCGTGTCAGGTCATTAAGGGTAAGCCGTATCATTACACGGAGTGCGGCTTGGATAATGTATACATTCATGGGGTCAACCAGTACAGGTGTCCCAAATGCGGTGAGACGGCGGTTGAAATCCCTAAGGTCAAGGATCTCCATCTTTTGATCGGAAAGGATATCGTCTGCAAAGACGGGCTGCTCGAGGGGCAGGAGATTCGGTATCTCAGAAAAGAAATACGGTTGAGAAGCGGAGAAATGGCGGAGCTCCTGTCTGTGGACGCCGCGACTTATTCGAGGTGGGAAAATTCCAAGAAACCCATAGGGGAGGCGGAGGACAAGCTCCTACGGCTCATTTATATCCTGAACGCAGAGAACGAAACCGGGCGCCTTCTTCACAAGGGCATCCGGGCCTTGAACGTTTTAAAAAGGTACGCACCTTCCAAGAAGAAAAAAGAGAAGATTGAACTTACGGTCGCCGACTGGATGATGCTGAATAAACCCCTGTTCGGTGAAAGCGGATGCTGACAGCCGGAGAGCATTGCAGTATGGCGTCATTGAGATAGGCAAGCATTGCTTGCCCGATCAGGCATTTTCACTGCTTCATGGGCCTATTATCAGGTAGCTTGGGTTAACAGCCTTACTTTCTTATCTTTTCGATCAACATAAACGGTGTGGTCGCCGCCCTCCCGCAGGAATTCGCAGCCGTTCTTTTCGAGGAAAGCGTCCCAAAAACCCTTCGAGCTATACGCCATTCAATACATTCCCGTGTCGGTCAAGACATCTTTCTCCTCGACCGGGGCGCTGAACACCCGGTAGACCCAGACCTTGTAGGCGATCACGATGGGCACGAAGATAAGCGCCGCCACGGTCATCACCGCCAGGGTGTACGGGCTGGACGAGGAGTTGTAGATCGTCAGGCTGTAGGCCGGGTCGATGCTGGAGGGGATCAGGCTGGGGAAGAGCCCCGCAACCCCCGTGAAGGTGACAAAGAGGATCGTGACACAGGAAGCCGCAAAGGCCGCCGGCAGCGACCCTTTGGATTCAAAGAACCGGATGGCCGCCAGGGCCGCCACGGCGATCAGGGGGATCACCGCCAGCACCGGCCAGTGGAGGTAATTGTCGGAGAGCCGTGTGGCGGGCTTCGAGGCTGCAAGGAAGGCCAGAGCCACGACCAGAACCCATGGCCAGAGGCGGCGGGCCGCCTGTCGCGCCCGGTCGCTCAAGGCCCCGACCGTCTTCACTGAGGCGTAAAGAGCCCCGTGGTGGGCAAAGAGGAGGACAAAGAGAACCCCGGTCAAAAGGCCGTAAGGGTTCAGCAGGCCCAGGAACGATCCATGGTATCCCACCGCATCCATCGGCAGACCCCGGAAGATGTTGCCGAAGGCCACGCCGAACAGGAACGCCGGTAGGAAGCTCGCGACCGCGATGGCCCCGTCACAGGTCGTCCGCCAGGCCGTGGTGTCGACCTTGGCCCGGAATTCGATGGCCACGCCCCGGACGATAAGGGAAAAGAGCAGAAGCAATAGCGCCGTGTAGAAGTAGCTGAACATAAGGGCGTAAGTGGTCGGGAAGGCCGCGAAGGTGGCGCCCCCGGCGGTCACGAGCCACACCTCGTTGCCGTTCCAGACGGGCCCGACGGAGCGCAGCAGTATCCGTCGCTCCGTCTCGCTCCGACTTAGCCGACCGAATAACATGCCCAGCCCCAGGACGAACCCGTCGAGTATGAAGTAAACAGTCCACAGCAGGGCCCACAACGCGAACCAGAGTACTTGCAATTCCATCGTCATCTCCTCCTCTCCCGGCTGCTGCGCCGGCAGGCATTCGGGTTAAGCCGGTCCCCTGCGGGCATACCTGGCCAGGAGCCATACGTCCACCACCGCGAGCCCCCCGTAGAGCAAGGTGAAGCCCGCGAGCGAGCCCGCGACCTGGGCTGTGCTGACCGATTTCGAGACGGCGTCGGCGGTCTTGAGGACTCCATAGACGATCCAGGGCTGCCGTCCCACCTCGGCGACCACCCACCCGAGGAGGCCGGCGACGTAAGGCAGGGGCAGGCTCAGGAGGGCCAGCTTCAGGAGCCATGTCCGACCCGCGATGTCCTCCTTACGGGAGAACCAGACGGCCAACAGGCAAACCAGGATCATGGCTATTCCCAGGCCCACCATGACCCGGAAGCTCACAAACGTGGGCCAGACCGGCGGCCGCAGCTCCCTGGGAAAGGACTTGAGGCCCCGGATCTCGGCTTCGGGGTCGTGGAAAGCGAGGAAGCTCACCATCTTCGGGATAGAGATCAGCTCTAGGCTGTTGCGTTCGCCGGCTTCGTCCGGGATCAGGATCGCGTGCATGGGGGCCCCGCGCTGGGTTTCCCAGACCGATTCCATGGCAGCGAATTTGCTCGGCTGCACCTTGGCCACCTCTACGCCGTGCATGTCTCCCGTCATGGCCACCAGGAGCGTAGAGACCAGTCCGAGGAGGGCGGCAGCCTTGAAGGAGCGTTCGAAGAAGGTAGTCTCGTTCTTGCGCAACAGATGCCAGGCAGAAACGGCCATGACGAAGAAGGCGGCCACCGCGTAACCCGAGAGCACGGTGTGGAAGAACTCGGTCCAGGCGAAAGAGTTGGTGAGGAGCGCCGCAAAGTCGACCATCTCGGCGCGGACCCGGCCTGCGGCGTCGGTCACCAGGTGGTAGCCCACGGGCCGCTGCATCCAGCCGTTCGCGAGCAGGATCCAGAGGGCAGAAAGGTTGGTGGCGAAGGCCACGAGCCAGATAGACAGGGCGTGCACTCGCTCGGATACCTTCTCCCAGCCGAATATCCAGACGCCGATGAAGACCGACTCCAGGAAAAAGGCGACCGTGGCCTCGATCGCGAGCGGAGCGCCGAAGATGTCGCCCACGTACCGGGAATACTCGGCCCAGTTCATGCCAAACTGGAACTCCAGCGTGATGCCCGTCACGATGCCCAGGGCGAAGTTGATCAGGAAGAGACTGCCCCAGAACTTGGCCATCTTCAGCCAGGTTTCGTCACGGCTCGCGACATAGCGCGTTTCGAAGTAAGCCGTGAGGACGGACAGCCCGATCGTCAAAGGGACAAAGATGAAATGGAACATGCTGGTTACGGCGAATTGCCACCGGCTCAGGGTCAGAACATCCATGATGGAATCCTTTCCAACCTACGGGGATTGAGCATAAGCAAGGTCTATTGCATCTCTTTTAGAGAAAGGCCTCTTCCTGTCAAGCAAAAACGGACGGGGAATGATCAGAGGTAGCCCCAACCATTCGATGACGGGTTGGGGGCTACAGGTCGGACGGAAAAATGCAAATCGAAAAAATGTTACCCGCCCCGCCGAACTCGTCAGATGGGTTTCCGGGGGACGTCAGACTTCCCGCACCACGGGGTTTACGAGGTCGCCGACCTTCTCGATCGATACAACGACCGTATCGCCCTCTTTGAGAAAGACAGGGGGCTTACGCGTATAACCCACACCTTCCGGGGTCCCCGTCAGGATAACCGTCCCCGGGTAGAGGGTCAGCGATTGACTCAAATTGCTCACGATCGCCGGGACGTCGAAGATCATAGCTGCCGTCGTGGCGTCCTGCATGACGACACCGTTCAAAAGCGTCCTTATCCTGAGATTGCCGGGGTCGGGGATCTCGTCCTTTGTGACCAGCCATGGGCCGAGAGGGCAGAAGGTGTCGAAGCTCTTCCCCCGCGCCCACTGCCCTTTCTGCTTTTCGAACTGCCAGTCCCGGGCGCTGACGTCGTTGCCGCAGGTGTAGCCCATGATAAACTCCCAGGCGTCCTGGGGGCTGATGTTCTTGGCCTCCTTGCCGATGACTACGGCCAGTTCGGCCTCGTAATCGACACGCTCCGGGCCGGCTTTGGGCAGGACGATCGGTGAGCCCGACCCCAGAAGACTGTTCGTTGCCTTGAGGAAGAGTATGGGCATGTCCGGGTAAGTTATGTTGGTTTCGTCGGCATGGCTCCGGTAGTTCAGGCCCAGGGCCAGGACGTTCGGGGACGGGACGGGGGGGAGAAGTTTGCCGACGGAGATTCGCGTCTCCGTCACCTCGAAGCGGTCGAAGATGTCCCCTTCGATGATCCGAGCGTGGTGCAGGTCACCGGCGTCCGGCGTACCGTAGAAGGCCTTGCCGTTACCCGACAGGAAACGGATGATTTTCATTGCTGTTTCTCCTTCATCGATAAAGAGTACTGAGCTTTTTTACACCGCTTCCGCCATTATTATCACAGGATTCGTCGTCCCGTAAACTGAATCTTACCGGGCATTGACCTTCATTTTTCGATGGAATATACTTTTTTCGGCATAGTTATGATTGACTTTAAGATGATAACGGATTTCGAGCCGAAGGGCGACCAGCCGCAGGCGATAGAGAAACTCGCCTCCGGAATCCGCCAAGGTTATCCCCATCAGGTCCTGCTGGGTGTGACCGGGTCGGGCAAGACCTTCACGATCGCCAACGTGGTTCAGGAGGTGCAGAAGCCGACGCTGGTCATCGCCCACAACAAGACCCTCGCGGCCCAGCTCTACACGGAATTCAAGACCCTTTTCCCCCAGAACGCCGTCGAGTACTTCGTCAGCTATTACGATTACTACCAGCCCGAGGCCTACATCCCCAGCACCGACACGTACATCGAGAAGGACGCCTCCATCAACGACGAGATCGACAAGATGAGGCACTCGGCGACCCGATCCCTCCTCGAGCGGCGGGACGTCATCATCGTGGCGAGCGTCTCCTGCATTTACGGCATCGGTGCCCCGGAGGAGTACCAAGGGATGATCCTCCGTCTGGAAAAGGGGATGGAGCTCCGGCGCGACGACATGCTCCGCAGGCTTGTGGATATCCAGTATGAACGGAACGACATAGATTTTCACCGGAGCACCTTCCGGGTCCGCGGAGACGTGGTCGAGGTCTTCCCCGCCTACGAGGGAGAAAAAGTAATCCGCGTAGAGTTTTTCGGCGACACCGTCGAGGCTATTTCTGCAGTGGACCCGCTCCTGGGCAGGAGGATAGAGAGCCTGGACCGGGTGACCGTCTATCCAGGGAGTCATTATGTCACCACGCGGGACAACAGGCGGCGCGCCATCGACAGCATCCGGCAGGAGCTGGCGGAAAGACTGGCGGAGCTGAAGGCGCAGGGAAAGCTCGTCGAGGCCCAACGTCTCGAGCAACGGACGAAATTCGACATCGAGATGATGGAGGAGATGGGCTACTGCCAGGGGATCGAGAACTACTCCCGCCATCTGACGGGCAGGCTGCCGGGAGAGCCCCCGCCGACGCTCATGGATTACCTGCCGGAGGACGCGCTGCTCGTCATCGACGAGAGTCACGTGACCGTTCCCCAGCTGCGGGGGATGTACCGGGGAGACCGCTCCCGGAAGGAAACGCTGGTGGAATACGGATTCCGTCTTCCCTCGGCCCTGGACAACCGGCCGCTCACCTTCGAGGAGTTCGATCGCTGCACAAACCAGCTCCTGTATGTGTCGGCCACCCCGGGCCCGTACGAGCTGCAGCGGGTGGGCGGGCGCGTGGTGGAACAGATCATTCGCCCCACCGGCCTGATCGATCCGGAGATCCTCGTGCGCCCCACCGCGGGGCAGATCGACGACCTCATCCATGAGATCCGGGGACGGGCCGCCCGAAGCCACCGAGCGCTGGTGACCACGCTCACCAAACGCATGGCCGAGGAGCTCACGGACTATCTGGCGGATGTGGGGATCCGCGTGCGCTACCTCCACTCGGATATCGATACGCTGCAGCGGAACGAGATCATCCGGGACTTGCGCCTGGG
>ERZ795052.6191-NODE-6191-length-11142-cov-5.840624_pt1 | contig 11142 bp, 6 predicted proteins | sample MGYA00375136_ERZ795052 | MGnify/ENA primary metagenome ERZ795052 (study PRJEB30181, sample SAMN05720156) | activated sludge metagenome | isolation source: Anaerobic digester | place: Japan | collected 2015-05-26 ... | reverse complement strand
ACCATAGATGCGTTACCCAGCCCAAGATCATTTGTGGCAGAGATACCTGAACCGGTGGAAAGGGTTCTGTTCAAAGCGCTCGCTAAGAGTCCTGAGGACAGGTTTAAAAACGCGCGGGAATTCATCCATTGGCTTAAGAAAATTGATTCTCCAGAGGTTATGGAGCTACAAATACCGGTGCAAAATGAAACCACGCCAATTAAAACCAAACCATTAAAGAAACGGTGGGGTTTTGGTTTGATTCCTGCATTCCTTTTCGCAGCGGTAATTATTTTTCTACTGGAGAACGACTTTGCCGGAACGGCAACTGATCCTACCCAGACGCAAGCACCGCCATTAGTTTATGGACCTACAATGACAATAATGCCCACAAACACCGCCACACAAATGGTGATGCCTGAAAATACGACTGCACCAGTCGTGGATTATTCTTACATATTCAGCAATCCGCACGTGGGTCCTGCACCAGAGGGGGCTTACATGCGCATAGGGAAGGGTACGATCCACGACACAGACATCACGCTAGATAACCGTTTTCTGATTGTTGCCACCAATCTGGGATTATATGTATATGATGTTAATTCCCTAAAACTCACCAGGTATCTCCCGGTAGAAGTAGAACCTTATCAAGTAGAAATCAACCCAGATGGGACGAGTTTCGTGTCTACGGATTTCAATGGCAACCTCACTATTTGGGACCTGCCAACTTTTGAATTGAGAGAGACGATTTTTATCGCAAAACAGGGTGTGAAAGATATCGAATTCACATCCGACGGTAGTCGCTTGATCATAGCATGTCTGGACCAGACAATACGCATTTTAGATACAAATAAGGGGGGTATTATTAAAACAATTTTTTTTGAAAGTGTGGTGCCCATAAGTTTGGACGTGCATCCATCTGATAAGGTAATTGCTGTTTTATTTGGGAATTCTTCTTTTTCGATCTATGACATCGAATCAGGCATTGCAGTGGCTTCAATCCCGTCACCAAATAATAAAAATCAGGACCTTCCTAGCGATGATGTCTATTATTACAACTGGTTCAATGAACGTATCTATTATTCTGTGGACGGATCACTCCTTTATATTTCGACTCGTAGTCATCGCGATGTTTACAGAACCATAAATTATGAGAAAATTTTTACCTTTAGTAAAACAATGGATTTCGCTGAGTCAACGGATCTAATTAAGGTAGCTACTATAAAAGAAGATTCTCTAATCATTACCGAGCTGGATACAGGACACGCCAAAGTATATCCTCCTATATATGGGGGTAGCAGTTTAAATAATGGTGGAACCTACATAGAGATCTACTTCTCGCATGATTCAACCAGGCTCATCCAGGTTGAGACATATTATATAAAATTATATGATCTTGAGGATGATTACCAAGTACACACCCTTCAGGGTTATGAAATTTTTGAGTATATTGACTACCTTAACAATACAAACCAATTGTTGACCCGTTCCATGAATAATCCGTTTGGACTTAACCCACCTTCCATTTGGGATGAGAACCTTGAGACAGTCATCAATTTAGAAGATCCGATATTCAAGAAAAATGACGTTGGTCATGGTGAAGAACCACAGTTTTTTATTCAATCCCCTGATGGGAACTTTATAGCAGGTACTTTGGATGAGCCTTATCCGGAGGGATCACGGTTCCTGTATTTATGGAACTCTAAAACTGGAGAGTTTATAAAAAGACTGCCATCTATCAGCAACAGCAATAAGTCAATGTCTTTTTCCTGGGATAATGAAAATATTGCCATTGGTATGAAGGATGGTTCTGTCCAAATTCTTTCAATCAGGTCAGGCGCTTTTACTCACACAATCAATACTAACCAAAGTTGGCCAATAGTTCAATATTCTCCTAGTGGGAAAGATCTTATAACGATCGGAACCGATGGATCAATAAAGGTCTGGGAAACTGAGAAGTATTCGCTGATAATAGAGATCAACCGAAACGCAGTGATTTATTGCCTAGATTTCTCACTTGATGGAAAAGTGATGATTACAGGTGATTCTAAAGGAAACGTTCTGATATGGGACACCTCAACCTGGGAAATTGTTGATCAAATCGAAGCTTCTGAAAAAGGAATAAGTTATATAAAAATCTCACATGATCAAGAGAAGTTCGCGTTAATATCTGACAAGACGATCCAAGTTTGGGGTTTCTCTAGAATTGAGAAAATTATGGAAATCCAAGCGGCTGAACCACTAGACCGGCTCTCATTTTCGGGAGATGATCGATTTTTATTATCGAGTACTAATCCTGAAAGGAGTAGCTCGCTATTTGAGAATACTTCCACAATAATCTGGCAGATTGATATTTAATTTGCGGCTTATCTAAACAGGATTGGTCAGGCTTTAGCGATTATTAGTATCAAAACTTATAAATAATCGAAAGAACAAGATGGCAGCAACACATAAGGACTTTGAAACTATGTGGGTTGATCAAGGCAAAATAAGAGACCTTTGGCTCGTAATTTCACAAGAAATCAGATTAGTAAAACTGAGATCTAAAAAAGTGTGTGTACTGCTTGGGTGGGTGGTTCTGACGTTGCATTTCAGCATAATTATGAATCAGTATTTTCATTTAAGAATCAAAATCTTGGTTCTCTCACTTAACTTACAAATGCTCCTACAAGAGAGATTGAAGAGAGTGGTATGGCGGTGGTGTACAAAGCGTTCGGCACCCGCCTGGAACATGAGGCAACGTCCTATTGTTATTACGATTTAACCTTTCAAAACACTCCTACTGAAACCACGAATAATGTGATTTCATCCCCGTTTAAATGAAAATTTCACACCATTCTTTCCCAACATAATCTCGTCACCCTCATTGAGTGGTTCGGGGTATTTCGGTTGCAGGCGTCTGCCATTAACCCATGTGCCATTATTGCTGCCCAGGTCCATAATGGTATAGGCTGTCTGATTAAATTCGATACAGGCATGACGGCGCGAGGAAATATGCTGTGAATCAAGATTTGTAAGGTCGATATCTGGAAGAATATTATGGCGCGAATCGCTCCTCCCTATTAGTGTGTATGCGCCGGTTAATTTGAAAATTTGTCCCGTAGCCGATTGTAAAAAGGCTCCACCCTGAGGTACAACTCGGGAAGCTTTATCGTGTTCGTTGTTCAAACGGAGGATGGCACCATTAACGATACCGGCAGCGCCCAGGGTGATGTTGGCTGGAAGGCGTTGTACACCAACGGAACCTACTTCAAATAGTACGAATGCTTGCTCCACATCGCTTTCTTGATTAAGGGCTTTACCTATACTGGCAGCCAATTGACGACATGGAACATCGAGCGGAATCGCGAGATCCATGCGTTCTCGATTGCCATATTCGATCGTGACCACCACATTTGTCATCACCTACCTCCCGACAAAGGTTGAGCTTTTTACAGTTCCCGGAATAAAGCCTGCCATTTCAGGTCACTTTCGTCCCAACGCTCACTATGATGCGCCAGTTTGATTGCCAGAATGTAGAGCTCGGCAATCAACTCGTGCAAATAATTCTGATTGTCGCGTAATTGCTCAACGTACTCCGTTGCCGTGCCACCATTCCATGCCATTTCAAGACGAGCTGCACTCATTTTAAGATGGAATTCCTCTTCCAACAGGCAATGCACCTGTTGTTCCATTCGGTGGCTAAGACTGCGCATGGCGTTTGGATCAACGTGGGTGGTTGGCATTTAAATTTTAATTTTGAACTCCGTTTAATTATTGAATAAATTTCAGTAATTTTTCATGAAAATCTTTTTGGTTCACTAACTCAACAGTCGCTAACGCCTCATCATCCGATGAAGGAAACTCAAAGTACCAGGTTCGAGTTTCACCCTTTAGGAGAAGTAATGCTTGTTTTTTAGAGTTTAACAGTTCCTCATCATTTAAACCTGATTTCGCATTTATTCGGATTAAGGTAACACGGCTTACCTGTTTTTGCATATCTTTAGCTAGTGCTTCGGTCAATAGATGATCATCGACAGCAAGTTTTAACACATCTATTGGTTTCCCTTTGTCCTCTGCAATCTTTGCTGCAGTCGATAGAGTTCTCATTGAGATTTTCTCACCCGAAGGGATCTTGATATCTACATCATCTCCATAATCATCAAGAATATCCAATAAATAGCTTCCTAATAAGGATTCTTTCCCGTGTTCTAATAGATGCACTACACCTGCTTGGGTACTATGAGAGGTGAAAGCTTTTCCATTTTTAACATGGATGTTTGCATTTAAGGTGCGGTTATCTTTTACTATACTTAATTGAAAGGTTCTATCATAGATGACGAGTGTCAGTAGAGCTTGTTCTAGCAGTGAATCTAAACGAGGTTTCAGTTCATTTGTGAATCCACACAGTCCATGAGCAAGCAAAGAATGACTTGCAGCGGTCATTCGCGAATCAACTTGTTCTTTGGTCAAATTATCATAAATCGATCGCAGTAATGTATTCCCCATTTCGGCTTTATTAATCATGGCCAACGCCATCGCTAATTCTTCTATGCTCAACGAAAAACTTGTGATTTTTTGCTTTATCATAGAATCTTCTCCTATCGTATGAGCGATATAGTTCAGATAAATGACAATATTTTGGATGTAAATCCACTAAAAATATCATCGATAGTATTCGAAAGTCGTTTGGTTGTGTTTGGAAAATCATTTGCGGCATTACCAACTGCTACACCAGTTTGATCCAACAACATACCACCCCCATGAACCAAATCATCTTTGAAAGTTTCAAAACCTGTATCAAGAGCTTTACCACCAAAGTAACTAACCCCCCACCAGACTGCAATACCAGCAGTCGCTACAGCCACTGCTGGGGCACCAGCTGTTACCAATAGGCCGGTTGCTACAGAAGCTAAGGCATATCCAGTGTAATGTATTCCTACTGTTTTTGCAGCAACAAAGGCGGCATCAACAGCAAGGGCAGTGGCCTTTTCAGTTCCATCCTCGTATTTTCCCCAATCTTTGATTGCCCTCTCACCAAAATCAAGTACAGCCAATCCAATTTCCAACGGAGTGATATCTGTTAAGGCTTTCTTGAGAAAAGTATTTGGAATATGATCGGCTCGAATATGGTTCAAAGTTGGGAAAAAACCAACCTTTTCCTTTAGAGCATGGCTCCCCTTGATGATTACTTCTCCGGCATAATAAGATCCTTCTTTCAACCCTGTCATTATGGTTATTGTACTTAATAAACGAACAACGTCCTCGTTTGAAACGTCCAGGATTTCATCTACATACTTTCCAAGATAGTTTTTCGTAAATTTACCATCGGAATCAACCTTTTCCCACTCATCCACCTCCCTATAAACGCGGAGCGATAAAGCCTGCAATTCATTTGCCTTGGCACTCAATTGGGAAATAATGGAATTAAACGAGCTCATGAAATTCTTTTCGCGAGAACCTCCTGACCAGGCAATAGCTAACCGGCTGCGGGCGCGTATTAAATTACCTCTGCAATTATCAAGATCGCCAGCCTTCTGATCTAATAATTTCGCTACAGCACGCACATTTTCGGTTTCCATGTGGATTTTTGCCATATATCCTCCCTTTTGGGTCAATCCTTGCTTTTACCTGAGCACTTCCCCAAGTAAGGCGTTTGTACAAGCAAGGGCTTTCCTTTTGATACGTAGAAACCGCGCCCTACGGGTAGATCAATACGGCGGTATTCGAGTGGGATCTGTGCGCCAAGCCAATCCAATTCGCCTGAATCTTTCGAGAATACGAGGCCAGTTCGGCTTTGCTTAAGCGCTTGCACGATCGGTGAAGCAGTGCGCATGCGCAGTTCATCCACCAGTCCTGCTCCCATGAGGTGCACATCTTGTCTTGAGCTTGAAAGTGAGGTGAGTGCGTTCATAAGATTTAATAGCTCTTCATTACCAGGTTCAAAAGCTGTTCCCAGGTCATCCAAAAGGACCAGGTAGCGCTTATTGACCTTCTCTTCTTCAGATTCCAATCTTCGAATTAACTCCTTCAGGTTTTCAATTGCTTGAGAAGCATTTCTGGCATAGTTATAAGCTCCAGACCCTTTATCAACAACCTCCAAAGGTGAATGTCGTAATGAAACAGCGTTGATATCCCAGGTAGCTCCACCATTGTGTAGTAAGTTGGTCGCTACACATGCCAGGAAGTTGCTCTTACCACTTTCTCTAGGTCCAATAATCAGCCAGTTTCTCAATTCTCGTTCCAGATCAGGGTAGATCTCCTCAAGGTTCTCATATGAGATCCCCACCAATACACGGGAAGCAGACTTCCTAATGTCTTTGTCCAAACGTCCTAACATTTCTTCAATGGAGATGCAAGTAGGGATAACGCCAATCTTTTTTGGAAGTTCACCAGTCCAGGATTTATCCATCTCTTTTGCCAAATTCTTGATGTTGATCTCAGCTGTTGAACCAATTTGACATTCATTTGGTGCATCTGCCACCCAATAACCGCGTCCTTCCGAACGAATAAACAGAGGGTGTACAACCTTGCCGATCACATCCAGATATTCATCGCGATTCGAGAGTTGCAGCACAAGCTTGCGCGCAATATTGCTGGAAATATTGCGATTCAATTCTGCTCCCCGATTTGTGGTGATAACCAAGTGAATTCCCACTGCTTTTCCATCACGCACGTACCGGGAGAGCCTTTCAGCCTCGTCAGGAAAATTGGCACGCATTTCGGCATAATTATTAACAATGACGAAAATGTGTGCGTAATGCAATGAGTTACTCTCACTCATCGTTTCGAAAGACGAACGCCGCTCCAACTCGCCATCGAGGTACGCTAACAGCCGTTGAACCTTTTCCTTTTCTTGCACACGGATTACTGATCCGGTATGAGGTAGATTATCCATTACCCGTAAGGTACCCGAGCCAAATTCTAGTATGTAGAAATTAACTTCATCCGGTGTGTGGGTGAGGGCTAAAGAGAGAAGCAATGTAGTTAGTGCCATTGTTTTACCACTGCCAGGTGCACCAACGATCCATAAATGACCGTCCTGGCGGAGAAAATCAATCTCTAAAACTTGCTGTAAGCACTCGCTGGGGATATCCACATAACCTATCGGAACCGTCAACAAAGATTTGTCTTGGTCGGCACCGCTCCAAATACCGTTAGTAAAGCGGAAAGAGACAGAAGAACTCTTGATAATATCAGGCAGCGGGAGAATCGTAGGCAAGGGATCAAGATAAATGCGGTTTACACGAGGTATTCTCAATTGTTGCGCAGCAAGATTGATGGCAGAGATTACTTTTTCCTCTTCACTTATCACGGGTTGTTTGCAAACCTCATCCTGTTGGTTGATATGAACTGCCCTGTGGTGGTAAAGGTCATTGAAAGAGCCATTGCTCTCAACTGTGTAGATAGTATATTCCTCGTTATCAGCTTCCTTATTATTAATAAATGGTAACCCGGCGTAACCCGCCTGAAATTTGGAGATAGCTCCTTTAAGAGAACGAAGGTAACCTTGACCAGCGCGGACGGGAATAGCGCCTGGGGTATTAATCAGGGACCGGTCGATCATGGCAATTTCCTCTTCCTTGCCAACTTTAAGCGCGATGCGCCAACCAACATTGTTCAATAACCGGTCTACCTCTGAATTAGTGTCCTGGTTGGCGAGAATCAAGTACATTCCCAGTGAACGTCCCTGCCTGACGAGTACGTCGAGAGTTTCACGTAAAGTATCAAAATCAGCCAGACCGCGTGCAAATTCATCCAACAGGAGAACAAGATGTGGCATAGGTTCCTGGGAATAAAGCTGGTTATAACCCCATATATTTTGTACACCTGCCTGGGCAAATTTTTCTTGTCGGCGGTCGATCTCACTGCGGATCGATTCCAATCCACGGATTACCAGTTCAGGTTTGAGATTGGTGACAATCCCGCTCACATGTGGTAAGCCTTCAAATACATTGAAGGCTGCGCCACCTTTGAAATCCAGGAAAAAGAAGTTGAGTAAGGTGGGGGGGTAGCGCACCGCTGCGCCCATCACCAGAGATTTCATAAATTCGCTTTTGCCGCTGCCCGTAGTGCCGATGAGGATTGTGTGATAAGCATCCACACCGCCGCGTGATTCTGGAAGCAGGTTTATTGTTACTAAGTCGAGTCGATCGCGGTTAACACAAATACCGATTGGGAACTGTAACAGGTCCTCGGGTTTGAAATCCTTAGACCAGGCTTGTTGTATGGCTTCCATGTCAAGAAGGGCTGGTGTAATCACCTGCGAGAGGCGCACTTTTTCTGGCAATTGGGCACTTGCCTCAGCACCGACGACCTCCAATCCTGCCAAAGAGCGGGTAATATTTTCACTCATTTCCTGAGAGACAGTTTCCAACCTACCTTCGAAACGCTTCGCCTTATTCCCCATTTCAAATGTTTCCACATAATTGAAACTATGCTCGTCAATAGCCTCAATACGCGCGCGACATTCGCGCGGCCAGTTTCTACCACCAACAAATATCAGAAAAATCCCAACCTCGTACCCGTATGCAGCGATGTGTGCCACTTGGGGTGATTGCCTGGCGGGACCGGTGTCATCAAATAGCACCACAAGACTTGCCCGGCTGCTTTTATGTTTACCAGTAGAATTGAAACTGCTGTCCTGCCTGGAACGTGAGGAGTATTCATCTACCAACCATTTAAGGTAAACATCAATCTGACTATCAGTGAAATTCAATCTGCGCGGCTTGACATCTGAGTTGAGAGCACCTGTGTGAGGAAGCCACTTTAACCAATCCCAACGCGCCTCGGCGCCATGACTATCTGCAATCAATGCAATATTAAGATCCAAAGGAGAATGATGCACCATCAGATCAAGTAACAGCCGGCGTGCAACAGCCCAGGCGAGCGTTGTGGTTTTTGAAGAGATTGCCACACTTCCAGTATTAGCAAGATTGATGAGCAGGGGAAGATTGGGGTTCTGCTGAAACTCCTCCACAATCGGAGAGGCAAGGAGCGGAAGTGGGTCGTTTAGATCATTCACTCTCGGCGTGGTGACTTTGAAAGATGCCGGACCTGAACCCGTTCCAATACGCAGGGATAAGTAATCCTCATCCATTGGGCGGCGCCACCATAGCCGCTTGGTGCGGTTGAGGGCAATGCGTGCGCAATCCTCCACAGAAGGGTATTCTCGCAGCATGGTGCTACTCTGTTCCTGCATTAATCTGGTAATTCTTGTGCGTTCATTCTCCAGGGCTGTGCGATAAGCGGTTTCGCGCTCCTGCACGGCTGCGGTATACTTCTTTTTTTGTGAGAAATATGTTGCGATGGAAGAGACCGGAAAACCGATAGCCATCACAGCCATGGGAATGATCAGCGCGATTTGAAGCCCGCCGCCCTTTGCTAATAATTGTGATAATACCATCCCGACGACCATTAGCAGCGGCATCATTAATGTACCCAGCAGGTTGAGTGTGGGTGGTGCACCAGGGGCTTGGTTTGGAACTGGGAGTTCGATCGAGTCTTCCGGAAGGCCCCATGGTTCTCGCTGTGCAATAACGAATTGTTTGGTCGGGTTTAGTGAATAACTCGACACAGCATGCGGAACCACACTGCTGGGAGGGGATTGATTAGGCATGAATTAGATTTGGTTTCCATAACCAACCCATCCCGGCGGATCGCGCGGGGATGGGTTAATACTAATCAGTTGTTATTTATTTCAGCTTAACTTACTGGACATGGCTTCCCATTCAGCAATCTCTGATTGCAGGCGGGCGCCAAGGGTATTTAATTGTTCGAGTAAACCGGTCATCTGGCTGCGCCACTGATCATAGGTGGCATAGAACTCAGTAGCAGAATTTCCAAGCCATGACGGTTGCAGGTTGTTAACCGCGCCGGTCATGGATTGGAGCATTCCTGTCAATTGCCCATGCGTATTCATGATGTTTGATTGCGTGCTGCGGGCGATATCGGTTTCCATATGAAGAGTTGCCATTTTTTATTCCCTCCTTTAGGGATTATATAAATTAGATTAGTTTATTATATAATTTTGGATATTTCATGTCAATCATTCAAGGGTGTCGAAAAAAGTGTGACTAATTGACTAAGAGAATCAAAAAGGCAGGTGATCCTAATGACTAGAACAATCGCAATGGAAACAGAACAGGTAAAAACGGTTGCCTTTACATTAAATCAAAACGCCAAACTACTCGATGAGCTTTCATTAGAATTATCTGCCAAAATAAACCGTTTGGAAATAAACTGGCAGGGTGGGGCTTCCAGAGAAAGTTTCTTTTCAGAAACCGCCCAATTGAAATCCAGGTTAACAACTCTGACTAGGGACCTATTTGAACTATATGACCGATTAATTCTTGAGATTAGGGAGTGGGAAAATACAGCCAATCGCCTGGCGAGTGGTACACGACAGGGTGTGGCAGGTATTGGACTTGCAGGCGCAGCAGGGATTGGCACGGCGAGTGCCGTTGGTGTAGGAGAGGTGTTGGGGGTCTCAGCCCCGACCGCTGGAGTAACTGCACAAACTTATCAGCAGTTAAGTTGGAATGACAAATTTGATGAGGAAGCTGCAATTAACGCTCGAATCAGTGAGTTGAAACAGAAACTCGACAGTCTTCCTGCTGACCGCGCCAGGGCTCTCGACCAGATCGATGAGGATATCGCATATTGGACTAAGAAGAAAGCTGAATACGAAGCAGAATCCAGAAAACTCATCAACAAAATACCCGCCAACCTCAGGGGAGATTCCGCCAGTGATATCTATAAGGACCTGGCAAATGATGCTGATGCCATGTTGGCTAAACTACACAAGCGCAAGGAGTTGCTACAGACTGATGCTTATTGGACGCAAAAAGAGTCAGATATAAATTCAAGAATCGCTAACCTTAAAGCCCAACAAGCAACTCTTAATCAGGTTATCAATGCTGGTATTCCTCCTAGCGGACCCACAAAGGGGATAACCTTGGCAGGTTGTGCCAAGTTTGTTGCAGAAAAAAGGGATATCTCAGCTTTTGCTGTCCCGGGTGATATGAACGCCGCTCGATGGGATGATCATGCCATAGCCGCAGGTCTCGAAGTTGGTACGAGGCCGGTAAAAGGGTCGATCATGGTGATTGATCAGAACAACTCCGTCTTTTCAAAAATTGATGAAGTTGGGCATGTCGCGTATGTTGAAAAGGTGACTCGCGT
>ERZ795052.6185-NODE-6185-length-11149-cov-15.745809_pt1 | contig 11149 bp, 11 predicted proteins | sample MGYA00375136_ERZ795052 | MGnify/ENA primary metagenome ERZ795052 (study PRJEB30181, sample SAMN05720156) | activated sludge metagenome | isolation source: Anaerobic digester | place: Japan | collected 2015-05-26 ... | reverse complement strand
ATGCCGCCACGAATGGGCAAATCTTATTTATCAACCTTATTCAGCGTGTGGGCTTTTGCTCAAAAATTCAATGGGCAAACAAAGATATTCCGTGTTTGTGCCGAAAATTCATTATATCAGGATTTCAGTAAGCAGACGCAATTCCTGACTGAAAAGATGAGCGGAATATTTGGCTTTGATGCTATCAGTGGGACTATTGACCGTTGGTATATTGGCGAAAGCACGCTGCCGCATTTCTTTGGTGGAGGTTTTGGTGGTAACATAACAGGTCGTGGCGGTAACATAGCGATATTTGATGATATGTACAGAGGTTATACAGATGCTATATCGGCAGCCTATGACCGAGACCTTGACTTTTTTCTGCAGTCCGTTGTTCGTGGTCGCATGGAGGGAGACAACTATAAAATTATAAACGTTGGTACTCGTTGGACGGCAAACGATTGGTTCAGTAAATTTGTTCCGGATGTTGAGATTTTAATCCCGGCAATAAACGAAAAAGGTGAATCTATTTGCGAAGCGTACAAATCAACGCAAGAACTTTATGCGATAAAAGAAACACTGCAGGACTATATTTGGGCTGCTCAATTTATGCAGATGCCAACGGCGCAAGGTAGGCAAAGGTTATTTTATGGCGATTATTTCACGTTTGGAAATGAAAGCGATATACCGGCAACCGCTCGCTACTTTACAGTTATAGACCCTGCCTCTGATTTTGGTAAAGATTATTTTGTAGCAGGCTTATACGCCAAAGATAGAGGACAATGCTGGCTTGTGGATATGTTTGCCGAGCAGTCGGCTACGTTGTCAGATGTCGCAAAGTGGTTAGGCGACAATAACACACGTTATCGATTTATTGAGACAAATGGCATGGGGCAAAATATACGCCAACGACTTGAGAGAGATTACAGATTATTTTGCATACCATTTTCGACAAATAAAGACAAATATTCACGTGCATGGATGGCTTCTGAGTGGATACGTGATAGCTTAACCGTTTGCAACTTCTCTAAAAAAGAACTACTTTTGCAGCAAGCGTCTGATTTTCCAACGTCTGAACATGACGATTTAATCGACAATGTGGTTATGGCTTATGAAAATTTTAATAAATTATAAAAAAAAATTTGGAAACATAAAAATAATGTGTTATATTTGCTGCGGTTAAGTTTTAGTTTTAAAAAATAATTATAAAAGCATAAAATGAAAATATTATTAGAAACAGGCAGCCATAATACTACAGATGCGCAACAAGCGCAAACTGTACCACAAGATGTTCAGGATGCTATGTTTAATCCTGTTGCATCAAGCGGTGATGTTTCAATAATAGACATGCTCGGTCGTATCTCAAATGCAAAATATAAAAAAGCTGTTGAAGTGCTTTTGCTTCGTGAGATTTTTTCAGGTATAAAGAAAATAGTCTTTTTTTCTAAAACAGAAAATCAAAAAGTGCAGCAAATAGCAGAATGGCTGAACACAAACTACGTAGATATATTCAAAGTGATTTATTCTTATGGCGTTTTGCCTTTGAATTTTAGCATAAATAACAATGTTACGTCTATAACGCTAATTAAAAAACCTGCCGTTCGGGTAATAGACGACACTTTAAAATGCTCAAATGCTTCTGTGGCTATTTTTGCCGACGAGATGCAACTTGTTGGTGTATCGCTTAAAACGCTCCTTCGCTCTTTAATAAATGACATAACCGAAATTATTTCACGTGATAGCCAAATTAATAAAAATTTAGGTCTTTTGGGCATCGTTTCACGTGGTGGTACTGGCGGAAATGGCGTGTTGATGGAGGGAGATATGGAGAAGATAGAACAACGATTGAACAGCCGGGGCGAGGACTTTTTCGGTCTGATAACCTCTGAAAGTGATTTGCGTTTCTTAAAGATAGACCTGCCAATAGCACAACTACAACTTTCCGAAAAGCTACAACAAAAGCTGCAGTTAGCTTGTGCTGTTTGCGGAGTGCCTTATATTTTGCTAAATACTGGCGGAAATATGACGTACGAAAACCAAACAGAGGCACGGGTTAAGTTTTACGAAACGACAATCAAGGCTTTTGCTGAAATTATGTTGGAGGCAGGACGTAAGCTTATAAAATCAATGCCGGAAATGGTTCATAGTTCCGACCTTGACTATAACATTGAGCAACAAACAATTAAAACAACTGCATAATGAAAAAATTATTTGCAAACTTTCTTCTGAAAGAGAAAGGAAAAGAATTAACGTACACGGAGGACAGCGATAATTTCATTATAGAATGTGATGCCGCCACGTTCAATGTGTATAACGAAAATTCACAAAATTGGCTTCCTCGTTCGTTTGACCAATGTTTGAAAGATTTCTACGGCGATAGTCTAAACGTCGTTTGCGGCATTGAACACAAATTTGATGGTTTGCCTATTGCTGTCTTTGAACGTATTCAAACGAATAGCGAAAAAATGTCCACAACACTACGCATACCAAAATCAATCAAATTTAATTTGGAATATACGATACCAGCAATTAAAGAAGGTATTTTGCAAGGTCTATCAACGGAGGGTTGGTTTGAGGATTACACGTTTACTGAAAATGGGATAGAGGTCAAGAACGGCTTCCTCGCCAAAATTGACTTGGTGAGCATACCTGCCGACCGTGAGGCGAGGTTTAAAAATACAATCATAGAAGTCGAAGAACAAACTAAAGAGAATAAAAATAATATAATCAATTTGTTATGAAAAAATGGGTAGCAAGTACGGATGTTGAAGCCGTCAAAGAAGAAAAAAAAGATATAGAGGTAGTAAATGTTGTTCAGGTCATCGAACCGGAGCAAACGCAGAAACCTCAAATTGTAGTAAAAAAAGTTATTAACAAAAAAAAGGGTAAAAAATGAAAAAAGAAACCTTGAAAAAGTTTGCGAATGCTTCGGTAAAAGCTAAAACAAAACGCCTTTACCAAAATGTAACTGCCGAAGAAGCACGGCAGTCGTTGGAGGCTGAAATTTCAGCTTTAGAAGAACTCGTTTCTGCTCTTGATGGAGAACAAGACGATTCAGAAGTGGTTAAAATGGTGGAAGAACAACGCAAAGCACTCGAAGATTTGCGTAAATCTTTGGAGGAAAAGATTGCTGAAATCAAATCTGCTGCTCCTGCTGCTGAACCATTTGAAAATGGTCGCCAAAAATTCGCTAATGCTTTAGAAAAAGCAGTAAAAGCTGGTTTGGAAGCGCAACAAACAATCGCGAAAGTACGTTTTGCGAATGCTAACAACGCCAATTTCAACGTGCCTTATTACGATGAGGAGATTACGTTGGAAGATAGACCATTGCCGTCTTTCTTAGAAGCTTGCCGCCAAATTCCGATGGGCGGAGAAACATCCGTAGTTTGGAACGAAGTTGAATCAGGCACAAATGTTGCCGCAATCGTTGCGATTGGTATTGATAAGCCCGTAAAAACAAACAGCACGTCTGCTGCTACAGCTGGGGCTAATACGTTGGCTGAAATTGTTAAATTGCCTGTTCAGTACAAAAATGCCGCACCTGTTTTACAAGACATCTACGAAAAAGACCTGATGGACGACGTAAATGAAAAGGCAAATGCACAAGTGCAGGCTGTTATCGCAACCGCTGCAAATGCTTACTCTGGAAGTGTTAAAACAGTTACCACTCCAGCATTGTGGCAGGTGATTTTAGCTGTTGCGAATGAATGTAGAAAACATAAACCAAGTCAAAAGGTTTACGTTTGGGTGAGCTCGAACAAGGCTGTTGAACTTGATTTGATGACTACTTTAAACGGCGACCCGGTCGCTGTTGAATTTGCGTCTAAATCTATCGAGCTTCGTACATTTACGCCAAATGCCACTTACACCGACGACAAGATTTTTGCAGCCGTTGAAGGCAAAATTCGTTTCTACAATGACGGCATGGATTTAAGCACTTCCGAACATGCTTATTGGGCAAATAATCAAATCGGTATTAAAGCTGAGTATCTGAATGAGGTGATTGTGTTGCGTGGTTCTGATGTTATCAACACGTGCTATGATTCAATCGCTCGTATTCAAGGATTGATGACACCTGCTCCAAGCCCTAAAATTGTAACGGGAATGCTTGTTAAAACAGCACCAACCAAAGTAACTTACACCGACGCTGAAACTTTGGCGTTAGCTGGATTGGTTGTTACCTTGCTGTACAGCGATGAAACTTACGAAGATGTTGCATTTGCTGACTTTGGTGCTGCTATCACCGCTACTCCTGCGAATGGTGGTGCATTGACAACCGCAAACAACGCAGTCGTATTGACTCACGTGGCAAGTACAAAAACGGCATCTTTTGCAATCACAGTAACAAGCCCTAAAATTGTAACGGGAATGCTTGTTAAAACAGCACCAACCAAAGTAACTTACACCGACGCTGAAACTTTGGCGTTAGCTGGATTGGTTGTTACCTTGCTGTACAGCGATGAAACTTACGAAGATGTTGCATTTGCTGACTTTGGTGCTGCTATCACCGCTACTCCTGCGAATGGTGGTGCATTGACAACCGCAAACGACAAAGTTGTATTGACTCACGTGGCAAGTACAAAAACGGCATCTTTTGCAATTACAGTAACTGCTGCAGGTGAAGGTTAATTTTATCAACCCACGACCAAAAAAAGTAAAAGCAAGTAAATAAACCAATTAACACCGAAAGACAATGTTAACTCCTACTGATTTTGCAAGCGGTTATACCGCAATACCTAACGTAGCTGCAGAAGATGTGGCTGTGCGTGTTCAGGCTTTTATCGACTTTTTCACATGGGAATGTTTTACAGAGTTTTTCGGTGTTGAAATTTCTGAACGTATCGCAGCGTTAGAAACCAAAGACAAAGAGGCTGTTTTGACCGAAGCAGAAAAAATGTTGAAATACTATGTATTCTCAAAATGGCTTCAGGGGAACAAGTTTTTAACGGAAAATGGCACGGTTGTAATTAACTCAGTTGTTGGCTCTAACGTGTACGACACTACAAGGGTGGCAGACGTTTATAATCGTTCTGTTGAGCTTTCAAAAGCGTTTGAGGCTTACCTTGTTGCTCGTCCAGATTTTTCTGATGTAAAATGTAAGGCAAAGAGACTATTACCTTTTTTTAACTACTAAATGGATTGTATCTCTATAATAAAAAAAGCGAGTGAGGCGGCAGGAATGAATTTCCAGCTTGGACACTTGGAAGAGATATGCACTATTTTAGCGTCGAATGCCAATGCTAATCTAATCACGTATCCGTGCGTTATGGTATTGGAAGATATCAGAGAAGTTGAAGAAGAATACAAGACTTTGTCTACATTACAAGTGCTAATCGTTGTTCATTCGGACTTAACAATACGACCTCTTACGAGATGGAACGATGTTATGCAAGGGCAACTATTAGTGCTTTACGACAAGTTAATTTCAGAGATTGAGAAAGAGGCGCAAATCGTAAAACCTATCAACAAGATTTACCGCCCTTTGGTTTCAAATGCTTTTAATTTTGGAGCTTCGCAAGCTCCAGTATTCAATGACCACTTAAACGGCATTGAATTACGTGATTTTAAATTTAGTTTTATAAACAATTGTTAAAAAATAAAAAACATGAGTGAAATTTGTAAAAGCTCGTTAAATCCGAGCACAAAACAAGTAGCCTGCACCAAAATACCAAATATGCCAGCGGCATTGTTATTTTGTGAAAAGGGCGAAAAGTATGCTATCGTAGCAGATAGTATCAAGGCTGACGTAGTGGCAAATGCCCCTATTGTTTTGACTGGAATTAAAACGACTGTTCCAGTTGACACGGCGGCAACATCGCAAACGTTGGGAGACTTTACGTTGATCAATGATGACGAATACACAGGCTTGACCTTTGGCTTCGTGAAAACTCCTTGTAATGTTAAATCAATCCAAAACGTTGCAAATAGTGGCAAAGGAGGTCTTTTGATTTTGACAAAAAACGGTGTATTGATAGGTAAAAAAATCCATTTCGATGGAACTAATTATAAAATCGAACCGTTGGACATCAATTCAATGTCGGCAGCTTTCCCAACTGGAATTTTGGCTGATGGTAGCGACTTGGCTGCTACCTTGACCGTCAATTTTGGTTCGGTTACAAAGCTTATCAATTCGGCAAAAGTGGCTTGTATTGATGTTGCTGACGAATATCCACAAATTACAGGTTATGAGTTAACTCCAGGCGTTGCTACTGCTACCACTGTATCGTTTATCGCTACCGATTGCGCTGGTGCCGAAGCAAGTGGGTTGACTGCAAGTGAGGTTTTTGTTAATGGCACAGCTTCGACCGCTGTGGCTTCGGCTGTGGTTGGTGGGCATACTGTTTACACAGCTACAGTTGCGGCTAATGTAATCGTTGCAGGCGTTAACACGTTGCTTCTTGAAAGTACGAGCAAATATGGTAAGACAACCTTTAAATACACTTAGCATAATGTTAATCGGTCGCACAGATTATAACGTCGATATCTGTGGTAAGATGTCGCGTGAGCAGTTTGAGGAGGTTTTCCCTAATGATAAAAAAGCGTATGATATCATACAGAAGTCTTTAGGTAAGAAGCCAAAAAAGGAAGTAACCGAATAGGTAATTAATTAGATGGGGGAGTTTGGACGCTCCCCCATTTTAAAATAAAGTATAAAAATGGGCTGTAAATGCAACGAAAATAAAAACGCTGTGCATAAATTAGCTGTATCATTCGCTAAATTAAATCAATGCGACGTTGTTATTTTCAAGTGTTCCGAAACAGACTTTTGCGAGCTTTCAAAATTTGACTATGAGCACGAAATAATAGAGGTAATATACTATGACAATCTTTGAATTTGAGCAAATATACGACAAAGAAGAAAAAACCGCCGAAGATATAGACTTGATTTCAGATGTTATGGAGCGTTGCGGCGAGCAGTCCGATGATAACTTTTTGTCTCGTGAATTATTGCGTAAACAGGCGTTGTTACACGCTGCAATTCTCGAGGTTGAGGCTGGAAATAAGAAGTCATTTGCACCCCAAATGGAACAATATAATCGTGCAAAATTAGAACTTGAAAATTACCGTAAAGAAAAGGAAGAAGAAGCTAAAAGGAAAGGTTTAGACCATTCCACGTTTGCAGATTGGTTTTGCTTCATTGAAAAGTATGCAGGTTTCGCCATCGATAAAAATAGGAATTTAAACGACTTTATAGTTTTTGTTAAAATGTTAAAAAGAGAGGTTAAAGCGTATGACAATAAACGACAAACAGAAGCTAATTAAAAGCCTTGACATTGAAAAATCGGCAAAAGAAAGTATTTTTCAAGCAGAAGAAGAAATTATCGACCAGCAAAATAGACAATTTGATTTAGGCGAGCGGTCAGATGGTAGTAATTTTGCAAGCGAGAATATAAAATTCGTAAAAGATAAAAGGGTATATAATTACAGAAAATTATATTGGACTGGAGCCTTTAGAAAAGGTTTGGAGATTACAAAACAAATGACAATTGACAGCAAAGACCAAAAAGCAAATGAGATACGTAAGGCGATAGGTGATGAACTCTTTGGGCTTTCAAAAGTTTCAGTAAAACATATTTTACCAATAATAAAAGATTTTTTCTTTAAAAAACTACAATAACATGGCAAATCAAGATTTAATTAACGAGATTTTCGACGTTGAAGCGATAAAAAAACAAGTATCTGAAATAGATGCTTTGTTAGAAGCTACAAAAAAAGGAATGTTGGATTATGCCAAAGAGATAAAAGAGGCTTCAGGCAATTTCGACACGATGAAAATGTCGGAAGTGATGAAAGAAAACGAAAAGGCTGTTAAAAAAACAACTGAATCACTTTCTGAACTTGAAAAGCTCGAAAAACAACGAATACAAACTGTCGCAAAATTGGAGTTTGCCATGTCCGAAGAAGGTAGGGCAATGCTCGAACAGGTTGAAGCTGTGAAATTAGCTCTAAAAGAGCAAAACAACTCCATTAAAGTAAGCGCACAAGAGGAAAAGGCTATTCGTGATGTAACAAATGCACTCACGAAACAGGTTACCTCTATCGCTTCGGCAACTGCTGCAAATAATACGCTCCGTAAAGCTGCCAAAAACCTCGATCTTACGACCGAAGAAGGGCGAAAAACGCTTGAAAAATATAATAAGGTTATTGATGCCAACGATAAATTTATCGCCGCTAATTCAGACGCACTCACAAAACAAAAAATAAATATAGGTAACTACAAATCAGCTCTTGAAGGTGTTACCAATGGAACGGTTACCTTGCGTGAGGCTCAAAAGGTATTACGTGAAGAGCTTGGCACGTTGGCACTTCAAACGGAAAATGGCACAAAGGGGACAGAAGAACAAAAACAAGCATATGCAGATTTAGTTACTCAATATGGTAAATTCAAAGACCAAATAAACGATGCAAGTGCAGCGGTTAAAGGTGCTTCGGAAGACTTTGTCGGCTTGACAGCTTCGCTCACAGCTTTCAAGGCTGGTATAACCGTGTTTCAAGGCGCACAAGCTGCAATGGCGATGTTTGGAGTAGAGAATGAGAATGTTTTAAAAACAATGCAAAAATTACAAGCTACACAGGCGTTATTAAATTCCATCAATGAGGTCGCTACTTTATTACGTCAAAAAGATATTTTTTTAGCTCAACTGCAAATCTTAACTGAAAGTAAAAGTATTGTAGTTCGTAATCTTGCAACAGTGGCGCAAAAGGCTTTAAACGCCGCCATGAGTGCGAACCCTGTGATGTTGATTGTTACTGCTTTAATAGCTCTGGTCGCTGTTTTGACTTCATGCTCAAAAGCTACAAATGACAATACAAAAGCAACGAAAGCACAGGCAGCCGCATACGCTGATGTGTCAACAGCGATATTTGATGCTAAAAACAAAATGACCACTTTGACAAATGAAATGGTTCTTTTGAAAAATGCAGGTGCTGACAGTAATACGGTAATGAACGCTACAAATAACGTGCTCAAAGAATATGGTGTTACTACCGGTAAGACAGCCGAAGAGAGCGAAAAGTATTTGAAAATGACACAAGAAGCAACTAAAAGCACAAAGGCTGGTCGTGATGCTTATTTAGCGGCTCAAAGTGGTGCTGATAGTTTGCGAAAGTCTATTTTTGACTTGCAAGAAAAACAACGAATGGGTATTAAGCTTTCAGATGACGAAGAAAAACAACTATCTGAAAATCTTGAAGCTTTGGATGTTTATAACGCCAAAATGCGTGAGACGCAAAAAGAATATGTTGCCTATAATGTTGCTATTGGTAAAATAAATAAAGCCATTGAAGACGATACAAAAGCGAAAGAAGACGCAGCCGAAAAGACAAAAGCAGCAGCGGAGAAAGCAAAAGAGGCAGCGAAAGCAGCAGCCGAAGAGCGTAAAGCTTTAATGGAAGCTACCAACGAATATATGTACCAATCAGAACGTTTTGCCATCTTAAATAGCGTTAAAGACGAAGAAGAAAAAGCCGAAGCACTTGCAGAACTTGACAAAAAAACGACTGAAAAGACTATACAAGAGTTGGAGCGTCGTATTGCCAAAGAAAAAATGGCGAAGTCTGAACGTGTCGCTTTACAGGCTGAATTGCTTAAAGAAAAAGAAAGCCTTTTGAACCAAGAAGCTGAAATAGAGAGAAAGGCAGCTGAAAAGGCAAAGAAAAACGAAGAAGAAAGAGCAGCCGAAATAAAGAGCCAACGTGAATTAGTTTATGAGCAGGATAAATTGTATATTTTGCTAAACTTTAAAGATGAAGAAGAGCGCAACCAACGATTAAAAGAACTCGACCAAGAACAAACCGAAAATCGTGTTATGGAGCTGAAAAAACGGCTTGAAAATGAAAAATTAAGCGTTCAAGAGCGTGCAGAGTTAGAAAAAGAGCTTGTCGGCATTCAACAGAAATCTGCTGACGAACAAATAGCCATTGAAAAAAAGAAGCAAGAAGAGGAAAAAGCGTTGGCAGATAAACAAGCTGAATTTAAAAAGGATATGCTTGATAAAATCAAAGACCTTGCCTTGCAGTCCATTGACTTCATATTTCAAGCTGTGCAACAATCGTTAGACGCTGAAATGCAGGCTATCGACAAGCAACGTGAACAACTTGAAGAAGCAACACGAAAGAAACAAGAGATATTAGATGGTGCTGTGATGAGCGATGAAACTCGCAAAGAACAGCAAGCAAAAATTGACGAAGAGGCAGCAGCTAAAAAAGAGGAACTCGACAAAAAAGAGCGTGCAATAAAGGTAAAAGCTGCTAAATGGCAAAAGGCACAGGCGATTACCTCCATCTGGATTTCTACTGCACAGGCTGTGATGTCGGCAACAGCTGGAGCGGCAACTGCTAATCTTGCGTTCCCTGCTGTTTTAGCCGCCTTTTTGGCTTTAATTAGTGGTCTTGCAGTTGCTCAAACCGCTTTGATAGCTGCTCAAAAAATACCTGAATACGAAAAAGGAACTGAAAACCATCCGGGCGGTTGGGCGAAAGTATCTGAACACGGACAACTTGAGGTGATTGAAACACCAGATAAAAAGACTATTTTAACCGATAAGCCAACGTATGTAAACATGCCTAAACACTCGAAAGTTTACCCAAATATTGAAGCGTATGCAGCCGCAAAAAATGGCGGTAGTGTTAGCGGTACAAGGTTTGATGACAGCAGAATTGTAAAGGCTATTGAAAATTCAAAAGCTTTTCAAAGCGTTAACTTGAATAAAAGAGGTATCTTTGAGGTCGTAAATAAACAAGGGCAAAGGCAAATAATTATTCAAAACTCGATAAAATTATGATAGTAACACTAACTTGTGAAAATGATAACACCACTCACGAGGTGCTATACGTTGATAAAGATTTTGAGTTTGGAGCGATACAATGGTCGTTGTCGTTAACTCCGCCTATTGGCTATTCTCGTACGCTATCAATAGACAGGATAAAGTTGGTTCGTGCTGATTTTGAGTGGTTTAAGTCAAAGGTGTTAGTTTACGGCGATACGCTTAAAATGGTATTAAATGTAAATTCACGTGATTACCTTGTCGATTTGACGGATTACACATTATACGAAAATTATGTTGAGTTTGGGCTAAAAAATACAGGTGTAGAAGCTGATTTTGCTGATAAAAAGGATTCTGAAATTACTTTAACGCCGAATATTACGTTAAGTTCAACAGGTTCATTT
>ERZ795052.6180-NODE-6180-length-11154-cov-4.433102_pt1 | contig 11154 bp, 10 predicted proteins | sample MGYA00375136_ERZ795052 | MGnify/ENA primary metagenome ERZ795052 (study PRJEB30181, sample SAMN05720156) | activated sludge metagenome | isolation source: Anaerobic digester | place: Japan | collected 2015-05-26 ... | reverse complement strand
GGACCGACCCATCCCCGGATCCACCAACACCGGAATCAATCCCGACCGAGCCATAGCAAAAGCCGTAACGAGCATTTCCGGCCCGGGGGTCACGAGCAACACGACTCGGTCACCCGGCTCGAGCCCCGTGCCCAGCAGAGCTTGCGCCAGGCTGTCCGCCTGTCTGTCGAGCTCGGCAAACGTCAAGCTCCCACGGCGGCTGATGACGGCCGCCCGCTCCGGTGCCTGGGCCGCAGTCTCCCGTAAGACGTCCGCAACAGTCTCAATCCGAGGCACTGGTCTGTATCCTCACCAAGAAATCACGTACCGCCGGGATCACTCGTTCTCCGGCATCCTCCAGGACATAGTGACCGGCGTCCGAGAACGTTCGCACTTCCGCACTCGGAAAGAACCACTTCCAGCGCTGTAGGAACCCTTCGTGAAAGATAAAATCCCGCAGGCCCCAGCACACCAATACCGGGCGATCTTTTAAACGCTCAAGGCCAAGCTCCGTGTTCTTGACGACATCATACGAAGGATCGCCGGGCGCAAGCGGAATGTCCTCCACGAATTTGGCCTGCGCAATGCGCCCTCGAGATCCCCGGTGGGGAGCATAAAAACCCCGCCGCACCGAGGCGGTCGGACGTCGTCGACAACCCAGCCGCATGGCCGCAATTCCGAAGGCATTCCATCGACGAATAGCCAAGTGAGCCAGCGGTGACCGCCGGGCCCAACGAAGCGTCCAGTGGAACCTCCGGTCCTCCGGTACTCGGAAGGCGGCGGAATTGAAGACCACCAGGGAGCGGAGGCGATCCGGATGATCCACGGCCCAAGCCAATCCGATCAGTCCTCCCCAGTCGTGCACCACCAAATCGACGGGCTCCCCCGCAGTGACTGAATCCACCAAGCGGCAGAAATCCTCGACCCGGTCCCGCAAGCGGTACCCATATTGCCCTTCGTCCGGTCGGTCGGAGTACCCACAGCCGATGTGATCGGGCGCCACAACCCTCATATGATCCCGGAGGGCGGGAATCAGCTCCCGATACAAGAAGGCCCACGTAGGGTTGCCGTGCAGGAGAAAGGCGACGGGACCGTCTCCCTCATCGAAGGCGTGCATGCGCAGTCCCTTCGAAACCGTCACGAAACGGGATCTAAAAGGGAGGCGACAGGAACCATTCTCCTCTCTAGAGGGATTACCTTCCTGAGGGGCCATCGGCCATCCAACAACAATCAGTACTCGAAAGAAGCCAGAGCCGTGGTAACCCCGGCGCTACCCATAACCAACAACACCCGCATACCCCGCCGAAGTCGTCCCTCTTCTTCCGCCACAGCCAAGCCGAGAGGCAACGAGGCCGAAACCGTGTTGCCGAAACGGTCATGGGTCTCAAATACACGGTCCACCTCGAGGCCCATCATCCGCGCGGCTCGCGCCGTCGAAGCCACACTGACCGCATGACCGACGATCAAATCGTAGGTTCGATCCGACAAGCTCTGGGTTTCCCGGAAATGAGCCACCAACTGGCGGACCGTAAAGGACAGAAGCTGAGCCGGCTCGGTGATAAAAGCCATCGGCTTGATCCGCTCCCCGTTGGGCGAGAAATCGGCCGCATTCGGCAGAGCAATCTTGCACAAAGAATGCTTGTCTCCCCACGTCTTGAAAGAGAACTCCGAATCGTCGTCGCCTTCGGCGCTGAGCAAAGTCGCCGTGGCCGCTTCGCCGATCGTGAACGCCGAAAAAGACTGCTCCAGATCCTCTTCGTTATGAATCTCGAAGTTCGCATACTCGCGGAAGTTGAATTCGCAGTTCAGGATCATGATGAGCTTGTACATCTTCTGAGACAAAAAGCTCTTAGCAATTGCAAGACTGCGGATCCAGCTGGCGCAAGCGTCAAGCACGTCGAAGCACGTAGCCGAACGCAACCCCAACTCACTCTGAAAAAGGTTGGCGGTAGCCGGCTCGACCCATCCACGCCCCACTCCGGCGTAGATCAGGAGGTCAACGTCCTGAGGAGCCACGCCCGCTTCATCCAGGGCCTGCCGTCCAGCCTGAACTGCAAAGTCAAACGCCTTTTCTCCGTTGTTCCGGTGAAAGCGATACTGCGTCCCCGACATATGGAAAAAGCGTCGAAGCTTTTCGTCGAACACCTGGACTTGGTCGGCGGACAGGTGAGACCGATTGCGATCCAGCACTTCTCGGATGAGTTCTTCGTTATCCACACGCCGAGACGGCAGAGCGTATTTTATGCTCAGAATCTTCATGTCACCGCACTCTCCGGCCTAAACGTCAACCGAGGTCCGTCGGCGGCACAGCCACCGACTTGACCCCTCAGGAGGCATAGGTATCCGTCCCTGCGATTGCTTAAGAATCCTAGCAAGAGCCGCCGGCCGTCTTCAAAGCGTCTTCAAACATCAAGGTTGCCATCGAGCCCCCGAATCCCCAAAACCTCATCTCTTCGTCCGGCAAGACGGTATTTCGGGACGGCACCTTCAATGATACGACATTTTTGACTCACGGGTTCCCGCACTTGCTGCATAACGCTCAGCGGCCGGGAACATGCTGCAGCCTTCGAATCGTCTGATCGAGGTGTATCGAAACGTGCGGTTGATGTTGCGGCATACGGGCCGAAGACTGTCCCTTGGTGCGGCTCGCGCCGCCCGGGCCGGGGTTTCGGCTGTCAAGAAGGGTTGCAGGTATCCGGCGGGTAGAGCGTTCGGCGGAGAACGTTTCAAGCTTCAGGGAGAAAAAGAGGACGGTTGGCAGTCCGGAGGCCGCGGTCTGCGACCCGGGGTCTTGCGGTTGCGAATCGGCCACGTACAGCCGCCGGACTTCGAGCCCGGAAATCCCGAACTCCAGCCCACCAACCATCGCTCTTCTTCTTGCTTCCTGAAACCCGAGGGTTGAAACCTGCAAATTGTGTCCTTCCGCCGCCGCTTCGCCGAGGCTTGCCAGTCCAACAACGGACGGATAGCATACGCTCAAGACACTCATGGAAAGCTCACCCTTGATCGATCGTAGTGAGTATGGGTTCGGACGGGACGCTCGGGCCGATTTCCCGGCATTCGAGCGTCTGGAGCGGGACCGCCCCTTGGCCTTTTTCGACGGCCCCGGAGGAAGCCAGGTGCCGACCCAGGTTATCGAAGCCGTCAGCCGTTACTATCGCCGCTCAAATGCCAATACGCACGGCGCCTTTTGTACCTCCGTCGAGACGGACGCCGTCATCGAGAAGGCCCGGGAAAGCTGTGCCGCCCTGTTGTGTGCCCCGGGTCCTGAAACGATTTCCTTCGGCGCCAATATGACCACGCTGACGTTCTCGCTGGCTCACGCCCTGGGTAGGACACTGCGTCCCGGGGACGAGATTCTTATCACGCAGCTGGATCACGAAGCCAACCGCGGACCTTGGCTGAACCTGCGAGAGGCCGGCATACAGGTTCGGGAGGTCCGTATGACTCTTCAAGGCGAACTCGATTACGAGGATTTCGGCGCCAAACTCAATGAAGCCACTCGGATCGTAGCCGTCGGTTGGGCGTCAAACGCCCTGGGAACCGTCAACGACCTCTCCTGGATTCGGGAACAGACGCGGCGAGTGGGCGCCCGGTTGGTGGTGGACGCCGTTCATTACGCCCCTCATTTCGGGATCAACGTCCAGACCGCCGACTTCGACTTTCTGCTTTGCTCCGCCTACAAGTTTTACGGACCTCACATTGGGATTCTTTACTCGCGGCCGAATCTTTTGGGGCAGCTACCCACGGATCGCCTCATCGCGCAGGACAGTCGGGCTCCGTGGCGAATCGAGACAGGCACCCTGAACCATGCCGGCTTGGCGGGCGTCACGGCGGCGATCGAATATCTAGCCTCCTGGGGAAAAGATGGGGATCTGCGCTCACGGTTGGAACAGGCGTTCCCCCGGTTGGGGAGACATGAGAGCTCTTTGGCACGACGCCTGTGGAACGGCCTCGGTCACATTGAAGCAGTCCGCCGCTATGGACCGGACTTCGACGAGACTAGTCGGGCGCCGACCGTCGCCTTCCGGGTGCGCCACCTTTCGCCCCGCACCGTTGCCAAGCGGTTGGCGGAAGAAGGCGTCTTGGTTTGGGACGGCGACTTCTATGCGGCACGAGCCATTGAGATCCTGGGGTTGGCGTCCTTGGGAGGAGTCGTCCGGGCCGGTATTTCCCTGTACACCACGGAACAAGACGTAGACCGGCTGCTGGCGGTAGTGGAACGCCTTTAGGGAGACGAACATGAGCGACTATCGCATCGAGAAAGACTCCATGGGCGAGGTGAAAGTCCCTGCCACCGCTTATTACGGTGCGCAGACACAACGGGCGGTCCTGAACTTCCCGATCAGCGGGCTGCGGATGCCCCGGCCGTTCATCCGTGCCATGGGTCTGATCAAGAAGGCGGCTGCGGAAACCAATCTCGAATTGGGTCGCCTGGATCCCGCCGTCGCCGACGCCGTCATACGGGCCGCCGACGAGGTGATTGCGGGAAAGCTGGACGACCAGTTCGTGGTCGATGTGTTTCAGACGGGTTCCGGGACGTCTACCAATATGAACGTCAATGAGGTCCTGGCAAACCGGGCCATCGAAATCCGTGGGGGCAAGATCGGCAGCAAGGAGATTCATCCCAACGACCACGTGAACTCAGGCCAGTCCAGCAACGATGTCATTCCGACGGCGATTCACGTGGCGGCGCTGGAGCAGATCGAAAAGAAGTTGTGCCCGGCAGTAGAACGACTGCGAACCTCGTTGAACCGAAAGGCGAGGGAGTTCGACGACGTCGTCAAGATCGGCCGGACCCACCTGCAGGATGCCGTCCCGATTCGTTTGGGACAGGAGTTTTCGGGATACGTTTCCATGATGGAGCACGGGTTACGCCGTCTCGACGCCGTCAGACCCCACCTGGCGGAGCTGGCGATCGGGGGTACCGCAGTGGGGACGGGCCTGAATTGCCCGCCGGGCTTCGCCCCACGGGTGGTGGAAAAGCTCTCGCAGTGGACGGGCTTGCCTTTTCGGGAGGCGGAAAACCGTTTTGAAGCGCTGGCTGCACGGGATGCCGCGGTCGAGGCTTCGGGCATGTTGAAGACGCTGGCCGTCAGCTTGATGAAGATCGCCAACGATTTGAGGTGGCTCGGATCGGGGCCGCGGTGCGGCATCGGCGAGCTCCAGTTGCCACCCACTCAACCTGGAAGCTCGATTATGCCGGGCAAAGTGAACCCGGTCATCCCGGAGGCCGTTACGATGGTGGCCGCGCAGGTAATCGGCAACGACACGGCAATCACGCTGGGAGGACAATCCGGGAATTTCGAGCTGAACGTGATGCAACCTCTGATCGCCTACAACCTGCTCCAGTCCATCGAGTTGCTGGCCAACGCCTGCATCGTCCTGGCTGAAAAGTGCGTCGACGGTCTCCAGGCGAACCGCGAAAGAGCCCGGGAAATGGTGGAGAAGTCGTTGGCCATGGTGACCGCACTGGCACCTCGGATCGGTTACGACCTGGCGGCCGAAATCGCCAAAGAATCGTACCAGACGGGGAAAACGGTGCGGGAGATCTGCCAAGAACGGAATGTGCTGACGCCTGGTGAACTGGCACGAGTGCTGGACCCCTGGCGCATGACGGAAGGCGGAACCCTCTGACGCAGGCTCCTCGATCCGACGTACCACCGATCCGGGCGCCGCAAGGGCGTTCCCGGAGCACCGTCTATCCCAAACACGAACTGCGCAGAGTCCCCGGAACAGCAGACCTTCGGTTCATGCCCTCTCCACGCTTCCTACGGCTTGACGGCGCTGCCGGCTACAAAGGGCGCCAACAAAAGACCAAACGGCTTTGTCCACCGGCCCATCTTCACGAACGGATCAAACCATTCGCAATCTTCCAGCCGGAATCCGATCTGCCGGATCACGTGCAGGGTCCGGCGATTAGGACGACACCCGCAGCCGATCCACGACCACACAGGAGCAGCAAGGTCCTGCCATAGCGCCCGGCGTCCCTCCCCACGGATGTGCTCCAGAAACAAGAACGTCCCCCCGGGGCGAAGAACACGAGCCAACTCCCCCAGCGCAGCCGCGGGCTTCCGCACCGAACACAGCACCAGCGTGCAGACGACGGCGTCGAACTGAGCGTCTGCAAACGGCAGCTGGGCACCGTCGCCCTGAATCAAAGCGACAGGAAACTGGAAGTCACGCTCTCCCGCCGAATGCTTGCGACCGGCCACAGCCAGCATCGCCGCATCTCGCTCGACGCCGACGTATTGGTCGACCCGACGGGGGAGCTGAGACCAGTTGGCTCCGGTGCCTACACCGATTTCAAGCACTCGGCCTCGGACACCGCCCAACAGCTTGCTCCGGTACGAGCGCAACGCCCTTCGTTCCACGCTCTGCATCAACCAATCGTACCGGGACGCCCACCAACATCCTCGCTTGACTCGACGGTCCATGCAGCGTCAGCCCCGATCAGTCTCGCCTCCCACTTGGGTTTGCAGCAGCTTCTCCAGAACCTCACAGTGTATCCGGAAAGCTTCTTTACCCCACAGAACAAAGCGAATCAGGCGGACCGATCGTAAGTCTTTGGCTTCCTCCGCCACGGTCCGCAGAGCGACCTCTGCCGCCTCGGCCGTCGGATAGCCAAAAGCCCCCGTCGAAATCGAGGGAAACGCTATCGAACGGATACCCTTCTCCTCGGCCAACCGTAGGCTGTTGCGGTAGCAATCCGCCAAGATCCGGTCGGCCGGCTCGTCCCGCCCGTACACTGGGCCAAGGCAGTGAATCACCCAGCGGTTCGGTAGACGATGACCGCCGGTGATCACCGCCTGCCCGGGCCGGATCGGTCCCAAAGGACGACATTCCTCCCACAATCCGGGACCGGCTGCGCGGTGAATGGCGCCGGCTACTCCCCCGCCTGGGGCCAACTGGGCGTTCGCGGCGTTCACGATGCACTCGATGTCGGGTTGCTTGGTGATGTCTCCTTCGACAACTTCGATTTCCACGGCTCCAACCTGTTTCCTCATAAGAAAACCTCCTAAGAATGTCGATCCCCGCGGCAGAAGCGGGTTACCCAAATCGGCATTCCCGGTGCAGCAAACCGTTTCCCGGCAACCCGATTCGGACGAGAGACTCCCAAAACCTACGCTCCTAATCTAGTTCTCCATCCGCAATACTTCCAGAACCGGCCGTCGCAATAATCCCCAACTGAGCGAGACGCCGACCAGCACGGTGGCAATCGGTATAAACGCAGCCAAGAGAACCGTAGTCCTCCCGAACGGAACGAACGGCACTTCCAAGATCCATTTACATAGTCCCCACCCGGCGATTTCGGCCAGCAACAGCCCCGCAAACAGTCCCAGCATCCCCACGGCGGCGTATTCGGCCAGCAGGATGCGACGAAGTTGGCCACGGGAAGCTCCCAGAGTGCGCAAAAGAATCACCTCGCGCATTCTGGCCCACCGCCCCCCGGCCAGCGCAACCACCAGCGTCAGAAAGGCAACCGCCAGGCTAAACGAACCCATGAAGTGAACGACAAAGCCCACGCGATCGAGCACCGCTTCCACCGTCTCTAAAACAAAGGACAAATCGACGGCTGACACCGTCGGGTACCGCTCCAACACCTTCCGCTGAACTTCCGCGGAGGTTGCACGGTCGGCGACTCGCCCGACAAGGACATGAAATTGTGGTGCATCTTCCAAGACTCCGGAAGGAAACACGACAAAGAAATTGGGCTGAAAGCTCCTCCATTCCACCTGCCGAATGCCGCCCACCTCCACCGACACCGGGACTCCTTGGACATCGAACGTGAGCCGGGAGCCCACCTCGACCTGGAGGCTCCGGGCGATTTCTTCCTCGAGGGTAACGTAAACCCGGTCACCCCGGCGATGCTGGACCCGGCCGCGGACGAGCCGCTCCGAATCGTCCAGCTTCTCCCGGTAAGTGCAACGGTATTCGTGCTCATAGGCCCATCGTTCCTGCCCGTTCTTCTCGATGTCGTCGACGTTCACCCCCTCCACGGAAAGCAACCGCATCGTCACCACCGGCACCTGCTGGAGCAGCCGCATCCCCGCCTCGCCGGCCAGCCGGGAGACCCCTTCCAGTTCGTCCGTCTGCACGTCGAAGAGCACCAAATTCGGCCGGTCCTCACTGTCGTTGAAGCGAATCTCGGCCAACAGTCCGGCTTCTAAGAGTGAGAGAAGGGCCACCAGAAAAGTGCCCAGTGCCACCATAGAGACCATGAGCAGCGTTTGATTGCCCGGCCGGTAAAGGTTCGCAATCCCCTGGCGCCATTCGTACGAGAACCTTCTCCGCGCCAGAGCACGGGCGGCTCTCATCAGGGCGAAACTCACTCCCCACGCCGACAGCATGACCGCCGTCAGTCCGCCTACGAATCCGAATGCAAGAAGAGCGTCTCCCGTGACCTGGCGGCTCCAGGCAACCAGACCTCCGAGTGCCGCGATCTCTAACACCCAGTATCCGGCCGGCCATTCTTGGGATGGTTCGACCTCGCGCCTCAAAGCGGCCAGTGGAGGTACACGACGCAAAGGAACCGCCGGCACGAGGGCGAAAAAAAGCGCGCCCCCCAGACAGAGAGCCACAGCCTCCACGACCGGTTGCCACCGTAGTCGAGGCTGGACGGTAAACGGAAGCCAGTCCTGGAGCAGCCAAGGCAAAATACTTTGAGCGGCGACACCTGCCACAGCCCCAACAGCCAGGCCTCCCAGACTCAACCCGCCTATCTGAAAGACAAAGACGAGAACCGCCTCCCATCCCCTGCAGCCCAGGCAACGTAGCGTCGCCACAACCGGCGCCTGACGCCGCGCCGACAGCAGCACCGCACTACTGACGGCTGCCGCCGCCAACACCAACGCCACCAGCCCCGCCAACCCGAGGAAGCGGTTCAAATTCCGAAAGCTGCGCCCGAAAGAAGCCCGACGATCCTCAATCGTCGTAAATCTAATATTCATGTTCTCGGCGGCACCCCGCAGAACCGGCAACTCGGCCGCAGGATCCCGGAGCTTCCCAAAGTACCGATATCGCACGCGGCTGCCGACCTGGATGAGTCCCGTCTCATGCACAAACCGCAACGGGATGAACACGCGGGGAAACAACTCGGAGACTACCGCCGCCTCGCCCGCCACCCGAACGAGCGCACCCGCAATACGAAATTCCGCATTGCCGATCCGTACCCGGTCCCCCACCTCAAGACTGAACTGGAGGAGAAGCGTCTGATCTACCAGAGCCAGGCGGTCCTCCTGCCAACCGTTCGCCGCGGCGGGAGGATCGGTCTCCAGCAAGCCGTAAAACGGATAGTCGCCCTGAAGGGCACGAACTTGGACGAGGCGGGACATTCCGCTCGGCGGAAACACAGCCATCGAACTGAAATCCACCTCCTGCGCCCACTGGGAGGGAGATTCCCGAATCAACCTTTCGATCTCCTCGGGAAACGGTTGACTGCTGGAGAGAGCCACGTCCGCTCCCAGTAATGTCTTGCTTTCTTCTTGGACCGCCGCGTCCAGGCTTCCGGAGAAAAGCCGAACCGAGATCACCGCGGCCGCGCCCACCGCCACCACCAGAAAATACAGCACCAGCCTCCGCCACGAGTGCCGGAAGTCACGCCCGGCCATTCGGAGTATCCAGGCCGTTCTCATCGACGCACTTCCTCGAGAGGTGTCTTCTCCGCGATGATGCGCCCAGCCCGCAGCGTGACGATCCGCATGCAGCGGGACGCCAAATCTCCGTTGTGGGTCACCAGCAGAAGTCCCGCCTCAAACTCAGCGTGCAACGAGAACAGCAGCTCCTCCACCCGCGCAGCCGTCTCCGCATCCAAATTGCCCGTCGGTTCGTCACAGAACAAGATACGCGGCCGGTTCACAAAGGCTCGGGCCAAGGCCACCCGCTGCTGCTCTCCCCCGGACAACTGAGCCGGATAGTGATGGAGGCGTTCCGCGAGGCCTACGCGTTCCAGGAGATCCGAAGCAATTCTTCGCGCCGACGTGTCTCCCAGCAGCTCCGCCGGAACCATGACGTTCTCGAGAGCGGTCAGAGTAGGTATCAGCTGAAAGGTCTGGAAGACGAATCCCACCCATCGCCGGCGCAAATCCGCCAGTGCATCCTCCGTCAGCCGTTCCAGGTCGTGCCCGGCCAGGACCACCCGTCCCGCAGTCGGACGATCGAGCCCGGCGGAAAGGGCGAGAAGCGTTGACTTTCCGCTGCCGGAGGGCCCTACGACGGCACAGCTTTCGCCCTTCGCCAGTACCAGGTTCACATCCCGCAACACCTCGAGGCGCTCGGTTCCGCTCAAAAACGATTTGTAAATCCCATTCAACGCCAAAATCTGCGCATCGGTCCCCATCGTCGGTTTTCTCGTCTCCGCCCCGGCAGGCGCCGGCTGGTTCAGCATATACTCTCAACGTATACCTATGCTTTACGCCTGGCTGCCGCTTCTGGTTTCGTTTTCCCTTGTTCCGCAGCAGCAGAGTTCCGAGGAGCAAAACACCGTCACGATCCTGGTCGTAGGCGACAGTCTGAGTGCCGGCTACGGTCTCTCGCCGAAACAGGCCTGGCCCGCGCTGGTGGAAGAGAAATTGAAGCGGGAAGGTTGGAACGTCCGCGTGCAAAACGCCGGCGTCAGTGGCGATACCACTTCCGGAGGTCTTCGGCGGATCTCGTGGGTACTGCAAGACTGTCCCGACATCCTCATTCTTGAACTAGGCGCCAACGACGCTTTGCGGGGGATTCCGTTGGACGCGACCCGGACCAACCTACGAGAAATGATCTCTCGGGCTCGGAAGACGTGTCCGGACGTCAAGATCGTCCTGGCCGGGATGCTGGTCCCACCCAACCTCGGGCCGGACTATACCCGCGAGTTCCGCGAAATCTTTCCCGATCTGGCTCGAACCGAGAAGGTCGATCTGATCCCTTTTCTCCTGGAAAAAGTGGCCGGCCGGCCGGAATTCAATCTTCCCGACGGCATCCATCCCAACGCCCGAGGCCACGAGATTGTGGCAGACACCGTTCTGAAGCATCTCAGGCCGCTTCTTGCCGGCCGTTCCACCTCGGCTGAAGCCGACAGATGACAAGAAACAAAGACGGGACATGCACGAGTTTTCGGTCCTAACCGATTGAACCTAAGGGGCTTGGAAAGTGAGTCCGGCACGGCAAGTTCTTCTCGGGGAACGTCGGCGTGAG
>ERZ795052.6154-NODE-6154-length-11199-cov-5.028984_pt1 | contig 11199 bp, 9 predicted proteins | sample MGYA00375136_ERZ795052 | MGnify/ENA primary metagenome ERZ795052 (study PRJEB30181, sample SAMN05720156) | activated sludge metagenome | isolation source: Anaerobic digester | place: Japan | collected 2015-05-26 ... | reverse complement strand
TTTAAGCGTCTTTTCCTCCGCGGGGTTTTTTTCCGGCGGCAGGATTTCCATGATGCGCCGGATGGTTTCCTGACTGACGTGATGTTCGATGGCGCAGGCATCCTTTTCTGCCGTCTCCGCATGAACGCCTATCACATCGCGCAAAAGTTGAGTTAAAAGATTATGGCGATCCAGAATCTTTTTTGCCAGGTTTTCGCCTTTTTCAGTCAGCTCAATAGATTCATATCGCCTGTGATTGACCAGCCCCGCCTCCGCAAGGCGCTTGATGGCGCTGTGAGCGCTGGACATAGCAACGCCCATATGCTTGGCAATATCACGCATGCGTGCCGCTTTTTTTTCTTGTTTCAATACCAACACCGTTTCCAGATAATCTTCCAAACAGCTCGATAAATGCCCCACGCCGCCCATTACGACTGCTCTCCGATTAAAAATATTTTTTTATAATTGTTAGAATTAACTAACAATATTTTGGCATACGAATCACCGAGCGCCAGCCATTGTCAAGATTTTCTGTAAAGTTTCCGTTGAAATTATAATGCAAAAGAATCTATGAAAAACATTTCGAAGATTGTTTATTATCCGCTGTTTAGAATTTTTTAAAAGGAGCCAACGCATGAAAAAGACCACCATTTTACGGAAGGCGATTATGGAACAGCGCGCTGTGGCGGTTCCCGGCTGCCACGACGCCTTCAGCGCCATCATTATCGAAAAATGCGGCTTCGAGGCGATTCAGATTTCCGGCTACGGTCTCGCAGGTTCGCTAATCGGCAAACCCGATGTCGGGCTCGTCCAGATGAAGGACGTCCTCGACATGACTTGGAACATCGTTCAAGCGGTGAAAATACCCGTTATGGCGGATGTGGACACGGGAGGCGGAAACGCCGTCAACGCCGCGTGGATTATTGAGCGCCTCATTGCCATGGGCGTGGCGGGGATGAATATCGAGGATCAGATTTTCCCAAAACGATGCGGGCATATGGCGGGAAAAGAGGTCATCTCCGCCGAAGAAATGGCAGGAAAAGTCCGCGCCTGCGCAGATGTTCGCGATTGCCTTGATAAGGATTTTGTCATCAATGCCCGCACCGACTGCTTTGCCCTTTATGGGCTTGATGAGGCGATTCGACGCTGCAATCTTTATCTGAAATCCGGCGCCGACCTTGTTTTTATTGACGGCATAAAAACGAAGGATGACATCAAAAAGGCGATTAAAAAGCTCAAAGGACCCCTCTCTGTAAATCTGATGGACGCCATCTCCGGCATGAAAACCGAGCTCGTGCCTATCCCCGAACTGGCAAAAATGGGCGTGGGGCGCGTTTCCATTCCCGTAGCATCTATCATGGTCATGCATAAAGCATTGACGAGCTTCTTCACCGCCCTAAAAAAATCCCCCACCGGCATCCTCAAAGGCGAAACTCAATGGATTACATCCTTTGAAGAATATACCGATGCCGTTGGACTCAAAGAATACCGCAAACTGGAAGATAAATACCTGCCCAAAGAGCGGATACAAGATAAATACAAGGGCGTTAAAAAAATCGCGGAATAAATCAGCTTATGCCAATTTGGATTTATTCGCCGATTATTTGGGTATAATAAGATGAAAGCGGGCGCCGGCGGGGGAGGCATTCTCCGCGTTAAGGCGCCCGCCGTGCGCTTCTGCTATCTGGCGCGCTATAGGGAGACCAAAACCGAAACCGCCTTGGCGCGTTGTATAAAAAACCTCAAAACACTTTTCCGGGTCCGTTTTCCCAAATCCTGCGCCGTTATCGGTTATGGTTAGATGCCAGAATTTCCCCTCAGGGAAAACCTCGATTCTTAACTCTTTGCGCGGCTGCTGCTCCATCGCCTGAACCGCGTTTAGTATCAGGTTCAAAAGAAGTTGCTTGAGGGATGTGGAATCCGCCAACAATGGGCACGCCGTCAAAATGGAGTTCTCCACCTTAATATTTTTTTTCGTTATCTCGCCGGAAACAAATTCCAGCGTCTCGCGAACGAGAACAGCAAGGTCGGTTGGATGCTTTTCAATCTTTCCCGGCAGTGCGAATTTCATAAAATTGGAAAGCGTTTGATTGAGATGATGAATCTCCCGCTTCAAACTGTCAAGGAGCTCGACAGCTTTTTTTTGCGAATCCTCCCGCGGGTCGTCCAACTCCTCCCGCACCACATCAATATTGATATTCATAGAATTGAGGGGGTTGCGGATTTCGTGCGCAAGTCCGGAGGCAAGCGTCCCGATGGCGGCGAGTTTATCCAATTGATCCCGCTCGCGAATAAGCAGGACATGGCGCGAAAAAATCCGCCAGAGCAGAAAATACGCAGCGGATAAAATTAAAAGAAGCGTGACCAAAAGAATCACAAGGCTCTGCGTAATTAGCGAACTGGAATCTGAAAGGCGATTGAGGATGGCATCCTCGGAGACGCTGAACTGCAGTTTGCCCATCATTTTTTCGCCTATCATGACGGGGATATCCATCTCGCGCATCTTTTCCCCTCTGCTATGTAGAATAACATCAAGGTGCGTGTCATCCATCGCCGAAGGAAGACTGCCGGTGTATTGCCCCCCCGCCTCAATGACAGCAGTGTCTGATGTGCGCCGTTCCTCACCCTGATATCGTCGAATGACCATCGCTCCGCGCTCATCCACAAGCGCCGCCATCACAATATTCTCATTCTGTTTAAGCAAAAGCTCGATGGAGGCATGGACGCGGGGATTCTGTTTCAGCTTTGCCATCTCCGGCTCGATGCCTTTGTGGATGATATCGGATATTTCCCCCGCCACGCGCTGCCCATGTTCTCGAGCAAGCGATATGGCGTTCTGAAGCATGCTCTTTTTCCAGTAATTGACAAGTAACGCCACAAGCGCCGTCAAAACAAATCCGGTCAAAAGCAAAGATGCCATGTATAAAATGAGCGCCTTTGTGCCGATGGAGTATTGCTTTTTCATGACTGCGAATCGCCGTCCTGCGGCGGATGCGGCTGGGTGATTTCATTTTTGAATTGTTTGATGGAATAAGCGGTTATCTCCGCATGCTTGCGGAAGGCAAAACGCGCCGTTGCCGCAATGTCCATTATCACAAGAACAAAAACGATGAAGATTATAACAAAACACATTCCCAGATATGCCAGCTGCCACCAAATGCCCCCGAAATATTTTGAAAGCGATGGAGCAAAAAGGCTGGTCAAGACAATGAGCAAAAGCAGCCCCAGACCCGCGAGCCGACGCCCCAGCCGCTGCGAGTAATACTTCTTTTCCCAGCCCGCGGTCTTTTGGCGATGGCAATAAATCGTTTCGCCCGCCCCCATAAGGACGAGCAAAAAAGCAATCACCGATAAAAATATTTTGGCAACCATCCCAGCGCCTTTTCCGCAAAAACAAATCAAATAGATGTTGAACTATCGGCAGATTGGCTTTCAACAAATATCCGCACGGGTTTTATTGCGATTGTATCAACGCAAAAAAAATTATGCCGCCAAGGCTCAGCGCCCCGAAGGCAGGCTCGCGAGCAATAAAGGTTTTTGGGGCTTTGCCGTCACGTCCTATTGAACAATTCGATTGCTCCAAATCTTTGACGCGCCGCTCAGATATTTAAGCCCGCTTTGCGCTGTGTTGAAAAAAATGTCGGAAGCCCAAAGAAAAAAAGAGAAATAAACGCCTCTGCCAAATGAGAAGCAAACCATCCCCGATTTCTTTTATTGTTTCAGAAAATCTAAAAGATCCGCTTCTGTGGTGATGCTTGAGTTGCGGTTAATTTCCTTTCCCTGCTCATCGAGAATAAGAAACGTAGGAACCAGATAAACCCTGTGCTGGGTGTAGCGAGGGTCGTTTACGCCTGATTGAATATATTCCATTTGAAAATTGGAGAGCGCTTTTGTAACCGCCGGCTTTTCCAATATCTCGGCGATGTTTTTACAAAAGGAAAGACTGGGATTGAAAAAATACAAAAGTTTCTTTGCCGGCTTGGGCGTTGGCGTTGCCGTTGCCGCCGTTGTTGTTGCAGGCGCGGCGGAAAGAATCGGAGTAATTGTGGGGACAGGCGTCACATCAGCAACCTTCACGAATGGGGAATATGTTGAAACGGGTCGGATGGGGGATATGGGAGTTGTCTGCGCTATTTGGGCGGCTGATGAATAAATGTATAATTCAAGAATACGCACCGCCCAGTCATCCTGCTTGCCGTTTACCCCCGCGCCCACTTGAGGATCGCTAACCTCAATCCCCACATATCGGAATTGAACGCCGGGAACCAAAATTTCATTTCGCGGAAGAGTATTATCAATAACTCTTTGATAAGCGTCCAAGGACCCTCCATAGAAGCCGCGCTGCCAAAGAGTTTGTAATCTTCCGTTATCAAGTGTTTGCTGTCTGTGAGGTTGCCCTCATGAACCACAACAATTCGTGTGATAGGATAAATATTGCCCAAATCCATAATGCCCCAGTGAACCTGTGGCGTGTTGTAACCGGCGTGCGAGCAGCACCACTTTTTGGCGATATGCTCCTGTCCGTCCCAAAGGCATTCGAATCGGCATTCGGCTCCCGCTGGCCCGCAGGCTTTGTAACCGACGGGAATGATGCGATTTTCCGCACCCGAAACAATGCCCGCGATCGTCAACAAAGCCAACAGACCGTTAACCAAAATAAAACTATTTGGCTTCACAATTTTTTACCATAACCTTAGCGAAAAAGATAACATTTTTCTTCTCACGGTTTGATGCGGGTTGTCAATAATATAATCAAAAAATGAAAGCGTGGCGCACCTCTTTTGTGTGTTGGTATAATATGGACTTGAGCTTCTCCCCTTCCGCCAAGACCAAAAAAACATGAAAGTTAGACATTAGAGTATAAACATACTTTTTGTGCTATGTTAGAATTTGCTATCCGCATAAATAAGTTGCAAATAAAAATGACAAAATATAAGTGTCTCATGCGTTTAAGTTTGATAAGATTTAATGTATCCTCATAAAAATTATGTGGTTTGCGATTTACAAAAGAGAACTGAAAGCGTGCCTGCAATCGCCTGTTATTTATGCCCTCGCAGGCGTCTATTTTTTCCTGACCGCTTACTTCACACTGGGTATGATGATTGAATTTTCGGATGCTTATAATGATTACAACATGCGCCAGTTGTATGGCATGAGCTCCATGAACGTGACGGAGTGGGTGGTTCGTGGATTTTTTGGGTTGATGAATTTTCTGATGTTGATTGTCGCGCCGCTTTTGACCATGCGCCTTTTTGCCGAAGAGCGCCGCAGCCGAACTTTTGATTTGCTGGTGACCTGTCCCGTCCGCGATGGGGACATTCTGGCGGGTAAGTTCCTTTCCGTGCTTACTATTCTCGGCGCGTTGCTTGCCGTCTGTTTTGTGTTCCCGCTAATTCTGGGAAAGTATAGCCAGCCTGAATGGGCGGTGGTTTTTGCCGGATATCTCGGCGTGGCGCTGTGCGTTCTGGCTTTTGCTGCCTTTGGCGTGTTTGCCTCAGCGATAACAGAAAACCAGATTATCGCCGCCTTCATCGGTTTTGCGGGGCTTCTTTTTTTCTATCTAATAGGCGATGTTACATCTTCGCAGGCGGGCTGGAAGGGGAAAGCGGCGGGTGCGTTTTCCATTCGACAGCATAGCATGTCCTTTGCCCAAGGCGTTATTGAATTGAAAGACATTTTTTTCTTTTTCGCCTTCGCAGCGTTTTTTTTGTTCCTTTCGCTTGAGGTTCTCAAGGCGCGGCGTTGGAGGACGTGAAAGAATTGCTGCGATATGAGGGATATATCAAATATCTAAACCGACTGATGGCAAAATATGATTAAATGGATTGCTATTATCGGCGTCTTGATGATGTTTGCCGCGAATGTGATAGCCGCGCTGACGGGCGGATTTGCGTGGTATTCGCTTGCCTTAGGCGGCGCGGGAATGCTCTGCTTTCTTTCGATGCTTGTCTCCGGCGAGCAGGGCAACACCGCAAATTATATACGGCTAATACTGAATGTTATTTTTGTTTTTGGGACGCTTGTCTTTTTATACCTCATTGCCGGCAATCATGACCTCCGCCGCGACCTAACCAAAAACAAGATGTTCAGTCTTTCTCCACAAACCATCCGCTATCTGCGCGGCATGGAAGAGCCGATTCATGTCACCGGCTTTTCCACAACCCCCCGCGAAATGCAGCGATTTTTAGAGCAATTCACAGCACAGACGGATAAAATCAGCGCATCGGTGAAAAACCCTTTTGCCGATTTCCGCGAGGCGCAGCGGCTCAAAAATGAATTTGAGACCGACCTTTCTCCCGGCGATATTTTTATCCAGTCCGGCAAACGAAAGAAAAAAATAAGCCAAATGAATGAAAGCGCATTCATCAACGCCCTTGTCGAAGTGCGCCGCGCGCAGGATACCGTGATTTATTTCCTCGACGGTCACGGCGAAGGTTCGCTGGATGAACCCACTCAGGAACAACTCAGAAAAAACATCCCAACATTCAGCGCCCTCAAACGTGTTTGCGAAGAGCGCGGCATGAAGGTTCAACCTTTGGAAATCATGCGCTCCGGATTCGTACCGGATGATGCCTCCGCCATCGTTTGCGCCGGACCGCGCATAGACCTGTATCCGATGGAACTCGAAACGCTAAAGGCGTGGCTCAAGGGCGGCGGCAGGCTCATCCTGATGCTCGACCCCGCTCCCAAGCCCGAGCTCAATTACCCCAATTTCAAAACCCTTGCCGCTGAATTCGGCATCCTGCTCAAGGACGATATCATCCTTGACCCGAACAAGGAAAGCATGGCGCGATTTGATATGCCTATCGTCCCCATGGTCACAACCTATGTGCGCCACGCCATCACCGATAATATCCCCTACACCCAGTATCCGCTTTTTGTGCCGCTGGCGCGCACAACGAATCCCGCGCCGAATCCGCCCCCTGATATTTCCATTAAACCCTTGCTCAAAAGCAGCTCATCCAGCTGGAGTCAGCCCATCGGCGCAATCCTTGAAGGTAAGATGACAAAACCCGCCGCAAATGAAATAGGTCCGCAAACGCTGGCGGTCGCGGCGTCTCAAACTCCGCCCGATGGCGACGAAGAAAAGGCGGCGCGCCTTGTTGTTTTTGGCGACTCGGATATTTTTACAGATGTGAATATCGTTTATCAGATTCCCCTTTATCTTTTTTCCAACAGCATCAACTGGCTGACCCAGAAAGCGGATCTGGTTGCCGTGCCGCCGAAAATTGTCGAAGACACCCCCATGGCGCTCACAGCCGGGCAGCGGAATTTCCTTGCCCTCCTTTTTGTGGTCACGATTCCATCGCTCATTTTTTTTGGCGGACTGGGGTATTCGCTCATTCGGAGACGCATGCGATGACATGGAAAAAGACTGCCATCCTTGGGTTGATTTTCCTATGCGCCATGGCGGGGTATTTTGCTGATAGCAGCCGTTCAAGGCAAAGGCAGCTCGTTAAAGAACGGCAGAATGACCTAATTCCCTTTGACGCAGAAACGGCGACCCGCTTCACGCTTATCAATGCCTCCGGGACATATCGCCTGCAAAAAAACGGGGAGGTTTGGTTTATCACGGAACCGCGCCAACTCCAAGCCGATGCCGACCAAGTGCAGTCGCTTCTTGCCAACCTCTCCGCCGCCAAACAATACGATCCCGTTGAATCAAACGATTTTGCACAATATGGGCTGGATAAACCTCGGGCAAGCATCCTCCTTGAAGACCCGCATACCGGCGCAAAGGCAACGCTTCGCGTGGGACTTGAATCAACCGCCCATGACCGATTTTTTGCCGCGCTCGAAGGCGAAAAAAAAGTCTTCACTATCGCGGTTCATATCAAAACCGCCCTCGAAAAAAACCTTTATCACCTTCGCGATAAAAAAGTTTTCGCCATAAAAAAAGACCGCATCGCCCGAGTTCAGATTCAATGCGAAGGCGTCCTGACTGCCATGCAAAAAATGCCCGATGGCAAATGGCAATTGCAAAGTCCTTTCATGGAGGAAACGGACGCCCCGTCTGTGGAAAACCTTCTCTCAACGCTCGAGACGCTCCGCGCCTCTTCATTTCTGGATGACGCGCCAACCACCCCGGGCTCATTTGGGTTCGATAAACCCCGCGCCGTTATCGCTGTGCAGGCGGATGATTTAACCACGCTTATATTAGGGCGTGCGGAAAAAATCGGCGAAAGATATTTTGCCCGCATTAAAGACGCTCAGACGATTTTCACGATTTCAGAACTATTTGTTAATCAGATTTCAGCCGCGCCCAATTCGCTCCGCAGCCGCGAAATCGTCAAACTTAAAGAATCCGACATTTCAGAAGTTAAACTTATCACAGGCGATAACTACATCAGCGTTGTCAAAGATGAAAAAGGGGAGTGGCGCTTAAAAGACGATGACAATGTCCGGCTTGACCGCGCCCGTGTGCGCCGGCTTTTCGCAGATCTGGCATCCCTGCGTATCGCCACATTCGAGGCGGAGCACCCGCGCTCTCTTCAACCCTACGGTTTGGATAACCCCCGCGCTCGTGTGATTCTCTATCCTCAAAACCGCGAGGAACGCGTTGTGCTTTCGTTCGGCAATCAAGCGGAAGGGCGCGACGTCGCCTATGCCGCCATATCAAACAGACCGATAGTTTTTGGGGTGGACTGGACAAGAATCGGCGATTTTTATCTGGTCAAGAGCGACCTTGAAGATCGCAAAATCTTTGAATTTGAGCCGAGCGATATTCATCATATCCGCATCAAAGATAAAGATTTTGAAGGCATTCTGGAAAAAAAAGGCGAGCGCTGGCTGGCTATATCAAACGCCGTTTCAAAGAAGCCGGAAATCGCACCCCCCCAAATGATGGTTCTGCTCAATGAGATTCTTAACCTTGAGTATGAAATGGAAGTGCAGGAGCCGCGCACGCCAAAAGATGCCTCGATTGTTGACATCAAGATATCTGATAAAGACGCCGGCGAACTTGCAAATATATCCGTATATATGGAAGATAAACCGCAAGTTCTGCTTAAAACGGCGGGCGGAAAATCCTATCTTGTAAGACGCCTTGAAATTGAAAAAATAATCAAGTCGTTCATGGGTTTTTTTGAAAAGGAAAAAGAGTAATTACGTTCAGGATAAAATCGGGCGGTATTTGTCGGGCTGAGACACATTGGCGCCGTTGCAAAAATTTAAGGAAATGGGTATAGCCTTGAAGCGGCGAGGATATGCGGTTCCACATCGCGGCGACAATCCCAACACTTTGGGCGAGTGGTTGATTTTATTTGCGACAAGATGTCCGCCTTCAATTCGCCGCTCATGGCTCGATTGCGGCAAAATTTTAAATTGATGATGAAAGAAATCACTGGACAAAACACTGGTGAATCCGTTTTATTCTCGCGTTAATTGGTAAGGTTCAAATTTATGATTTTTTAAGGAGCAATATATGACTGAAAAAGTGACAAAAGAGGAGCTTCTTGCAAAAGCAAAAAAACCCTCTCACGACGCGATGATTATGCATCCCTACTACAAAGGTAAAATCGGCGTCATGTCCAAATGCGTCGTCAGAGACGTCAGCGATTTTGCCATCTGGTATACCCCCGGGGTTGCCGCCCCCTGCAAAGATATACAGGCAAATCCTGAGCGTGTATATGAACACACCAACAAAGGCAACATGGTCGCGGTTGTTTCGGATGGCACGCGCGTTTTGGGGTTGGGCGATATCGGCGCCGAGGCAAGCATTCCTGTTATGGAGGGGAAAGCCCTCCTTTTCAAATATCTCGGCGGCGTGGACGCCTTCCCTGTCTGCCTTGATACCAAAGACCCCGACCTGATGATTCAAACGGTCAAATTAATCCAACCCTGTTTCGGCGGCATCAATCTCGAGGATATTTCCATGCCGAAATGCTTCCGCATTTTGGATACATTGCGCAAGGAATGCCATATACCTGTCTGGCATGACGACCAGCAGGGCACGGCGGCGGTCACGCTGGCGGGACTCATTAACGCCCTAAAGATTGTCGGTAAAAGAATGGAAGATGTCAGAATCGCAATGGTCGGGGCGGGCGCTTCCAATATTCGCATCGCGCATGTCATCATGCAAGCGGGCATTGACCCACAAAAAATCATTATGTGCGATTCCAAAGGCACGCTGCATAAAGGCAGAAAAGAATTGGAATCCGAGTTCAAAGAAAAATGGGAAATGTGCCTTATCACAAACGGCAATGACGTCCGCGGCAGCATCCCAGACGCCATGAAAGGCGCTGATGTCCTCATCGCCCTTTCCCAACCCGGTCCGGATGTCATCAAAAAAGAATGGATTCAACTCATGAATAAAGAATCCATTGTGTTCGTTTGCGCCAATCCCATTCCCGAAATCTGGCCCTGGGAGGCAAAAGAAGCCGGTGCGCGCATTGTGGCGACAGGGCGCTCGGATTTCCCCAATCAGGTGAATAATTCGCTTGGATTCCCCGCCATATTCCGCGGCACGCTCGATGTGCGCGCCTCAACAATTACGGATGAAATGTGCATCGAGGCGGCAAGGGCGCTGGCGGAGTTTGCCGAAAAGAACCGAGGCATCAGCGATGATTACCTGCTCCCCACAATGGACGAGTGGGAAGTGTTCCCATACGAAGCGGCGGCTGTAGGGATGAAAGCCATCGAACAGGGCATTGCCAAATTAAAATTCACACGCGATGAATTGCTCGAGATGGCGCGCAAAAGAATTCGCCATTCCCGCGAGGGGATAGAACTGCTCATGAAAGAGGGTTTGATTCCGCCTGCGCCGCAAGTCTGAACGCAGCCGACCGTCAATGGGGGAGAGCATCTTATGAGGGAAATTGATGTTCGCGATATAACAAAAATAGTTGCGCGCCTATGCATAGAATCCAACTACTTCGCAACAGATGACCTTGTAAAGGCGACTGAAGAAAGCATCTTGAAAGAAGAATCGCCGGCGGGACGTGCCGCTTTGGAAAAAATCCGCGAGAACCAAAAAATAGCGGCGGCGGAAGAATTGGCGATCTGCCAAGACACCGGCGTGGCGGTTGTTTTCATCGAAGCAGGGCAGGACGCGCATTTCATCGGCGGCGATCTCGAGCAGTCCATCCACGAGGGCGTGCGGCAAGGTTATCGAGACGGCTATCTGAGAAAATCTGTCGTGGAAGACCCCCTGCGCCGCAAGAATACCGGCGACAACACCCCCGCCGTAATCCACATTCGAATTGTGCCGGGCGATAAAGT
>ERZ795052.6150-NODE-6150-length-11202-cov-6.149816_pt1 | contig 11202 bp, 10 predicted proteins | sample MGYA00375136_ERZ795052 | MGnify/ENA primary metagenome ERZ795052 (study PRJEB30181, sample SAMN05720156) | activated sludge metagenome | isolation source: Anaerobic digester | place: Japan | collected 2015-05-26 ... | reverse complement strand
TGCACGGGCGGAACTTCAAGGCCTGGTTCGCCAAGGACGTGCCGCGCTGGGAACGGTACAATTATCTGTATACGGAAGAAGAGCTGACCGAATGGGTGCAGCGGTTGGATCGCATGGCTGAGCGGGCCGGCAACGTCTATGCGATCATGAACAACCACTACCGCGGACAGGCCCCGGCTAATGCGCTGGAGCTGCGGGCGTTGCTGGAAGGGCGGCAGGTCGAGGTTCCGCCCGATTTGCTAGCGGCCTACCCGCGCCTGGCGCGCTTGGCGCGGCCGGTGGGCGGCCAGGGGCTGTTTCACTTTTAGTTCTTAGTTGTTAGTTCTTGGTTGTCACGTCAATAGGGAAATGGCGCGCCTTACGCCGCGATGGCGCAGTTGTCAGTTCAGGTACTTGTCAGTTTTCAGTTATGTTGTCAGCGCCGCGCTTGGGCATTACGCGGCGATGGCTTGATCGTCAATTGAAGTCGCAGTCTAACGACCCGCTGTCATCTGTCGTGTCAAATTGCATCTTCCTCGCTATTGTCATCTTCCTCTTCGTTTTCGTTGAAGATGAACTCGACGCCTATCAGGTAGCCTACCGGGCCGCGCGTGCAGTGGCGCACGACGGCCTGCCCGTAGCAGCTCAGGGACGGTTCGTGAATGGCCAGCGAGATGGGGGTGTCAGTTGGGATAGGCAGGCGGGTGCGCATAGCCAGGCCGTGCAGGCTAAGGTTGTGCATGGTGGCGATCATGTGCCGCTCGCCATAGCAGGAGTCAGGCAGCCACACTTCGACTGCGCCCGGGAAAGGCCAGCGTGGGCTGCGGCGTGCTCCGGCCGGTTGCTTGTGTGTGGTCTGGATGTGGATGTTCTGACTGTCGAGCAACTCGCGAACCGCGTTAACTGAAAGCTTTATAATGCGTTCGGCGTCCATCTGCGTGCTCCGTTGCGGCGCGGGGCGCGCCGTGTGCAACGCCCGGTTACAGTCATTTATCGACTGCGGAACGCACTTGGTGAGGGCCGCTGTACCAGGCGGCAACAATGAAATCGGGAACGGGCCCGCACGAGGCATTACCGGACGATTCGCTCAGAATGCAGGTTCTTGCGGGGCGATAAGCTGCGCGCCGCGCGGCGGCATACCACGCGCTCAACATTACTTCAGCGTTCAAACGCACCTGGAGAGCAGTAGACGACGGGCCGATTTAACCGCAGTGGCAGTTTGAAAACTGCCGGGGGCCGGCATAGGAACACCTGATGACTAGAAGCATTCGCGCGGTCTTACTGCTGACTTGCGGTCTGGCTGGGTGCGTCACGGAACTGGCAGGGCCGGATCAGGGCTTGCCCGGTGTGCTGGCGCCGCTGGTGGCGGGCGGAGATACGCAGCAAGCCGCGCCCGGCGCGGCGCCTGACGCTGACGATAATACAGATATTCCGATCCGGCAATCGATCATTGTCCAGGGTTCCGTAAGCGGCAAAGGCACGTATCAGATGTTCGACCTGGGCCCCGGCGCGCTCGGTGAACAGTGGGAGGTGTTGCCCAACGGCCGGAACCAAGCGCGCGGGCCCTTCACCCTGGTGCTGCTGGATGATCAATTCAACCTGCTGATGCGAACGGTTGTCTCAGGGCAATCGCGCTTGTCGCACGTGGCCCGTCACGCCACGCCGCACGTCTACCTGGGCGTCACGCCGTCGTCCACCTCGGCCGGCGGGGCCTTTGATCTGGAGGTGCGCTGGCAAGGCGGGCAGCCCGTGCCGGCTGCCGTGCCCCAGCTAGTGTACTTGAACTTCGAGGGCGCCAGCGCGGTACGCGTACACGGCCGCGAGCCGCTCGTCCTGCCGCCCTTCGACGCGGGTAGCGTAGCCGCGCACTACGCGGGTGCGAGTGCGGAGATGGCGCACGAGATCGCGCAAACGATCCGCCTGGACTACGCGCGCTATAACGTGCTGATCTTCAGTTCGGTGGATGGCCCGCCGCCCGAGGATTCTGAGTACAGCACCATCTATTTTGGCGGGTCGGACGAGGCGTTGCTGGGATTGGCGGACAACGTGGACATGTACAACCGCGCCAAGGACCAAGCCGCCATCGTCTACGTAGAAAGCTTTTCGCCCTATTCGCTCATGGGACTGGACACGGAGGAAATGGCGCTCATGATAGGCAACGTGGCGAGCCATGAGCTGGGGCATTTGCTTGGGCTTTATCACACGGACGATCCAGAGGAACTCATGGACTCGACCGGTTCGGCCTGGGATTTGACGCGCGATCAGGCGTTTGGGCGGGCGCCCCTGGAGGGCGCCGTGTTTCCGACCGGCATGCAAAACGCCCCGTTGTTGCTGGAGCAGACGGTCGGCCTCAATCCCAAGGCGCAGCCTTCGGCAAAACTGCTCAGTGCGGCTAAGATAGCACAGCGGGCGCGGATGCGCGAATTCACCCGAAGCGAGATTAGCCGCCGATGTGGACTATGCCTCAATCCAGACGATATCGGGGCCGAATAATCCAGAGTGACCGTTGCGCACGCATGGGCAGGTTGGGGCTGACGCTTCCGCTGCTGTCGCTGCTGATGTTGTGCGGATGTCCGCCGCCGGTTCCATCGGACGGCGGCAACGACGGCATTCCGAGTCTTGATAGCGCCGGCAACGGCAGCTTCAACTCGGCGACCATCGTGCCGCTGGACGGCTCGGGGTTTTTCGAGTTTACGGGCAGCATTCAGTCGGCGACCGATGTGGACATGTACAATATCGGGCCGATCAACCCGGGGGATCGCATATTCGTCGACGTACGTGCGGCGGACCCTCGCCGGCTCGATCTGGTGGCGGCCATTTTCAGCAGCGAGGAGTTCCTCCAGTACTACAGCGATGACCGCGCGAATAACGACTTCAACCCGCTGATAGACTTCGTGCTGCGCGGTGACCCGGGTCTTTATTACCTTGGTATACAGCAGTACTATCAGAACAACGCCACCGGCAGTTACACGGTGACCGTGCAAATAACGCCTAACGCCGGCGTCCCCCCGCCCGCCGGGCAAGTTGTTTTTCTCGATTGGGACGGCGGGCAGAACATTACCATCCCAAACGTCGGCACCTTTGATCTGCCCCCATTCGACGCCGCGGATCTCGGACCCTATGAGGGACAAACCGAGCAGATGAAGGACCGCATCGAGGAGATCGTGGCCGAACGCTACGAGGGCTACGACCTGGTGCTGCTCAATTCGGATGATCACCCGATCCCGTCCGGCCCGCACTCGACCGTGTACTTCGGCGGCTTCAGTCAGGGCGCCTTCGCAATTTCCGAGCAGGTGGATCCCTACAACCGGGATCACGCCGACGATGCGATCATCTTCACCAGGACTTACGATGTGGCCTTTCGCCGACATCCCACGTTCGAACAGATGGCGCAGGCCGTAGGCAACACCGTGGCCCACGAGTTAGGCCACTTGCTCGGCCTGGTGCACACCGCCGACTGCGCGGACCTGATGGACACGAGGTGCACAAACGACAGCATCCTTGTTCCGCAGCAATTCGGGACAGCCGTGCTCGACCACAGCGTATTTTCGCTCGGCCTACAGAATGAGCTTGAGTTGCTGGATTGGATATTGGGATTTGTCGGGCTGTGATTCAGAAAATCGGGGAGTTCGCCTCCCTGATCGCTTAGCCTGAACCGCTGACCTAAGCTTCGGCTCTGCCCTAAACCCAAACTGCGGCGCCGCTGGAAGCAAATTGCCTCGGGCGGGCCGCAGTATTCGTGCTCGTTAAGCGGTCGTCCGCTGAACGCCGCGTTTTTTTCGCCGTCTACCTTAGAAGATCGGCGTTCCCCAGCGCTTGTCGTATACCTCGTCGTTAATAATCGCGAAGAAACCGTTATCGTCTACGTCAAAAGCGTAAATCGCGTCCGAGATGCCGCGCGACAGGAACCAGTAGCGCAGCGCCTCGTGCAATTCCTGCTCCTCAGCCTCGTAGTCGATCGGCAAATCGACTGATCGAACCTCGGTGTTATCGAAGCCGCAACGCGGCACGCATCGAATTGAGGTGGCCGTCTTCTTCATCGCCGACAAGCCTTTCCTGTAATCCGGTCCGGCTGCCCTTACGCTTTATTATACTCTTCCGGACGGACCATTTAAAGCTTTGTAAACCGCTGAATTTAAAAACAGCGTGCCGGCGGGGCGTATTCCCGCCGCGCGCGAAGAGGACGAATTTATTCGGTCCAACGACAACATTACACGCTCACGGCCGCGCAGGCAGCGCGTCGATTAGCTGGTCAATTTCCTCGGTGGAGTTATAAAAATGCGGGCTGGCCCGGAGCCGGCCGAGGCGAGAGGCGACCACGATTCTGAACTCGTTGCGCAGGTGCTTGCGCAGAGCTTGCAGGTCGTGTGCGTCGGACGAGAACGTCACGATTCCGCTCCACTCGCTAGGTGTCCGCGGGCTGTGAACCTGCCAATTCTTGCGGTGCAAGCCTTCTACGAGCCGGTCTGTAAGGTCTTTGACGCGCTTCTGGACCTGATCGATGCCAAATTCGAGCAGCAGATTAATTGAAGCCCCGAGAGCGCACACGCCGGCCAGGTTGTAAACCCCGCTGTCGAAGCGCTGCGCGTCATCCCGCAGATCAATTTTGATTTCGTTCGTATCGAAGCCCTGCTTCATCGCCAGGTAGCCGATCTCGACCGGGTGCAAATGCCCGATCAGCTCACGCCGGCAGTAGAACAGCCCGGCTCCCTCCGGGCCGCAAAGCCACTTATGCCCGTCGGCCGCCAGAAAATCGATGTTCATGCCCCGCACGTCGAACGGATGGACACCCAGGGCCTGGATCGCATCAACAAAGAAGAGCACGCCACGTTCTTTGCACAGCTCGCCCAGGCGCGTCAGGTCGATCCGGAAGCCGTTCGACCATTGGACGGCCGAAATCGCCACGACGCGCGTGCGGCGGTCGATGGCCGCCGCGAGGCGATCGAAGGGAATGCGCCCGTCTTCCTCGGCGACACGTTTCAGCGTGACGCCGCGGGATTCGAGGTTCAGCCACGGGTAAACGTTCGCGGCGAACTCCATGCTGGTTGAAACGACGTTGTCGCCGGTGACCCACTGGATGCCGTTCGCGACATAGTTAATGCCCTCAGAGGTGTTCTTGACGAACGTGACCTCCTCGGGATCGGCGTTCAGCAGGCGGGCCGCCGCTCGACGGACGCGCTCGGCCGCTCGGTAGTAGGTTCCCTCGAGGTAGGCGGCCGCGGCCATCTCGTGGGCGTAGCCGGCCATAGCCTCAGCGGCCGGGCCCGAGAGCGGCGCGATGGCGGCATGGTTCTGAAAGTTGTAGTGCCGCGTAATCGGGAACAGAGCTCTGAGTTCTTCGAGGTTCATGGCTGCCACACTTAGTCCGTTAGTCCGTTCAATTTTAGTGCTTGCCAAAAGGCGCTATTTGCGCCAGTTTTTGAATTCAGGTCATATCGGCGGTTGGAATACGCCGCCGCCGAAACCAGACCTGTTAATTTATCGGCACGGAGACGTTTGCGCCATAGCAGAGGCGTTTCGTCCAAGATATTATCGCGTATACTGCCCCGGTTCGACCCGGAACGCTGTTTTGGGGTGCTTTGCCATGAGCGAGATGACGCCGCGCCAGATTGTGGAAGCGCTTGACCGCCACATTGTCGGCCAGGATGACGCCAAGCGGGCCGTTGCGGTGGCAATCCGCAACCGCTGGCGGCGACTTCAGTTGGCGCCGGACCTGCGCGAGGATGTTTTTCCCAAGAATATCCTGATGATCGGGCCGACCGGCGTCGGCAAGACTGAGATCGCGCGGCGCCTGGCGCAGCTTATCAAGGCGCCTTTCATCAAGGTCGAGGCCACCAAGTTCACGGAGGTCGGGTACGTCGGGCGGGACGTCGACAGTATCGTGCGCGACCTGGTCGAGCGCTCGCTCCTGCTGGAGCGCGAGCGGGCCGCCGAAGGCATCCGCGAGCGCGCCGCACGCCTGGCCGAGGACCGGATCCTCGATCAGCTCCTGCCCCTCGGCCGCAGCGAGGCCGCCGACCCCGAACAGGTCGAACGGCGGCAACGGACGCGCGAGAAGATACGCGCCCAGATGAGGTCCGGCGGCCTGGAAGACCGAACGGTCGAAATTGAGCTGGAGGAGCGCGCCGTGCCCCTCCACGTCATGTCGACCACCGGATTGGACCAGATGGGGCCCGAGTTCGAGAAGCTGATGGAGCGGATCATGCCGCCGCGCACGCGTCGCCGGCGCGCCCCGATCAGCGAAGCGCTCGAGATCATGACGCAGCAGGAGATCGATCGGCTGATCGATCAGGACGCCCTGCAAGCCGCGGCTATCCAGCGGGCCGAGGAAAGCGGCGTGGTCTTCCTGGACGAGATCGACAAGGTCTGCGGCAGCCCGCTGAGCGAGGGCGGCGGGCCGGAGGTGTCACGCAGCGGCGTGCAACGTGATTTGCTGCCGCTGGTAGAAGGCACAACCGTCAGCACTCGCTACGGATTGGTGCGCACGCACCATATTCTGTTCATCGCGGCCGGGGCGTTCACGCAGGCGCGGCCGAGTGATTTGATGCCCGAGCTGCAAGGCCGCTTCGCCAATCGGGTCACGTTGCAGGACCTGACCGCGGACGACTATTACCGCATCCTGACCGAGCCCGAGAATGCGCTCATTAAGCAGCAAATCGCGCTGCTGAGCACGGAAGGCGTGACGCTGAACGTTACGGATGAGGCTATTCAAGAAATGGCCCGTATGGCGTATCGCGCCAATGAAGTGCTGGAGAACATCGGCGCCCGCCGTCTATACACGATTATCGAGAAAGTGTTCGGCGAAATCGCCTTCAACGCCTCTGATGCGGTCAACAAGCAAGTGACCGTGGACGTAGACTACGTCCACATGCGCCTGGCCGACGTCCTGGAAGACGAGGAACGCAGCCAATTCGAACTATGACGCCCATGTGTGCCACTGTTTGAAGGTACACCTTCAAGCAGTGCGGTCGCCGGGTGCCATGCCCAAGTCGGGTGCCATGCCCAAGCCGCGTAGCGGCGCGGGCATGCCCTCGTTAACGGCTCCGCAGCGACTTGACGACGACAGTATCACCCGCGCCATCCAGGCCGCCCACTACCAACCCATACCCCTATGAGCGCCGCCCATTCCCCGCTTGCCCCGTCTCCGTCGCATACCCCTCCACCTGCCCGCGACGCTGCAGCCAGCGCGCCACCAACCAGCATAGCAGTGCCCAGGTCGCCCCCGCCGTCCAGCCCGCCAGCACGTCAGTCGGCCAATGCACGCCGAGGTACACCCGGCTTGCGCCAACTGCAAACATCAGCAGCGCCGCCAGAATTAGCACGTACGCCTTCAGCGCCGGCCGCGACTGCACCCGCGCCAGCAGCGCCCCCAGCGTCAAGTAGGTCGCGGCCGATACCATGGAATGCCCGCTCGGAAAGCTCGCCGTCGAAACATACTGCCCGTGCGGGAACAGATCCGGCCGCGGGCGATCAAAGCTCCGCTTAAGCGTCGCGCTCAACAGCACTCCGCCTCCCACGGCAATCAGCACGAGCAGCGCCGCGTGCCGCTTGCTGTCCAGCAGCAGGTAGCCCGACACGGCCAGCGTCAATAACGTGAGAAAAACGGTGCCGCCCAAGGCCGTGACGTCGCGCCCCATATCCTCCACCCACGCCGGCCCCAGCGGATCAGAGACGACGGCCCGATTGCGCAGCGCCAGCAGCACGCGTTCATCGAACGACTCTGTCTCGCCCTCGGTGACGGCATCGGCCAACACCACAAACGCCCAAACGCCGGCCGGCACCAAAATCAGGAGTACCAGTGTCGCGAGTTCGTGCCGCCCGAGCCACGATAACGGGCCGGGTAGTCGCTTCTTTGTGGGGCCTGAATCGCGGGCGCCGGGCGATGGCAAATCAAGTTCCTCCATTGTGTAAGCATCGTCGCGCGGCAAAGCGCACGTTGTCCCTAATCGCGCATCATAAGAAGCCGCCAGCCAACGCGGCAACAAGGGCGGAAGTATCGGACATGCTGATAGCTGTTGCCTGACCGCATAACATTGATCTCGTCAACCGCCGGCCTAGCATCCGGTGCTGGGCATTACTGATGTCTATCGCGGTAGTCGCATAGCCAAGCGCATGCACCCGGCAAGGAGGGTCTGGCATGACCTCACGAACGTCCCCCCGCATCTTGTCGTTAGCCGCGCTGGTTAGCGTGACCTGCCTGCTCGTGGGTTGCCCGCCGAATCCGACGCCCCCCGTTCCGCGCCCCGTCGCAAACGCCGGTCCGGACCAAACGGTGTCGGTTGGCGACGAGGTCACACTCGATGGCAGCGCCAGCGCACCTTCCCGGGCCGGCACGCTTACGTTCACCTGGCAGCAACTCGCGGGAACGCCGGTCGTGCTGGACAACCCGCACGAACCCATTGCCACCTTTCTGGCTCCCGATTCACCAACAATTTTGACGTTTCAGTTGATCGTGACTGAGTCGACCGGACGCTCGGCCGAAGATACGACGCAGGTGACCGTCGAAGGCGCCCCGCCCCCCATACCGGAGGCGATACTGTATGTCGCTAATGCCGCGGGCGGCAGCGTGACCGCTTACGGTTTCGACGTCCCGTTCCAACTCGACGGCGATCTCCCTCCGGCTGCCGAATTAATCGGCCCCATCAATACAGCAGTGAACATTCCCACCGCCGTCGTGATCGAAAACACCGGAACCCTGCTAGTCTACAATGCCGGGACCCCATCGATCACCGGATATCCCGACGCGCTGACTCTAGTCACCATCGACGGCGACCGGCCCCCAACCCGCGTCATCCAGGGCGCTGCAACAAACCTTGTTGGACCGGCCGCGATGGCCTACGACGCGGCCAACGACGTGCTCTTCGTCGCGGACGCCGACACGGATGTCATAAACGTCTTTGCAAACGCCTCGCTGCCCTTCAGCGGGAACGTCGCCCCGACGCGCGTCATCGACAGTCCAGACGTGGCTTTTCCGCGCGGCCTCAGCCTTGGCTCGAACGGTGAGCTTTACGTCGCCAACGGCCTGGACGTCGACAGCGTGGCCGTGTTCGACAATGCCGCCACACTCGACGGTGCCGTGTTCGCTGCGCGCCTGATCCGCAGCCCCGCATTCGAAGACCTATTTGACGCGTTTATCGATGTGAATAACACGCTCTACGTGGTCAACGGCGCCGGCGGCGGCAACCAAATCAGCATCTTCGCCAACGCCCTGACGCTTGATGGCGAGTTCCTACCCGACGCCATCGTTACCGTGATCGGCGCCGTAAACCTGTCCGCCATCATCGTCGACGCCCATGGAAACGCGTACATCGCCGATCCCGACAACAACGCGATCTATGGCTATAACAAGCTAGTGATGCGCGACGGCCTCGCACTCCCCGACCGCACGCTCCGGGGCCCGGCCACCGGCTTGGCGGGCCCGCTGCGCATGTTCCTCGTGGATTGGACGACCTGCGCAACGAACCAGCTTCCCGCTCTCTCGACCCCTTGATCCCTGGATCCCTTAATCCCTCGGCCTCTCGGTCCCTGGTTCCTTTAATCCCTGCGCGATTAGAATCCCTGTCTGCGTGGGAGATACCAGATGGCGCGAGGCGTAATCTTCGACATGGATGGTGTGCTGGTCGATTCGGGACCGCCGCACAAGGAAAGCTGGCGGGCCGTGGCGCGGCAGTACGGGATTGACCTGACGGACGAGGCATTTGAGCGGACGTTCGGCATGTCGAGCCGCGAGATCGTGCGCAAGATTTGGGGGCCGCAGATCACTGACGAGGAGGTGCGGCAGATCGACGATGAGAAAGAGCGGATTTACCGCGACCTGATCCGCAACAACGTGCCGCTTTCGCCTGGAGCACGCGAAACAGTCGCGCGGCTGGCCCAGGCGGGTTACGTGCTGGCAGTGGGCACCTCGGGCCCGCCGGAGAATTTGGAACTGGTGCTGGAGGCCGCGGGCCTGGGGCCGTACTTCGCCGCCACCGTGAACGGGCTGGAGGTGTCGCACGGCAAGCCCGCGCCGGACATATTCCTGACGGCCGCCGAACGCGCGGGACTGGCCACGCAGGACTGCGTCGTGATCGAGGACGCCCCGGTCGGCATCCAGGCCGCGTGCGCCGCCGGGATGAAAGCCATCGGCTACGTAGGCACGCACCCGGCAGAGCGGTTGCGCAACGCAGGCGCGGTGCGCGTGGTCGAGCACTTGACGGATATCACGCCTGAATTGGTGACAAAAGTGCTGTAAAACGGGCCGCGTGCTGTAAGCGGGGGCGCGGCCGTCAGAATTCGCTTCCCGTCAGCAGCCGGTACGCCTCCTGATATCGCGCGCTGGTTTGAGCCAGGATTTCGTCGGGAATGCGTGGCGGCGGGGGCTGCTTGTTCCACTTCAGGCCAGCCAGGTAGTCGCGGAGAAACTGCTTGTCGAAGCTGGGCGGGTTCTTGCCCACCTGGTATTCGTCGGCCGGCCAGAATCGGGACGAGTCGGGCGTCAGGACCTCATCAACCAATAGCAACTCGTTCTCTGCCACTCCAAATTCGAACTTCGTGTCGGCGATGATGATCCCGCGCGCCGCGGCGTAGTCTCGGGCTTGGCGATAAATGTCGAGCGCACGCTGGCGGGCGGTTTCCATCAAAGCGCGTCCGGCCCCAGGCGTGGCGCCGCGTTCAAGCATGAAATGCCGCGCGATTTTGCAGGCTTGCTCGAACGAGATCGGCTCGTCGTGGCCCGTCTTCGCCTTCGTGCTGGGCGTGAAAATGGGTTCGGGCAGCTTCTCGGCCACTCGCAGCCCCGGCGGCAAGGGGATCCCGCTAACTGAGCCGCTCTGTTGATACTCCTGCCAGCCGCCGCCGACCAGATACCCGCGGACAACGCACTCGATCGGCAGAACATCGGCCTTCTTGACGACCATGGCGCGGCCGGCGAGCGTGTCGATGTGCTTTTCGAAGCCCGGCGGGACGCGCTCGGCGCTGACGACGTATTCCAGGTGGTGCGGGTGGCAGGCCGGCAACGTCTCCAGCCAGAAGCGCGTGAGCTGCGACAGCACTACGCCTTTGCCCGGCACGGGCTCGTTCATCACTACGTCGAAGGCCGATATGCGGTCAGTGGCCACGATCATCAGAGCTTGGCCGAGGTCGTATACATCGCGGACCTTACCGCGGTTAATGAGGCCGGGCAGGTCGGTGCGGATGATGGCGGTAGGGGGGTTGCTCATGGTTCGTTCCGATCTACACACG
>ERZ795052.6148-NODE-6148-length-11206-cov-5.031029_pt1 | contig 11206 bp, 7 predicted proteins | sample MGYA00375136_ERZ795052 | MGnify/ENA primary metagenome ERZ795052 (study PRJEB30181, sample SAMN05720156) | activated sludge metagenome | isolation source: Anaerobic digester | place: Japan | collected 2015-05-26 ... | reverse complement strand
CCATCTTGAGCGCCGTCGGGCTTGCTTCCGGGGGACAAATGCGAAAAGATGAGGCGTCATCGTGGAAACCTTTAAACGATTGTCCTTCTGATGCAAACGGCGGCGGTGTCCAGCGCCATGTCGTGGTGGCCGTTTGCGATTCTCGCCATTGCGATTGTCCTCATCGTGGTCCTCATCACGCGGCTGCGGTTCCATCCCTTCCTCGCGTTGATCGCCGTGGCGATCCTGGTGGGGCTGCTGGCGCCGGTCGGCAGCCTGCCCGGTGAACCCAGACAAAGTCACTGGGTTGCGGCGGTCGAGCTGGCCACGGCCGAATTCGGGGCGGTGTGTGGCCGCGTGGGCGTCGTCATTGCCCTGGCCGCCATCATCGGCATCTGCATTTTGGAAAGCGGCGCCGCGGACAAACTGGTTCGGCGCTTTCTTGCCTTGTTTGGCGAACGCCGGGCCGGGGCGGCGCTGGTGGCCGGGGGCTTCCCGCTGGGGCTGCCTATTTTCTTTGACACATTCTTCATGCTGCTGGTGCCCCTGGCGCGCGCCCTGCGGCTGCGGACCGGCCGGGATTACACGTTGTTCGTGCTGGCCATCTGCACGGCCGGCGCCGCCACCCACTCGCTGGTGGCCCCCCATCCCGGACCCCTGGCCATGGCCGAGATTCTCAAGGTGGACCTGGGCTGGTCCATCATTGTGGGCACACTCTCCTCCATCCCCGTGGTCGCTTTCGGATGGCAGGTGGCCAAATTCCTGAACCGCCGGTGCGACGTGCCGCTGCGGGAAACCGCCGGCGCTTCGCTCGAAGACTTGCGCCTCATCGCCAGCAAACCCGAGTCGGAGCTCCCCGGCCTGGCCGTCTCCCTCCTGCCGGTTCTGCTGCCAATCGTGCTGATTTCGACCGCCTCGTTTCTCGCCGCCTTTGGGGGCGCCGCCCGGCTGGGCTGGGGTTACACGCTTTTGGAGTTTCTGGGCAACCGCAACGTCGCGCTGCTGGTCGGGGCGCTGCTGGCCATGGCGCTGGTCGTTCGCCAGCGCCGCATGGACCTGGCCAGCCTGGGCGCGCTGCTCGGGCGCGCCCTGGAGACCGGCGGCGTCATCATCCTCATCACCAGTGCCGGCGGCGCCTTTGGCTTGATGTTGAAACACGCGGGCGTTGGCGAGGCGATCCGGCTCGCTCTGGCCGGCCGGGAGGTCAACCTGATTCTCCTGGGCTGGGCGTTCGCCGTGCTGATGAAGTTTTCCCAGGGGTCGGCCACGGTCTCCATGCTCACCACCGCCGCCATGGTTGCGGGCGTGGTGCAGGGCGGCGACCTTCCCTATCACCCGATGTACCTCTTCCTGGGCATCGGCTTCGGCGCCCTGGGCCTTTCCTGGATGAACGACAGCGGCTTCTGGGTCATCGGGCGTCTGAGCGGTTTTACCGAGCGCGAAACCTTGCGCACCTGGACGGTGCTGGCTTTTTCCATGTCCTTTGCCGGCTTGGTGGAAACCCTGCTGCTGGCGAAGCTGTTCCCCTTCAAATAACACCGGCCGCTGGAGCGCCCCGCGCCCCGCGGCCTGCGGCTTGATCCCGGCGGCACGGTCCGGTTTAATGATGCCCATGTTCACAACAGCAGATTTCATCCGCTGCCGCGCTGCCCGCCCCCTTTGCCGCCCGCGTTTCGGCCTGGCCGCGACGGTGGGGGCTCTGGTCCTGGCTGGTTTTGCCGCGCGGGCGGGGGGAGCGGACCTGGGGGCGTTCGACAGCGCGGCGGATGTTGGCCGGCCGGCGCGGCCCGGCGCCGTCGCTTATGACGCGGCGGCCGGGGCGTATGAAGTGGCCGGCGGCGGGGAGAACATGTGGTTCACCAACGACGCGTTTCATTTTGTGTGGACAACGCTGTCCGGCGATTTTTCCCTCGAAGCCGCCGTCGCCTGGCTCGAGCCGGGCGGCAACGCGCACCGCAAAGCCTGCCTGCTGGTGCGCCAGGGCCTCGAACCCGATGCCGCCTACGTGGACGTCGCGGTCCACGGCGACGGCTTGACCTCGCTCCAATACCGGGCCGCCCGGGGCGGCCAGACTCGCGAAATCCAGTTCTCCCGAACCGCGCTGGCCAAGGTCGGGCTGGTGCGCCAGGGGGAGGTCTTTTACGCCACCTCGGCCGCCTCGGACGGCCCCCTAAAACCGGCCGGCGCCTTCATGCGTTTGGAGCTGCAGGACCCGGTTTACGTCGGCCTCGGCGTGTGCGCTCACGATGATCGGGCGCGGGAAAAGGCGCGCTTCAGCCAGGTCCGGCTGGTTCGCCGGCCGGCCGGCGCAACCGCCAGGCCCGTCCTGCATTCCTCTCTCGAAACTGTGGCCATCGCCTCGAAGGACCGCCGTGTCGTGTTCACCTCGACCAACCATTTCGAAGCGCCCAACTGGTCGCCGGACGGCAAACATTTTGTCTATAATTCGGGCGGACGGCTCTTTCGGCTGCCGGTCAGCGGCGGCGTGCCCCAGCCCCTCGAAACCGGTTTCGCCAACCGCTGCAACAACGATCATGGCTTCTCACCCGATGGCGCCTGGTTGGTCCTCAGCGACCAGTCCCAAACCGGCAAGTCCCTGATTTACGTGCTTCCCGCCGGCGGAGGCACACCCCGCCAGGTCACCTCGCTCGGGCCCAGCTACTGGCACGGATGGTCGCCGGACGGCCAGACCCTGGCCTATTGCGCGGAACGGTCGGGTGAGTTCGACGTCTATACTATCCCGGCCGCCGGCGGACTGGAGCGCCGGCTGACCACCGCCAAAGGCTTGGATGACGGCCCTGACTACACACCGGACGGGCGTTGGATTTATTTCAACTCCGACCGCACCGGCTTGATGCAGATCTGGCGCATGCGTCCTGATGGCTCCAGCCAGGAACAAGTCACCCAGGACGATTTCAATAACTGGTTTCCCCATCCTTCGCCCGATGGCAAATGGATCGTTTTTCTCTCTTACGAGAAATCCGTCTCCGGACACCCGGCCAACCAGCGGGTTTGCTTGCGGCTGATGCCCGTCGGCGGCGGACCGGTCGAGGAATTGGCCCGGCTTTTCGGCGGGCAAGGCACCATCAATGTGCCTTCGTGGTCGCCCGACAGCCGGGAGCTGGCCTTTGTCAGCTACGAATTGCTCCCTCCCGAGTAAGCGTTGCCATGCGTCGAATCCTTTGGGTCGCGGCCGGTGGATGCATTCTGTTGAATGTCATCCTGCTCATCCTGGTCTTCCTCGGCCGGCCAAAGACCCCCGCCCCATCCCCGGCCCCGGCGGTTCCAACCGCGCCCGCTGCGTCCCCCCTCCCGCCCCATGAACTATCCGGCTCTGTTTTGCGCCGTCTTGGCGATTCTCTCCCCGCACTTGCAGGCCCAAGACTGTGATTGGCCCCAGTTTCGCGGACCTCGCGGCGATGGGGCCACCCGCTCCACCGGCCTGCCCTTGCACTGGGATGAGGAGCACCACGTGAAATGGAAAACGCCCATTCCCGGCCGGGCATGGTCTTCCCCCGTCATTCGCGAGCAGCAGATCTGGCTCACCACGGCCACCGAGGATGGGCGCATGCTCTCCGCAGTCTGTGTGGACCGGGATTCCGGCAAGGTCTTGCGCCACTTGAAACTCTTCGAGGTCGAAAAGCCTCAATACTGCCATCCCTTCAACACCTACGCCTCCCCCACGCCGGTCGTCGAGGGCGACCGCCTTTATCTCACCTTCGGCGCGCCCGCCACCGCCTGCCTGGATACGCGCACGGGACAAATCCTCTGGTCCCGCCGCGATTTCCAGTGCAATCACTTTCGCGGCCCTGGCTCCTCCCCCATCCTGCACCAAGGGCGGCTGTTCCTCAATTTTGACGGCAGCGACCATCAGTTTGTGGTCGCGCTCGACGCCGCCACCGGGCGCACCCTCTGGCGCCGCGAACGGTCCATTGATTTCAACGACCTCGGCCCGGACGGCAAGCCGCAGTTGGAGGGAGATTATCGCAAAGCGTTTGCCACCTGCCACCTCCTCGAGACCGCCTCCGGACCCATTCTGCTCAGCCAGGGCTCGAAGGCCCTTTACGCTTATGACCCCGAATCGGGCGCCGAACTCTGGCGCCTGGAGGAGCGCACCAGCTATTCAGGCAGCACCCGCCCCGTCATCGGCCACGGGCTCATCTTCCTCCCCAGCGGGTTCCCCTCCGGCCAACTGCTCGCCCTCCGGCCGGGCAAACGCGGAGACGTCCTGGATGCCCGTACCAACAGCCTGCCCGGGGTTCAGCTCGAAGTGGTCTGGAAAGCCCGCCGCAACGTTCCCAAGAAACCCTCACTTCTGCTCGTGGACGATCTGCTCTTCGCCGTGGAGGACAACGGCACCGCCACGTGTTGGGAGGCCTTGACCGGCACGGTGGTTTGGAGCCAGTCCATCGGCGGCCATTATTCGGCCTCGCCTCTGGCGGCGCCCGGACGGCTCTACTTCTTCAGCGAGGAAGGCAAAACCACGGTTCTAAGCCCGCAACGCGAGTTTCGCAAACTGGCCGAGAACCAGCTTGGCGACGGGTTCATGGCCTCCCCCGCCGTCTCCGGCAACGCCTTGTTCCTGCGCTCCCGCACCCACCTTTACCGGATTGAAGAATAAGCCTGCCCCGACCGACGCCCCCAAAACCGGCAGCCCCCAACAAACCCCGTTCGAATCGTCCAGCCTTTTGGGTTTACTTCCCCGGTCGGCCGCGTATATTTAGATCCGAACTGGAGCCGATGTGGCGGAATTGGCAGACGCGCTAGACTCAAAATCTGGTACTCGAAAGAGTGTGTGGGTTCGACCCCCTCCATCGGCACCATCCCAATGGCCGGGTACACCGGAGAGCCGGCCTCATCCCGAGCCAGCTTGGAAGGGGGGCGTACGCATCGGCCGGTCGGCCGCAGGGCAGGGAACCTCCAAAGCATCCGGCCACTCAAACCTCGACCAGGGCGGTGCGCTTGGCCTGTAACCGGTTGCGGAGGGCGTTGATGCCTGCCAGGTGCGCTTCCAACCTTTCCTCCAGGCGCTTTCGGTCGGCTAACTGCTGTTCGAGGGCCTGCTGCGCGGCCAGGGCTCGCTGAGCCGCCTGCTCCGCGGCCAGCCGCGCCTGCTTCTCCCGCGCGGCTTCCTGCCTCGCCTCCGACAAAGCTTTCTCGACTTCCTCCCGCTGCGCCGCCAGCGACTCGAGCGCGGTCCGAAGGTCCACCACCGCGGCTTCCTGGTTTTCCAGCATCCGTTCGTTCGCCTCCAGCTTCTTCTGCTTCTCTCTCAAGGCCTCGTCGCGTGCCTTCAAAGCCTGCTGCCATTCCCGCCGTTCCCGCCCCAGTTGTTCCTCCGCGCCAAGCCGACCGGCCCGCTCGCCTTCCAACGCTTTTTCGAGCCGGCCGATCTTCTCGGCCTGGCTCCGTTCTGCCGCCGCCCGGCTCTCGGTTTCACGCGCAAGACCCGCCTGGGCCTCGGACAAAGCCTGCTCCATTTCCTGGATTCGGCCCCGTAAACCCGTGCATTCGGACACCAACTCCCGCTCGCGCTCCAGCAGCCCCTCGATTTCCTGTTCCAGCAAGCAACTGGCCTGTTCCAGGTTTTCCGATGGCGACTCGCTCTCGGGGTGCTTCCGGCTTGACCGGCGCGGCAACGGCGGCGGCCCCGCTTCCGCCCGGGCGCCCGGCAGCTTTTCCATCGTCCGCGCGTAAATCTCCGCCGCGGACAGAAAGTCACGCTCATCCTGCAGCCAAAGCTCCAAGGCCGGGATTCCAAGGCTGTCCGCCACCGGATTGTTGCGGCACTCGACGCCGATTCCCGCCTTGACCAGTTCGCTCCTGACGGCCTCGACCGCCTCCCGGTTGACGGACTGCATCAGTCTCAAGACTGGGGCGGTCTTTTCGATCTCAACCCCGGCTCCATTCCGCAAGAATCTTACCGTGCTCATCTCGACAAGACGGTAGCATGGTCACGGGACCTCCAACACCCGGGATTTGGCGCAAAATCCGCCCGGGGAGTCCCCGGGGAAGCAACGCCCCGCGCAAGCTCTCCCCTCTGCCCGCGCCTCCCAAAGCGCGCGCATTGGCGGACGCCTCGATGACGGTTTCCCAGGCCCAGGCGTCGAGCGCCTCCTGGCCCGGGGCAGGGGACGGCACGATGCGCCGCCCCACCGGCCGCGGATGTCCTTGACCGGAGCCCGGGGCCGGACCCCGGCGGGCGGGGGGGATGAAGCCGCTCCCTTTGACCCTTTTTGGCCAAATCCGGAGTTGCCTCCTGCCGCGGATGACGTAGCATCCCGGCTCCCTGCCGAGAAGCGCAGGCGCAGAGAAAACGATTGTTCATGAAAAGCTACAACATTGCAGTGATTGGCGGCGACGGCACGGGGCCGGAAGTCGTCCGCGAAGCGATCAAGGTGCTCGATGCCGCGAGCGCGAAATTCGGGCTTAAGCTCAATTACACCCATTACGACATCGGCGGCGACCGTTACCTCAAAACCGGCGAGGTGCTGCCCGACAGCGTGCTGGCGGAGTTGCGGAAGTTCCCCGCCATTCTCCTGGGCGCCATCGGCCATCCCGACGTCAAACCGGGCATTCTGGAAAAAGGCATTTTGCTGCGCACGCGCTTCGAGCTGGAACAATACATCAACCTCCGGCCGGTGAAGCTCTACGACGAGCGGTTCTGCCCCCTCAAGGACAAGAAACCGGAGCACATTGATTTCGTCGTGGTCCGCGAAAACAACGAGGGACTTTACACCGGCGCGGGCGGCTTCGTCTTCAAGGGCACCCCCCACGAAGTGGCCGTCCAGGAAAGCGTCAACACCCGGCGCGGGGTCGAGCGCTGCCTCCGCTACGCCTTCGAGTTCACCCGCAAACGCGCCCGGGAAAAGAAGCTGACGCTCTGTGGCAAGACCAACGTCCTGACCTACGCCTTCGATTTGTGGGAGCGCGCGTTCCACGAAATCGGCCAGAAGGATTTCCCGGATATCAAACGCGACTACGCGCATGTGGATGCCACGACCATGTGGTTTGTGAAAAACCCGGAATGGTTCGACGTGATTGTCACGGACAACATGTTTGGCGACATCATCACCGATCTCGGCGCGATGGTGCAGGGCGGCATGGGCATCGCCGCCGGCGGCAACATCAATCCGGCCGGCACCAGCATGTTCGAGCCGATTGGCGGCAGCGCCCCCAAATATACGGGGCAGGGGGTCATCAACCCCCTGGCCGCAATCTGCGCCGGCCAGATGATGCTCGATTTCCTCGGCGAGGCCGCCGCGGCGCGCGCCATCGAAACGGCCGTCATCAAGACCGTCCGCGAAAAGATCAAGAGTCTGGCCGCCGGCAAAATGGGTTACTCCACCTCCCAGGTGGGCGACCTCGTCGCCGCGGCGCTGTAGCGCGCCGCCTTCCGGCAATTTGTTCCGCCTCCGGGCCGGCGCGCGGGTTGACCCCGTGCCCCGGCCGCTCCTCATTCCCGGCGGGAGGGCGGGGGCGGGGCCGGGTCAGGCTCCGCCAGCCGGCTGACGTGCCACTCGTAGAACGCCGGCGCGCCAAATCCCGCGCGCACCGTTTCCACCGCGAACTGGCGAATCCACTCCACGCTCCGCTTGGATTCCGGCCGCGACCCGATGTCCGCGTGACTCATGATAAAAAGGCCCGGCCGCAATTTCTCCACCCGCGTTTTGTACGCCCGCGCATACTCCGCCACAAATCCCGCCCCGAGGCCTCCCTGAAGCCAGTCCTGCCAGGCATCCTCGAACGTCAGCACGTTGGGTTGCCACTCCGTCACCATCCGGTCCAGGTCGTTGCCGAGATACTCGCGTCCGCCGTCCAGTTCGACCCGCGCATCTGCCATGTACATGACCTTGATGCAGGCCTTCGGCTGAACGGCCCGGACCGTGTTGATAATCGCCCGGCCAAAGTCCTGGATGGTCTCCACGCGCATCTCGACCCACTGGCCGTAGAGCGCGGCGTTTTCAGGCTTCTTGAAATACCAGCGGCTTTCAGGCTCCGTCAGCATTCCCCGGACGTCCACCTCCCTCCCCGCCTTGTTCTTGAAGCGGGCCACGCACGCGCTGCAAACGCACGCGTAATGGGGATTGGGCTTGCCACTCCGCAGCGGCCCGCCCCAGTTCTCAAACCAGATTTCCGCCAGTTGCACCCCGTCAAAACCCCCCGTGCTCATCTGCTCTCGCACGTGGTCGCAGTAGGCGGCGACAAACTCCGGCCGGTTCGGACAGAGCCACGTGCGCCAATCGCACCGGCCGTCAATGCCGGTAAGCATGCGCTGGCGCCATTCGGGGTGTTGCCGGTAAAGGCGGCTGTGGGTGCCGGGGTAAAGGCACAACACCGGCGAGAGCCCCTCGGCCCGAAAGGCCTCCGCGAATCGTTTCAGTTCTTCGGGCCGTGAGCCCTCCGCGCCATAATCCACCAGGTGAACACAGGTGAAGCCCTGCTGGCGGATGCGCCGCGCCACCTCCGCCAACGGCACCCGCCGGTAATAGGCAAAGCAAGGGTCCACCGCCATGCTGGGTCCGTACGCCCCCCCGCCGCGCGACGTGTCGTAAGCCAGCACCGGCTGGCCCTCCGCTGCCGCGGGCGCCGCAGCACGAGCCGGGGACGGCAAAACCAGCCCCGGCAGACACGCCAGACCGATTCCTGTTGCAACCCGGACACGGGAGACGGCAGCCGACAACCATATCATCCTCGAAGCGTGGCGGAAACCGCTCTCCCTTTTCAAGCCGCTTCGAACCGCCCCTTTGCTGGCTCGCCTCGCCCGCTCACGAATGACCGTTGGATTGACCGTTGGATTTTGCCCCGCCATCCGCTAAGCTGCGGCGGATGAATATTCTGGAAGAACTGCAGTGGCGTGGGTTGATTGCCGACAACACCGACCCCGAGGGCTTGGCGCGCCGGATTCTCGCCGGGCCGGTGACGCTCTATTGTGGTTTCGATCCGACTGCGGACAGCCTGCATGTCGGCAACCTGGTGCCCCTGCTGGCGCTGCGGCGATTCCAACTGCTGGGGCATCATCCCCTCGCCCTGGCGGGCGGCGCCACCGGCTCCATCGGCGACCCCAGCGGCCGAACCCAGGAACGCCAGTTGCTCACCCCCGAGGTGCTCGCGCACAATATCTCCCGCGTCAAGGAACAGCTCAAACGACTGCTGGATTTCGATTGCGCCTCCAACCCGGCCCGCTTGCTCGATAACGCCACCTGGACCGCCCCGGTCAGCTACCTGGATTTCCTCCGTGACGTGGGCAAACACTTCTCGGTCAACCAGATGGTCGCCAAGGAAAGCGTGCGCGCCCGGATGGAGGATCGGGAAACGGGCCTCAGCTACACCGAATTCAGCTACATGCTGCTGCAGGCCTTCGATTTCTATGTGCTGTGCCGCGATTTCAACTGCGAACTCCAGATCGGCGGCAGCGATCAATGGGGCAACATCACCGCCGGCATTGACCTCACCCGAAAAAAACTCGGCCGCACCGTGTTCGGCCTCACGCTGCCGCTCATCACCAACGCCGACGGCACCAAGTTCGGCAAAAGCCTCGGCGGCGCGGTGTACCTCGATCCCGCCAAAACCAGTGTGTATCGCTTTTACCAGTTCTGGATCCGCACGGATGACCGGGACGTCATCCGCTACCTCAAGTACTTCACCTTCCTGAGCCGCGAGCAAATCGCCGAGCTCGAAGCGCAGCACACCGCCAACCCCGGCGCGCGCGTGGCGCACAAGGCGCTCGCCCGCGCCACCACCGAGCTCATCCACGGCCCGTCCGCGACCGCCGAAGCCATGCGCGCCAGCGAAATTCTCTTTGGCGGCGACCTGGCGGGCGTGACCGAGGCCACGTTCAGCGAAATCGTCGGCGAAGTGCCCACGCGGGACTTGGAGAAAGCGCAACTGGACGGCGCGGGCCGGCCGCTGGTCGAACTGCTGGTGCACAGCGGCCTGTCCGCCTCAAAAGGCCAGGCGCGCAAGGACATCGAAGGCGGCGGCGTGTACCTCAACAACGTCCGCGAAACCAGCTTCCAACGCGCCGTGACGGCCGGCGACCTGCTCTTTGGCAAACACCTCCTCCTGCGCAAAGGCAAACGCAACTACGTCGTCCTCACCGCGAAATAAAGCAAAAAAGTTGGCGATTCACCCCCGCCGGGCTTATTCTGGAGGCAACGAGTTATGTCGCTGGAAGTGTTGGCGGAACGCAGCGCCGAGTTGTTTGCCAAAGGGTTCGGCGAGGCGCCGCGGTGGATCGTCGCCGCGCCGGGCCGCGTCAATCTCATCGGCGAGCACACCGACTACAACGACGGGTTCGTCCTGCCGATGGCGATTGACCGCTACACCGTGATCGCCGCGGACCGCAACAGCTTGCGCCAGGTCATCGCCCACAGCGATACGACCGGCGAAACCGCGTCGTTCAGCGTCCGGCCCCCCATCCCCCGCGGCACGCCCGGCTGGTCAAACTACCTCCGCGGAGTCATCGCCGGCTTCCAGGCCCTCGGCAGAAAAATCGGCGGGTTCAACGCTGTGATTGACTCCGAAATTCCCTACGGCGGAGGCCTGGCCAGCAGCGCCGCCCTCGAAGTGGCCACCGCCACGCTTCTCGAAGTCATGCACGGCCCGGCGCTGCCTCCCGTCGAGAAGGCGCTCCTGTGCCAGAAAGCCGAGCACGATTACGCCGGCGTTCCCTGCGGCATCATGGACCAGTTTACCTCCGTCCTGGCCCAAAAGGACCATGCCCTGCTCTTGGACTGCCGCTCCCGCACCCCCCAATTGGTGCCCATGTCCGATCCCGGCGTCACCGTGCTGATCATTAATACCAACGTGCGCCACAAGCTGGCCGAGGGGGAATACGCCAAACGCCGCGCCGAATGCGAGACCGCCGCCCGCATCCTGCAGGTGCCTGCTCTGCGCGATGCCACCCTGGCGGATCTGGACAAGGCCCGCCCCCGCCTCGATCCGGTCGTCTTCCGCCGCGCCCGCCACGTGATTACCGAAAACCAGCGCACCCTGGATTTTGCCCGCGCCATTCAAGCCTCCGATTGGCCGGAAGTCGGCCGCTTGATGTACGCCAGTCATTACTCGCTCCGCGATGATTACCAGGTCAGTTGCGCCGAACTCGACGCCTTGGTGGAAATCGCCCGGTCGCTCGGGCCCGACCACGGTGTCATCGGCTGCCGCATGACCGGCGGCGGGTTCGGGGGCTGCGCCGTTTGCCTCATCCACACCGACGCCCAAAAAC
>ERZ795052.6146-NODE-6146-length-11207-cov-24.497041_pt1 | contig 11207 bp, 11 predicted proteins | sample MGYA00375136_ERZ795052 | MGnify/ENA primary metagenome ERZ795052 (study PRJEB30181, sample SAMN05720156) | activated sludge metagenome | isolation source: Anaerobic digester | place: Japan | collected 2015-05-26 ... | reverse complement strand
GCGGCAACCTGTGGATTTACGCAGCGGTGACGACGCCACCGACGATCACCAACGGGTCAACGGCGAGTTTCGCAATCGGCGCGCTGACCGTTCAGATCGACAACTAAAATGCTTCGCGACGAAATTCTTGCCAAAGTTCCGCCGGGAGTTAGGTCCGGTCGCGATGCGCAAGCCATTGCCGACGTGCTCAACGTCGGCAGGACTCGCATCGTGTCCAGGACGGTCACCGAGCGCGACATCCTCGCTGAGTACGCCGACGGTCCAATTGCCGGCGACGCCGTACTGCGCAAGATCGAGGCGTTCAGCGAATCGGCGCATCCTCTGGCAAGCGTTGTGCGGCGGGCTGTTGGATGGCTAACCCCAGGCGTCGGGATCGACATCGGGCACTCATCAGCACGCGCGCTGATCGATCAACTGGCCGCGGGGGGAGTGATCACAACTGATGAGGCAGGCAAGATCAAGGCGCTGGCCGTGGTGCCGGATCCCGTAAGCGAACTCGATGTGCGCTGCGCGATCTGGTCAGACGATGGCGCTTACACAGTATGACAGGATGAATAAACATGAAAAAACTGTTTTGCGCGCTGCTGCTCGCCGCGGCTTCCTTGGCCGCATCTGCTGTCGACTTGACACCGGCACAAACCGCATCGCTCAAGGCCGCCATCATCGCCGATAACAACCTGTCCGCCCAAAAGGCGACGCGCGACACGCAGGCCATCGCCAACTATCTCAACACCTCAAGCACATTCATCGTCTGGCGCACAGCTGTGTCGCTTGATGAAATCATGCGCGGAGCTATCGACTGGACGCGTGTCGATAACCTCAGTGTCGGCAAGGCGCGGGTGTGGGACTGGATGGGGCGGCTCGGCAATCTCGATTGTTCAAAACCAAACATACGCGCGGGAATCGATGCGGTATGGGTCGGAACTGCGGCAGACTTGGCGGTACGCGCCACTGTCTACGCGCAATGCAAGCGCGCGGCGACTCGGTTCGAGAAGGTCTTTGCCGCCGGCACGGGAAGCGACGCGACGCCCGGTTTGCTGGTAATCGAGGCGACCATCGACGAGTTGACGATCCGACGCATGGCATGGTCGGACACCGGGGACTGGCTACTGTGAGCACCGCGACAAAAACCGCTCGCACAATCGTCGCCTCGGCGAGCAACGGAGCAGGGTCGACGACGCGCGGAAGGCTCGACCTCACAACAGCACTCGGTGGGTTGCTGACGATGAAGGTGACCAACGGCGCCACCGGCCCGTCGGTTCAGTGTCTGGCGAACGTTCTTGTAGCGCACAACGCCACGCAGCCCGCGGCCGGAAGCGCGGGCACGGACTGGAAAACGATATTTTCCGCTGGCAACGGTACCGGGAACAACACGATCGGCGAATGGCGGGTCGACGTGCCTCTGGGGACGATGCAGTTGGAGGTTGAATTCACCGGCAACACCGCGCAGGCGGTCACCGTCGAGGCGTATTTTTCCGAAGTTACCAGCATTTCATAGGCCGGGCCGTGATCCTCTCCTATCGCGAGCCCTGGACCGAGCAGCCGCCGCAGTTTGATGCGGTCATCGATCTGTCGAATCCACTGGTGCCCGGCCTCGTGTTCGACCTTGGTCCACCTTCAACCCTCAATTTTTTCAACACAGTCGACGGGAAAAAAGCGACCCGGTCACCTGGGGTGTCTTTGTCACCGCAAAAGTATGGCAGCGGGCATACGGTCACAGCCGCCAACGACAAATGCATAGACTTCAGCACCTACCCGATACTCACGACGTTTCCGTACTCGATCCTCGTCGTCACGGACGCGAAAAACGAAGCAGTCCGTCAGTGGGTATTCAGTACGCGGAGGATGTCCGGGTTCACTGAAATGGTTTCGCTCGGGCTGAACGCGACGCGTGATGGGTCGGGGTCTGTCGCGACAGCCGGCTCCCTGTTCCTCTACACCGTGGATAACACAGGAAGCTTTTCCTGCCCGACGACTGGCGCTGCTGGCGCCGTGCAGGACGGAGTCCACCACTACGGCGCGACCTGCGACGCCAGCGGAAACGTCTCGTATTACGTCGATGGCAAACTCTACGGCACGAACACACAAGTCAACAACAACAGCACGTTTCATGCTGGCCAAGAGACGCGCGTTGGCGCATTTACGTCGACCACAAACTCGGCGACCAACACGCGCAGTCAACTGATTACCCGCGTCTGGAATGGCCGACTGCTCGCTGAGGCCGATTTCAAGGCGCAATTCGACAATCCTTTTGGGATTTACAGACCAAAACGGAAGATTCTTTGGTTTGGAGCGGGCGGAGGCTCCGTCTCACTCACTGGAAGCGCGGCGGCACAAGCTTCTGCCAGTGGCACGATCAGCGTCCAGGTGCCGATCGTCGGCGCCGCTACGGTGGTTGCCACAGCATCCGGAACACTGACGACACAATCACCTCTGGACGGAAGCGCGGCAGTTGTCGCCACGGCAACGGGGGAACTGTCGGTTACCTTCGCGCTGTCCGGGGCGGCACTTGTGAACGCCCTGGCCGCTGGCGCAATATCCACATCAGTCGCGCTTTCTGGATCTGCTCTGGCCAACGCTCTAGCTACCGGCAACCTGCTCGCCGGAGGTGCCGGCGCTCTGGCCGGAAACGCTGCGGCTCAGGCGTCGGCTTCCGGGTCGCTGTCGACGGCGATTCCGTTGCAGGGTGCTGCGTCTGCCTTGGCTGTTGCCACCGGAGGCTTGACTACGGCGTTTCCGCTGGTCGGCGTGGCAGCAGCCGTGTCGCACGTGACGGGAGATTTGACGGTCACATTCGGCGGCGCGCTCTCTGGAAATGCTGTCGCGCAGGTGTTGGCGGCGGGCGCTTTGTCAATTCAGGTTGCTCTGTCTGGTTCGGCGGTGGCGCATGCGTTGGCGACCGGAATCCTGGGAAGCGGAGATGTCCCGAACACGCCACAGGACACATGGGACCGCGCCCTGCAGGCCCTGTTCGAGCCATTCTACGGCGATTTCGGAGAACCCGCCGTCGTCGCCGGGATTCCTGTCGTCGGGATGTTTTCGTCTCGCGCTCAAGATTCTTTCGGCATCGTGCAGCCTTCGGCGGCAGTGCTGCGCATGTCCGCAACGCATGTCGCAGCAGTTGGCGATACGGTTACTGTCGGCGCCAGGACTTACCAGATTGCCGCGATCCATGATCTCGACGGATCTGGCACAGAGAAAACGCTGGAACTCAAATGAGCCGCCGAGAAACGATCCTTGCCGCCGTGCAGACCACGCTTTCCGGGCTGTGTGGCGGGCGCGTCTATCGCACCCGCAAGGAGCAACTGCCGACTGTGCCGGCGATCGTCATCCGCCCTGAGGAAGAGCAGGACGTCGGCGAATTGCTCGGCGTCACCGATACCACGCTGACGGTCTCCATAGAAATCTACGCCCGCGGCGACATCCCGGATCAGGCGGCCGATTCGACGCTTTCGCTCGCCTATGCCGCGCTGTTCAACGCATCCGACCTCGGGCTTGGCAGTGACGTGCAAATCCTGCCAGGCCGTTCAGTGTCATGGAACGAAGACAATTTCGACGACTGCGCGGCCATCCTGCGCATCCGCATCCTCTACCGCACCGCTCAAGGAGCCATGTAATGAGCCAACCTCGCCGCCCCGGAGAACCTTCCAACCGCCCGCCGGAGCCCCCGCCGGCCAAGACCCCAAAGGAGTAAGACATGGCCTCACGCTATATCCGCAATACGGCCATTCTGGCCAAGATCGAAGGCACCTACGGCGTCGATCCGAGCCCGGCAGAAGCGGCAAACGCCATCCTGGTCAGCAACGTCACGATAAACCCGCTCAACGCCAACAACGTCGACCGCGATCTGATCCGCTCATTCATGGGCGCCAGTGAGCAGCTGGTCGGCACCGCTTACGTCGAGATGTCTTTCGACGTGGAATTCGCCGGCGCCGGAGCCGCGGGCACCGCCCCGGCCTATGGGCCGCTGTTGCGGGCTTGTGGCTACGCCGAAACGGTGTCCGGCGGCATCCGAGTCGAATACAACCCGGTTACGCCCGTGGTCGACTCGGTCACGATCTACTGGTTTTCCGATGGCGCCAAGCACATCGCCAAGGGATGCCGCGGTAGCTGGTCAATCAAGATGGGTGTCGGCGCGCGGCCGGTATTCTCGTTCAAGTTCCTGGGCATCGATGGCGGAATCACGGCTGCTACGCCCTCGGCACTCACACTCACGGCGTTCAAGACGCCACTGGTGATCACCGACCCGAACACCGGCGATGTCACATTCGGCGCCACTTACACGCCGGCGACGCCGACGCTCACCGGAGGCACGGGTTACCCGTCGCAGGGGCTCGATCTGGACAGTGGAAACGCGGTGAACTACACGCCTCTGCTCGGCGGCGAAACCATCGACGTCACGAATCGCGCCGTTTCCGGATCCGTCGTGCTCGATCTGACGGCGGCGCAGGAAGTCACGTTCATGGGCAACGTCAAGGCCAACACCCTGCAATCGATCGGCTTGATGCACGGCACCACGGCTGGGTACAAGGTGATGCTCTTCGCTCCTGCGGCGCAGTTGATCAACCCGAAGAAGGTCGACGTCAACGGCAAGCTGATGATCGGCTATGACGTGCGTCTGACGCCATCTGCCGGCAACGATGATCTGAAAATCGTGGTGCACTGATGGGTCTGCGCATCGTCCCAAACCCAACATTCCTGGCGAAGATCCCGCTGACGATCGCCGGCGAGGACGCCCCGGCGATCCTGGAATTCGAATTCCGGCACAAGTCACCGGAAGCGCTCAAGGAGTGGTTCACCACCTTCGGCGATCGCGACACATCGAGCGCATTGGCTGATGTCGTCGTCCGATGGACTGGCGGCGTCGAAGATGAACACGGCCAGACAGTGCCATTCTCGCCGGCGAATTTCCGAATCTTCCTATCCGCGCACGGCCCGCGTGCCGAAGACCTGCTACGCGGCTACATCAAGGAGTTGACCGAAAGCCGGCAAAAAAACTGATTGCGGCGGCGCGGCGCCTGGCCAGGGGCGACGTTGGCAGCCGACCCGATCAGGACGCACTCGCAGCTTTCGGGATCCCGATCGAAGCGATCCCGGAAGAGCATCACCTGGAAATCTGGCCGGAGAACTGGCGCATCGTGGAGGCATTCATCGGCATGGAAACACAATGGAACTACGGCGGCATGAGCGGGCGCCCGATCGGAATGCGCTATGAGGCGCTCCCCGTAGTGCTATCCGCGATCGGAATTGCTGACGCAGATCGCGGGGAAGTCTTCGCTGGAGTGCGTCTGATGGAACGTGCCACCCTCGAGGAGGTACGCCGTGGCTGACCCGAAAACGACTATCGTTATTTCTGCGGTCGATCAGACGCAGGCCGCACTCAATTCGGCGACGCAGGGAATCAAATCGCTCTCCAGTGCTGTCGGCGGAATCCCTGGGTTCGGCCCGCTGATGGCCAGCATCAGTGCCTTTGCCAGCCTCGGCGCTTTCAAATCGCTGATCTCCGATACCATTTCGTGGGCTGCCGAGATGCAGCGCGCCTCGCTGCGCACCGGGGCATCGGTCGAATCACTCACGGCGCTTGGCAAGGTCGCGCGCCTATCTGGCACCGATCTAGGCAGCGTCGAATCCGCGCTTGTCAAAATGTCACGGGCTCTGTCCGGGGCGGATGATGACGCCAAGGGTGCCGGACACGCACTTGCTGCGATAGGCCTGGATGTCGCGACGTTGAAATCGCTCGATCCGGCAAATGCCATGCTTGAAATTGCCAGGGCACTCTCGAAATGGGCGGACGACGGCAGCAAAACCGCCCTGGTCATGGCCATCCTCGGCAAGAACGGCGCCGAGATGCTTCCGCTACTCAAAGATTTGGCGACGCAGACCGACCTGAACGGCAAACTGACCCAACGGCAGGCCGAAATGGCAGCGAACATGGAGAAGGAATGGGCCAAACTGACGGCAACAGGTGGCATCTGGGCCAAGTCCATTGCTCTGGAGATTATCCCAGGACTGAATAAGATACTCGAACAGATGACAGAAGGAACCCGCATCGCTGGCGGGTTTGCGCAGGCGTTCGTTGAGTTCGGCGCCGGGCTGTCTTTTGCGACAGGCGGGATAGAAGGAACGCGCAAGGAAATTGCCCGGCTGAACGCCGAAATGGCGAGTGGGCGCGCACAGAACCTCCTGGACATGGGTTCGACAGACCTTTCAGGAACGGAGGCCAGCCTGGCCAAAATGCAGCGGCGCCTCGAATACCAGAAGGTGCAGCAACGCCAGGATGCACTGCAAAACTCCGGGGCGGCTTTCGAAGATCCCCGCGATGTGCTTTCGAGGAGACTGCCGAAGCTCAATTTCACTGCGCGCGACCCAAAGGCAGAAAAAGTCGGCCGTGGCCGCGCGCCGGCCAAAGAACGCGCCCCCGGCAGCGTCCAGGACTACGACGCCATCATGATGGAACGCGTTGCGCGCGCCATCGAGGGCACTGATATCGTCAAGGCCGAAGAACTGACCCGGATGCTGGAAAAGCTCGACATTCTCGCCGCTGCTGGGCTCGATCCGGCACTGATAAAGGCTGTGCGAGACGATCTGACTGGCGCCACGAAAGCCGCAGCAGATGAAGTCAAACGGCTGAATGATCTGCTTGAAAAGACGCCAACGGTGCAGATCGAAAAAGCACGCGACGACATGGTGTTCCTGACCAAGGCACTGGAAGCCGGCAAGATCAAGGAAGAACAGTACCTGGAAGCGGTCACCGCCCGCCTGGACCTTGGCGGAAAGTTGAAGGAGACCCTCTCCGACATGGACCAGTTCGCCGTGCAGGCGGCCAAGAACATGCAGGATGCATTTGCAGAGTTCCTTTTCGATCCCTTCAAGAATGGCACGCAGACGATGCTGCAATCCTTCGGCATTGCCATCCGCCACATGATCGCCAACGCCGTGGCCGCCGATCTGGGCAAACGCCTGTTTGGCGACATCGGCGCCGGCAATGGCGTCGGCGGACTCGTTGGCGAGGGGCTCGGGTGGCTGAAAGGCGCGATTGGCGGATCGTTCGCCGTCGGTACCGATTACGTCCCGCGCGACATGATCGCTCAAATCCACAAGGGAGAGCGGATTATCCCGGCTGCCGAAAACCGCATGGGCGGCGGCGGTGGTGACGTCAACATTCACGTGAATCTCGCCGGCACTTCCGGAAATGCAGCCGAAGTGCGCCGCGCAGCCGGCCAGGGAGCGCGCGAGGCATGGATAGCTCTGCAGGGAGCCCGCCGCTATGTCTGAGTTCCTGGAACAGCGCATCGCCGGCAGCATCAGCTACGGATCTTCCTACACCGACCAGTATTCTGTGACCGTCACACAAACAGCGGCCGGCGCCGAGTATCGCAAGCTGGTGCACCCCTATCCCGTTCGCCGCTTCCGGCTGATCTTCCGCGAGGCGCTGGCCAGCGTCTGGACTGACGTGCTCAACTTGTACCACCGATGCTATGGCCGCTACGCCGGATTCAGAGCAAAGGCCTTCGACGACTTCACGACCGCCGCGGATGGGCGCAGCGCTCCGACCAAGGACGACCAGGTATTGACCTACGTATCCAGCGGCGTCTATCAGTTGCGCAAGGTCTACGGCCTGGATGCGGCAGGCATCGGCATCGGGCGGCCGTCGCGGGTGATCTACAAGCCGGTCACCGGAACGACGCTGATCGCCAAGAATGGCACGCTGGTTAGCTCCGGAGTCACCGTCGACACCACTACCGGGCGCGTCACCATCTCGCCGGCTCCGTCCTATCCTGCCGACGTGATCACCGGCGGATGCGAGTTCGACATCCCGGTGCGCTTCGACACAGACCTGGCCGTCGACCAATCCGCGCCGGCTATCCGCATGCTTGAAGGCGTAGAACTAGTGGAACTGCTTTCGCCATGAAGTCTGTTGTTGCGGATTACCGATATCGCGCGCTCTGCATGCGCATCGTGCCGACGGCCGGCAGCACGATCTACCTGACCGATCATCCGCGCGATCTGGTGATGAGCGGGCATACCTACCTATCGACGGCCGGCTATCAGTTCACCGGCTACTCTGGAGCGGCAGGATTCTCGCCGGCGGCGATCGACATCGAGGGCATTGCCGGAGCATCCGGATTGACCCGGGCTGCGGTAGGTAGCGGCCTGTTCGATGGCGCGCGCTGCTACGTCTTCGCGACGACGTGGACGTCGCCTGTCGAAGACGAAGAGCCGATCACCGCGGGAATTTTCGGAAAAGCGACGTTGCTTGATGACCGCTACCAGATCGGCGGCGTCTCACTGGTTGATGCGCTCAATCAGACTGTTGGCCAGACCTACGGAGCGCAGTGCCCGAAAGTTTTCGGCGGTCAGGAATACGGCGGCTGCATGGTCAATCTCGCGGCCAATGGCAACACCGTCACCGGAACTGTGACCAGCGTCACGAGCGCATCCGTGTTCACCGACAGCGGCCGCGGCGAGGCGGCGGACACATTCGGCGCAGGCACGATCCAATTCACCAGTGGGCCGAACGCCGGGCTGAAGGCGCTTGAAATCAAGAGTTTTTCGGGTGGGGTGTTCACCACATTCGAGCCGTTCTACTACCTGCCCGTCGCCGGCAACACCTACACCGCCATTCGTGGTTGCCGCAAGCGCATGAGCGACTGCCAGGCGCGCGCCGGCGGCAGCAATATCGTGAACTTCGGCGGCTTCCCGTGGATCCCGACGAGCAGCACCTACTCTCAAGTCGGGCAGAATTGATGACGGCAGACGACATCATCGGCGCCGCGCGTCAGTGCCTTGGGACGCCTTTTCGCCACCAAGGGCGACTGCTCGGCTTCGGCCTGGACTGCGCAGGCGTTGCGATCCATGTCGCGCGTCAAATTGGCGTCGGGCATCTCGACGTGTCCGGCTATAGCCGCACGCCATCCAATGGCCAGATCGAGCAATCGCTGGACGCGCAGCCATGCCTGGAGCGCATCGCGTTGGCCGATCGGGCGGCCGGTGACTTGCTGCTGATGCGCTTCGCGAGCGACCCGCAGCACCTCGCCATCTGCGCTGGTGACACTATCATCCACGCCTACGAGACCGTCGGCCAGTGCTGTGAGCACCGGCTGTCGTCTACGTGGGAGGCGCGCATCGTACGCGTCTATCGATTCCGGGGTGTCCAATGAGCACGGCCGGGCAGGTTGTCGGCGGCGTAGTCGGCGCCGTTGCTGGGTTTTTCATCGGGGGCGGCCCAACGGGTGCGCTCTACGGTGCGCAGATCGGCATCATGGCCGGCGGCTATCTCGATCCGCCAAAAGGACCAACCCAAAACGGCCCGCGTCTCAACGATTTGTCGGTCCAGACCAGCACCTACGGAGCCGTCATCCCGCGCGTCTACGGCAGTGTCACCGTCAATGGCAACGTCTTCTGGCTGGAGAACAACCAGATCAAGGAGACTGTCACCAAGAAAAAAAGCGGCGGCAAGGGCGGCAGCAGCAAGACGACGACGCGCACTTACACCTATTCCGCGACTTTCGCGGTGGGGCTGTGCAATGGTCCGATTGCCGGCGTGCGGCGCATCTGGATCGGTCCTGATCTGATCTACGACGCAGGCAGTGCGGACGCGAACACCATCGCCGCCAGCAACGCGGCAGCCAGTGGATTCACCGTCTACAACGGCACCGACACGCAGTCCGCGAACAGCCGCATGCAGGCGACCCTCGGCGCCGCCAATACTCCTGCCTGGCGCGGACTGGCGTATATCGTCTTCTATGACCTGTCGCTGTCCAGATATGGCAACAGCCTGATGGGAGCGCAGGTGCGATGCGAGGTGCTGATGACTTCGACGGCTACGGCCAATGCCGTGGCGATTACGCTGCCGTCGTCGATTGCCTGGGGAAACATGGCATCGTCGCCAACAGCGGTTATTGCTGTGGTCGACGGATCGGCAACCAGCACAAGCTACGGGCGATCTACGGACGGAGGGCAAACCTGGGCATCGCTCAGTGTTACAAACTCCGACCTATACGGGATCGCCTATGGCGCGGGGGTGTTTGTCGCCATCCGCAGCTATTTCAACTCGCTGATTTCCGCCGATGATGGGCTGAGCTTTTCAGTGATCGCAAGCATGCCGTTCAACGGCTCGTCATGGCTTTCGGTTTGTTTCGGCAACGGTGTTTTCGTTGTCATGCCGAGCGCCGGCACCGTCTGCTGCACCTCTCCAGATGGAAACACGTGGACGGCTGGTACCGTCGTCAGCCGGCAATGGGTGGCGGTGCAGCGGGGCGGATCGATATTTTGCGCCATCGCCAAGAGTACCAACATAAGCGCCACATCTTCTGACGGCCGGACATGGACGGAACACGCCACCATGCCATCATCCACCGCGTGGGAGGACATGTGCTGGAATGGGTCTGTGTTCGTAGCGGTCGGCGCGGCCGGCGTCGGAGCATCATCGCCGGACGGAATCACATGGACCGCGATTACGCTCCCCGGAGGGCTCGGGTATTTCGAGGTTGAGGCACTCGGCGCATTTCTCGTCGCAACGGCCGCGGGCTCAACCTATGCCGCCTATTCCAACGATAATGGGGCGACGTGGACGCAATTCAATTTGCCGTCGGCACAGGACTGGAAGGCTTTGATCGCGTCCAATGGGTACTTTATCGCGGCGGGCCGGTCCTCGACTGCTGGCGCAAAAATCACGCTCGGCCTGCTCGGATCGACACAAACTCTGTCGGCGATCGTCTCTGCCGAGTGCCTGCAATCCGGTATTTTGAGCAGCGGCGATATCGATGTCACGGCGCTGGCATCCACCAATGTGCGCGGCTACCGCATCGGCAGCGTCGGCGCGATCCGGGCGGCGATCGAGCCGCTACAGGCGTCATGGCCGTTCGACGTGGTGCAGCATGGCTACAAGATTCAGTACGTCATGCGCGGCGGTTCGTCCGTGGTCACGATTCCTGCGGCCGATCTGGATGCGCGCGCCGGTGGCCAGCAACCCGGGGTGCAGATCACGACCAGCCGGGAAATGGACTCGCAACTGTCGCGCCGCGTCACGGTGCAGCATCTCGACTACGACCGCGAGTACAACGCCGGCACACAGTACGCGGAGCGGCTGAACACCGCGGCGATCAATGCGCAAATCCTCGATCTGCCAATCGTACTGACAGCTACGGAAGCGGCAGGAAAGGCCGAGGTTTTGCTCTACCTCTACTGGCTGGAACGCTACGACG
>ERZ795052.6136-NODE-6136-length-11226-cov-5.447856_pt1 | contig 11226 bp, 8 predicted proteins | sample MGYA00375136_ERZ795052 | MGnify/ENA primary metagenome ERZ795052 (study PRJEB30181, sample SAMN05720156) | activated sludge metagenome | isolation source: Anaerobic digester | place: Japan | collected 2015-05-26 ... | reverse complement strand
ATAAATATATATACATAATACTTTTTTGAATGATTAGAATAATTAAACATAGTATAGGATTAAAATATTTGTTAAATTGTATATATTGTTTTTGTATATCTGTTTACTATAGAATTATAAAAAATGAATCGGCCTCTTTGTTAATAAATTTATATATTATAATATATTTAATGGCTTTTGGTATTGAGGAGGTATTAAAGCAGGATCTGTTGGCAATACAAAATGAATAGTAGTACCTCTTTTTTCAATAGATTCTATCCAAATTTTTCCACCATGATTTTCAATAATGTTTTTAGTGACATGTAGCCCCAGCCCTGTGCCCCTCGTATCTTGTTTAATAACATTATCTGATCTAAAAAATTTATTAAACATATTAGGCAAATCTTTAGCAGGGATTCCTATGCCAGTATCTTCAATATCTACTTGGATATATGGTTTATCAACTAATTTTTGTATATTTATTCTCACTTCTCCATTTTGAACATTATATTTAATACCATTATCAATTATATTTTGTATAGCTATTTTTATTTTTTCTTTATCCAAAGACAATAATGGTATTGGATTTGCTGGTTTATTAAAAATAATTTTAATATTTTTTTCTTGACATTTAGGTTTATACATAGAAATGACTTCATTAATTATAGGTTCGAGTTGCAAAAGCTGAAAATTATATTCAGATTTACCTTCTTCTATCTTAGCTGCTTCTAATAAATCTTCAATAGTGGATTTCATTTCGTTTATAGCATCATTTGCCAAAGCAATAATTTCTTTTTGTTTGTCTGTAAGTGTCCCCACACTTTCATCTTTAAGCATATCAAAACTCCAAGAAATACCAGTAATAGGAGTACGTAATTGATGAGCGGCAATAGAAATAAAATCAGATTTTAATTTTAATAACTGTTCTTCACGAGTTCTATCTTTGATAATTTTAATAAAAATATAAGAATTAGTAAATTTATTAAAAATACGATTGGTAGTAACTTCTAATATCTTTTCTTCTGGAGTTTCTAAATGTAGAACTACTCTACTAGGATAATCTGAATCACTTAAACGATAAATAGTAGGAGCAAGGGTAGGAAAAACTATTTTGGCTAAAAGGGAAAATTTAGGATTATTATCCCACTCTGGACTAATAATTTTACCTAATACATCCTGTTTTTTAATATTACAAATATATTCCAAAGACTCATTTACAGCAATAATTTGAAAATTTTGAGTATACGAAATAACACCATCACTCATACTTTCCAAAATACCATTGACTTGGCTTTTTTCAATTTCTATACGAGCAACTCTTTGTAAAAAATCCATAAAAACAATAAACAAAATACAGGATAAAATAATAACTATAACATAAATAATATAGGCTAATATATTGGGTATAGCAATATTTATAATATTTAATATACTAATAGTTAATATCAAAGATATATTAATAATAGCAACAATAGCTCTTCAATTTTTAATATTTTGGAACAATGTTTTCATTCGTTATATTTTACAATGATATTATTTTATTTAAGGTCTCCCCAATTATTACCAATACTTATATTAACTTTCAATGGGACACCCAACTCATTGTCTTCTAGAAACCTTTGAATAGTAGGTATAATTTCATTAATTATATCAGATTTTATTTCAAAAAGCAACTCGTCATGAATTTGAACATTTAGCTTAACAAAATCTAATAATTGGTTTTCTTTCAAATAATCAAAAATCTTTACCATAGATATTTTGATTAAATCAGCGGCAAGGCCTTGAAAGGGCATATTTATAGCAATTCTTTCTTGATCTGCTCCTTCTCGAGACTGAACTCCTATAAAGGGCAGAAATCTTTTGCGTCCAAAAAGAGTTTCACAATATCCTTTAGCTTTGGCATTGTCTTTTAAAGTATCAATATAATCTTTTAGTTTGTAATAATGAATAAAATAATCTTCAATATATTTCGTAGCTTCTTCTTTGCTAATACCAGCTGTTTGGGCAAAAGCTTTGGGTCCCATACCATAAACAATACCAAAATTTAAAGCTTTTACTTTAGAACGTTGATCTTTGGTAACTTTATCATAAGGAACATCAAATATTAAACTCGCAGTATATGTATGAAAATCTTTACCCTCCTTAAAACTTTTAAGCATTGCATTATCTTGCGACAAAAAAGCAGCAATGCGTAGCTCCATTTGGGAATAATCAAAAGAAACAAATAAATAGCCTGGGCTCGGAATAAAAGCCTTACGTACTAATGTTCCATAATCTTTTCTCGTTGGAATATTTTGTAAATTTGGCGAATCAGACGACAAACGCCCTGTGGCTGTACCTGTTTGTTGAAAAATAGCATGAATTTTTTGATCTTTAGAACTAATAAAACTCGGCAATGGAAGAATAAATGCCGTAACTAATTTATTTAATTCTCTATACTTTAAAATTAGATCTATTATAGGATGCTCATTTTTAATTTTTTCTAATTCTATGCTATTAGTTGACACTGCTTTACTAACACTGGTCTTAGCAAGTCCTTTGGTATTAATTTTAAGAACATTAAATAAAATATCTGTAAGCTGTTTAGGTGAATTGATATTAAATTCTTGTCCTGCTAATTTATATATTTCTTTTTCTAATTTTTGAATTTGGGGTTTTAAATCATCCAATAATGTTTCTAAATATTTTTTATCTAATCCTATACCATTTTCTTCCATATTAGCCAACACCCTAATTAAAGGTTTTTCAATTTTATTTCAAACAATATCTAATTTATTATTATTTATGTTAAAAAGGATTTTTTGATATAATTCAGGCATTAAGGCTATTAAATCACTTATTTCAAAATTTTGAAAAAAATGATAATTTGATTGCTTTTCTTTTATAAATTGTTTGGCAATTGCTGTAAAAGAATAATCTTTTTTTTCTGGATCTATAAGTCAAGACATAATTTTTAAATCTTCAAAAAAAATATCGCCAAAAATGTTTGGATATGTTTTATACAATTGTTTAGCGTCAAAAGTCACAAAAACAGCTTTGGGCAATTGTAGATCTTTGATCTTAGTATTATTAATGCTAAAAACAATAGTTTTATTCTCATTGTTTACAAAAGAAAAATACAAATTGTTATCAGGATCTAACATAAGATAAATACATGTAGCGCTAGCAAGATATTTATTAGCTTCTACAATATTGGATATTGTAATCTGCTGATAATCAAAAATGTTTTTAACAGAATACGAAGTTTTGGGAGTATTTTTTATATCTATTTTTCTAATCAAAGAATAAAAACCATATTTTTTTAATGTTTCCTGCAAACCACTGTTGTTGCTGATTTGATAACGCATATCATCCAAAGTAAAATCTATTGGAACATCTAAACTAATAGAAGCAAGCTGTTTTGAAAATAAAGCTTCGTCTTTATATTCTAATATTTTTTTATAAATTTTTTTATCTTTATTTGACACTAAGGGATCATCAACAATATCTTTGGCATCTTTAAGTAATTCTTCGATCGTATGATGCTTACTAATCAATTCTTTGGCAGTTTTGTCCCCTATACCTTCAATGCCAGGAATATTATCTGAAGGATCGCCTTTTAATCCTTTATAATCAACAAACTGAAATGGTTCCATACCATATTTTTTTCTAAAAGTTTCATAATCATACAAAAAGCTCTGCGAAATACCTGTTTTGAGAGTTCATACTTTTACATTATTATCTATTAACTGCAAAGTATCTAAATCACCTGTAACAATAATAATATCTAAATTTTTATTATGTTTCATTTTTTGTACTACTGTGCCGATAATATCATCGGCTTCATAACCAGGCGCTTCTAAAATTTTAATATTCATATTTTGTAAAATTTCTTTTACAATAGGAATCTGAGCATATAAATTATCTGGGGATTTTATGCGTGTCGCTTTATATTTATCGAACATTTCGTGTCTAAAAGTTTTGGCAGCAACATCAAAAGTGGCAACAATATATTTAGGTTTTATTTCCTCAATAGCCTTGAATAATATTAAAAAATATCCAAAAGCGGCATTGGTTAGCACACCCGAAGGAGATGTTAAACTTGGCAATGCATGATACGCTCTATGAACTAAAGCATTGCTATCAATTATCATTAAAATGTCATTTTGATTTTGATTGTTCATATTATTACATATGTTTTTTTGTATCAATATTCATTATACTAAAACACAACTCAAATGTAATTTTGGTGGCATCTAATAAAAACAAACGAGATGCCTGTAATTTTTCCTCTGATTTAATAATAGGACAATTTTGATAAAACGAATGAAAAGCTTTGGCAAGGTTTACTACATAATTAGTTAACAAATGAACTTCAAAAGTTAAAGAAATATCATGAAGAATATCTGGCAAACGCAAAATTTCTTTCATCAAATAAATTTCATTTTTATTATTTAAAAGTGATAAATCAATATTTTGCTTATGGGTCTTAACAGATTTTGTAAATTTATTTTGTATGCTACAAATACGAGCGTATGCATATTGGATATAATAAACTGGGTTTTTATCTGATTGTTCTATTGCTAAATCATAATCAAAATCTAAATGGGTATCTGTACTTCGTTCTAAAATAAAAAAAGAAGCAGCGTCTTTGCCTACAGCGTCTATAAAATCTTCAAAAGTAATAAAATTACCCTGACGTTTTGACATTTTAAAAGGCTTACCATTTTTAAGTAAGGTCATAAACTGAATTAAAATAATATCAAACCGAGAGGAGGGTTTAATAATCCCGGTTTCTTTCATCTTGTTGACAACTCAAATCATTTTTTGAGCATGAGTAAAATGATCGGCACCAAAAATATCAATTACTCAATCAAATTTTCTATGGCTAAATTTTTCTAAATGGTAAGCAATATCGTTTAAAAAATAAGTTTCTAACCCACCTTCACTTCGTTGCAATACCCTATCTTTATCATCATTAAACATCTTGGTGGTTTTTAACCACAAGGCTCCATCTTTTTTATAAGTAAAGCCTTCGTTTACTAACCATTTAAAAACTTTATCAAGATAACCTAATTTTTTAAGATCAGTTTCTAAAAATCAATTATCAAAAACGATATTGGCTTTTTTGGATAGCACATATTTTATTTGCGCTAAATTTTCTTTGACAGCCATAGAACCTATATCATCAGGACTATGTTTTTTGACATATGTTTCTAAATCACCTTTAATTTTAGAACGAATAATAACAGAAATTTCATTAATATAATTGCCTTTATAGATATCTAGTTCATTAAATTTATAACCATAATCTCCGGGATTTAGTTTCCAAGCTTTAATAATGGCAATACCTAAATTATATATCTGCTTACCAGTATTATTAACATAAAATTCTTTTTCTACTTGAAACCCATTATAAGACAAAATATCAGCTAAAGCTTTACCAAAAAATGCAGCCCGGGCATTGGCTAACGTTAAAGGACCAGTAGGATTGGCTGAAACAAATTCTACCTGTACTTTTGGTTTCTTTTTGGTAGAATTTTTTACCATAAAGTATTTCTCTTTTTGTTTATTTATATTTTTTATTTCTTGGTGTACAAATTTAGGATTTAAAGTAAAATTTAAAAAACCATTTGCCTCTTGTACTTGAGAAAAATATTTTGTAAAATCTTTGGATTTATTTAAAATATCAATCAGTCGTAAATTGATATCTTGGGGGCTTTGATGTAATTGTTTACATAAAACTAATCCTATATTAGAAGAATAATCCCCGAATTCTTTTGAAGGTATCCTAATATCAAAACTTACATCATTTTTAGTTATCTTATGAACAGCGTTGTTAATATATTGTTTTAATAGTGTTTTTATCATAAAAATACACTTAGTTACTATAACTAAGTGTATCACAATTATAAAAAAAATTCAATGTTTTTAATTATGCTATTTTCTGATCTTATAATAATAAGTATAATCAGTAGCTTGGAAAAAATTAGCAGCAAATTCAGCGGCAATTTTGGGGTCATAATATTTACAAGAGAAAATATCTAAATGGATATCATTGTTTTGGTTTACAAAATGTCCTGAAATCAATGACGTTTCTATAAGTTGTGTCATTGAAAATCCAGATACTCTTGGATCTTCTCCAAAATCTACCACAACACAATCTCCAAACCTCTTCATTTTTATTAAATCACACAAAGCAACAACGAATTCTTTAATTTTTGATTCACTACGAACATAATCAGAATTACACCCGTGTAAATCAATGCCTGATGCCAATCCCCAACTTTGATTTTGATCAAAGTATCGCTCGAGTTCTTCAAGCGGTATATTTTCTTCCATCGGTTATTTGTTTAAACTTTTATTAATTAAAACACGCAGAGCATATCATATTTTACATAAAAATGCAATACCCAATACAATTTTATTATAAATAATATCTATTATTTATCTATGCTTCAATATTTTTTATTTTTAATTTTATCAGGTAAGTATGAATCTTTGTCATATTGTTGATAACCTTTTCCGTAATCTAATTTTTCCATAAGTTTTGTTTCAGGATTACGTATTTTAAGCGGTATAGGCAAATTGCCATATGTTTTTACATCTTTTAGTGCTTCAAAATAAGCATTATAAGCACTTCTATTTTTTTTACAATTAGCTAAATAAACAGTTCCGTGTGCTAAATTAATTTGTGCTTCAGGTAGACCTATAGTCTCCACTGCTCTAAACACTTCATTAGCAACTACCAGAGCTGTTGGTACAGCTACGCCAATATCCTCAGAAGCAAAAATTACCATACGACGAGCAATAAACTTGGGATCTTCCCCGCTTTCAATCAACCGAGCTAAATAATATAAAGCAGCATCAACTTGGCTTGCTCTTAAACTTTTTATATAAGCGCTAATCAAATTATAATGTTCATCAGCTTTTTTATCATATCTTAAAAATTTTGATTGTAAAGTGTTTTTTAGATTTTCAACATTTATTTCTTTGTATAAAGATAAACAATTTTCTAAAACCGTAATAGCTTGTCTAGCATCACCATTGGCCATTGAAACCAATCAATCAATAGACTTTTTATCCATCTTAATTTTTGTTCTTTTGATAATTTCTTTAATATTTTCTTCTGATAATTCGTTCAATACAAAAACACGACATCTTGAAAGCAATGGTGATATAATTTCAAAACTCGGATTCTCGGTGGTGGCACCAATTAAAGTTAATTCCCCAGTTTCTACATAAGGTAATAAAAAATCCTGTTGAGCTTTGTTGAATCTATGAATTTCGTCCAAAAATAATATTTTGTTTCTCGAATGTCCAGATTTGACAATTTTTCTTATATCTTCTTTGCCAGCAGAAACAGCTGATAATTCAAATAATTCTGCATTTAAACTTTTGGCATATATTTTGGCTAAAGTAGTTTTACCGCATCCCGGAGGGCCTCATAAAATAAAAGAAAATAGAATGCCTTGTTCAATAGCATTCCGCAGGGGTTTATTTTTACCAACTAAATGTTCTTGGCCAACAAATTCGTCTAAATTTTTAGGCCTTATTTTTGAAGCTAATGGTTCCATTTACTAATTTTAAATATAATGTTTAATTATTTGATTAGAATTTTAAATATCTTCATCGTGGCCTTACCATTGCCAAAAGGATTATATCAATTTACTTTTTTATTGATCAGTTTTTGTAAACTTTAATAATTTCATTTTTAGATATAGATTTTAACATTATAGCTCCCCCAACTTTAAGAGTTTCTGACCTTGTACCTAAAATAAATACAATATACATAATTAGTGAAATAAAAATTTTTCGTGTAAACTTTTTAAAAAGTAATTATCGTCAATCTCCGCAAAATCAATAGATTTTGTAGATAATTTGATTTTAATAATATCATTTTTTTGAAGATTTCAAAAATTATTACCATCAGAAATTAAAACAACATCTTGTAAACGATAATCAATTACTTTGATACTAATTTCTTGATGATGATTAAGAATAATACTAGGAGTGGGCAAATTATGATCAAATAATTCAGTGATAATTAAACATTTAATATCTGGACTAACAATAGGACCATGAGCTGATAGATTGTAAGCTGTAGAACCAGTGGCTGTAGAAATTAAAACTCCTGTACCATAAATCAATTGAAATGTATGTTTGTTAGAAGAAACATTAAGTTTTACCATATTGGTTGGGCTTTGGATAACCGTATCATTAAGTGCAAAAGCACTGTTTATTATTTTTTTATTACGAATCAACTCAATTTTAAGAAAATATCTTTTACAGATATGATATTTCTGATTCAAAAAATTATTAAGTCCATAATAGAAAAATTTTTTATCTCTAACACTCGCCAAAAACCCTACTTGACCCAAATTAAAACCAAAAATAATAGATTTTTTGTCTTTATATTTTCTACTGGCTTCAAGAATAGTGCCGTCTCCACCAAAAACTAAAACAGCATCAGGATGTTTATTATCAAATTTAATTGTTTTGTATTGTTGCTTGATATATTGTTCTATTTTTTGAGATCATAGAACAGCTTGTTTTTGATTTTGACGAAAATATATTGTGACTGATTTTATTTTTTTCATAGCTATAAATTAAATATATTTATATTACAGCATATTTTGTAATAAAAGAAAAATCATAAGTAGTTAGTCTCTGACACATAAAAATAAACATAATTTTGATATCGAAGTAAAACAAAAGTAATACTATTTATGTTCAATGAGTAGTTTAAATTATTAATGTGTCAATGTTGATTTGTGATTTTTAGTTAATTACTAATAACCAATAGTTAAAAGCTATGTTAATTGCGGGTGTGGAGGGATTTGAACCCCCAGTCACGGTTTTGGAGACCGTTGGTTTACCATTAACCGACACACCCAAAAAATATCAAAAATTAATACAGCAACACATCTTCTTTGCAAGTTCCAACAACAACCACTTAATTACATAATTTTGCAAGTTTATAAATATCCAAATCATCAAAACTCTTAATACAAATATCAGCTTGGTATAACGGATTGGCCCCAATATATATACTATGCATACCTGCTTTTTGAGCAGCTTTTAGACCAGCCATTCCATCTTCAATAACAATAATTTTATTAGGAGGTAATTTTAGTAATTCTGCACATTTTAATCATGTTTCTGGATCTGGTTTTCCCTTGATAACATCATCACCACTTACAATATATGAAATGTATTGTTTTAGTTCATATCTTTCTAAAATAATATCAACATAATCTTTGTGAGAAGCTGTACCAATACTCTGTTTGATGCCATAATGGAATGCTTGAATTATAAACTGAATAACTCCGGGTAAAAATTCCCAATCCCTGGTTCGCGCTTCTTGTAGCATTAATTTTCACTTTTTCTCTATTAATTGATCTACATTAACTTTAATATTATAATCATTTAATAATTTTAAAAAATAATCTTGTGTTCTAACACCAGAATATCTCGAGCATATTTCTTCATCATTTATATCAATACCTAAATCTTTTAAAATTTTAGATTCAATTGGCGCATGTACTTCTTTTTGACTCTTAATAATAGTACCATCAAAATCCCAAGCTATGCCAAAACTTGTATTTAATGTGCCTTTTTTATTAACTTTATGCATAAAATATTATTTAATTTTCAAATCTCAAAATAATAAATTATTTTACTGCTAAGCTTTTATACTGATTCGAACAAAGTATCACACTTATTATACAACATACTATTTATTAGCAATTTTATTTTCTAACTACTAAGTACAAATTACTAAGTACTAAAAATTGGGGATAAGAACAATCTACCTAATGCAGGGGCAACTAGACGAAGTTAGAACTTTCTTTATGAGAAATACAGTGAATATCGTAAGATTATAACAAAAAAGATGGCTAAAAAATTGAAACCTTATAACCATAATTTATCTCCCATAATCTTTATTATATTCAGGAAATCCCCTTTCGGCCAATCCTTTATTAAAATTTTGTAAAATTTTGACGTTTTTTTCCTCTTCTACTTGTTCAATTATGCTATCTGGGATTTTTTTAGATTGGATATATAACAAGGTACCCTCAATATATGCTTTTCAACTTTTTGTAGAAAATCCACGCTTGGCACTATTCAATGCGTTATTAAAATGTTTTTTAGCTTCTTGAATATCGTTAGAGGCAATTCTTTGTGCAACATGAAATTCAGTCAAACTTAGAAAACGATAATATCCTTCTAGAATTTTTGTATTTTTATTTACAAAATCAATAATTATTGGATCTAACAAAAATTCAAGATTTTTATCGGCTGCTTTTCTTGACAAATCAGATTGATCAAATTCAAGAAGTTTATCTCTGACTTGTTTAAAAGACATAGACCCTTTTATTAATGCATCTTTAAGATATTTATAGTCCACAGCTAAGCTATTTTCAATAAGAGTTGGCATTGTTTCTTTAAATTTCATGAAGGATTAATTTAATATTTTAATTATTATTATTCTACCACTTTTTCAATATTTTTGCAAACAAAAATCTTTTTGACTTTTGTCAAGGGTTTGCAGGGGTGATAGGAGTCGAACCTACAACCTTCGGTTTTGAAGACCGTTGCTCTGCCAATTGAGCTACACCCCTTTATAGCACTAATAATAACCAACAATTATCGTAAAATAAAAATAGATGTTTAATTTTTAATTTATTTTTTTGTCTCTTTGTGCAGTGTATGTTTACGACAATATGGGCAATGTTTTTTAAGCTCAATTTTTCTCTGAACTGTCTTTTTGTTTTTTCTTGTATAATAATTAATATGTTTACAAACGCTACATTGTAATTTGGTTAAATTTTCTTTTTTCATGGTATGTATTTAAATTACTTTTAATTAATTCGTATTTAGTGTAAGCATTTTGTATTTAGAGAAAAAAATTATGCTTAATATCTAAAAAATATTCTCCTTTTTTCTCTAACTACTAAGTACAAATTACTAAGTACTAAAAAATTGGACAAAAGCACAATTTTTCTGAGCCAGAGGTGGGAATCGGACCCACGACCGCGTCATTACCAATGACGTGCTCTACCACTGAGCCACTCTGGCAATATTTATATTAATATTACTTTTATATATTATTTATTAAATCCAGCGATCAACACTTCGTGAACGCTCTTCCGGGGTAAACTACGTATTTCTATTGTGTTTGATAAATCAAACACGTATTTTGAAGTTTACCCGCTGAAACTCAATACTTTGAGTTTCAGCCCACTGAGCTACACGCCCGTAAAT
>ERZ795052.6132-NODE-6132-length-11233-cov-2.709787_pt1 | contig 11233 bp, 9 predicted proteins | sample MGYA00375136_ERZ795052 | MGnify/ENA primary metagenome ERZ795052 (study PRJEB30181, sample SAMN05720156) | activated sludge metagenome | isolation source: Anaerobic digester | place: Japan | collected 2015-05-26 ... | reverse complement strand
TCATCTCTGTCAGCAATCGCCGGAACCACTCCAGGGATTTCTCTAACACGCACCCTTCGCATTCCAGACTGAACACACCGTTGTAGCCGTTTGTCAGAAGAATTCCCACACAGGAGCGGATATTCTCGGCGTTGACTCCATCGCCGATCGCGCAGTGGCTCATCGCAATGCCGGTCAGTTCGCCGCGAGCGGCTTTCGCCAGAGATTCGCTGACATCCTTAATGTGTACATGACGGATGCGGTTTTTAAACTCCTGCACAAACGCCACCGGGTCTTGCCCTGCGATAAACGTATTGCCGGTATCCATGTTCATGTTGATGTACGGCGACTCGTAAAAGGACAGAATCTCCGCCATAAACTCCGGCTTGGTTGTGAAATACCCGTGCGGCTCGCAATTCACACTGATCTTGTGGGCCTCGGCGATTTTCACAATCTCCCCATAAGCCTGCTTCAGAAGCTGAAGGCCCTCCCGGTCGCTCATCCCTTCGGGCTTGTGTTTATCGTCCGTCGTATCCACAGCGGGACATCCGGCCTGATCCGCCCAGCGGATGGCATTTTGTACATATCGAACTCCGACGGTCAGACCGTCCATGCGTGTCAACGGATACGCGGCGTCAATCTGGCTCATCTGAATGCCCTGTTTTTCCAATTTGCGCCGCCACAGAACGGGATCTTCATACAGGGAAATGTGCGGATGATACCCCAGTGCCTGGAGGTATGCCGCACCATCGATTGTGCCGCATTCGATGAACTCCAGTTGATGCTGCTTTGCCCAGTCCAGGCACTGATCGAAACTGTAATTGCTGCTGTTGAACGCATCAGTGTGAAAGCCGATTCCAGCCATTTCGGGTCATCCTTTCTGTTTTATCCACGGATCTCCGGACCGGCGTCCAGTTTTTCATTCGCCTTGAGAATCTCATCCCATGTGACCTCCGCCTGCCGATAGGAGGCGGTGCGTCCGAGGACGCTGGTCATGGCGCTGTCCGCGGAGTAATCGGCATGGTTGATGAACTCGCCGGTGCGGATGCTCTTCACGAAATCCTTGCAGTTATTGTTGACGCCGATATCCCAGGTGTTGTCGTGTTCGGTTCCGGCCCACTCATTTTGGCCCGTGATCTTCACCGGACCCACACCCCAATCGGCGGCGCGATAATGCGCATGAACGGCCCCCAAATCGCCGAAAATGCGCGCGCCGAGATTGTTGTATCCTTTTTGCATAAACTGCGAGCAATTCAGATCCACCCGGATATCGCCCGGATAGGTATAGATCACTATGAAATGGTCCCAGTTGGCCCCGGCGTTCAGGCGGGCTTTCAGGCCGCCGGTTCCATAAGCCATCACAGGCGTCGCATCGATGATCCAATTCACGATATCCATGGCATGGACAGCCTGTTCGACAATGATATCTCCGGACAGGACAGGATCCGTTCCCCAGTTCCGGATGCGCGCGGCGGCTTTCGACATTCCTTCCGTGTTCGCCCATCCCCCACGCCCGAACTGGTTGAACGCTTCCCCGGTTATCATGGGACCGATATCGCCATTACGAACTCGCTTCACCGCCTCAATGAAGAACGGGCTGTTCCGGCTCTGGAAATCGACCAGAAGCGTCACTTTCCCCTCGGCTTTCTTGCCGGTCTCTTTGATACGCAGGCAGCCGGGAACATCCACGGCGACGGGCTTGGCCAGCCAGACATGCTTGCCCGCAGCGACCGCCCTTTCCGTCTGTTCCGGGTGGAAATAGGGCGGGCTGGTGATAATCACCCCATCCACATCCTCGGCCTCTAAAATCTTCATATAGTCGTCGAGGCCCGTGTAGCATCGAGACTTCGGAACCTTGAAACGCTCAACAATCAGGTCAAAACGATCTTCAAAATAATCATGCAATGCAACAATTTCGACATCATCAGGGACATTGTTCTGGAACTTGCTGCAAACAAAATATCCACGTCCTCCCGACCCGATCACGCCCAGGCGAATCTTGGAGTTCGCCGTCGTTCCCGCCACGGAACGCGAGCTGACAATGCTCCATCCCGCTGTCGTAACCGCCGCGGTTTTCAGGAACGTTCTGCGATTGGTCTTTCTGTCCTTCATAGCCGTTCCATCCTTTCGTTTCAATAAGTGACGGGCGTGATTCTAACACATTTCACCGTGAGCGCAATATCCCGGCTGGACTGCGAAAGTCGCGCTTGAAAGGTGCTGTTCATCGAATACCGAGGGATTTCTTTTCTCCAGCCAACCCCCACCTGACCTCCCCCGATCTTCGGGGGAGGAACCTCTCCCCGTAAGTCTGGGGGAGACACAGAGGGGGTTGTGGGTTGTGCGCGTCTTGTCCTCTTTTGCCTGTTATGCAGGACACCACGCTTTCTTTTTCAAATTACCGGCCGCATCCGTCCCATTGGTCCCATCTGTCCCATGCTCTTTTGCACCCTTCCGCATGGAAAAACCCGATCAAAACGGTTAAAATAGCCTCAAAGAAACACCTGTATGTCAAAGGTTACACCATGTTGGAGATTCGTTGTCCGACCTGCAAAAAAGTGCTTCCGGAGGGGTTGGAAACACGGACATTTCCGTTCTGCTCACAGCGGTGTAAGATGGTCGATCTGGGCCGCTGGCTCGATGAAGATTACACCATCAGCGAACCGCTGGAACAATCGCCGCATGATAAGGAATCTCCGCCCGAACCTGAGCCGGTCTGATCTGGCCGCCGGAGTGGTCTCCGGCGTTTTATATGTTTTGGCCTTTCCGCCTTTCGAACTCTGGTTTGCCTCCCTGTTTTTTCTTGTTCCGATTTTTGCCCGCTGCACGCGCCATCAGAGTTTCCGGCAATCGTTCTGGACAGGTTTTTTTGCGGGGTTAGTGGGATGGTGCGGGCTGATCTATTGGCTGTGTCATGCCACCGGACTGGGGATGAGCCTTCTGGTCTGTGTTCTCGCCCTGTATTGGGGGGTGTTCTTGGCGATTGCCGGGCGGTTCCGTACAACTCCGTTTCGATGGATTTTTCTCCCATTGGTCTGGGTGATTCTGGAAGCGGCCCGCTCTGTGGGCTACTTGGCATTTGCCTGGGGCCTGGTGGGGCAGTCGCTCGGATCGTTCAGCCTGCTGTTGAACGTTACCTCAGTCACCGGGATTCTTCCCCTTTCCGGCCTGGCGATTCTGGTCAATCTGGGTATTTCCGAGTTCCTTGAAAGCGTTCCGATTCCGAATCGCCTTAAGAAACTCCTGTTCTTCCTGAAAACATCGTCGCCTGTGAGTCCTCCGGTCCATGGACCGGCGATCTGCTTTCTGGCAATCCTGATACTGGGAGTTGCGACTGTCTGCGGGCTGACATGGACCGTTGCCCCGGAGGACACCCGAAAAGGCCAACCGCTGCGTGTCGCGGCCATTCAGGGGAATTACCCGCTAGATGAGAAACTTGAAGAAGACATTGACGCTACGCTGAATCGATACCTTGATTTATCCCGGTCGGCACGAGAGGAGGGTGCCGAACTCGCCGTGTGGCCGGAAAGCGCGTTGACCTACCCCTTGCGATACTGGCCGGGAGTGGTGAACCGCTTGCAGGCGTTCTGTGATGAAACCGGTATGTATCTGCTTGTCGGGAGTGTAGATGGGAATCAAATCAACTTGGGCGAAAAGAGAGAACGCTGGACACTTTACAATTCCGCATTTTTATTCCGACCCGGCGCGATGAAAGAGGCGGAGGAGTACCCCTGCGATCTCAGTCCCATTCAACGCTATGACAAAATTCATCTGGTTCCCTGGGGCGAGATGGTGCCGCTGGGAAGATGGTGGCCTTTTTCAATGATTGAATCTGTGATCGAATCAGCAGGCGGCGGGATTTTCGAGCCGGGGAAAGAAATCACCATTTTTGAGGGACCCCATGGCGTGAAGTTCGGTGTGTCGATCTGCTTTGAATCCACCCTGTCCGGCTTGGCGCGTCAGCAGAGAGAACTCGGCGCAGATTTTCTGGTCAATATCACCAACGATGCCTGGTTCAAAAAAAGCACGGCGCCTTACCAGCATTTGCAACACTGCGTTTTTCGAGCGGTGGAGAATCGCTGCTGGGTGGTTCGCGCCGCGAATACCGGATTCTCGGCTATTATCGATCCGCGTGGAGAGGTTGTCGCCTGCACAAGCCTCTTCGAGCGGGGATATGTAATCGAGACAGTTTATTCGCTCAGGGAATAGTCGGTACAACCATGTCCCATCATTCCGACAAATGCCGGAATCCAGGATCCTTTTCTTCCCCCCGTTTACGGGGGGATTGAGGGGGGGGTCGCCCGTCTCACAACGCAAACTTATACCCGATCCGATGCACCGTAATGATATACTTGGGATTGTCCGGATCGGCCTCGATCTTCTGTCGCAGTTTGGCGATATGATTATCGACCGTTCGCGTGGAGGGTGCGGATTCGTAGCCCCAAACCTCTTCGAGGAATCGTTCGCGGGTCACAATCTCGCCGCGATGTTCGGCGAGAAGCCGCAGAATCTCAAACTCCCGGGGCGACAATTGCAGCGGCCGGCTGCCTTTGGTGGCCTCGTACCGGCCGAAATGCAGATAGATATCGTCGAACTGAAACTCCGACAGACTCGAAAGCGCCCCGGAGCGACGAAGAATCGCTTTCACCCGGGCCAGCAACTCCCGCAGACTGAACGGCTTTGTGATATAATCGTCCGCGCCGACTTCCAGCCCCATCACCCGGTCACTTTCGGAACCCTTCGCGGTCAGCATGATGATCGGCGTGGAGCTCCCCTCGCGCTTAAGCTGTCGGCACAAATCCAGGCCATCCATGCCGGGCAACATCAAATCCAGGATAATCAGGTCGAACTTGTCCTGCCGAGCCAATCGCAGCCCCTCCAAACCGTTGCTGGTGCTGACCGTGGCGTAACCTTCAAACTGAAGGTTGTCTTCCAGGCCGCGACGCATGTCCGGCTCATCTTCTACTATGAGTATCTTGGTCATCGCACTTGCTCTCTCTCCTTGTCTTGTCCGGTCAGCGCAGGCGCTCCGTCCGGAATCGGCAAACACAGAGAAAACACGCTGCCTTTGCCGAGTGTACTCTGAATGTCCAGACGTCCATTGTGTCCCTCGATGATATGCTTGACTACCGAAAGCCCCAGCCCGCTTCCGCCTTGCTCCTGCACACGTGGATCGTCCACCCGGTAGAATTTCTCGCAGATCCGCTTCAAGTTTTGAGGCGCAATCCCGATGCCTTCATCGCGCACACTCACAACCACCTCCCCATTGTTCCTGAACACCCGTACCTGCACCAGTCGGCCGTCTCCCGAATACTTCGCCGCATTGGACAACAGATTCCACAGGGCCTGAGCCATCGCCTCGCGGTCAATGCGAACCATGGGCAGATCCGGTTCGATCTCGACGCTCAGTTCCAGGTCGTTTCGGGAAATATGAAATTGCATCGAATCCACAACGCTTTCCACGATATCCTTCACGGACCCCCAGTTCAGCTGGTACTGTTTCTGCCCGGCTTCGATTTTCGAAAAATTCAGCACATTGTCAATGATCTTGGAAAGACGCTCGCTTTCACGAGTGATTGTATGAAGGTATTGGCTGCGACGTTCCTGGTCGCCGATTCGCTCCATTTCCAGAGTCTCCGCGAACAGACGGATCAGTCCGAGAGGAGTCCGAAGTTCATGAGAGACCCGAGCCACAAAATCGGATCGCATTTTTGCCAGATTCAACTCCCGTGCAATGTTGCGGATCGAACCGATGATGGCCAGGATCATAATCGCCGCCGCACAGATCGTCTGTGGAATCCAAATATTCCGAAAATCGTCGATATTGAGCGATCGGCGTATTCCTGCGTTCTTCAGATACCGGACTTCCCAGAACGGGAAAGTATCCCTCAAAACCAATCCCTGCGCATCGGTCTCTTCGGAAGCAAATTCGCCGGATTTGGCGATGACGCGATCCCCATCCCGGATCTCCAGGGGATAAGAGGCAACCGTGTAATGACGTTGCCACATATCATAGAGAACCGGCTGAAGGACGTTCTGGATGACGTAGTTTTCAAGGTCATAGATGTATCCTGCGCAAAGAACGGTTTCCTGTTTCTCATCCGGACGGTAATACGTGCAGCTTCCGTGGTAACGCTCCCTTGTCTCGTCCAGCGTGGATACCTTGAAAAAGGCCCCGATGTGAAGCGTCGCTCCCGGCTCAATTTTTTCCAGCTGTTCCCGCAAATCATTCACTAAAGAGTTTGAGGGGGGGGCGCACCTTTTCCACGTGGTCAATTTGAACACCGGAGATCGCCCGATTCCGGCATCCTTCTCAGGCAATGCCTCCCTGCAATAAAACAGAAATGGGCCATCCCCCAGGCGGAAAAAGATCAACTTTGTGAATGGAAGCGGCATTTCAAACTCGATTCGGCTGCCGAATTGAATGCCGGTGGGTTCTTTCAAGCGGGCATTGATCCATAAACGCATCGCGGTGTCGAATTCGGCCTCCAGCTTCATTAACTCCATGCTTAGAAAATCATCAAGGGATTGGGTGTAGCTCTGAAGGTCGGCGTTCAGGTATGGCTCGACAGCCTGCTGGAGCAGATTGATCCCGGAGAAACCGAGATAGGTGATCAGCCCGGCAGGTAAAATGATCGCCAGGGGTGCGGTAATCAGCAAACGACGTCGAGATGGAACAGCCATGGGAACCTTTCCAGGCAAAAACGACCCAACACGGTTTGAGTAACTAAATTATACTATCACAAACGGGGTGATTCAGGCTGCATCGTGTCTATTGACTCAGAGACGGTTTCGGAGTCCGTTTCAGATCAGTTCACTTTTCAATCGGGATGCGTAAACTGAGAGAAAAACTGCAAAGCATTTCCATATTGCCACAGGTTGTCCGATGCGTATTCTCCTGATTGAAGATGACTTGACTATCGCCACCTTTATCCTCAGGGGTCTCAAGGAGGCCGGCTATGCTGTGGACCATGCGTCCGATGGTGAAACCGGCTTCCATCTGTTGTGCAATGAACCGTATGATGCAGCGGTAGTGGATATCATGCTTCCGAAAATGAACGGCCTGGTTCTGGTGAGCCAAGCCCGTAATGAATCGGTCAACACGCCGGTCATTTTCCTCAGTGCCAGGCGCGAGGTGGACGATCGGGTCCGGGGATTGCAGAGCGGAGCGGACGATTATCTTGTCAAACCGTTCGCGTTCAGCGAGCTTCTGGCACGCTTGCAGGCGCTAATCCGTCGCGCCGGTGGAACCACCGAAACGACCCGGCTCACGGTCGGGGACCTGGAGATGGACCTGCTCAAACACCGTGTCTGGCGCGAGTCCCGTCCCATTGACATTCAGCCCCGTGAGTTCAGCCTTCTGGAATACCTTATGCGCAATGCCGGGCGGGTCGTCTCCAAAACGATGATTATGGAGCATGTATGGAACTACGATTTCGATCCTCAGACCAATGTCGTGGAGGCCTGTGTCTGTCGGTTGCGCACCAAATTGAACGAGGGATTCGAGACGGAGATCATCCGAACCGTGCGTGGGGTGGGATATGTCCTGGAACACACTGCCTGATCGTCTCTTCCGTTCCGTTGCATTCCGCCTGACCTTGGTCTACGCGGTCTTATTCGCGCTGGTTTCCTGTGCGGGTGTGTACGGGATTTATTTCATGATTGCCACCTATTTGCGTAGAGAGATTGATGAGGAAATCTTCGACGAAAAAGATGAACTGGCGTATGTGGTATCCAATCAAGACATCGAACAAGTCAGGGAGATGTTTCTTCTCGAGACAAAGGACGAAGGATTGGATAACGCGTTCTTTCGGCTTACCTCCTCTTCGGGAGAGGTCCTGGTTTCCTGCGGCATGTCTCGCTGGGCAGAGCAGGTTTTCCCATTGGATTGGTTTACAGAAGACCCCAAACAAGGTGCTGTGCTGGAAACCGTTGTCGTACAACCGGAGGGTCGGAAAGTGCGGGTGTTTTCGTCGGAAATTGGTCCGAACAGAGTTCTGCAGATCGGGTTTGCCCTGGATCAGCACGAACAGGTTCTAACACAGTTTCGGCAAAACGCCGCCATCATCATCACAGCTATGCTGGCCCTCGGCACACTGATCGGGTGGAAAATGGCGAGGAAGGCCCTGGAAGGCGTGGAGGATGTCACTCACACCGCCGAGCGAATCACCCAGGGACACCTTGATGAACGAGTCCGCGTAGCCCAATACGGCGACGAAATCGCCAAACTGGGAGATGCATTCAATCGAATGGCGGATCGCGTTCAAAAACTGTTGATCGAAATGCGCGAAATGAACGACAATATCGCCCATGATCTCCGAAGCCCCATTGCCCGCATCCGGGGCATTTCGGAAACAGCCATTGCCTTGAGAACGCCACCCACCGATATTGAACAGACTCTGGGAAACGTCGTCGAAGAATGCGACCGACTTCTTCATATCATCAATACCATGTTGGATATTTCAGAGGCAGAAGCCGGGATTGGTCGGCTGGAATTGGTGGATATCGATTTGGGGGCCGTTATCCGCCAAGCGGTAGATTTGTTCCAGCCGGTTGCAGAGGAAAAGAACATTTTCCTGCGAGCGGAAATCAATGGCCTCCCACCAATCCGGGGGGATCTGCGTAAAATCCAACGTGCCTTGGCCAACCTGATCGACAATGCTTTGAAATACACCGATTCAGGTGGCCAGGTAACTCTTCTGGCAGAGGAATGCGGTCGCTCCCTGAGAATCACCGTTCAAGACACCGGAATAGGGATTCCCGATAAAGATAAGAATAAAATCTTCGAGCGCTTCTATCGGGGAGATTCCAGTCGAACTCATCCGGGGAGCGGCTTGGGATTAAGTCTTGCATGTGCAATCGCCCACGCCCATGGCGGCGAGATCACTTTCCATTCCTCTCTCGGGCATGGAAGCAGTTTTTCTCTCATTCTGCCCCGAAAGAAATCCGAACAATAACACCTCCTCCATGCCGGTTTGCGAGCTTTTTCCGTGAGACCCTTTTGCGCAAAAGATTGCAGAACGGTAATGTTTCCATCATTATTCCATCATCATCCGGCGCAAAAATAATAAGTTATGCTTCGACGTTGGATGATTCAGGCTTTCCTCATCGCATCACGGATTTGCGTCGCAGGCGCAAACGCGTTGTCGCGGATTCTAAAGAAGGCTTGGAAAGAAGAACCTTTCGATCCTCGCCCCCTGATGAAGAATCTCTCCGGTCGAATGGCACCGGGAGAGGAGCGCTTCCGTTTCGTCGTGTTCGGCGACACGGAACTTGAGCCGGAGTCCCAGCCGCTTTTCGATTTCGCGGAACAGTTGCACCCCGATTTCATTGTGCATCTCGGAGACATTGTAGACCGGGGTGCGGATATCTTGACCATGGATTGGGACCGGTTGGCGAAACGCCACGGTAGACTGTTCCGGCGGATTCCATTCTGGCCTGTTATCGGCAACCACGAGATCCGGGGGAATCTCAAGTGGGCGAACGGCTCCCGGTTCAAACAGTTTTTTGGTCTGGATAAGGACTACTACAGTTTCGATTGCGGGCGGTTTCGCTTCATTATTCTCTCCTGGTCGTTCACCCAGCAGATCATGAACGGGGAAGCCTCCCAGTCAACGGAGATAGATTGGCTTCGGGAGGAACTCGATTCCTCGACAGGCAAGGAAGTCATCCTGTGTTTGCATCGAAGCATCCACACCGTGGGAAGAAATATCCCACCCGTCCGGGAACTCGAAAATCTGTGCAGGCAGTATGGTATAAGGCTCGTGTTCGGCGGACATGACCACGTATATTATCGAACCTGCCGGGATGGGGTGACCTATATCACTTCGGGCATGGGTGGAAACCGACTGCACCCTCTCTATGGAGTCGGCAAGACCATTGAGGAAGATGTTTACCTGGGACGGAAACTGCAAAGCGAGCAGCTGGTTTGGCGCAAGACCGGGCAGAAGACTGAAGAGCCTTTTCCCTCGGAATCTCACGGACTGGTTGAAGCTGTCGTGGAGGATAACCGGCTGACCGTGCGCGCTCTCAGCCTGAGTGGGATCGAAATCGACCGATTCGTTTTGGATTTGTCCGATTCCGAGGAAAAGCAGGCCGATGTTCTTGAACCCCTGTATTCAGGAGTGACAACGCCTTGATGGCTTGCCCGTAATCGTCGATCCCCCATACACTATGAACTCAATTCCAAAGTGGGTCTTCCCGAAACGAATCCATTCGCCGGTTCCGGAGCGCCCGGATCCATGGAGGTTCTTCTTTGTTCCATGACACAGGCACAGATTCAAGGCGGAAAGGGTTACCTCAAGCGGGCGGTTCCGGCACTCGTCCTCATGGGGCTTTGCCTGTGGCTGACCCACATCTTCCTCGATCCCACAATTCCGGCATGGGCTTACACACATTTGCACAGTTCGATTGGCGGTCGCTGGTATGAGGCGATCAAGGAGCTGGGGCAGGCTCAGGTCCCGTTGTGGCTTTTTTTCCTGATAGCTGTAGTGGGCAGCCGCAAACGGATTGCGATAGAGGGATTTGCGGCCTCAGCCCTCATGGGAGTCTCGGTTATTGTCTTAAGTTTATTTTTGGGAGGCTTCGCCCCGCCTACGAACTCGGAACCCGGCATGTCTCGGAAATCCGCGCTTGGGATTTCGGACAGTATTCCTTTCCATCCGGTGACACCACCTGCGCCTTTGCGGCAGCCGTGGTATTCGCGGTTGTGTTGCCGAAAGCCTGGAAATGGATCCCCTATACAATTGCCGCTGTGGTGGCCGTTCTCCGCGTATTGAGCGTCCATCATTACCCCACAGATATCGTGGCAGGCATGTTCCTGGGTGTCGGCTGCGGAGTATCGGCATTGCGTCTTGTCGAACGGTATCTCCAGCGCATTCCCATGTCCCTGTGGTATCGCCCCCGCTTGTACCTTGCGATCCTTCTGCTTTTCCCTCTGACGGATCTTTTTTCAGATCACGGTGAGGGGCCATTTTTCAGTTTCTTCGTTTGTTTTGGACCCATTCTGGTCGTCGTTCTTCTGATCGCCAAAAGTGACCTCTGGCTGCACCGGCTTGCTTCCGAAGACCAAACAGGATCCCAACAAGGGAAACGAATCTGCCTGGTTGCGCTGCTCCTGTGCGCTCTCTCCGTATTGCCCAATCTTCCCTGGACGACATTCTACGACCGGGACGAGGGATACTATGCAGGTTGCGCGCGAGAGATGATTTTGCGCGGTGATCCATTTGTGCCTCATTTCAACGGAGAACCCTGGCTG
>ERZ795052.6128-NODE-6128-length-11245-cov-104.326810_pt1 | contig 11245 bp, 10 predicted proteins | sample MGYA00375136_ERZ795052 | MGnify/ENA primary metagenome ERZ795052 (study PRJEB30181, sample SAMN05720156) | activated sludge metagenome | isolation source: Anaerobic digester | place: Japan | collected 2015-05-26 ... | reverse complement strand
GCCGCTTCCATGATTTCCGAAGGCACTTCCGAGAAGAACTGCCTGAAGAGGAATATCGCTAGCCCGTTCGCCACGCCCGGAAGTATGAGAGCCCAATAAGTATTGTCTATTTTGAGCTGTTTCACAAGAATATAAAGCGGAATCACGATCGATTCGAACGGAACCATGAAGGTTATCAGCACTATGGCAAAGACCAGGTTCTTTCCTCTGAAACTAAATTTCGCCAGTGAAAATCCAGCCATCGATGAAACGAAGACCGTGAGAAGTATCGTAACTAGCGAAACGAAAAGACTATTGGCGATTGCCCTGCCAAAGTTGAGCTTCGAAAAGATGTGTACAAAATTCTCCAGCGTCGGTTTCGAGGGTATGAAAGTCCTCCAGGTAAGGGGATTGGCGTACTGGTAAAGCGATCCGGCCGGCCTTAAGGCCGAGGCTACTATCCATACCAGCGGCACTATGAAGAAAAGACTGACGATCGCCAACACTATGAAAAGCGATGTTGTTTTCCAGACTCTGCCACTTTTCATAAATCTCGCCTCAATACTCAAAATTCGCCTTTGTCAGCTTTAATTCGAAGAAGCTGAAGACGAGAATGATCGCAAGAAGTATCGACGTAATAGCCGATGCCCTGCCCATATCGGCATTCACGAAGGCGCTCTTGTACGATTCGTACATGAGCAGGTTGGTCGAACCCATCGGTCCGCCTTTAGTTATTATGTAAACCGGAGCGAAACTGAGAAAATTAAAGGCCGTGTTGGCCACCAGAACAAAAGACATAGTTCGTGTCAAGAGTGGCAGGGTTATCTTCAGAGTCTTCTGGAGGGTCGATGCGCCGTCTATCTCGGCAGCCTCGTATAGACTTTCCGGAATGTTCTGCAGGCCGGCCAGAAAGTACATCATCCAGTATCCCGAACTTCTCCAAACGTTCAGCATTATCAATCCCCACAGCGCCTGATTGGGCGAGGCGAAAAAAGGCTGTGGCTTAAGACCTAGCGAAGTTAAAAAACTGTTCGCCAGTCCGTAGTAAGGGTCGAGCACGATTGACCAGATAACCGCGACCACCGCGTACGAGATCGCCGTGGGCAGAAAAAAGACCGTTCGAAAAAACTTTGTGAAGAAATGCGACCCGTTGAGCAACAAGGCCATGAGCAAGGAACTCAAGACTATCAGCGGGTTGACTATCGCCGAATAAAGGAGAGTTATCCAGAAGGAATTCCAGAAAACGGGATCGTACTTGAACAGATAGGAGTAATTTTCAAATCCCACAAAAGACTTTGTTCCTCTGAAACTGGTCGTTGTCAGACTCTCGATAAAAGAGACGCCTATCGGCCAGATCTTGAACAATAGAAGAAATACCAGCGCGGGTAATATAAAAAACCATGCAACTCTGTCACTTCTGAACACTTCCGCACCATCCAGATTAAATTCAAATACGATCCCGTTCGATCATTTGTACCTCTTCAGTTCTCTATCGATTCTAATTGCGGCATCGTCAAGGGTTTTCTTAGGATCGGCCCCATAGTGAATAGAGTTGAAAGCCTCTCTGAGCATCAATTCGTATTGCGAGTAACCGGGCGTTACCGGCCTGGCCACGGCGGTGTGTTCCATCTCATACAGGAAGGTCTGCCACATCGGATTTTCGAAGACCTCTGGCAGGGCCTCATAGACATCGTATCTAGCCGGAGCGATGCCGTTCAGCAAGTGCCAGGTTATTACGGCTTCTTTCCCGGTAATGAACTTGGTGAACTTCAGAGCTTCGTCGAGCTTCTTGGTTTTCGAGTTTATTCCCACATGCCAGCTTCCGGTGGGAGTGACGATCGCTCCTCCTTCGAAATAAGGGAAGGGTGTCAGGCCGAATTCGACCGAAGGATACTGGGACATCCTGCGTATATTCCATTCATTGCCCAGCATCATGGCTGCCTTGCCGGTACCGAAATACTCCCTGGCAATGGCCGAATCGGAAACGCCCTGGGGACTTATCTTCCACTCGTTGAAGAGTTTCCAGTAAAAAGTTGTGCCTTCTATGAACTCTTTGGAGTTGATATATCCCTGCGAGACGAACCCGTCGCTGGAGAGTACTTGAGCTCCAAGCGATTGTACGATCGGGAATATCAGATAGGGTCTGTCTATCTGCTCGATCACCAGGCCCCAAATGTCAGTTATACCATCGTTGTTCGTGTCTTTGGTGAGAGCTCTAGCAATTTCGACAACCTCATCCCACGTCAATCTCTCGTCGATCCCTTCGGGCGGAAAGGGTATTCCGTACTCCTTGAAAATGGCCTTGTTGTAGAAAATCCCGGCCGAAGATGTGCCGTATGGTACCGAATAAAACTTGCCGTTGTAGCTCCCCTCTTCGATCGATGAGCTAAACCAGTCATCCATCTCTTCATCCGTAAAATAATCGTCAAGGGCCAGTAAATAGCCTCTAGCCGCGTAAGATGCGGTGTTAGGACCGTCAACGATATAAACGTCCGGCGTCCCATCGCCCGCGGCGAGTCTCACTTCGAGAGTCTGGAAAAGCTGCCCGAACGGAACAAGTTGAATGTCCACTTCGATAGTGGGGTTCTCGTCCTTGAAAGCTTTCACCAGCTGCATGACCTGATCCTGTGGCCAGCCCATCCACAAAACCTCGATGGTCGTTGCAGAGAGAAAAATCCCGATCAACAGTACCAGCAGTACATAAAGCCTTCTCAACGCACTCACCTCCTTGGTAATGGTATCTTAGCGCCTTCTGATCAACTTGAAAGTGAACTTACCGACAGGGAAATAACTTTTGGAGTACAGGACCCTTCTGTTCTGCGAATCGTAATGTGTCTGCTCCAGCAGCAGAACCGGCGTTCCGGTCTCTACGGAGAGCTTTCCGGTCAACTCCTCTCCAGCGGTCATAGGTATCAGATCGCACTCGGCGTACCTTATATCCACTCCGTAGTGATCTCTCAAACCGTCGAAGATGGAGTTGTAAATCCTGTCCGGATCAATGTTCCCGGCGATCGAACGGGAAATGAAATCTACGCAGAGCGCTACCGGCACTTCTGAGGCGTACTTGATCGTCTCCATTATGAAGATCTTTTCACACGGTTCTGTATCGAGCTTCTCGCCTATCTCACCCGGGCATTCCAGGAGCTCGAATCTGGTGATTTTACTTCCGGCCTTGAACCCCTGCGCCCTTATGAACTCAGTGATCCCGGCAAGTCGTTCAATTCCTCCACGGATCAACGGATATCTGTCGGTCACGAAGTTGCCCACACCATGACGCTTCACCAGAAGGCCCTCTCTCTGGAGAAGACCGATCGCCTCTCTCAAGGAGTTTCTGCTCACCCCCAGCTCCATCGCGAGTTCCGGTTCGGAAGGAAGCTTCTCTCCGGGCTTGAAGGCTCCGCTAACTATCCTGGTCTTGAGTTCGTTTTGAATAACGCTTATCAAAGAGCTGTGACCACGGTTCTCTACGGGAATGTGAGACATATGCAACCCTCCCGATCAAGATGTAGGATGTCCTACAACTATACTATATCAGAATTCTCTGGACTCTTGCATATTTTTTGTAACGTCGGGAAATTATATACATAATCGCCCGTACGGAGTGTATAATTTCTCTCAGATAAAGAGGGGGTGGCATCTCATGCTGGATATTATCCAGGCCCACAGAAGAGAGATCCTCGGCGGAATTGCCGGTTACGTGGGTGAATGCTACCTCGTCAGGCTCGGTACCGGAGCTTAAACCGCCTCAAAGCATCAGTATACAAGGCCGTGACTCCCGTCACGGCCTTTTTATTTTAGGAGAGGTTTTGAATGGATAAACTGGCTGTTGGAATGGAGAAAATATACGAAGAAACTATGTATTCTCTTTCTTAATGAACCTCAGGCTGTCTGGTGGTCTGTGGATGATCTATATGGCCTTCAAGGGAATGAGCCTGACGCAGATCGGATTGCTGGAGGGCATATTCCACGTCAATTCGCTGGCTATGGAGGTACCTACCGGTTCGATCGCGGATCTTTTCGGAAGAAAACTGAGCCGTGCCCTGGGACGTTGCATGTCTCTTGCAAGCATTCTGATTTTGATAGCCTCCAGCGATTTCACTCATTTTCTTTTTCATGGTGCTTTCTGTCCTTTCGTACAATCTAGAATCCGGTTCGGGAGAGGCTCTAGTCTACGATTCTCTGAAATATCTCGGAAAGAGCGAAGAGTTCATGCGAGTTGCAGGAAAACAGGAGGCCATCTTTCAGTGTTCATCGATCGTGGCCTTCCTCGTCGGAGGTCTCCTCGGAACTTTCGATTATCACCTTGCCTTCTGGGTGTCGGCGGCGATAATAATCTTCACCATCGGCTACTCTTTGCTTTTCGTTGAACCGCCGATAGACTCGGATTCGGCCGGATTTTCGCCAAAGCGTAGCCTGAAGGGTTTTGCAAGGCAAATCGCAGACAGCTTCGGCGTGATCGCGAAGACCAGAAAAGTAGCCTTCCTGATTCTCTTTACGCAAACCATACTGGCCTTTTGCACCTGTATTTTCTTCTATATGCAGAACTTCTGGAAAGAAGAGGGGATGAGTGAATTCCAGATCGGGGTGTTGCTCGCTAGCGGCTCTCTTGCAGCGGGAGTGACGGCCACAAAGATTCACAAACTCCAGATGCTGCTCAGAGAGAAGAGGATGCTCATCGTTTTGCCGTTGGCGGCAGTGATTTCTATATGGGCGCTCGCCCTGTCCCCGTTCAAGGCACCCTTTTTCATTTTAATATCAATGTTTGAAGACATGCTCTTTGTGACCAGCAGCGATTACATAAACAGACTCATTCCATCGCAGTACAGAGCGACGATCATCTCGTTTTCCAGCATGGTTTTCAGCGTAGTCATGATAGTCATTTTCCCGTCGTTCGGAAAGATGGCCGACACCTTTTCTTTCGGACTCGCCTTCATTTCGCTTGCGGCTGTCGGGTCGTTTCTTTACGGGCTAAACATGCGGGTTCTAGCAAAGCTCGAAATGTGACCTTCACACTCGACCGTTCACGGCTCAACCCACCAGTTCTTTGTGAAGGAGTTCGAGCCTCTTGTTTATATCGGCAGCGGAGAGCTCAGTGACAAGTTCCTCTATATCTCCGTCCATTATATCCAGGAGGCGGTAACTGGTGAAATTGATCCGGTGGTCGGTCACTCTGTTCTGCGGGAAGTTGTAGGTCCGGATTTTTTCACTCCGCTCTCCGGTGCCGATCTGTGATCTTCTGGTCTGGGTTACTTCACTCTCGACCTTCGAGCTGTACATGTCGTACAGTTTTGCCCTCAACAGCTCCATCGCCCGGGTCTTGTTCTGGTGTTGCGATCGTTCCTTCTGCACCGCCACCACTATTCCGGTGGGGATATGGACGATCCTGACGGCCGAGTCGGTCTTGTTTACGTGTTGACCGCCGGCCCCCGAGGCCCTGTACGTGTCTATCCTGAGATCGGAAGGCTCTATCCTTACCTCTGTCTCGCTGACCTCGGGGAGTACCGCCACTGTGGCGGTCGAGGTGTGTATTCTCCCGCCGGATTCGGTTGTGGGCACTCTCTGCACCCTGTGAACGCCGCTCTCGTATTTGAGCTTGCTGTAAACGCTCCGACCCTTTATCTGGAAGATGATCTCTTTGAGGCCGCCGAGATCTGTTTCACTCACTTCTATAACTTCAGACTTCCAGTTGTTGCGCTCCGCGTAGCGGCTGTACATTCTGAAGAGATCGGAGCCAAAAAGGGCTGCCTCTTCGCCGCCCGTTCCCGCCCTGATTTCTATTATTATGTTCCTGTCGTCGGCCAGATCAGGAACTAGAAGCGACTTGAGATTGCGCTCTTCTGTCGCGATCTTCACGTTCAATTCATCGATGGTTTTCTCTATCTCTTCGAGCTCTTTCTCTTCGTTGCTGTTCTTCATTTCGCTCCAGTCGTCGAGTTCTCTCTTCATGGTCTCTATCCTCCCGTGAAGCTCGATTATCTGGGAGAGCTCGGCATGTTTTTTGCCGTATTCCATAAGCCTTTCCGGATCGGAGGCGATTTCGGGCCTTGAAAGTTGGGCTTCGACCTCTTTGAATCTTTCCCGGAAGACTTCCATGATCTTTTCGAGATTCATCAAAAACTCCTCCTGGCCATCGAACTGGTGTCCCTAGCGTAGGACAAAAGTTGATCTTTGTCTATTATCCCCTTCTTGAAGATCTCCACGAGGGCGTCGTCGAACGTGACCATACCGAATTTCACTCCGGCCTGCATCATTGACTCTATCTGGTGGAATTTCTGTTCACGTATGAGATTCCTTATGGCCTGATTAACCACCATGATCTCTATGACGGCGACTCTTCCCTTACCGTCGCGTCTTTTTAGAAGCCTCTGGTAAACGACGGCCATCAAGGTGTTGGCCAGCTGCATGGATATCTGGTTCTGCTGGTGGGGCGGAAAAACGCCGACGATTCTTTCGGGTGTTGTGGCCGCAGAATTGGTATGTATGGTGGAGAAGACCAGATGCCCCGTCTCGGCGGCGGTCATGGCCAGCTCCATAGTCTCGCTGTCTCGCATTTCCCCAACGAGAATCACGTCGGGGTCCTGCCTGAGAGCGTACTTCAGACCGTTGTAAAAGGATTGTGTGTCAGGTCCTAGCTCTCTCTGATGGATCAACGCGTTCTTTTGCTCGAAGACGTACTCGACCGGATCTTCTATGGTTATGAGGTGAACATGCCTGGTGCGATTTATATTCTCCAGCATGGCGGCCAGTGTCGTCGATTTACCGCTTCCGGTGGGACCGGCCACCAGAACCAGCCCTTTGTCAGGCTTGCAGAATTCCTTGAAGAGCTCCGGGTATCCGAGATCGTCGAGCGTTCTTATCGTTTTGGGTATTAGCCTTAGCGCGAGTGCCGGCAGCTTGTTTGAATAGAAAAAATTGCCTCTTACCCGCGAAGAACCGAATCCGAAAGAGAAATCGATCTCTTTCTTTTCCGACTCTTCGAACTTTTCGTTGGTGAGACTCTGAAGCTCTGAGAGGATCTTCCTCATCATTATATCGTCCGTAATAAAAATATCCTCGACCAGCTCGCCATCAACCCTATACATGACGTTTCCTCTACAGGTTATGTGAACATCGCTGGCGTTCATCTTTTCGCCCTTGCCGAGCAACTCTTCAATCAACATTCGATTCCATCTCCTTCTACCGGGGCTAGAGAAAATTTTATCACAAGAAATAATCCAACAACCGTGATAAGATGTAAGATTCTAATGTTGAGTTGACCGGTCCAAATTAGTCCACACTGACTGGAGGGAAGAATTTTGTTTTATGAGCTTTATCTCCGTTCCTTCTGCGACGGAAACGGCGACGGGATAGGCGACCTGAAGGGAGCCGAAAAGAAGCTCGACTACATAGCCGAACTTGGGATGGAAGGAATCTGGCTGCTTCCCATAATGCAATCTCCTGCTTACCATGGGTACAGCGTAACGGATTTCTTCGCCATAAATCCGATTTATGGCGACCTTAAGGACTTGAGAAACTTCCTTTACGGCGCGCACAAAAGAGATCTCAAAGTGATCCTTGATCTCCCGCTCAACCACACATCACCCAGCCATGAATGGTTTTTGAAGGCCCTGGACGGCGAGAAACCGTACTGCGACTGGTATCTCTTTCTGCAAAGTGAAGAGTGGCTTAAGGCGCGCCGCCACTGGGACAATCAACAGGTCTGGTCTAATTACTCGGGCCGGTGGGTATACGCGCTCTTCGGACCGGGGAGTCCCGATCTCAATTTCGAGTCGCCCTCTCTATGGCAACAGATAAAAGAGGTTTTGACTTTCTGGCTTTCTGTGGGATTCGATGGTTTCAGGTTCGACGCGGCCAAACACATTTTCGATTTCTCCATCGAGAAGGGTATTTGCGAGTACCAGCACAGTAGGAACATCGCCTTCTGGAAGGAGATGACTTCACACTGTCGCGCGATCTCTCCCGATTGTCTCTTCGTTAGCGAGGTCTGGGACGACGCCAGGATCGTGGATATGTACTCGAGCATCTTCGGGATCGGTTTCAACTTCCCCCTGGCCGAAGATCTGAAGCTAGCGATAGCTTCCAGGAACGCCGAATCGCTCGTAAAGGCTCTGAAGACGGACATGCAGAGATTTTTCAGATCCAAGCGTAGTTACGAGTCTGGTACTTTCCTGACCAACCACGATATGACAAGGCTCGTCAGCTCCATGAATGGCGACAGGGATCTGGCTCTTCTGGCGCTTACGGTACTGCTCACTCTCCCGGGACTGCCCTTTCTGTACTACGGAGAAGAGCTAGGAATGGAAGGGGTTTACGACGAGTACTTCAACGAAGAACAGTTGGAACCGTTCCTCTGGTACGAAAACGGTTATGGACCCGGCCAGACCGAATGGAAGGCTTTGGGAAAGAACCGCCCGCACGGCGGCGTATCCATCCAGGCGCAGAGCGGTATCGCTGGTAGCTATTTCGAGCGCTTCAAAAACATACTGAGATTCAGGAGGGATAATCCCTGGCTAAGGTTCACCACGATCAAAAGCATAAGCAGAAAGAAGGATCTGGTAAGGATCAACCTCCACGGGAGCAAAGGAAACACTATTTTGTACCATAACACAGGCAATTCTAGAGCGACGCTCGACACGACCGGAACCCCCGTAGTAATAAATGGAAGACTGGAAAAGCAAAGGGGCAGGTGGAGTATGGCGGGCCTCTCGAGCGCGATAGAGGTGTTAGATGGAGAATAAAGACAGGGCCTCGACAGCGAGGATCGGATCGATAATCGGCGTAGTGGGCAACGCCATTCTGGCAGTTCTGAAGTTGTTGACCGGTTTCTTCACCGGAAGCGTCGCGATACTGGCCGACGGTATAGACTCATCGACGGACATACTGACGTCGCTGATCACTCTGGTATCGACATCGGTCTCCAATAAGCCACCAGACGCGCAGCACCCGTACGGTCATGAGAGAGCCGATGCCGTAGCCTCGAAGATAGTATCGATGGTTATCTTTTTCGCCGGCGCTCAACTGGCTATGAGTTCTATCGAGAAGCTGTTTTCGGGAAGTTCGTCGGTTGAGAATCTACCGCTCGTGGTTACGGTGGCTATGATCTCGGCGATCGGGAAGTACGCACTCTACAGATACAAGCTGGCGATAGCCAGAAAAATCGACTCATCGGTCTTCAAGGCCGATGCCCTGAACATGAGATCGGATATAATAATATCTCTGTCCGTTCTTTTCGGTTCCATTCTGGTTAGCCTCACGGGGTTCCAGATAATCGACACGCTTGTCGGCCTGGCCGTTTCTGCCATGGTTATAAAGACGGCCGTCGGACTATTCTGGGAGACCAACTTCGAGCTCATGGACGGTCTCAAACCCGGTGACGATATATACAATATAATCTTCGAAGCCGTCTCCAAAATTCCCGGCGTCCAGAACCCTCACAAGGTAAGGGTGAGAAAAATGGGGCACAAATACCTTGTCGATCTGGATATTGAGGTGGATCCGCTGCTCACGGTGAAGAAGGCGCACACGCTGGCTAAGAACGTAGAAAAGGCGATAATTGAAGGTCATGAGAGTGTGTACGATGTACATGTCCATATGGAACCGGCCGGAAACGTTGAAAACGAAAACTTTGGAATCGACTCGGCCGGTCAGTTTGAAGATAAGAATTAACGATCTAGCCGATCCATCGAACAAAACAAAGTAAATTTATAATATACTAAAAGAGTAATGATTTCCATCTCAAATTCAACCGAGCTGACAAGAAAACCAAAAAATATCTCAAACCTGGGGGTGAATAAATGGATCTTAAAGGCACAAAAACACTTGAAAACCTTATGAAGGCCTTTGCGGGAGAATCACAGGCGAGGAATCGCTACACGTTTTACGCTTCCGTCGCGAAAAAGGAAGGCTACGAGCAAATAGCCGCGATCTTCACCGAGACTGCCGATAACGAGAAAGAGCACGCGAAAGTATTTTTCAAACACATCCTTGAAGGAATGGCAAGCGAACTGCCGATAACGGTACATGTCGATGCCGACTACCCGGTAGAGTTGAGAACCACCAAAGAGAATCTCAAGGCCGCGGCGGCCGGAGAGAACGAAGAATGGACTATACTGTACCCAGAATTTGCCGATGTGGCCGAAAAGGAAGGCTTCAAAGATGTCGCCAACAGCTTCAGACAGATCGCTAAGGTCGAGAACAGACACGAAGCCAGGTACTTGAAGCTACTCGATAACGTCGTGAAGGGCAAAGTCTTCAAGAGGGAAGAGAAAGTGCTGTGGAAATGCGGGAACTGTGGCTATATTCTCGAGGCCAAAGAAGCGCCCGATATATGCCCGGCCTGCAAACACCCGAAAAGCTACTTCGAGCTTTTCTGCGAGACTTACTGAGATCGAACCGAACCATACGAAAAGACCCGGTGAATCGCTACCGGGTCTTTTTTTTGGAAAAGTCAGGCTCGATGATTTTAAATGATCTGCCCAGGTTTGACATAACACAGGCGAATAAAATGTACAAATTCATTGCCTTAAAAGAGTTATATAGCCTGTGAAGATTGTGAGCGTGTCACCAGGTGTTTTGCTGGATTTCGAAGTAGATTGGAGATACTTCAACCTTAAGTCATGCCGGACTCCGATCCGGCATCTCCGTCCTTCGAAAGAGCAAGAGCGAGATCCCGTATAGAACCATTACGGGATGACAGTCCTTTCCCGTCATGACGGACTCCGATCCGGCATCTCCGTCCTTCGAAAGAGCAAGAGCGAGATCCCGTATAGAACCATTACGGGATGACTGTGCGGGGGAGCATTTCAGGGCAGGCTCTCCCTTCATGTCATCCTGACGCGCTCCTAGTCAGGATCCCGGTCTTTCTTCCTTCCCGTCATGCCGGACTCCGATCCGGCATCTCCGTCCTTCGAAAGAGCAAGAACGAGATCCCGTATAAGAGCACTACGGGATGACACGAGTGGGGCGTTAACGGGATGACAATCCCCTCACGTCATCCTGACGTGCTCCTAGTCAGGATCTTGGTCTTCGCGAAAAACGGGACAGACGTCAGGAGAATCGTCAGTCCCCATTTTTCGAAAAGAGGTAAGAGGCATGAGGTTAGAAAATCAAGATCTTAACGCTTTTCACACCTCACACCTCTGGCCTCTGACCTCAGGTTTACCAGGAACCTGGACGCGCAGTGTCAGAACGATTAACCGCTCTAATGTATGAGCGTAATGCATCAAAATTAAATCTACTCAAGAGAGAGTTAATGCATCAAAATAGA
>ERZ795052.6124-NODE-6124-length-11250-cov-3.536579_pt1 | contig 11250 bp, 10 predicted proteins | sample MGYA00375136_ERZ795052 | MGnify/ENA primary metagenome ERZ795052 (study PRJEB30181, sample SAMN05720156) | activated sludge metagenome | isolation source: Anaerobic digester | place: Japan | collected 2015-05-26 ... | reverse complement strand
CAAAGCCATAGGATTAAATTGAAATTTTTCTCGTATCTCACTTATTAAGCCACAACTAAAAATCTATAAATCTTCGCCAACGCGAATTCAACCCAACTTTTTTGAGAACATTATACTATATAACTAGCTACTTGTCAAATTCTTATAAAATATTTTTTGAGTTTTTCAGTAAAGCCTATTTATTATCAACAACTTAAACTCTTCTTGGCTGATTGTATCGCAAAATTTAGGTTAATATTGTTTCTGTAATGGTTTGATAAAGTTTTTCTATCTGTATCGGGATTTTTTTATTTTTTTCTGTTTCTATAAGCATCAGGTGATACCCCAAAATGTTTTTGAAATGCTCTGCAAAAGTAACTGCTTGAACTAAAACCACAGCGTTCTGCGATTTCTTTGATTTCTAACAGTTCTGTTTGAAGCAGTATTATCGCACGTTTGAGGCGAAGTTCTCTTAAAAATTTTGCAGGGCTTATCCCTTTATGTTTTTCAAATAATCTACTAAAATGATACCTGCTAAAACCAGCAATTTCAGCCATTTTATCAACATCTATTGGGGCATTTAGATTTTTTATGCAAAATTCTGAGACTTTTCTTATAAAATCAGGTTTTCTATCTTCTTTTTCTATGTAATCTGATAAATCATCTAATAAACCCATTATCACTTTATAGGCATATGAAGATGCATCCTGAGCTGTTTTTATTTTTCCGCCCCATATTATTTCTGACGCTATATTGAGCGATTTGTGATTTTTTCTGTGATCAAGTAAAGGACCTAATTTTCCTTCAATCCAGGTGGATATACGTATCACCTCGCTTCCATTAAGACAAAGATAGATAAAATTCCATGGTTCAACATTTTCCCTATAAAAATATTGATGATTGTGTGGTATATGAACAAGCATGGCAAAACCTGGTTTTAATTCATATTCTCTTCCTTGATATCTAAGAATTCCTTTTCCTGAAATGGTATACTGCCATATTACAAATTCCTTTTCTCCTCTCCGTAAGCCATTGAAAAAGTATGAAGTAGAATTTACTGATTGTGCACCACAACTTAAAAGCATCGAATGTAAATTAACTATCCTATCTGGAAAAGAAAATACTTCAGATTTAAAACTGTTCGAATCTAATTTAAATAGCATAAAATGAAAATATTTAGCATAAATTTATAATTGATTATGAATTAAACTAATATTAAGTTACAGCATAAATTTAAAATTAAAAGGAGAAAAATTATGTCAATTAAAATTGCATTCATAGGAGCAGGAAGTCTTACATTTACAAGGCGACTAATGGCGGATATCCTTAGTGTCCCGGAATTGAGGAATGCGAAAATCGCATTCACCGATATTAACAAACACAACCTTGAGATGGTAACGACTTTATGTCAGAGAGATATCGATGCGAATGGACTTAAAATAAAGATACAATCAACTCTTAACCGTTTAGAGGCGATAAAAGATGCAAAGTATGTAATTAACCTGACAAGAATTGGTGGTCTTGAAGCATTTAAATTAGATATAGAAATACCATTGAAATATGGCATTGATCAATGTGTGGGGGATACTATTTGTGCAGGTGGTATAATGTATGGACAAAGAGGAATACCAGTAATTCTTGATTTCTGTAATGATATAAAGAAATACGCAGAGTCAGACTGTTTATTAATGAATTATTCCAACCCAAATGCAATGCTTACCTGGGCAGCCGAGAAATATGGTGGAGTGAAAACAATTGGTCTCTGTCACGGTGTTCAAGGAGGACATTGGCAAATTGCGCAAGTAATAGAATTACTTGTGAATAGAGACAGAGGGATAAAGAAAGGAGATAAGAATTATATCTATGTCAATCAAAAAGATGTTCATATAATATGCGCAGGAATAAATCATCAAACGTGGTATATACGCATCATTTACGATGGAAAAAATTGGACGGAAAGAATGCTTGAAGGTTTTGAATTGCATCCAATATTTAGGAAAACGGAAAAAGTTAGAATAGATATTCTAAGGCGTTTTGGTTATTATAGCACTGAATCTAACGGCCATCTTAGCGAATACGTTGCGTGGTATCGTAAGCGTCCGAGAGAAATAAAGAAATGGATTGATATGAGTTCATGGATAAATGGTGAAACAGGAGGTTATCTTCGTGTTTGTACAGAGCAAAGGGAGTGGTTCAAAACCGAATTCCCAAAACTGATGAAAGAAAAGCCCTTTGAGTTTAGTACTGAAAAGAGATCTGCAGAGCACGGCAGTTATATAATTGAAGGACTTGAAACAGGAAGAGTTTATAGAGGCCATTTTAACGTTAGAAATAATGGGTGTATCAGTAATTTGCCAGATGATGCTATTGTGGAGGTCCCAGGATATGTTGATAAAAACGGGATAAATATACCTAAAGTTGGAAATCTACCACTCGGTTGTGCTGCAGTCTGTAATGCGAGTATTGGCGTCCAGCGACTTGCAGTGGAAGCAGCTGTTACAGGAAATGATTTCCTCCTTAGACAAGCTATGATGATGGACCCTTTAACTGGAGCTGTATGTAATCCCCCTGAAATCTGGCAGATGACAGATGAAATGTTTATTGCCCAGGCTAAATGGTTGCCTCAATATAAAAAGGCTATTGAATCTGCAAAAAAAAGAAATATAAAGCAATCCCTTTATAAAAGATTATCTTGTAAAAAAGTGAAAAGGTAAACGAAATCTCGATTAAAAGGATTTTTTGTTACCAAATTAAAACTCAAAAAGTATGTATAAGCGTTGAAGCAAAATTTCTATTCCCTTGAGGGTAATTCCAAGAGGTCCATAGACAGTGGTAACTGGCACTTTCTCAAATCCATCATTATCATCTGTGTTCGTAGTATTCATTAAAGTTTCATTAGATTTTTCTTCCTGATGAGCGATATTTTGCGTTTGTTGTATTTTATTAGTTATTGGTTCATTATTACTGACATTAAGGTTCTCTCCTGAAAAGAGAATTTTGCCGGAGATAATAAATAACACAATCAATACAGGAATAGTCAAATTTCTCTTCAAAATAAATTGTTTCATTTAAAATTCCTATTTTTTTCTATTAAGATACTATAACAGTTTTATAAAATCAAGTTTAAAGAAGGTTTTTTAATTCTAACTATCTTTTCCGGAGATTTTCTAATATTTATGAAGGAATTTTCCTTCCAAGTTCTTGCATTACAAGTTTTAAATCTTTCCAGACAATTCCTTTTGCTGATGGATTCCGCAGGAGATAGGCAGGATGGTATGTAGGCATAACTTTTATTCCCATTAATTGCTGCCATCTTCCTCTTACTTCGGTGATAGTTTTTACATTAAGCAGGTATTTCACCGGTGTAGCCCCTAAAAGTACTATTACTTTGGGCTTTATAAATTCTATTTGTTTTAAAAGAAATGGTAAACAGCAAGAGGCTTCATCCATTTCCGGAACACGGTTATCCGGAGGGCGGCATTTTACAATATTGGCGATATACACTTCTTTACGCTCGAATGTCATTGCCTTTATCATTTTATCAAGGAGTTGTCCTGCCCTTCCTACAAATGGTCTGCCTTGCAAATCTTCATCGCGCCCGGGTCCTTCGCCTATGAACATTAACTCCGCTTTCGGATTTCCTTCCCCAAAAACAAAATTAGTCCTTGTTTTGTGCAAACGGCATGAGGTACAGTTTTTAATAGAAATATTGAGTTCTTTGAGATTATTAGAAGACTTCCAATTTTCATCGATTCCTGAAAAATTAGACATTGAACTTGTATCCGACAATGATAACATTTTTATGTTGGAGTTGTTAATTATGACATCTTCTGAATTATTCAAAGGGGGAGATGATGAAGATGATTTTGAAGGTTCATGTTTTTGCAAGATATTTTTCTTTGGAGCCATATCCAGAAATCTTTTCAGAGTGTCATTTGAAATTTCAATATATTTATATGATCGTGACTGCTCATTTAGAAGTTCTTTCAGTTCCCGATAAATTTTTTTTTTACTCATTATCATTGATTGGCTTTTTTTTGCATGTTATGGTTATATATTATTATTTATATTTTTTCTTCTTCAAGTATCAAATTTAGAAAAATTTTTTTAAGGGAGTAGTAAAAAGTGAAATTGTTTAAAAAAACATTTACTATGTTAAGCATTTTATTCCCATTCATTTTGAAGGCAGAAGGAGATGCTCCACTAAATGAATTTGCCTCATTTCTCGTTGATATTTTAGCTAATTTTAAGGTAAAACTTTATAATCATTTTCATCTCGAATTTCTCGAGGCATGGCGTATTATATTCTTTATAGTGGGCTTTGTCGTTTCTTTCGTAATTGCCAAGATAATAGGATGGTTTATCAGTGAAAAACTTGGTAGTTTTGTAAAAAAAACAGATACACTTGTTGATGACATTTTTTTTGAAGCAATAGGCAAACCAATTGCCCTCGCAATCATGAGTATCGGCATATATGTAAGTATGGTTCCGCTTTTTGTGTTGTTTTCTGATTTTGCCAGACTTTATTTTGGGAGGATTTGTCTTGCGATTTTCGCATCAGCTGTTGCATGGGCATTATACAGACTTGTATCGGTGGTAGATTATCTTTTAAAAAGGATTGCCCAACGAACTGACAACAATCTGGATGATATGATTGTTGCAGTGATAAGGAGATCTTTAAAAACTGCAATTTTTATTCTTTCTGCAATGTTTATAGGGCAAAATATTTTGAAGCTCAATATCACGGCGGTATTGGCTGGTGCCGGTGTGGCAGGTCTTGCAATTGCATTTGCTGCACAAGACACAATAGCAAATTTTTTTGGTTCGATTATGCTTATTTTGGATAGGCCATTTAAGATAAATGATAGGATAAACATTGGAGGAGGGGCAAGCGGAATTGTGGAGCATATTGGTTTCAGGAGCACAAGAATAAGAACTCTTGAGGGGCACCTGGTAAGTATTCCTAATAAAAAACTTGCCGATACAGAAATTGAAAATATTACTGCACGTCCATTTATAAAACATACAATTAATATAACTGTAACTTATGACACGAGTCCTGAGAAGATGGAAAAAGCGATTGAAATACTACATCAGATATTTGATAATCATGAATGTTCATCGCCAGACCTTCCACCGCGTATATATTTTAACGCTTTCAATGATTGGTCATTGAATATCATAGTGATATGCTGGTATAATTCAGGTGATTACTGGAAGTTTCAGGATTGGAACCACAGGAATAATATGGAAATATTACGTAGATTTAATGAAGAAGGTATAGAGTTTGCATTCCCCACTAGTACCACTTATCTAGCTGGAGATCCGAAAAGAAAACCAGAATTTATACTCTCAATGACTGAAAAACCAAAGGGGAAATAATTAGATGTTGAATATTGCAGATAATCTTCGAAGAATAAAAGAAGAAATAGTAGATACTGCTTTAAGATATGGGAGATTACCTGAAGAAATCAAACTTGTTGCAGTAAGTAAAAATTTTAATTCTGAGTTTATCCTGAAAGCTTATAATTGTGGGCAAAAAGTCTTTGGAGAGAATAAAGTTCAGGAGCTCTGCACAAAATCAATTGAGCTTTCCGAATTGCAAATAGAATGGCATATGATAGGACATATACAATCAAATAAACTTAAAAAAGCACTCAATCATAGCTCCTTTATACATTCAATAGATAGCTTTGAACTGTTAAAGAAGGCTGAGAATATCCTTCAAGTACTAAACAAGAAAGTTGACTTTTTGCTTGAATTGAATCTTTCAGGAGAAGAAAGTAAATTCGGAATTTGCAATAAGGATGAACTCTTTAAAATATGTGAGTCTATCCCGGAGTTTAAATTTATGAACTTCAAAGGCCTTATGACAATGGCTCCATTCACGGAAAATGAAATTGTCCAGAGAAAAGTTTTTGCCGGTTTGCGTGAATTAAGAGATGAAATTCAGGAGAAGTTCGGTTTTACCTCACTTGAATTATCTATGGGTATGAGTTCTGATTATAAATCAGCTATTGCTGAAGGCGCAACAATTCTCCGTATAGGAACGGCAATTTTTGGAGAAAGAAAATAATTTTTTATATTTTTACTTGATTTTTTTCAAAAAGAGGCAAAATTATTGCCCTATTTTGAATGTCTGAAAAAACTTAATAAAGAACAAAAAACACAAAACAAATGGAGGTCGTTGATGTCATCACCATTAGCTGACAAAGTAAAAGAAATCGTAGTAAAACAACTTGGAGTCTCACCTGATCAGGTAACAGACACTGCAAAATTCATTGATGATCTTGGAGCTGATTCATTGGATCTTGTAGAACTTGTAATGGCTTTAGAAGAAGAGTTTGGTGCTGAAATTCCAGACGAAGAAGCGGAAAAACTTACCACAGTAGGCGATGCTGTTAAGTATATCGAAACACATTGCCAGAAGTAATTCATTTCTGAATTTCTAATGAATAAGCGGGGATCATAATCCCCGTTTTTATTATTCAGCTATTTTGGAGGCAATTCAATGGATAGAAGAGTGGTAATAACCGGAATAGGCGCAGTTACATGTGTAGGTAATAATGTCCTTACGTCATGGGACTCCCTGGTTAACGGTCGCAGTGGAATAACAAAAGTTACTCGTTTTGATGCAAGCCGTTTTAAAACTCAAATAGCCGGAGAAGTAAAAAATTTTGATTTTTCTCCCTATATGTCAGAGAAAGAAGCCCGGAGACTTGATCTCTTCTGTCATTATGCCATTGCAGCCTCTGATGAAGCTATAACAATGGCCGGAATTTCAAAAGATCTTTCTGGTCTTAACCCTGAAAAAGTTGGTGTCCTTGTAGGAAGTGGTATCGGAGGTTTGAGAACACTTGAAGACCAAAGTCGCCTTCTATTCGAAAGAGGGCCTGAAAAAATATCACCCCTATTAATCCCAATGATGATAGGGGATATGGCATCCGGTTCGATATCAATGAGATATGGAGCAAAAGGCCCTAATTTTGGTATTGTAACCGCCTGTGCAACGGCATGTCATTCAATAGGTGAAGCATCCTGGATTATTAAGCGGGGCGATGCGGATGTTATGATATGTGGAGGAGCAGAGGCAACAATTGTCCCTATTGGTTTTGCAGGTTTTTGCTCGATGAAGGCTATGAGCACAAGAAATGATGAGCCGGAGAAAGCTAGTAGGCCTTTTGATGCGAATCGCGACGGTTTTGTAATGTCTGAAGGAGCAGGCGTATTAATTCTTGAAGATTATGAGCATGCTAAAAGACGTGGAGCTGCGATTATCGCAGAACTTGTCGGATATGGGGCAACTTCCGACGCATACCATATAACTTCCCCTTCGCCGGATGGTTCAGGGGCAGCAAATGCAATCAAGATGGCTTTAAAACATGCAGGATTAAAACCTGAAGATATTTCATACATCAATGCACACGGAACAAGCACTCCGCTAAATGATAAATACGAAACAATGTCTATAAAAACTGTTTTTGGGGATTATGCTAGAAAAATTTCTATTAGCAGTACAAAGGGTACTATGGGACATTCTCTTGGTGCAGCTGGCGGAATTGAAACAATAGTGTGTGCAATGGCAATAAAAACAGGCATTATTCCTCCAACAATTAATTACGAAACCCCGGATCCAGATTGTGATCTTGACTACACTCCAAACCAGCCAAGGGAGAAGAAAGTTTTTGCTGCTATAAACGTTAATCTCGGTTTTGGAGGACACAACGCCGCTATTATATTAAAAAAATTGGACAATTGAAAAAACAATGCTATATTTTCCTCATATCAAAATATTCAAAGAACAATAATCAAAAATAAAAGATTTTTTTGAGGAGGTAGTTATGAAAAAAAGTTTATATCTTGTTATAGGAGGAGTTGTTCTTCTCATAAATTATGGGTGCCGTTCGCCCGAACTCGAAAAAACTCCTTATGGACAAGAGGAACTTCGTTGGGAAGGGTTTATAAAGTCAAATTATACTGGATGGGAAGCTCCTCAATCTGTTCCTCCATCTGCTATGGATGAGCCAATTTCTTCGGCTGATATACCAGCACTTCCTCCTCTACCTGAAATTGATAAATCTCCTATGCCAATAACTCAGGAAACCACAGAAATAAAAGGCGAAACTGAAGATTACACAGTTTCAAAAGGAGATACCCTCTGGGGAATTTCGAAAAAATTCTACGGTGAAGGAAGTAAATGGCAACTTATCCTTAATGCAAATAAAGATATAATTTCAGACCCAAATAAACTTAAAGCCGGAACGGTTATAAAGATACCGCAAAAGCCTTAATTTCAGTAAATGCTGGAAGAAACTTTAGATTTAGATACAGGGAAATCTTTTTCACTTAATACATTCTTATCGTCAAACTCTTATTGTAATTTACATCTCATTGAGAAGACCTTTGGGGTGAAGATAAACCTGAGAGATAGACGACTAAAGATTACTTCAAAAGACTCATCCGCAATAAAACAAGCTGTCTTTTTTCTCAGAGAAATTATAGAATTCAATGCAGATGGTAATCAACTAAAAAATGATAGCTTCTACAAGATTTTAGATGCATTTCAATCTAATTCGACAAAAGAACTAATGACTATATTTTCCGAAAGGATAAAAGTAGGAAGAAAGAAAGATGATATTCGCCCTAAAACCCCAAAGCAATTTGACTATATCAAGGCGATAAAAGAAAAAGACATAGTGTTTGGGATAGGACCGGCCGGTACAGGAAAGACCTACCTGGCGATGGCAATGGCAATTTCGGAATTTTTATCAGGTAAATTTGCAAGGATAATACTTACAAGACCAGCAAGAGAAGCAGGAGAAAATCTTGGTTTTCTGCCTGGAACATTAGAGGAAAAAATTATGCCATACTTGAGACCTCTATATGACGCTCTTTATGATATGCTTGATTTTGAAGATGTTGAGAGACTGATGGAAAAAAGGATAATTGAGGTAGCTCCTTTAGCATTTATGAGAGGGAGAACCCTTAATCATTCTTTTATAATTCTGGATGAAGCCCAGAATACAAGCCCCGAGCAAATGTTAATGTTTTTAACAAGAATTGGATTTGAATCAAAATGTGTAATAACAGGTGATCCAAGCCAAACCGATCTTGAAAAAAATAAAGTTTCAGGCTTAAATAGTGCGATAAAAAAACTCTCCGAAATCCCAGAGATTGCATTTGTCTATTTCGAATCTAAAGATGCTGTAAGACATCCACTCGTGGAAAAAATAATAGAAGCTTACTCATCTGTAAAATCCTCTTCAAAGAAATAAAAAAATGAAATTCTTAAGGAAAATTTTCCGCTGGCAATCCAAAAATAGTGAAAAGCCTTTAAATGATTCTCCTACAGAGATGATAGATAAACTTGATAAGTCTAGAACAATTAGATGGCTCATCATAATTATCCTCTGGTTTGTTTCTGCTTCAGTTATATTATTACCTCTTCATGATTCAGGAAATGAAATCTTTATAAAGGATCAAAGAGCTCCATTAAGTATTTTTGCTGAGTGCAACTTTTCTTACGTTGATGAAAAACTCACAGAATCCGCAAAAGAAGAAGCCAAACAAAATGAACCCACTATATACAGAATAGATCCATCCATAACAGAAAACATTATTTCCAACCTTGAAAATGCACTTTCAGAAAAAGCAGGTCTATCCTTACATACAAATGCTAAAGATCAAAATTCATCCCCTGAAAAAGAAAAAATAGCTTTACCAGACTTTCTGAATTCAGAGGAAAATATAAAAGTGCTCATTTATGAGGTAAAAACTTTCTTAGATGATGGTATTATCAATACATCAGAAAGAGAACTTAGAAAAGGAGAAAAAATCAGAATAATGGATGATAAGGGAAGATTAAGGAAAAAAATAATAAAAATAGACTCTTTACTCACTCCTTCTGAAGCCGCAGAGGAAATAGCTTTGCGATTTTCGCAAAATGTATTGCCTAAAAATCGCAAGACAATACAAAATGAAATTGCAATATTTTTAGGTTCTATCCTTACAGGGAACCTTGTTTATGATGAAAATGAAACTAACTTGCGAAAGCAAAGTGCAGCCGAATCTATAAAACCGATTGTGCTAGATGTAAAGAAAGGTCAACTTATAATGAAAAAAGGAATGGTAATTGATGAAGAAACGTTGGCTAAATACAATTCATATATAGCAGAAAAAGAAAAGATCATTTTAAGTGGTAAAATCCTCAGACATAGTATTGTTGGAGCACTCCTTTCTTTTATTATGGTTCTTTTAACCGGAATTTATATGTATCACATACATCCAGAAATTGTTCGGAGCAATAAACAAATTGGTATAGTGGCATTTTCTGCAATATCAAATATTATTCTCAATGCTATGGTAATAAGAGGGTTCTATATATTTTCATCTATTCATAATCTACCTCCATATGTTGTAACAACTGTTTTACCACTTGCCATTTCATCAGTAATATTATCAGTTTTGATTGGTTTGAGAGTGGCGCTATATACGGGGCTTTTTGTTTCTTTAATCGTAGCAATTCAGCTTGATTATTCATTTCCAGTAATTTTGAATGGAATGGTTACGAGCGTTGTTTCAGGATTTACCGTTCGTTATGCCAGAAATTATCGAGATTTTTTTATAAAGACCTTGATTTCAGTTTCATTAAGTATGCCTTTAATGGATTCATTGTGGGTGATCGCAAAGGGATATGAAACGAGAATGATAGTAACTGCTGTGAAAGCAGGATTTTTCAGTGGGCCCTTTATAGCAGTTCTTTGTATAGGACTTCTATTACTTATAGAATCAACTTTTAGAGCCTACTCAAATATGAGTTTAATTACATTTTGCGATTATAATCATCCACTACTGCAAAGAATGCAAATAGAAGCTCCTGGCACATATCATCACAGTCTTGTTGTTTCCAATCTTGCTGAACAAGCCGCTAGAGAAATAGGTGCGGATCCTATAAAGGCAAGAGTCGGTGCTCTCTTTCATGATATAGGAAAACTCTCCAAACCTGAGTATTTTACAGAAAATAACCTTGATGGACATAATATGCATGAAGATTTAAGCCCAAGAATGAGTGCTATTGTAATTCTTAATCATGTAAAGGAAGGGATAGAACTTGCCCTCAAATATAAGCTTCCTAAAATAGTAAGAGATTGTATCCAAGAACATCATGGAAAAGATATGATATCTTTTTTTTACAAAAGAGCGCTTGATGAAAGAGAGGAAAACTCAAATATTCACGAATGGGACTACAGATATTCGGGCCCCTTGCCGCGT
>ERZ795052.6123-NODE-6123-length-11251-cov-13.861736_pt1 | contig 11251 bp, 11 predicted proteins | sample MGYA00375136_ERZ795052 | MGnify/ENA primary metagenome ERZ795052 (study PRJEB30181, sample SAMN05720156) | activated sludge metagenome | isolation source: Anaerobic digester | place: Japan | collected 2015-05-26 ... | reverse complement strand
AGCGGGCCGCTCTATGAGGAAGCCCTTTACAGAGCCCAAGAAATGCAAGCCCTTAAATATCCAGGCACTTTGGTTGCCAAAGCGATTGAACAGGGAGAATACAACCCCGTTTATTTGGTGGGCTTACTGGGAGCGAGTATGTTCCCTGCTGGAATTTATCCACCCGCAGAGATGGAAACAAGAGGATTGAAGGACGAATATCAAAAGGCTTGGACTGAATATCTCAGCGGCAATCCCGACAGCCTCAACAATTTCTACGAGGAATACCCAGAATATCAGGTGCGCAATTTTATTTTCAAAGAACCTGAGGAAAGGATGCGAGCGCACATGATAAACCTCATCTGGGAACGCTATATAGATCTTCCCACACCTGACAAACAACAGGTGGCAGACGCTTTGGGCGAGGAGTTCAAGGTTTACTTTTTGGATAGCGAAACCAGAAATTACGAAGCAATTGACTTGGACACCTACACAGTTTGGGTGCGTGCTTTGGGTTACGAAGCTCCAGAAACAGAATACAACAAAGCGGGCGCTAAAAGAACCGTGCCGCCCATTCAGAGATACCCAGAAGACGTCTCGGCAGAAATTCAAACGTTCATTGATACCAGAAAGCAATTGTTCCCCAATTACTACTGGCTCAATGCGTTATATTACAAGTTACCGGAGGGCAGCTATAAGAGAGAAAAATTAGAAAACGACTTTCCAGAATTGAACGAGTACAGAAATTGGCTCAAGGAATATAAGCGCACGCATCCGACAGTTGCATCTTATCTGGAAGAGCGAGCAGCTAAAGCTGGTAGTGATTTGGCAAGTTATCCCGTTGATTACACCAGCGAGCAGTGGAAAAGCACAGTAGCGCAATTTGATCCAAATTTGCTTACTGAGCTAATGTATTATACAATGTTGAGGAAATATCCCGAAGAGGGAGACCCAGAACCCGTTTTATCCGAAGGCGCTTCGGCAGAACTGATGGTGCTCTGGGAAGAATTAGGTAGACCAGGAGACGACTTTGAATTATGGTTAGAAGCGTTTCTTGGATTATAGTTGTGATATAATAAAAATTGAGGAGTTACACTATGCCAGAACAAGTTTATGGAAGGGAAGGTGCAACAGAGACGGGAAACTCTGAAGTATCTTCTAACAAACCTTTGGAAACAGAGGTTAGCGGAAATGAGCCTGTCAGCAAGCAAGAGCTCGCTGCAATGATTGAGAGATTGAAACAGGATATTTCTGAGGATGTCCTGCGGAAAGCCCAATCTCACGCAGACAAGCTGGGTAGCCAGTTAGATAAACGGATTGCCAACGCTCAAAAATTAGCAGAACAGTCGATTAAGTTAGCCAAAGCGGGTGGCGTCTCTTTAACTCCCGAACAAGAGATTGCTCTAAAGCAAGCGGCAGTTAATCAAGCTATGATTGAGCCAGACGATTCGGTGGAACAAATCAGTGCGGTTGCTCCACAACCTAAACAGGCAAGCAGCTTCGATTTGAACGCGGAAATTACTAAGATTATGGAAAAAACAGGTGTTTATATTAGCCCACCAGAAGCAAATAAATTGATTGGTGAGGTCAGCTCAGACTTCGAATATCTGCTTAAATTCAATGATCTGTGTAAGGAACGCTCGAATAAATCAAGTTCACCCGAAACCCGCATTCCGACAATGACAGCTCAAACTTCGCGGGCAAGCTCCCCCGACATACTGCGCCAACAATATAATGCTGAAATCGAGCAGATTAGGTTGGGGAAGCACCCCACGATTCGCAGGGGCAATCATGTTGCAATTTTGCAACTGAAAGAAAAATATCGGAAGGAGGGGCTGACGGACATATAAAAAATAAACTATGAGGTGATAAAATGTCTAACGATCCATATCCCGTTACGTCTTATCAGAATACCGTCGCGCAAAAGCGGGTTATTACTGATTACATCGCCATGCTTGACCCCAGCGATGCCCCATTTATTGAGGCAATTGGTGGTCTTGATGGCGCGTCGTCCAAGTTTCGTTTTGTAAATAAAGGTACTAAAGTCGAGTGGTTAGAAGATAATCTTTCTCCGCTCGCTGGCACGCTGAGCATGGCTGCATCTGTGGCTGGTACCGCTACTACCATTACTGCTGCTGATGCAAATATGCTCCAGCCAGGTCACATCTTAAAGATTGGCACAGAGTTATTGTGGGTATCGAGTGTCAGCCCAAGCACCAAAGAGGTAGTTGTAACGCGTGGATTTGGCGGTACATCTACTGCTACAATCGCATCAACTGCCACGTTTAGCATTGTTGGTATGGCGCGCCTTGAAGCTGCAGAGGCAACTCCAATTGGAACAACGCCTGTCAGCAACAACTATAACTACACCCAAATCTTCGAGAAGGAAGTGCGGGTTAGTGGCACTGCCCAATCTATTGACTTCTATGGCATTACCAATCCTATGGAATATCAAGAAGCAAAATCCATTCCAGAACAAATGCGCTTGATTGAACTAACGCTTCAAAATGGAAAGAGAGATGCTGGAAGCTCCAGCACTCCTCGCACTATGGGTGGCTACGAGGTATTCATTACCAGCAATACGGTACAAGGATCTGCGTTTGCTGTTGGGGTAATCAACTCTGCTGCTCAAAAAATCTATGATGCGGGTGGCAGTGGCGACTTTCTGGCCATCTGCAACCCAAGCGATTTCACAAAAGTTCAAGCGCTGTTCGATAATTCTGCGTTTGTTCGTTACTCGCCTGACCAATCGGTCTTTGGCGTTGAAGTTCAGACGGTTCGTACGCCGTTTGGTAATGTTAATTTTTTGATTGACCGCTGGCAAAAGCAAGGCACTATTCCAATGTTGACTTTGGAAAACGTTGGTATGCTGACATTGCGCCCGTGGACTGTAACACCACTTGCTAAGAGCGGTGACTACGACCGAGAGGAACTCACAGGCGAATTTACTTTCTGTGTGAAACTCGAAAAGTCGCACGCATTGATAAAGAACGTGCCCGCAAATTAATAGTGGGGGAGGAGAAATCCTCCCCCAAAAACAATAATATGTCTCAATTATCTACGCAACCAATTGTGCGCTGTAAGCACTGTGGAAAGATGCTTAAGGTATCTTTCCTCAACACATTTAAGAACGATGAGGACGGCACTCTGCTTATGGAGCTTTTTAAGGGCGTGACCAAAGATGCGCTCTGTGAAGATTGCCTTAATCGTAAAAACTATTTACTTTCTCAAGGAAGAGGTGATGAGTGGTTTCAACTCCCATAAAACCCGTAGTTGATATTGGAATTGCTTGCAACATTTATCAGTCATTTCAGTTTTGGACTGGATTGGTTGAATTAATTTTATCTGAGGAACGCGCAGGAAATATTATTATTGGAAAAATCAGGGCGATTGGTTCAGCTTTGCCCGATCACAACAAGAATAGTATTGTTGGAAATGTGGTTAAAAGACTGTCTTTAACTGATGCTAATCGCCAAGAAATAACTAAGGGATTTTTGGATGATGGAGCGGATTACTTATTCTGGATGGACGATGATACCGTCCCGCCCCAGTTGGCTATATCGACTTTAGTAAAATCTGGGCACGAGTTTATCGCTGGTGTTTATTATATGCCCAGCGAAACCTGTTATCCAATTGCTTATAAACGCGAGAAAAGCAATCTGTATTCTCCCGTTTATAAATATCCAATAGGCGCATTGTTGGAGGTAGACGCGGTTGGATTTGGATGCACTTTGACCAAGCGCTCTGTATTTGAAAAAATCATGGCTGGGCATACAGTTTATGTGCGCTACGATGGTACTTTGCTTCCTATGCCGAACGACAGGATTTTCGAAGGCAATGCGCCAGTAAATCTTGCCCCGATGATAAAGGATGGTGTGTATATGGAATCGGTTCGCAAGCAAAGCGATGACGAAAATGATAAGCGCCCATTCCCATTCTTTGCGCTGGAGAACGGACGAACGGAAGATTATTATTTTTGCGAGCTTGCCGAGCATGTTGGCGTGAAGCCATACCTTGACACAACTGTGCAATGCTCCCATTGGAAATTGGGTGCAACTACCATTGATAATTACAAAAAATTAATTTACGAAAGTGAGAACATATTATGAAGGTGGCGTATGTTGGAAATGAAATTTTCTTGCCCCCAGAAGATAGCGAGGTGGACAAATATGCTTTTAATGACTTGTCCATTGGGGAAAAAGAAAATGAGTATGACTTGATTTACTCGACCAATTCTTTGCCAGAGGTTGAGCGCAAGGATGTTATTGCTCTTTTAGAGGCTATATATAAAGCCCTAAAGCCTGGTGGTGAATTGTGTATCGCCGTTCCATCCGCAGAATATGCTGGATTGCAACTCTACAAAAATAATATAGACGAAGCCATATTGTTTATGCTCTACGGGAATAGTCAGGGCAATTATCACTGCTGCTACACAATGCTTGTGCTGCGTTCGCTATTAGAAAGGGCAAGGTTTGTTATCAAGCACGCACGCAATATCATTATGGAGCTCACTAATCCCGCTGGTGAAAAGATCCAAATCCCAGTAAATGAGATAATTTGTACAAAGTTAGAGGCTCAAGATGGCAACACTGTTTAATGCAATGCTCGAAACTGCGAGGTTGGCTGGGGTATTAGTGGGCGGGAAAACAACCGCCCAACTCAACGCCGATTACTTCTACGACACCAATCGCTGGGAGCCTGATGGGTACTTCAATAATGGCACCGTATTTATTCTTTCAGGTTCTGTCAATCTCAATAATACCCGCCGAGTCATTAGCTATAAGCATGTAAACGGAGAATTTTATTGCGAAACTTTCGATGGAACCATTGTACAAGGAACATTATACAATGTTACCAATGCGCATCGTGAAGCCCTTGTGTCAGCCGTGAATAATGCCTTAGTTCAAATGGGGGAGTATGTAGAAATTGAGGACACCGCCACAATTCTAACTGGTGCGCAAGAATTAGTGCTGCCCGCTGGTGTGAGCAATGTTTTGAGAATAGAATATGCGGGCAGCAGGAAATTCAGGATTGGAAATTGGCTGGAAATAAACGGCAAAATATTGTTTGGCTGGGGATTTGATACTGCCCCAAGCGAACCCATTAGAATTTATTATCTCAAAAATCATCCGCAAGTTTATAACGATAATGACATAATCAATCCGAATTATAACCTGAAAAGGCTGGCTTGGACGGCTGCATATATGTACCTATTAGACAGAATGCAATACGCAGGCAATGCAGACGACAAGGAACAGTTCCTCTTACAAAACGCCCAACAAATGGCACAGCGGCTTGCGCTTCAATTTCCTGTACGACAATTAGAAAGAGACCCGATACTGGCAAGGTACTAATGGCTAATTCACTAAGCATGGTAACAGTTGGAAGCAAGGTAAAAGCTCCCACACACGATATCAAACTTACCGATCATCTCGGCAACTCGCTGGGATTAATTCTCTGCGATAATCGTGGCAAGGTTGATCCACGGGGAATGCAAATCTCGTCCATGCCCCGAACCACCTTGCGCACCTCACAGGGCAGCACGGGATATGACAACCTCGAACTCCCCTATATAACAGAAGTCCAAACAGATTTCTCTGGCGGACGTGGCGCTGATGAGTTTTCCAAAGATAGATCTAAATATTACGATTCTTATCGCATGGATACGACAAGGGAATTTCCTATTTGTGGCCCTCTTGAAACAATTCAAGAGGGAATTGGGGTAGAGGCGCTCAATCAAGACATAGAGTCTGAATATTCCGATTACTTGGAACTCGATGACGAAAGCGATCCCATAGCTTTCAAAATAAAAATTAATAATTCTGGAAACATTAGAGCCATAAGTCTAAATCTTTTCTGGCAAGAAGTGCCCGATGTTCCTCTAAGTTTTAAGTATGCAGTCACTGTTATTGATGCTGACGCAGATATGCCAGATATTAATGACTTGGAATTTAAGACTTCGTCTTATGATGAACCGCCATTAGATAATGAAAGATGGGTGGAGAAGGTATTAACTTGCAATGTTGGTGTTCTTGAAGGGCAAAATTTAATCATTGTCTTGAAAGATTTCTCCCAAGAGCTTGAGTTGCGTTTTTCTATCACAGGCGGTTGGGGTGGACAAACTGAGGACGGATATATATTTGCAGCAGAAACAGCCAACCCAAACCAAAATATTATTTTGGTTATTGACGACGAATATGATGATTTAATTTTAGAATATCAAACAAGTGATTGGGTGATTGTCTTGCCCTGGGCGTCCATATATGGCTCGTTGATTTATGGATCAAGTTCTTATATCAAGATTTTTGAATACAAGCATCAGATGTATGCGGTTGTTAATGAGCAAACCGATATTGGTGCGCCGAAATTATTTATGAATGGCTATCGTGGCAATGCGGGAAACAACGCCACTGATTTGGGAGTTACCTTAACAAGAATACCAATGTCAGTTAATGAATTAACTGGAAAAGTCATCCTTATTTATAATGGGCCAGGAGAGGATGAAACTCAGCCGTGGCGAAAAATTCTTCGCAATAGCGCACAGGGCGTGATACGGGTAGAACCACAGTGGAATTTACAACAATCTGTCATGACCGAGTATGTCATTCTTGGAACAGATAAGTGGACGGAAATAACTGGGCACGGGTTAACTGCTCCCGTCACAGACATACAAGTGGTAGAGGATTATGTTGTATTTGCGCAGGGTACAAAAGCGCCCATTAGGATTATGCACGAATACAACAATGCTGGAACTTGGACAAGAGAATTTGCCGAGCACGTCTCTAATCAGTTCAATGAAACTTCGTCAACGGAAGCGTTTGACCAACCAGTTTATGCTGACCTCATAGAATCTGGTGTGTTGGTTACAGGCGAAGCAGTATTGTGGCGCGCCAGAACGGATGACAGCAAAGTTGATTACAGCTTTGTAAAAAAGTGGGATGAGGGGGGATATGCGGATGGCAAAATTAATCTGTTCTTCTTTGATGTGAATAAGCACGAGCGCGACGATTTGCGCATCCAGAGAGCCAGGGTTCAGCAGGATTTAGCCAATGAGCAAGCCGAGGACGACCCTGATAAAGGCTTAATTACTTCTTACGAGCGCATGATCCAAGATTACAATCAGCAGATATTCTTATATCAAACTGATGAGTATTATGCTCCCTACCCAGACGATGATAACAAGCAGCAATTAGTAACAGAGCACAAATTTTTGCCGTATCACATTGTCTGTGGGGATGAGTCTTCAAACATTACTGGTATGGTGATGTATGGCGAACCGCAAGTTCCTTACATTTTCAAAGAGGATAGTTTTGGTTCGATTGTAAATAATGTCTATGCTAAACTGCCAGTTGCAGAAATGAAATATCTGCGCTCAGAAAATAATGGCAAGGCAAATATGCAACAGGGCGTTTATCTTTACTTCGGTATGGAAGGGGGCATGATTGAAAGATACTATGACCAGAGATTAGATGATGTCGGTCCTACTGGGAAAGACGCCTTACCCAGTAGCAGGCAGGGAGAGATAGCTAAACTAATTCCTTATGCTGGCAGATACTACGCAGCGATTAATGCTGGTATCTATGGAACATCGTCTGTGCTTTGCGCTACCGAATTTGGTTGGCATGAAATTTATCGTGCCAGTACGATTGGCAAGATGATTACGGATATCACCATTCAAACTATTCCTGGATTTGACAACCCCGACAGAATGCTTATTAGTGAAGGAACTGGGCTTGTCTCTATTCCAATTGCGCTAAACCCGCTATTCCAAGCTGGATATAAATACTACGGTCACGACATCAACATATCCCAAAAGCCTTACATAGAAACCGCCTGGTTTGACTTTGAATTAAAGGACGTCAACAAGTTCTTCAAGAGCGTTACTATTTTTTCTGATTGCACGGACACGGAGAAACCAAGAGGAACCGAATATAACATTTATGTCTATTACAAGGTAGATAATGATAAAGACTGGAAACTGGCGGGGCGGGGTGGTGCCTACGCCACCCAGGAAATCAATTTTACCAATGATAACAGCTGCTCTGGCAAACGCCTCAAATTGCGCATTGCAATGGGCTCCAATACCGAGCCAGATGAGACACCACGCATACGCGCAATTGTGATCAATTCTGTGCTGAGGGTTCCAGTAAAGCGCAGCTGGCAGATCAATTTCTTATTAGAGCCGATGAAAGACTTACAGGATAGACCGCTCACGGATAATCCTGGATTAATTTACGACACATTGTTCAATTGGAGTAACTCGGCGGTAGAACCCAATCCGCTATTAATGAACACAAATGATTTTGTTACGGACAACAAATATGTGTTCATTGACCCAGCCTCTATTACGACTTATCAAGCCGTATCTCAGATGGGCGATGGGTCGGGACAAAAAGAATACAAACATTTGGGCACAATGGTATTATATGAGATGTGAGGTGAAGTATGGCTAAGAGCTCTGCGCAGCATCCAGGCTTCAAAAAGGTTCAATCCGAAATTGCCAAGAAGATAAATCCGCGCACGGGTAAGCCCTATGGTATGGAAAAGGCTGGGGCAATCTTGGCATCCAGAACAAGAGCCGCAAGTCCTGCTGCAAAAAAGAAAAATCCGCGTTTGCGGAAAGTAAAAGGAAAGTAATTGGACGCCACTGATGATCTCATTATTCAGGGCAAGCCTGTTGATTCGGTCAACGAATACAATGTTGGCATTGCGCTTGACCGATTGGGATATGAGTATGAGTATCAAAAATATGTTGGCATTCCAGGAGTTAGAGGATTAATTATTGTTGACTTTCTGGTATACACAACACCCAAGCCAACGCCGCTTTTTGTTCACGGCGAATACTGGCATAGTGGCAGATTTCGAGCGGAATCAGAATTTCAACAAGCCGCTCTCAACCAAAGGATGAGAGGAACTTGGGCAGAGGCTGTCATCATTTGGGAACACCAGTGCGAAACAGTTGAGGATGCCATCAATGCACTAAAAAACTTATTGTGAGGAATAAATGACAGACTTATTATTTAAGAAATTATCCGAGATGGGTGAATATTCAACCGTTCCAAAATCCGAAGACAAGCTTTGGTTTTGGGTGGTTGACCCGACAGAGGCTGACCCAGCAAATCGCAATAAGTTTGCTGACTTTTACAAGATTATCACAGACATTGAAACCTACCAACTTAAGGATGGCTGTATAACATCCGAAAAGATTGCTGGTGGCGCAATCACTAATCCTAAATTAGCTGAAGATTCGGTTGATAGTTCCAATATTAAAGCTGGTGCAATCAATACAACCCATTTAGCAACGAACTTTTTGTTGCCTTTTACAAAGATGGATGGACTTAATACAGATCCCAATGCCGATCGCTTGGTTTTCTTTGATGATAGCGCTGGGAAATTGCAATACTTGACAGTAGGATATGGGCTTAATTTATCTGGCACAAACTTATCAGTAACATTGCCTGCGGCAACGGATTGGGCTGTAGACCAGCAAGGGCTAATTTATATCCACGGAAACAACTTGCCGTTAGATGCATCCACTTGGTTGACCGCTGGTTCTGGCATTACTATTTCTGGGCGTGTAATTTCTGCGGGTCTTTCAGGCGATTTAATTGCTGACAATGCTGTTACCGACGCAAAGCTCCGAGATAGTTCAGCGTATTCGGTTATTGGGAGGTCATCCAATACCGCAGGAGATCCAGCCGATATTATTGCCTCAAGTGATGGCTATGTGCTAAGGCGTTCTGGAACGACTCTTGGATTTGGAACATTGGGTTCAGCGAGTTTAGCTGATGGTGCTGTTACCGCAGGAAAGATTGCCGCAGGCGGGGTGAGTGCCACTAATCAAATTGCGGATGGAATTATCACACCAGAAAAACTCATTAACCAACCCACAATTATTAATGTGCGTGTATTTGATGAGAAAACATTGGTATCTGGCGGAACAGGAAAAGCTCAAATCTTTGTTCCTTACGATGTAGATGGCGCTGTGCTTTCCAAAGTGGATATTGGAGTAGTTACCCCATCTACCAGCGGAGCAATCAGTGTCCAGATTTACCGCCTCGATACCAGCACGAACCTGCTTTCAACCTCCGCCTCTCTGGCAGCCAATAACTATAATACGGCTGCAAGCGGAACAAGAGGGACTGGTTCCACTACTGTTACAAAAGGACAACGCCTGCGTATAGATGTTACTTATGCGGGTAGTACTGCAAAGGGATTAGATGTTCAGTTGGTGTTTGTAAAATGAGAGTGATTACTGTAGAAAGTCCGCAAGGTCATTACGAAGTCCCATTAGGAACACGCATACTTTGGGACACGGCTACCCCGCCAACTAATTGGCAGTTCGATACTGACCTTACCAGCGTATTTGTTATGGGAGCAGATGAGCCAGACTTAACTGCTCGTGGCGCTATTAATCATACGCATACTACTCCTGGCTTGGCAAGCGCTGGAGCACACACAGACCACCCTGTAATTGTAAGTGGCGTAAGCACGGCAGAGGTGGTCATAAATGTAAATACTGGGGGTTATAACTGTGTTGGCGGTCATTCTCATTCTGGAACAGGAACTTGCGATTCTGCTGGGGCGCACGCACATACCACGCCCAATACTGGAACAGGCAGTAACTATCCCCCGTTTCGCAAGTTAAGATGGATTTATTCCAATACCTCTACGGTTGTTCCTGTCGGTGGAATTGTTATGCACAGCGTAAGCACTACTGCGCTTGGCTCAGGCTGGCAAGTTTGCGATGGCACAAACGGCACTTATGATATGCGTGGTTACTTCCCGATTCATACTGCTACCGACGCAGAAATGGGTCAAACGGGCGGCTTCTCATCTCACGCCCACGCCGTTGGGACTTCTGGAGCTGCCAGCGAAAACCATTCTCATCATATTAATATTGGGTTAAGCACAGCTGGTGGAGCAAACAATAGTGATTATCAGGCTGGTGGCATTACTGTGCAAGGCTCTCACTCTCATTCTGCGGGCGAAGATTCACCTTCTGCTGGGGCGCACACACATTCAATGAATAACACTGGAAGCACAGACTCTCTTCCCCCCTATATTCAACTTTATTTCATTAAGAGGATTGCATAATGGACGTACCTACTGGAACTGTAGTTTTATGGATGGGTTCAGCAGAATCTATTCCTACGGGCTGGGCTAAATATTCTGCGACCGTTGGACGTTTTATTCGAGGCGTTCCTGCTGGACAATCGGTTGGTGCAACGGGCGGAAATGCATCCACTCACGTTCACACAATGGGGACAGC
>ERZ795052.6108-NODE-6108-length-11274-cov-5.884393_pt1 | contig 11274 bp, 8 predicted proteins | sample MGYA00375136_ERZ795052 | MGnify/ENA primary metagenome ERZ795052 (study PRJEB30181, sample SAMN05720156) | activated sludge metagenome | isolation source: Anaerobic digester | place: Japan | collected 2015-05-26 ... | reverse complement strand
CTCCCCTATCCGCGAAATCCGCGAAATCCGCGGTCCCTTCTTTGCTGGTCACGCCGATCGCCTCCTCCTCGGCTCTGCGCGCCTCTGCGGTCCTTTCAAAGCTCGGGACCGGACCGCACCTCCGGAAAACCGCCAAGACGCAAAAGCCGCAGAGCCCCGGCATCCCACCCACAGCGGAGCCTCGCCTTGACCCGCTCTTTCCGGGGGCGATGACCGGCGGAAGTTATCAGTCCGCCGGATGCCATTCCCTGGACCCGCAGAGTTTCGCGCAGGCCAAAATCGGTTGAATCTTTTGCAACGGAGGGTGAGTCCTTCCCGCGCCGCTGTGCCACGGTCCTGGTGAACAGCAGAACTAATAGGCAACAACAGACAGTAATATGAACCGGTTCCTTCGTTTGCCGCCACAGATTCTGAGGCTGGTCCTGCTGGCGCTGGGGATTGTCGGCAGTTATGCCGTGGCCCGGCATTTCCTGACCCCGCCCTCGTTTGGGGAATACGGTTTTTATCGCGGGGCGGCGCTGGGGGAAGTGGCGGCGCGGCCGGCGGTGTTGGCGGGACGCGAGGCGTGCGCCGAGTGTCACGCGGACCAGGTGACCCAGGTGGCTGCTTTTTCACACAAGGGGCTTTCGTGCGAGGGCTGCCACGGGGCCGGGCAGGCGCACGCGGACAACCCGGATGTGGCCATGGAAAAGCTGCATTACAGCCATTGCGTGCGATGCCACGAGGCCAACCCGGCCCGGCCGAAGTGGCACAAGCAAGTGGTGGCCAAAGACCATTACCCGGGGGACAAATGCACGGAATGTCATGTCCCCCATGCTCCTTCGGAGGTGCCATGAAACGCTCGGTGACTCGTCGCAAACTCCTGGGCGGTGTGGCCGCCGCGCTGGCGGGCGCCATCCTCGCGCCGGCGGCGCGGGCCGCCAAGGCCGCCGTGCGCAAAGTGTTTGTCTCCAGCGATGCGCCGAAAGGCTACCGCCCCGAGGACCACCAATGGGCGATGGCGATTGACGCCGGCCGCTGCATCGGATGCGGGTTGTGCGTCGAGGCGTGCAAGAAGGAGAACAATGTGCCGGAGGGGCCGTATTTCCGGACGTGGATTGAGCGCTACGTCATCACCCGGCCGCAGCCGGGTTCCGGCGAGTCGCGCGGGCCGGCGCACGTGGACTCGCCCAACGGCGGGATGCGGGGTTTTCCCGAGCCGCCGGTGCCGAAGGAGGAGATTCAACACGCGTTTTTCGTGCCCAAGCTGTGCAACCTGTGCCGTCACTCGCCCTGCGTGCAGGTGTGTCCGGTGGGGGCCACCTTTGACGCGCCCGACGGGGCGGTGCTGATTGACCCGAAGTACTGCATCGGATGCGGCTTTTGCATTCAGGCCTGTCCCTACGGCTGCCGGTTCATGAACCCGGTGACGCACACCGCCGAGAAATGCACGCTGTGCTACCATCGGATCACGCGCGGGCTGCGGCCTGCCTGTGTGGAGGTGTGCCCCACCGAGGCGCGGGTGTTTGGCGATTTGAAGCACGCCGGGCCGTCCGACCCCATCCGACAGTTTTACGAGCGGAACAAGGTGCAGACGCTCAAGCCGCACCTGGGCACCGAACCCCGCGTGTTCTATGCGGGGATAGACAAGGAAGTGAGGTAGGCGATGAACGAGGCGACCAACGTCGTGCTGGAACTGCTGCCGCATTTTGAAGGCTACGTTTACCCCAATGAGGCCACGCCCCAGCCGTTGTGGAGCGTGCTGATCGTGCTGTATCCCTATATCACGGGGCTGGTGGCCGGCGCCTTCATCATGGCCTCGCTGGTGCGCGTGTTCAACGTCCGCGCCCTCGAACCGGTTTACCGCCTGTCGCTGCTGACCGCCTTTGCCTTTCTGCTGTGCGCGCCGCTGCCGTTGCTGTTTCACCTCGGCCAGCCCCAGCGCAGTTTTCAGGTCATGATCACCCCCCATTTGACCTCCCCCATGGCCATCTTCGGCTTTGTCTATGCCTGGTATCTGATGGCGGTGCTCCTGTTGGAGCTGTGGTTCGATTACCGGCGGGACTTTGTCGAGTGGTCCCGGCGGGCGGGTGGGTGGAAGGGCCTGCTGTACCGGGTGCTGACGGTGGGGGTGGACGACATGTCCGAGGCGTCGGTGGACCTGGACCGCCGCATGGGGCACCTTCTCTCGGTGGTGGGCATTCCCTCCGCCTTCCTGTTGCACGGCTACGTCGGTTTCATCTTTGGCTCGGTCAAGGCCAACCCGTGGTGGGGCAACGTCCTGATGCCGATCATTTTCATTTTGTCGGCGATCGTGTCGGGCATTGCGCTGTGCGTCTTCAATTACCAGGTGTTGATGTGGGTCCGCCGCCGGACCACGGACATTCGCTGTCTGGATGTGATGGGCATGTTTTTGTTCTACGCCCTGGTCGTGGATGCGGGCGTCGAGGCGCTGGACTGGATTCACCGGGTTTATTCCGCCGAAGAGGGCTTCCAGATGATGCATCAAATGGCCAACGAAAAGCTCTTTTACACTCTCAACCTGGGCCAGGCCTTGCTCGGCACGCTGGTCCCCGCCCTCCTCCTGGGCGCCCTGCAACTGTTGCGCCGCCACATTCCCGAGCTGGCGCGGCGCCGGATTTACTTTGCCAGCGCGGTGTTGATTCTGGTGGGCGTGCTGGCCATGCGCTGGAACGTGGTGATTGGCGGTCAACTCTTTTCCAAAAGCCTGCGCGGGGTGATGAGCTATAAAATGGAGTTTGCCGGGATGGAGGGGTGGTTCATGGGGGCGTTTCTGTTGATGCTGCCTTTTGTGATTCTGACGGTATTGATCCGCCTGTTCTTGCCGGAACACCCCCCGGGCGGGAAAACGGGCCTTCCCGACGCCGCCCCCCCGCCCCGTCTGGCGTCCCAAACCGGCGCGCCGTAACCCCGCAGCCGTCTCCACCGCGGACAAAACCAGGCCTGAAGACCGGTTACGGTATTGGAGTCCGGCCGAAGGTTTCAGCGGCGTACTGGGTATTCTGCCCGCCTCAGCCATCTGCTAAACCAACAATCGGCGCCGGTCTCCTCGCCACGCCTTCCTTCGTCCAAACAGAATCGAGCCGGAATGGGACGGACCCATCAGGCGGACCCGCCCTTTAAGACCTTTGCCCAGAATCAGGTCGAACGGCGCCAGGTTTGGACAGCGGACACGCCGACCGGAGGGAAGGCAGCCTGCCTGCGGGCGGCCGCTCGCAGGCGCCAAGCCAACTTGGAACTGAAAAACCCCTTATCAAACTCGCAGATGGCAAAGTTATTGCTTGTCTGAAGGTTGCGACACGGGTTGTCCACTGCCTCCGATCCGAGGACCGGGGGGGGGTGCCCGGTCTTTCGCGTGGGCTGGCTGGCCCGCGTTGCCTGGCAAACGGTGGGGGTTGGACCGTTCAGATTGCGGAAAAAACATGCCAGTTGGAGCAAATTTGGGATCCAAGGGCGGCCTGACGACAGTCACCCGGGTGGTGATACTGGTCGCGTTCTATTTCGTTGGGGGGCTGGTGGGGAAGCAAGCCTCGTTTCTGTCGGGAACGGTGGCGCTGGTCTGGCCGCCGGCGGGCATCGCCTTGGCCGCGATTTTGCTGTTCGGTTACCGGTTCTGGCCGGGCGTGGCCCTGGGCGCCGTGTTGTTCTCGTTCATGAACGGGGTGCCGCTGGGTTTTTTCACCTTCGGCACGGCCATTGGGAATACGATGGGGGCGGTGGTTTGCGCCTTTTTGCTGCATCGGTTTGTGGGGTTTCATCCGGCGATGGAGCGGACGCGGGATGTGGTGGGGTATATTGGCCTGGCCTGCTTTCTGGGCACCACCGTCAACGCGGCGTTCAATGTGGTGGGTCTGATGTATGCGGGCGAAGTGGCCTTGGGCGACTTGTTTCCCGCGATACTGGAGTGGTGGGTTCCCAATGCGCTGGCGGGGCTGGTGGTGGCGCCGGCCATCATCGTTTGGGCCACGCCGTCGTCCCTCAGGTGGAATTGGAAACTGCTGGCGGAGGCGGGCATTTGCGGGGCGGGGCTGGTGGCGGGGTTGTTGATCTCGTTCCGCTCGTGGTTTGTTTATGGGATTCAGAACTATCCGCTGGCCTACCTGCCGTTTCCGTTTTTGGTCTGGGGGTCGTTGCGGTTCGGCCAGCGCGGCGCCACCACGGGAACCTTGTTGGTGACGGTGCTTTCCATCAGCTCGCTGATTCGCGGGCTGGGCCCGTTCGTAACAGAGGATGAGCGGGACAGCCTGATGCTGATTGGCAGTTACATCGGCATTCTGGCCGTCACCAACCTGCTGCTGGCGGCCGCCGCCTGCGAGCGGCGCCAGGCCGAGCGGGCCGTGTCCGAAAGCGAGAAGCGGTTCCGGGCCATTGTCGAGGACCAACTGGACATGATTTGCCGTTTCCGGCCGGACGGGAAGCTGACGTTTGTGAACGGCGCCTGCTGCCGGTTTCACCGGCGCCCCCGCGAGGAGCTGCTGGGAACGAACTTTTTCGAGACGCTGGCCAGTGACGACCGGAACGTTCCGTTGACCTATTTTGAAAACCTGCCCGAGGAGCACCCGGTGGTCTCCTTTGACCAGCGGATCACCGCTCCCGACGGCCAGGTTTATTGGCGGCAGATCACCGTGCGGCGCCTCTTCGACGAGCGCGGCGGCACGCTGGAATACCAGGCGGTGATTCGCGACATCACCGACCGGAAGCAATCGGAGCAGGACCTGCGCGCCAGCGAGGAGAAATACCGTTCGCTGGTGCGGAATATTCCGGGGGTCATCTGGACCATGAACAGCGAGCGCGAGCTGACCTACATCAGCGAGAAGGCGGAGAAGATCACCGGGTACGGGCCGGAGGAGCTGATTCGAGACGCGGGAGCGCTGTGGCTGGAACGGATTCATCCCGACGACCGCGGGAAGGTCGAACAGGGGTTGCGCGATTTGTTCGAGAACGGCCGTCCTTATGACGTCGAGTATCGAATGCAGCGCAAGGAGGGGCAATGGGTCTGGCTGCACAGCCGGGCCCCCGGGATTCGTGTCCGCCAGGGCATGCTCTGGGCCGACGGCCTCTCCTCGGAAATCACCCAGCGCAAACACGCCGAGCAGGCCCTGCAACAGGCCAAGGAGGCGGCGGAGGCGGCTAATGTCGCCAAAAGTCAGTTCCTGGCCAATATGAGCCATGAATTGCGCACCCCGCTCAACGCCATCATCGGCTTCTCCGAAATGCTGGCGGACCAGAATTTCGGCCCGCTCAACGAGCGCCAGCTCAAGTACACCCACAACATCCTCCACAGCGGCCGCCACCTGCTGCAATTGATCAACGACATCCTGGACCTGTCGAAAGTCGAGGCGGGGCGCCTGGAGCTGAGCCGCACCTCGTTCAGTGTGGCGCGGGCGCTGCAAAACGTGCAGACCATCGTCAACCCCCTGGCAAAGAAGAAGCGCATCGCCGTCGAGCTGCAAGTGGCGCCGGACCTCCCGCCGCTTTATGCCGACGAGAGCAAGTTCAAACAGATTCTTTACAACTTGCTGAGCAACGCCATCAAATTCACGCCCGAGGGACGCCGGGTGAGCGTGACCGCGGCGCTGGCGGCTTCCCCGCCGCCGGGTGTGGAAGGGGAGGCCGCGGGGGCGGCGGGCGCGCGGGCCATGGAGATCCGGGTCAGCGACACGGGCATTGGCATTCACCCCAGGGACCACGAGCGGATTTTCATGGAATTCGAGCAGGTGGACTCCTCGTATGGCCGGCAGCAGCAGGGGACGGGATTGGGCCTGGCCCTGACGCGCCGGCTGGTGGAACTCCATGGCGGTGCCATCCGCGTCGAAAGCGAGGGGATTGACGGCAAAGGCAGCACCTTTACGGTGACGTTGCCCTTGGTGGCTCCCGAGCCGCAGGCCGGGGACCCCGCCGCCGGCCTTCGCAAAAGCCGGGCCGACGCCGGCGACAAAATCGCCACGCTTTGCGTATGAACCCTCCGTGCAAGCAGCGCATTCTGGTCATCGAGGACAACCCGCTCAACCTCGAGCTGGTCACGGATTTGCTCGAGGCGACCGGCTTTGAGGTCACCCCGGCGCGGACAGCCGAGGAAGGCATCCGCCTGGCCGGCGAGTTGCTGCCGGATTTGGTCCTCATGGACCTGAGTCTGCCGGGGATGGACGGGCTGGCCGCCACGCGCATCCTCAAAGGCGATTTGCGCACGTCGGGGCTGACCATCGTGGCGCTGACGGCGCATGCCATGAAGGGCGACGAGGCCATCGCCCTGGCCGCCGGCTGTGATGGCTATTTGACCAAGCCCATTGATACGCGGACTTTCGCGCGGAGCATCGCGCAATTCCTTGAACTGAACCGCCCGAGCCCGGCCGAAGCCGCGCCGGGCCTGCACCCCTATGCAAACCGAACTGCTGGATAATCCCACCCCCTGCGCCATGCTAAAGCCCCTGGAGGGACGAGTGCTGGTCGTGGACGACGAAGAACCCAACCGCACCTTGCTGCGCGACTCCCTCGAGCCGCACGGATACGAAATTGAAGAGGCCGCCGAGGGCGAAGAGGCCTTGGGCCGCGTCGCCGCCTGCCCGCCGGACGTTGTCCTGCTGGATGTCATGATGCCGGGGATGGACGGCTTTGAAGTCTGCGAGCGGCTGAAGAAGGACCCGGCCACGGCCTCCATTCCGGTGCTGATGGTGACCGCGTTGTCGGCCCGTCAGGAGCGGCTGATGGGGATTGCGGCCGGGGCGAACGATTTTCTGAACAAACCGGTGGATTTGCAGGACCTGACCCTGCGGGTCCGCAACGCGGTCCAGGCCAAACGGCTTTACGATCAACTGCAGGCCGAGCAACGGAAATCCGAGCGGTTGTTGCTCAACGTGTTGCCCCGGCCGATTGCCGAGCGGATGAAACAGGGCGAGCTGAACATCGCGGACGCCCACGCCGACGTGAGCGTGCTGGTGGCGGACCTGGCGGGGTTCACCCGCCTGTCAGTTCACATTGCGCCCGAGCAAATCCTCGCCTTGCTCAACGAAATCTTCAGCGCGTTCGATCTGCTGGTCGAGAAGCACAGGCTCGAGAAAATCAAAACCATCGGCGATGCCTACATGGCCGCGGGTGGGTTGTCGGGAGAGGACCCGGCCCATTTGGAGTCCATGAGCCGGCTCGCGCTCGAGATGCGCGACGATCTGGCGCGATTCAACGCCGGCTACCACACCTCCCTGCGCCTGCGCCTCGGCCTGAGCGTGGGACCCGTGGTCGCGGGGGTCATTGGCCGGGACAAATTCGCCTATGATCTTTGGGGCGACACCGTCAACCTGGCCTGCCAGCTCGAAGCCAGCGCCGAGCCGGGCACCATCCGGGTCTCCGAGGCGGTTTTCGAGCGCCTGAAAGACCGGTTCCGGTTCGAGCCCTGCCTGCTCCGCGGCCTCAAGGGCCGGGAGGACACCGCCTGCTACGTCCTGCACCCCTGAAGCTCCCAAACTCGAACTGAGACAACGGCGGGAAAGGCCGGACGCGAGGGCGGAGCCCGGCAGGCCGGTACTTGAATGGAACGTCGTTTGCGGACTGGGCGCGCCTTTTCCCTGCGGGCGAAAGCCCGGGTCCTGTCACCTGCCTCCAAGAATTGAGCCGCCATCCCGGCCTGGAAGAGAAGGACCTGTTCGACTGCGGCTTGGAGTGAGGCCGCCCTGCTTTGGCGAATCCGGTTTCCATCGCAAGGGGGGCGCTGGCGGCGGAGAGTCTCTGGCTCAGTTTTGAGGTCCCGGCGGACCTGGCGTACTCTCTGCAAGCCAACCCGACCCTCGGCTCGCCCAAATGGGCGACCTGGCAGCCAATCCCGTCCGCCGCCACCAACCGAGTCGTGATTCCCGGCAACGCCCCGCTTTCGCGGCCGCAGCTTTTCCGCGTGGTGCCCCCCCCGGGGGCCTTGAGGTCGGAGGGGACCGAGCGGGCTCTCGCACCTGCCCGCCGGCGGACCGTGCGAAGTCTGTTATCCGCGGTCCGCTCGAGGGCAGGCTCACCCCTGCAAACGCGTTGGACAGGGGCCTTGGTCGTTGAGGAGGCATTGTCTGCCTTCCTGGCTGGGCTGGCGCGCGAGCAGCACCTGACCAATGCTGAAATCGCCGGGACCCCCGCACGCCACGAGCCTGCGTCACCTCGTCGCAGCGCCACTCGTTCCGAGACGGCTTCACTGCTCCGCGTCAGTACAAAAAGAACCGCGGGCAACCCTTTCGGAGAGTCTCGTTCGATAATCGAACAACACTCCCGGGCGCCCGCCAGTAAACAAAAATCCGGGCAGCCCTTTCGGATCACCCCCTCGCCATCTATGCGAGAAGTTAATGGGTATGAGCCACCGCTCCGACCATGAGGGAACCCAAGCGGCCGAGGTCTTGCTGTCCATACTCCGCCGGTGCGAGAAAAGACTACGCCCGGCTCCGCCCAGCCCAAAGCAGCCCCAGAGGCAGCCCATGAAGATTCGCGGCAAACGGAATAATCTCTGTGCCGGTATAGAGCACCACGCCGCGGACCCAACGTCTGCCGGCGACACCCGCCAGGGCCTGCAAGCCGCGCACGTCGCCGCCGCTCAAGGTCGAGCTGGCCTTTACTTCCACCCCCACCAGCCGGCCGGCGGCGTCCTCGAGCACCAGGTCCACCTCCTGGCCGGACGCAGTGCGCCAAAAGAAAAATTGCGGCCGGGTCTGGCTCCATCCAGCCTGCTTGCGCAATTCCATCAACGCGAAGTTCTCCAGCAAAGCGCCGGCAAGGCACGGGTCCAGTTCCAAGCGTTGCGGCGTCAGCCCCAGCAGATGCGCCAGCAGGCCCGTGTCGTTGAGATAGACCTTGGGTGTCTGAATGATGCGCTGGCCCAGGTTGGTCGCCCAAGGCTGCAACAACTGGACCAGGAACGTCTTCTCTAACAGCGCGAAGTATCGTTTCAGCGTCGTCTGGGGCACCGCCAGGCTCCGCGACAAGTCGGCAAAATTGAGGAGTCCACCGGCCCGAGTGGCCACCAGCGCCAGCAAGCGCGGCACCACCGTGAGATCGGCCACGTTGGCAATCTCGCGGACATCGCGCTGGAGAATCGCCGTCAGGTACGATTGGAACCAGGCTCCCCGCCGCGCCGGCTTCTGACGGCGGAGCGCCGGGGGATACCCCCCCGCCAGCGCACGGGCGAACCATTCGGCGCGGGGCACGCCGGCCGCCCCTTTTCGCGGCCAGACCGGCTCCTTCGCGAACAGGGCATCCACAAACCCTTCGGAAACCCCGTCCAGCTCGCCCTGCGAAAACGGCCAAAGCGTCAGGACCTCCATGCGCCCAGCCAGTGACTCCGCCAGTTTCGGCAGCAGCAGCACGTTGGCCGAGCCGGTCAGCAGGAACCGCCCCGGCTCACGCTGTCGGTCAATCGCCATCTTGATCGCTGGAAACAGTTCCGGCACATGTTGCACCTCGTCCAGGGTGACGGGACCGTTCAGGCCCGCAATGAATCCCTGCGGGTCACCCCTGGCCGCCGCCAGGAGACCGGCATCATCGAAGGTGAGGTACCGGCGGCCCCTGGCAATCTCTGCCGCCTGCACCAGGGTGCTCTTGCCGGTTTGCCTGGCGCCGACGACCAGCGTGGCCGGTGTATCCGCGAGGGCCTCCAGCAGTGGATCCGTGAGATGGCGGCGAATCATGCGGATAATCAACCATAAACTGGATGATAATCAACCACAAATCGGCCGCCCCAGCCCGCCCCCCCTCCTGCGGTTTCCCACCGGCTCTCAGGAAAAGGGGATTGCCAGGCAGGCTCGCGCAGGTCCTGGCTCGACCGGCAGCCGGCGGAAGGGCGGGGCAGACCCTGGGGCATTGGTGCCGGCCCGACGGGTCGTGTCCGCCAACCCGGCGATGAACGCGCCAACGCGCAGCCAGGCGTCGCTAAACGGCGCCGGCCCCACAGCGGTCCCGCTAAAGGCAGCCGGGGCCCTGATCACCACGGTCAGGTCAGCCGGCTGCGTGTAGGTCGCCGGAGGGGGCGGGCCAGCGGCAAACCTCACCCGGTCCACCCGGCCCCGGTCTTGTCCCGTGGCGCCCGAGCCATCCTTCACGTACCGCCGGCGCACCGTCTGGGGCTGCTTCCGATGCGATTGCTCAGCCTGAAAGGCCGGTTCCGGTTCGAGCCATGCTTGCTCCGCGGCCTCAAGGGCCGGGAGGACACGGTCTGCTACGTCCTGAACCGCTGAAGCGCCCAGACCTGAACCGGGGCGCCGCAGGGAAAGGCCGGACGCGGGGGCGAAGCCCGGCGGGCCGCAACCTTGAATGGAACGTCGTTTGCGGGCTTGGCGATGGGCGTCAAATCTGAAATACTGGCGGACAAATGGATTTGGCGCGCCATGCCGGTTTGCCGCGGGAGGCCCAGCCTCACGGACTGTCCGTCCACTCAATCCAGCCCCGGAAGGTTCTGCCCACCCTGGGTCCCGCCTTGGGGGTCCTGGCGCTGCTGATTACCCTGCGCTCACCAGGGTTCGTTTCCGGGGCGTGGGGTGCGCCCGAAAAATGGCTGTCGCCGGCGGCCGTTGTCGCCGCGCCGGACGGCACGAAGCTCTACGTCGCGTGCTTCACCGGCGACCGTGTGCTGGCGTTTGATCTGGCGGCACGGAAAGTCACCCAATCCATCCCCACCCCGCCTGCACCGACCGGGCTGGCAATCACGCCGGATGGCAAAACGTTGTGGGTGACCTGCGCCGCCCCCCAAAGCAAGGTTTGCGCGATTGACCTGGAGGCGGGGCGGATCACCCGCCGTTTTTCCGCCGGTCACACCGCCCTGGCGCCGGTGCTGTCACCGGATGGGCGGACGTTGTTTGTCTGCAACCGGTTTGATGACGACGTCGCGGTCTTCGACCTTTCCTCCGGCAAGGAGCGGCGCCGCATCCCCGTCCGGCGCGAGCCGGTGGCCGCCGCGCTCACGGTGGATGGCCGGCGCCTGCTGGTCGCCAACCACCTGCCGCACGGGCGCGCGGACGCGGACCACGTGGCCGCGGTGGTTTCAGTGATTGACACGGCGCGTGGGCGGGTGGTGGATGATCTGTGGCTGCCCAACGGCAGCGGCTCGCTGGCGGACATTCGGGTCTCGCCCGACGGCCGATACGCGGTGGTCACGCATGTCCTCTCCCGCTTCCATCTGCCCACCACGCAGTTGGAACGGGGCTGGATGAACACCAACGCCAAAACCATCATTGACCTCGAGCGTATGCAGGTGCTCAACACCGTGCTGCTCGACACGGTTGACCGGGGGGCGGCCAATCCGTGGGGCGCGGCGTG
>ERZ795052.6094-NODE-6094-length-11299-cov-3.953664_pt1 | contig 11299 bp, 6 predicted proteins | sample MGYA00375136_ERZ795052 | MGnify/ENA primary metagenome ERZ795052 (study PRJEB30181, sample SAMN05720156) | activated sludge metagenome | isolation source: Anaerobic digester | place: Japan | collected 2015-05-26 ... | reverse complement strand
ACAAGATCTGCCGGAGGGTGCCGAAGAACTGACGGTCGGGATTCAGGATCGAGCCAAGATGCTCGAGATCGCCGTAGCCGACGCGGAAGCCATGGCGGCGGCCGCCGGCCGCGCGAACGTAAAACTGATGTACGCCGAGAACTGGGTGCATGCCCCTGCCGTGCGCAAGGTCGAGGAGTTACTGGCACGAGCGAACGGAACCGTTGTCGAGATGCGAGGCGGAGAGGCTCACAGCGGCTCCCATTCACCCTTTTCAAAGCAATGGAGACATGCGGGCGGGGGTGCCTTGATCCGTCTAGGGGCTCATCCGATAGGAGCGATGCTCTACCTGAAACGGCAGGAAGGTTTGAGAAGGACCGGGCGGCCCGTTCGACCGGTCTCGGTGGTTTCCGAAGTCGGTGACCTGTCCGCCATCGGGTCCGTCCAGGGCGAGGCCAAGGTCTGGATCGCCCGGGGCTGGGTCGACGTGGAAAACTGGGGGACCGCCGTCATCACTTTCGACGACGGATCCCGGGGCATTGCTTGGGGATCGGACGCTGTACTCGGGGGTATGGAAAGCCGTTTGGACATCTTGTCCTCCAACGCCCATTTCAAGTGCAACCTCAGTCCCAACAATTTGTTACAAGCGTACAGTCCGGCGCCGGAAGTTTTCGGCGAAGCTTATCTGCAGGAGAAGTTGGAGACACCGGCGGGTTGGACGACACCGATGCCTGACGAAGATTGGACGTCGGGGCACGCCGGCATGATCCAGACATTCGTCGATGCGGTCGTCCGCGAACGTCCGTTTCTCAGCGACGTGCAACTGGGACGGGATGTCGTGGCCGTCGTCTATTCGGCCTACCTTTCGGCGTCGGAAGGTCGTCGCGTATCCGTGCCTTGAGCCGGGCGCGAGCCGTTGGATCCATCCCGCGGCAGGTCGGGAGACCCCAAAGTCGGTTGGGGGCTGTGGAACAACCGAGAATTTGGTTGCAGTCGGTTACTTGCCGCAAGAACCTCTTTGAAGGGTGGTGCACGGCGTACTGGGATCAAGAGCGGGATCGCGTCGCTCGCGGGATCACACTTTCGCGACAAAGTCGTCCGCCGCTTTCCGAGTGCCGGCGTCCGCCTGAAACTTTAGGTCTTCGGACGTGTTTGCTTTCGGATTCAATTCCCTAAAGACCTTCCGACAACAGAACTAGCTGAGACTCGTCGAAGTACCGGCGCCCAAGGTTTCCCAGACTGGCGCGGCCGCCACGTGGATTCCCGACCGAGGAAGGCCTGCGGTTTCGTAGGATTGCCGCCTGGAACCCAGCCAAAATCAAGGGCGTGACGTCACTGAGATTCCGGAGCACCATGTATCCGACCTTTGCCCCCCTAGCTATGCTCGTCCGCGCCCCGGCTACCGGCAAGGCGAATGGTCCCGCCGGGACCACCGAACCGGCCGGCTCACCCAGCACTGCTCTAGCCTTCGACGGACCGAACCCCCAGCTTCTTGAGGATCGTCATCAGTGGACACCAATTTGTAAATGCGGACTGAAAGAGATTGAGCCCCACGAAAGCCGTAAACAGGTACCACCAGGGGCTTACCCAGTAACCCAGAGCCAAGCTCAGCAGGACGAACAAACCCGCCGCCAGGCGAAGGTAACGTTCGACTGTCATGTTTCCACCTCCTATACTAGATTTTGTATATGCTCATAGATGTATACTGCCCTTACCTCGTTTCACTCCAAGCGCGGCTCTCTGTCGTTCCCTTCCCCGCGACCCCCAGGCCGCAAGTTAGCCGGAAACAGCATGAGCCCGCTTGTTGGCCACGTAGTACAGAATCGGCACCGTCATCCGCGAGAGCAGCAACGAGGCGACTTCACCCGCCATCAGGGACAGGGCCAGCCCTTGAAAGATTGGGTCAAACAGGATCACCGAGGCCCCTACGATGACCGCAGCCGCCGTCAAGAGCATGGGTCGAAAGCGCACCGCTCCCGCGTCCACCACCGCTTCCGCCAACGGCATTCCCTGCCGTAACCGCAGTTCGATAAAGTCCACTAGAATGATGGAGTTGCGGACCACGATGCCGGCCCCGGCGATGAACCCGATCATCGATGTTGCCGTGAAGAAAGCACCGAATCCCCAGTGGGCCGGAAGAATTCCCACCAAGGAGAAGGGGATGGCCGCCATGATTACCAGAGGAGTGATCAGGTTCTGAAACCAGCCGACTACCAAGATATAGATGAGCACGAGCACTGCCGCGAAGGCGAGTCCCAAGTCTCGGAAGACTTCATACGTGATGTGCCATTCTCCGTCCCACTTCATGGCAAAACGAGACGTATCAAAGGGCTGAGCGGACGTGTACTGAGCCAGTTCGTAGCCTTCGGGGATCTCGATGGATCCAATTCGATCCGTCAACTTGAGAATGGCATAGACGGGGCTCTCCTCTTCACCGGCCACATCCGCCAGGACGTACACCACGGGCTTCAGATTCTTATGGTGGATGCTTTGGTCGGCCACCGTCCGGTTGATCGAAACCAGTTCACCCAAGGGCACCAGATTCGCCGAAGCACCCTCTAAGCGCAGCTGCTCCAGCGCTTCGAGGTCGGAGCGTATCGCTCGAGGCAAGCGCAGTTGGATGGCGACATCCTCCTTCTCGACCGGATCGTGCAGCAGGCCAACGGTCGCCCCGGCCACCGACATCCGCACAACGGCCGCAATCTGCTCGACATCGATACCATTCAACGCAGCCTTTTCGCGATCAATCTCGAAAGCCAACTTCTCCTGCTCCGCTTCCACGGAGGAATCCACATCGACTACGCCGGGCGTGTCACGGAAGATCCTTTCGATCTCTCCGGCCAGGGCAATCTGTCTTTCGTAGTCGGGCCCATACACCTCGGCTACCAACGTTTGCATGACCGGAGGGCCCGGAGGTACTTCCGCCACCTTTACGGCCGCACCGTAACGGGAAGCAATTTCCTGAATGGCGGGTCGGACGGCCTTAGCAATGTCGTGACTCTGGCGATTACGATGCTCCTTCGGCTCGAGGTTGACCTGGATGTCTGCCTCGTGCGGCCGACTACGGAGAAAATAGTGGCGTACCAGACCGTTGAAGTTGTGGGGCGAAGCCGTTCCTACGTAAACCTGAAAGTCGGTTACTTCCGGTATCGTGCGAACGTAACGGGCGATCTCAAGAGTCACCCGGGCGGTCTCCTCCAAGGTGGTCCCTTCGGGCATATCGACGATGATCTGGAACTCGCTCTTGTTGTCAAAGGGAAGCATCTTCACTTTGACAAGCCTTAATCCCACCATAGCCAGCGAACCCAGGAGGAGCAGAACCACGGCTACCAGGAATCCGATGCGCAGCTGCGGCTTCCGAATCAGCGGGCCCATGACCTTTCGGTATGCTCGCGTGCTGCGGCCTTCCGCCTCGTGCGCCTTCCTTTCCTCGGTTGGAGACCCCAACAATCGGTATGCCGCCCAGGGAGTCACCATGAAGGCCACCAACAACGAAAACATCATGGCGGCGGAGGCTCCCACCGGAATGGGTCCCATGTAGGGGCCCATCAGGCCCCGGACGAAAGCCATCGGCAAGATGGCGGCTATGACGGCGAAGGTTGCCAAAACGGTTGGGTTCCCCACTTCGTCGACCGCTTCTACAGCTATGTCCACAAGCGATCGGCCGCGGTTGGAGGGAAACTTATAGTGCCGAACGATGTTCTCCACCACTACGATGGCGTCGTCGACCAGAATGCCGATGGAGAAAATCAGCGCGAACAGGGTCACTCGATTCAAGGTGTACCCGGCAAAGTAAAAGACTACAAGGGTGAGGGCCAGCGTCACCGGAATCGCCACCGCCACCACCCCCGACTCCCGCAAACCCAACGTGAGCCAAACGAGGATGGTGACCGAGACGACCGCGAGCAACATGTGAAACAGAAGTTCATCGGACTTCTCCTTGGCCGTCTCACCGTAATTGCGAGTGACGGTGATCTGAACGTCCTGAGGGATCAGGGAACCCCGCAATCCTTCCACCTGGGCGATCACGCGATCGGCCACGTCGATCGCGTTCGTTCCCTTGCGCTTTGCCACCGAAATCGTGACTGCCGGCAAGAATTCCGACGCCTCTTCCACTGCGCCGGGAGAATCCTTGAGACCGCGGTTTGAGTCGAGCTGACGCCTGTAATCCGCCGCCGGGCCAAATCCGTACAGAACGTAGCTGGTAATCTCCTCGGGACCGTCGTCGATGTGTGCAACGTCTCTCAGGTAGACCGGCCGACCTTGGTGAACGGTCACAACAACAGCGGCGACGTCATTCGCATCTTCCAGGAAGCCTCCGGTTTCCACCAAGATCTCCCGGTTACCGGACGAGAAACTCCCCGCCTGCAACTGGCGATTCGCAGTCTCAAGCATCTTTGCGATCCGGCCCGGCGACAGGTTCACCGCTTCCAACTTCCGGGGATCCAACAACACGCGGACCTGTCTGCGCCGACCGCCGATGATTTTCACTTCGGAGACGTCGTCGACCGCCTTGATCCGGTCGTGCACCTGAGCCGCCAAACGGCGCAAGCGAAAGTGGTCGTATTGCGAACCCCATAGCGTCAGGCTCAGGATCGGGACATCATCGATACTGCGAGGCTTGATCAACGGTTGTCCGGCACCCAGGGGTATCAGATCGAAGTTTGCAAACATTTTCTGGTTGAGGCGGACGACGGCCTCCTCCTCGTCCTCCCCCACGTAGAATCTGACAGTCGCCATGGCGAAGCCGGGACTGGAGGTGGAGTAGATGTATTCGACGCCGGGGATCTCCCAGAGCAGCTTCTCCATCGGCTTCGTGACACGCTCCTCGACTTCCCGTGCCGACGCCCCCGGCATCTCTACCAGGATGTCGATCATCGGGACGATGATCTGGGGCTCTTCCTCACGGGGGAGTAGGACCACCGCACCGGCGCCCAGGAGAACGGAAGCGATTACGATCAACGGCGTGAGCCTTGAATCAATGAATGCGCGGGCGAGCCTTCCGGCCAGGCCGACGTCTTTCATACCGGTCTCCTTATCCCTACCCCAGGTGGGCGGACAACCCTGCAGTTTCGGAGGAGCTATCTCCAGAAACCCCACTGTCGCCCATAGGCCGTCCAGCCACCTCGGAACCAATAATCCGTACGGGTACTCCCTCCCTCAGGTCGGTAGGAGGTTCCAGAATCACTTGCTCGCCCTCACGCAATCCGGAGAGAACTTCCACCCATCCGTTCCAGCGACGCCCGGTCTGAATCAACCGCAGTCTTGCACGCTGCTCGCTATCCAGCACTAAGACTTGCTCCAGCTGTCCTCTCCGAAGAACGGAGGAAGACCGGATTGCCGGCACAGGCTCTCCCGGCAACAGAAACTTCACCGTGGCGAACTGCCCCGTGTGTAGCCCTTCGGCCGGTGAAATCGCCAATTTGAGGCGGAATGTGCGAGTCCCAGGATCGGCTCGTGGAGCAATTTCGCGAACCGTCCCCGTGGTCGGGAGATTCTCCAGAGCTTCTACGGACACTTCTGCTTCAGTTCTCGACAGAACGTCATGGATGCGACTCTCGGGAACCGAGGTCCATACTTCATAGGCGGAGAAGTCCTCGAGCGTCAAAAGAGCCTGTCCGGGTACGGCAAGCCGGCCTACCTCGACTTGCTTTTCGGAGACGACACCGGGAAAAGGAGCGATTATCGTGCAGTCGCGCAGGAAGACTTCGGCTTGTGCAACAGCCGCCTCAGCCTGCTCGATTCTCGCCGCCGCCTGCTGTCTTTTGGCGGTTGCAGCCGCGAGGGATTCTTCCGAACGCCGCAGCTGTGCCTCAGCCGACCGGCGCCTCGCCGCCACCTCGTCAAATTCCTGGATGCTAATCGACTTGCGTTCAAAAAGCTCCTCGAATCGGACGTAGGTCGCTTTCGCCAACTCGGCTTGGGCCAAGGCGTCCTCTCGAGCCGATTCGGCGGCTCGGATCGCTCGCTCTACCTCATCCGAGGCGGCTTTCGCTTCGGTCAGAGCCGCCTCGGCCTGAGCCAGTTGCACTCTTGCGGACCGATCATCGAGGCGAACCAACACGTCCCCTTGAGCCACCCGACTCCCTTCCTCGACCGAAACGGAAACCACTTGCGCCATCACCTTGGAAGCCAATGGAGCGACCACTCGCGCCCTCACGGTCCCCGTCAGCTCAAGACCCGATTCCACCGGCACCCGCCGTACGACTTCCACTTGCACGGGCACAGGGCTTCGAGAGGCTTCCGGCTCCTGATCTTCCCCGAGCGATCCGCAAGCAGCCGCCACCGCTACCAGCCCCGTCACCCATACGCCGCTTAACCACCAACGCCTTGTCGTCATGTCATTCCACCTCGTGCGTTGCAGGCCCTCAGTCCAAGAACCAACTAAGGTCCCGCAACTTAGCTGCGGCAAGCTGTACTTGGGAAAAACTCACATAGTGCTGGTAAAGTGCTCCAAGTACATTGAGACGGGCTTGCAGAGAGGCCGTCTGAGCCCGAAGAACCTCGGTAATCGTCGTGAGCCCCACCTCGAAGCGGTCTCGAACGATCCGCAGGGTCTCATCGGCTTGATCTACCGCGGCGCGGGCCAACCGAACCCGTTCAGCGGCGCTTCGACATTGTTCCACCGCTCTCACAATCTCCAGCCGGATCTCTTGCTCCAGAGCGTCCCGTTCCGCCTCCGCCGCCTTGACCGCCGCCAACCGTCCACGAATGCGGGGCTCTCGTCCGAAGTCGACCAGGTTCCAGCTCAGTCGTGCACCAACTGCAAAGTCTCCGCTGCCGTCCTTTAAGTTCCCGCTACTGCGTCCCACCGAAGCGAAGAGATTGAGATCGGGCCAGTACTCTCCCCGGGCTGATCGGACCAGCTCCCTGGCGACGGCCACCTGTCGCTCGGCATTCCGGTAATCCGGTCGATTCTTGACCGCCTCGGCCACCAAAGCCTGCACGTCCGCCACGGGAAAGTCTCTCTCGATCAAAGCCGTATCAAGCTGAACGGACCTCTCCAGCGGCCAGTCCAGCAGCGTATTCAAGGCGGCGTAAGCCGTCCGCAAATCCCCTTCCGTCTCCACCAGTCGCTGCCCGAACTCCGCCAGCTGGACTTGCATCGCCAGCAAATCGGAAACGACTGCGACGCCCGAGTCCACCTTATTCCTGATCCTTTCGAGATCAGCTTCAGCACTCTTGACCGCTTCTTCGGCGACCTGCCGCCGAAAATCCGCCACAGCAACACCGAAGTAGGCCTGAACCACCCGGTGACGCAGCTGCTGTCGAATCCATTCCTCTTCGGCTTGTGCCGTCTCCTGCTGCAGCCGAGCCTGACGAATGGCCGAGGAAACTTGAAACCGATTGAACAGCGGCATCTGCAGATTGACCGTCGACCGGAAATTGGAAAGCGAGCCGGGGGAGTTCAGAAACGCCGGGTCGAAGTGCTCGGCGCCGAAGCGTTCCTGTTCCAACAAGGTTCCAAAAACGTAGACGGGATTGTTGCTGTTCGTAAAACCTTGTTCAAAGCTGAGATTTGGTAACCGACCGGCTTCGGCTTCGGCGAGTCCGGCTTCCGCCTGGCTAACGCCGGCTTGCACCGATCGAATGAGAGGATTCCGCTCAAGAGCCAACTCGACGGCCTGCGCAAGGCTGAGCCGGTCCGCAGACTCCCCTGGGGTTTGTCGACCCCAAACCCGGTCTGACGAAACCACCAGTCCCGTTAATGCCCAAAACGCGACAATCAACCTTCTCCGCATCTCGCTACCTACCCGGCGTCTCCGCACCTCGTCTCTTCGACATCGCCCCAATCCCTCCGGCCAAACCCTAAAGATTCAACTCTTTCTCGCTCGGGACACTTCTCATCGCCCCGAGGGCCTATTCCGCCTCGCCATTCAAGACGCCGTACTGACCACTTTGGATTCGTATATACATACCTGGTAATTTAGCCAAGACACCAGTTCTTTGCCGTCTTCATGTCAAGTACCGGATTCCTTCCTTCGCGGATTCCGTGGGAGGCTTTTCGGAACGGACCTTCCGAGTGCCTTCAAGTTAAGAAATTTCCTGGCGACGAATTGTGGAATCTGTCGCCTCGGAAGTCGGTTCTACAGCTGTACTCCGAAGGCGGTGGGATCACTCGAGGTGCAGCTTTCCAGACGGTTCAATACCTTCTTGCGAGGAGCGCCGCTGAGAACGGTCCAGGAGCTGGAACAGGTAAAGACGGGCTCCGCATCGATTCTCTGCCCACAAAGGTCTTCACGGAGGACTCGCCAGTCCCCCGGTACCTGCCATGGGCCGGACCACGGGGCAACCAACTCTCTCCAGACAACCCCGCTTTCTCAATCAGGGAACACGACGACTCTGCGAAACGGTTCTTCGCCGACGCTTTCTGATCGTAGTCCGTGCTCCTGGACCAATGCGTGCTGCAATCGTCGCCGGTACGAGTCCTGCGGAGCCAGCTCGATGGGCTGCCCACTCCGTTGGACCCGCACGACGGCGTCCTCGGCCTGCGTCAGAGCCGAATCGACGGCATCCTGGTCAAGGTCGGCCGCTCCTCGGCCCGGAAAGCGCTCGGCCAGAAACGATCGGATCTGCGTCAGGGTATTGCTGCGGATCGTGTGAAATTCAACTCCCCGACTGAGAACCTGTTGCAGTTTCTTCGGCTCCTTTTTGCGTTGCGCCTTCAGACTCAGAATCATATCCGCGTGCAACGGCTGATCGGCCAGGCGGGCTGGAATCCCCAACTCTCGGATGGCCTTCTCAAGGCGTGTGCGGCTGATTCCTATCGGGTAGATCCGCAATCGACGCCGCAACGGCCTGCCCGCCCGCACCTGCGGATCTTCAGCGCCCAACCCCCCGTCGTCGAACTCCTGAAGATTGTCCTCCGCCCCGACGTCCGAGGAATTCTCCAGGATCTCCACTTTGCCGTCCTTCTCCCGCACCCGAATCTCGGGTCGCAGCGGATAACCGGCCAGGAAATCATCGACCACTCTTGCCGTATCGGCATAGATTGCCAATCGGTCTCGGTTCTGTATTTCTACGAGAATGTCAAACGTGGGCGGAGCCTTCCGCTCGAGGATGGTCTTCTGAGTGCCCCTCCGCCGCGCCTCTTCGTCCGACAAGGTAACTGCCTGAACACCTCCCACGAGGTCTGAGAGCGTAGGGTTCATGAGTAGGTTGTCGAGGGTCATGCCGTGGGCCGTGGCGACCAATTGCACACCCCGCTCGGCAATGGTCCTTGCCGCCGCGGCTTCCAGCTCATTGCCGATCTCGTCGATGACGATGACCTCCGGCATGTGGTTCTCGACGGCCTCAATCATGACGGCATGCTGGCGATCCGGGCTGGGCACTTGCATTCGCCGGGCATGCCCGATACCCGGATGGGGAACGTCTCCGTCGCCCGCAATCTCGTTCGAGGTGTCCACCACGACTACCCGCTTACCCAGTTCATCCGCCAGTACCCTGGCCGCTTCCCGCAATAGGGTAGTCTTTCCCACCCCCGGAGGACCTAATAACAGCAGGCTCTTCCCCGTTTCGATGACGTCGCGGATGATGTCCACCGTACCCGTGATTGCGCGCCCGACGCGACAGGTGAGCCCTATGATTTCGCCCCGTCGATTCCGGACGGCTGAGATCCGATGCAGTGTTCGTTCGATTCCCGCCCGGTTGTCAGCCGTGAAAGCTCCCACACGATCAATCACGTGGTCGAGATCCTGACGAGTGACCTCGAACCGCTCCAAGTAGACGGCGCGACCCGGATATCTCGCTTCCGGAGGGCGACCCAAATCCAGGACCACCTCGATCAGGTTGGGGAGTTCTGGGTCGGATTCCAGAAGCTGGCGAATATGCAGCGGAACGATTTCAAGCAACTGGCAAAGATCGTCCACACGCGTTCCGTGTGGCTCGGCAACAGCAATATGACCGGTTCTCTGCAAGAGTCTTTGTCACCTCCGAACGTCTGTGTTGATAGAGCAACCATCTCCATTGTAATCCTCGAGGCGACGTCCAGGGGTCATTCGAGGCACCCTGTTCCAGGCGATCTCTCCGGCGGCGAGAGAATCCCGACCCGCTCCGGTGTCTCTGTCATAATCGGAGCATGCGACTGCGCTTTTCGTGCTTGGTTCCTTGTCTGTTCGCGTCTTTGTATCCAGCCTTTACGCAGGGACCGTTGGACAAGTCGGCCGGTTTTTCCGTCTTCGCGCTGTACGCATCGACATTGGGGGCGCCGGTGGTGAAGCCTCGAGCGACGCTTCCTCAAGGCGAGTCTGAGCGGCAAGAGTCCGCGGAGGCTATGTCTCGAGTCGCCCAGCGAATCCGGATCATGTTGAAGGAGACGGGACGGGTCACGTTCAGCCGCCTCTACAACACCCCCGACCTAACAGAGCCCGAAAGAGAGGCACTGGCTCGCCTCTACGAGGCTTTCTTCGGCCTCCCCGACTTCATCCTCCGACACGCGCGCAGCACGGGCTCGGTACCGTCCCTGGCAATCCTGTCCCAGCGGTTTTCCCTGCCACCGGAGGTTATCGGTTTACTTCTCGACGTCATGGTCTCAGATCCTCGTGTTCCCCCTTTACTGGAACGCGATGAAAGCACGGGCGAGATCACCGAAGTCCATGAGGAAAACCTCGAGAAGTTTTTACAGCGCCACGGGTCGGCCGTCCGCATGGCCGGTTGGGAAGGACGTCCGCTCCCGCCGTTCCAATGCACCACCCTTGACGGCCGGCTCTTTTCTCTCGACAAGCTAAAAGGAAAACCGGCCTTACTCTACTTTTGGTTTACCGGATGCCCGCCCTGCGTGCGGATGAGTCCCGTTCTGGCGGAACTCTTCGGTACTTACGAGCCCAAGGGTATACAATTCGTCGGTTTTAACGCCGACGATTTTCTGAACCTCGGCGTCGATCCTGAAGTCCGCCGTCGTTACTTGACGGAACATCGTCTGAGCTTTCCCCAGCTCACGCTGGACCGTGCCACTTGGGAAGCGTTCGGGAGTATTCAGGGTTATCCCACTCTGTTTCTGGTAAACAGTGAGGGAGTGGTAGTCCGTCATCTGGTGGACTATCAGGATCGTTCGACGCTTGAAGCCTTGCTCGAGGATCTCATCGAATAGAGCCGCAGGATGTCCAACGGGGCGACACTGTGCATTCGAGTGACCGAGACCACTCCGACACCGGCCGGTCGCGTTCGGCTGGGAGCGGCGAGATGCGGACCCTCGACGCGATTCTCGACCGCATCGGCATCCCCGCGGCGGCGCGCGCGGCGATCCTGCGTGCCGATTCGCGCGACGTCGAGGCGATGGCGGCCGGTGCGATGCATCTCAGCCTGCGGCTGGTCGCGGTCC
>ERZ795052.6082-NODE-6082-length-11311-cov-9.092662_pt1 | contig 11311 bp, 13 predicted proteins | sample MGYA00375136_ERZ795052 | MGnify/ENA primary metagenome ERZ795052 (study PRJEB30181, sample SAMN05720156) | activated sludge metagenome | isolation source: Anaerobic digester | place: Japan | collected 2015-05-26 ... | reverse complement strand
AGTGGCCTCATTACGGCGATCACAGAATGGCTCTATAGCGCCGATCAGTAACACCGGGCGCCCAGGGCCTCAAAGATCATTTCCCAGATGGCGTCATGGGGATCATCGGTAAACTTGTTGATGATCACGAGCGGATCGCCGGGAATGCGGCATGTCAGGTTGTTTTGAACAAGCCATTTCGCGGCTTGTTCCTTGTGGCGGAAGAGATTGTAAATCAGAAGCAGCAGGTGCGATTTTCCGCTTCCCTTGAGCCCCTCAAACAGGAAAAGTCCAGATGTATCTTTTGGAGATGAAAACCTCAGATCGATCTGTTCGAGAACCTTGGTGATGTCTGATGTGGGGTAGGTCAGCTTGAAGAATGTTTCTGGCTTGGCCTCAATTTTTGTTTTCGATGCATCTTTGAGATTGGCAAGATCGATGATGCCTTCGATTCCCTCGTCGGAAATCACCTCGGGATACGGCTTAAGGTATGATTTGTAACCCATCTTGGCCTCTCAATGGTTATGGTGTGATTATTTTGATTTTTTACCGATTTCCTTTCGTGGCCGGTCCCAGTAAGGACTCTTGCACTTGGGACAGATGCGGACTTCCTCCTGCCGTGGCGTCCATGTATGGCCGCAGCGTAGGCAATTCATCTGCTGGATATTTACGTTTTTCATCCGCTGCTCCCTAGTTAATATGCAAGTATCTACTATAAGTATAACCTTTTGTCGAGAAAGATGTAAAAAAATCAACAGCACTATTGCAGATTTCGGAAGGAAAGTTGCTATAAAAACACATTTTCCCAGATTAACGACGTCAATAAACTATCTCTAGCCTACCACCGTAACAAATTTTATTGCTGGAAATGTCTTGACTCTTCGGAAAAATGTTATATTCTGCATGCCATAGATAGGCGGTAGGGGATATGAATGACGCTCATAATATAACAAAAGGCCAGTTAGGGAAAATAGAGGCGGCGTTTCTCGCTAAAGCGGGAACACTCCCTACCTTCACCTTAGCCTTTGCCCGGCAGACGTTGGGCCATACCAAGGATGATCCGACGCCGCAGTTTCTCGAGCGGCTGCAAAGCAAAGGCTGGATCAGGCGCATCCGCCGCGGGCGGTTTGCGGTGGTTCCGCTTTCCTCCGGAGATAATCGTTCGCCGCAGTTGCATGAGTTTGTCGTCGCTATGGAATTGATCTCTCCGGCCGTCATTGCTTACTGGTCGGCCCTCAGCCATCACGGCATGACGGAACAGCTTCCCCGGACGGTTTTTGTGGCTACCGATCATCCCGTTCGCCGTCAACCGGGCGATGTTCTGGGTGTGACTTACCGGATTGTATCGTTGAAACCGGACAAGTTTTTCGGCGTCACAAAGGATTGGATAGATGAGACCCCGTTCAGTGTTACCGACCGTGAGAAGACAATCATCGACGGACTGGATCTTCCTCAATACGTGGGCGGCGTGAGTGAGATCGTCAAGGCATTGATCGGTTCCTGGAAGGTGCTGGACGAAAAAAAGTTGCGGGAATACGCCGCAAAAATCGGCAACTCCGCTGTTGCCAAACGTCTCGGGTTTATGATGGAAACACTCGGGATAGGAGACGTAGAAGCTTTTCATGCGTCGATCCCCCTTGCCGCCGGTTTTTCTTCCCTCGATCCGAACATGCCGAAGCGGGGAAAATACAACAGACGGTGGGGCCTGCTGGTGAATACGGAGTTGCAATCATGATAACGACAGCCCAACTGCATCGCGCCGCCGAACAGGAAGGTCTCCGCTTTGACCAGATCGAAAAGGACTATGTCATCCTCTGGATACTGTCGGGGTTGTCGCATTCCGAAGCAAAAGAGCACGGCTGGGTATTCAAAGGCGGGACATGTTTGAGGCACTGTTATTATGAGGGTTATCGGTTCTCCGAGGACATCGACTTCAGTTGCGAGCCGGAAGGAGAAAATCTCGATGCATCGCTTCGCTTGCTGGAAACGGTCGCCGCGTGGGTTTTAAATGAATCCGGCATTCGCCTGTCTGTACGCGATCCTTTGACAACGCCGGGCGATTTTCAAATTGAGATTCCTGTGGAGTATAACCGGGGCGCGATGCGGCGGCAGGGGTTGCCGCAGGTAAAAGTGCATCTGACTTTTGATGAGCCCATTCTCGATGAAGCGGCTGTGCGGTCTGTAAAACCGGGCTATTCCGACCTTTCGGCATTTGAGATCGCGGCTTATTCCAAAAAAGAGATCGTCGCGGAAAAGATGAGATCCCTCTTGCAGCAGCAGAAAAAGTGGCCGCGTCCGAGAGACTTGTATGATCTCTGGTATATCCTGTGCAAATCAGGCGAACATTTTTTATGGCCGGAACTGAAGCCACTTTTCGACGAGAAGTGCCGCGTTCGGGGCATTCATCCGGATATCGAGAATCTGACTTCGAACACGCTTTTGGAATGGAGTGAGAAGGCATGGCTCAGCCGTTTAGGGCCGATGCTGAAAGAGGTGCCGGATTTTGATCGCGTATGGAAGGAATGGGTGGAGACATTTCAAGGATTGATAAAAAATACGAAGTGATCATTGTCGTCATAAACAACCTCAAATATTGTCAGTCCCTCTCACAAGAGTAACCCGCCGCAGTTATTTCGGAAAAAATCCATCATTACGTCAATTATGAAGATTCTCTGCCTGTAGCGTCTATAAGTGCCCACCTTCTTTGATTTTTCCCACCCGTAGCCTTTACCATCGCGCCTAAAATTTGACCCCGCTGTGACGGGGCAACGAAAGGGGCGCAGCGATGGAAAATGCACAGAACACCGACAATATCAAGGCAAAATGGACGGTCATGGCCTACATGGCCGGGGACAACAACCTCGACGGGGCGGCCCTGCGGGACATCGAAGAGATGTCTCAGACGGGCTCCACAAAGGATGTCAACGTCCTGGTCCAGCTTGACCGCCTGGAGGACAAACAGACCCGGCGCTTCCGGATTACAAAGGGCGGCGGGTATGACCGGGACTGCCTGGAGACCTTCGGGGAGACAAACACCGGCGATCCCAAGATCCTGGAGGATTTCCTCAAATGGTCCATCGAACGATATCCCGCCGAGCGATATTTCCTGATCCTCTGGAACCACGGCGGCGGCTGGTGGGAGGAGGCCAAAAGCCGGGCGGTGGTCCCGCAATCTTCGGCTACGCGATCCCGACGCTCCGGTCCCGGCATCTCTTTTTTCCGCCACAAACCTGAAGCCCCCGGACATTCCAACCACCGCAGCATCTGCTATGACGACACATCCGGCGGCGACGCCCTGGACAACCGGGAACTCAAAGACGTCCTCGCCCGCACCTGCACCCTCATCGGCAGGAAGATCGACATCCTCGGCATGGACGCCTGCCTCATGAACATGGTGGAGGTGGCCTGGCAGCTTCGGGATTCCGTGGACTGCATTGTCGGCTCGGAGATCGAGGAACCCTTCGACGGCTGGCCCTATACGGAGATTCTGGCTTACCTGACGGCGAAACCGAACAGAGATGCCGCCGCCATCGCCAAAGAAACCGTCCGGCGGTATATCCGCTCCTACAAAGACAAGGATGAGACCGTTACCCAGTCCGCCCTCGATATGAGTCGGATCAGCGAAGTGATGGGAAAGCTCGATGCCCTCTCCGACGTTCTTATCGCCTCCCTTGATTCCGCCTCCGGCCTGATCGAAAAAGCCTGGGATCGCAGCCCTAAATTCTACGATCAGAATTACATCGACCTGGCCTGCTTCGCCCGGAATCTCCGCAAGAAGACCCATCCCGATATCAAGGCCAGGGCCGAAGACCTCCTGGCTGCGATCAAAACGGGCAAGGACAAACCGATCCTCTGCAAGGGCAAGCTCGGCAAGGAAGTCAACGGCACCTGCGGCCTGTCGATCTATTTCCCGGAAGACCGGATCAATCCCGCTTACAAGTCCCTTGATTTCGCGAAGGACTGCAAATGGAACGCGTTCCTGGAGGCGTATCTGTCATGAACAGCAAGAATGTTTGTACGAAAATTCGTCCAGCTTCACATCCCTCCCCCTCGATGGGGAAGGGCAGGGGTGGGGGTGATCACGCCGGTATCCAAAGGATCCCCGATGGCGCCTCCCGTCACTGGGACGTCCTGATTCAAGCTGCCGTGCAGAATCTCTGGCCGGAGATGGACTGGCGCATCATCAAATGCCAGATCCGCCAGGAAAGCGCCTTCAATCCGCGGGTGGTCTCCCCTTGCGGCGCCATCGGCTTGATGCAGATCATGCCGGCGACGGGTCAATCCCTCGGCATCTCCAGGGTGATGCTCTTCGATCCCGAGGAAAACGTACGGGCGGGGATCATCTATCTGAAACAGCAGTACGTCCGCTTTCCGGAGATCCCGGATCACAGCGAACGCATCAAGTTTTCTCTGGCTTCTTACAACGGCGGCCGGGGCTACATCAACCGGGCCATTGCCCTGGCCAGAAAGGAAGACGCCCTCTGGCAGACCTGGGACGGGGTGAAACAATATCTTGCTTCCACAATCTGCACCGTCGGCGGCAAGCATCCCGACCACCGGCAGATCATTGCTTACGTCGAACGGATCTGGGCGGATTATCAGAATGGAGTGAATAAACCATGACCGACAAACCCGATGGCGGTTTCTCCATGTACGCACAGCTTCTCCTGGAGAGCATTACGAAGCTCGCGGCCCAGACGGAAGAGCTGAAGAAGCAGTACGCCGCCCTGGACAAGTCCATCTGTCTTTTGAAGCAGGCCTACGAGGTGAACCTGCTGGCCGATCGCCATGCCATGAATGACCTGATCGTTCAGGTGAAGCGGATTTCCGACATCGTCGAGGAGCTTTCCTGCCGTGAGCATTCGGAGAAGATCCTGAATTTCCAGGAGCGGATCGGTACGCTGGAGCAGAATATCACGCCATCGAAATGGACGACCCGGGTCATCGGCGAATTCTTCCAGAAGACTGGCTGGATCTATGGCGCCCTGATCATGGGATCGGTCGGTTACGTCCTTTATCTCGTCGCCGTGAAGATCCTGCAACAGCATTGGACAAAAGGTTGACGACGCCCCCATCCCATTGCGGCAAGGGCGGAGATTCCAGAATGAAAGGAGGTGAAAACTGATGATGAAGAAGGGAAGAATGGCCGGCGCGGGGAGGAAGAATCTCGTGGATGCGGTCGCCGAGAAGACCGGCATTACCAAGGAGAACGCCGGCGTCGCCGTCAAGGCGGTCCAGGAAAGCGTCATGGATCTTCTGCAGCAGAGCGGCAAGCTCCAGCTCATGAAGTTCGGGAGCTTTACCCTGCGGAAGACCAAACAGCGCCAAGGTCGCAATCCGGCAACAGGCCAGCCCATCACGATCCCGGCGGGCTACCGGATCGGCTTCAAGGTCTCCAAGACCTGGAAGGACAGCATGATGCTGCGGAAGCGGGCTCAGGAAGAGAAGGCAGCCAAACCCACTGCGTCCGATGCCCGGGCGGCCAAGCCGGCTGCGAAAGGAAAGGCAAGACCGGCGGCCGGGAAGAACTGGAAGAAGCGTTGATGAAACAAAAAGCGGGGGATGCCGCAACCAAACGAAAAGAGAAGATCGCCGCAGTGCCGGTTTCGGAACTTGCTTATCCGACGACGGCCTGCAAAGTCCTCTTCTCCCCGAAGGCGGGCATCTCCAGGGAACTGTCCAGGCTGACGCAGGCGGCTGCGAAGGAAATCTCCGTGGCCGCCTACGCCTTTTCCTCGAAGTATCTGGGCAATGCCCTGGTCAATGCCATGAAGCGAGGCGTCAAGGTCCGCCTGATCCTCGACAAAGACAATGCAGAGAAAGCCTACACCATCGACGAATGGCTGATCGAAAACGGCATCGACGTCCGTTTCATCAAGCTCAAAAGCGGATGTATGCACCACAAGTTCCTGATCGTTGACCGCGCCCGCCTCATGACCGGCAGCTACAATTTTACCAATGATTCGGAGTTCCGCAACCACGAGGCCGCCATCTTCATTGACGCCACTGTGGCTACTTCCTCGACCGATTCCGGTGCTTCCGGTACCACTGCTAACACCGCCACCGTCGCGGCTGCTTCCGGTACCGCTGCTCTCGTCAACGCCTTCACCGCCGAGTTCGAGCGCCTCTGGTCTCTTGCCACGCCCATCAGCATTTCCGGGGGGAAGGGGTAGGGGATGGGGGGAACAAACTTTTTCAATTTTATTGCCGATTTTTAGGCAATTTTCACTAAAACCCACAATTTATGAGGTCATTTTATGGTTCATGCCATCCCAAAAAGTGGTTTTGCCAGGACATATCTGATCGAGGAAGACGAGGGCCTCATGGCCGTCGATGTCGGCAGCATCGGTGCGGCTCAGGAGATCGAAACATACTGCACAGGGGTCTTGAAGAGACCTCTCCAGGACATCCGATTCATTACCGCAACGCATTTCCACATCGATCACATCGGCGGGATCGGGACGCTGCTTCGGAAGTGTTCTCCGGAAACGCGGGTTCTGTTTCATCCCTTCGTGAAGGAATATCTTGCCGGAAGCCGTGAGCTGTCACCGATGAAGAATTGGATGAAAGGTCTGCTCCCCACCATGATCGCCAGTTGTTCAAATATCGGGAAACTATCTCACCTTACCTTTGAGAGCCTGTCCGGTGTTCCCCTTTCGATTACCAGGAATCGCCACTATCTCCCCTATGAAGCATGGATCGGCTATTTCGATGCCAGGCATCTGCCTCGTTATCGGATCGGTTTCGGCGACTGGGAAGTCATCGTCACGCCTGGCCATACGGAAGATTCCATTTCGTTTTACAGCGACGGCATGAAGGAACTGATCTGCGGCGACCTGATTATCGGCGGGAAAGACGGATCTGGCCATCTGAATCGTTTCTGCTGGAATGAAGACCTGATCGGGCAGACTTACAGCGTGCTCTGTGAAATCATTCAACCCCGGATCATCTATCCCGGCCATGGCGGGATCATCGCGGATGACGAGAACGCCTTTCGGAAAGTGGCGCTATTTACTGAAATCAAAGGAGTCAAGACATGAGCGGACTTCCCGAATTTGAGCGTGTCAAACACATCACCCTCACCCCCGGCATGAAATTGATCGTCATGTCCGACATGCATCGGGGAGACGGCTCCGGCGCCGACGACTTTGCCCAGAACTCCCTGATCTACCGCTGTGCTCTGGAGTACTATCTCGAAAAAGGTTTTACCTACATCGAGCTGGGCGACGCCGAGGAACTCTGGGAGAACGAAAATTTCGACCAGATATACATCACGCATACCCCGGTCTATGAACTCTTGGCGAAATTCCATGACCCCGATCCCGAAAAGACCCGTTACATAAAGGCCTGGGGAAATCATGACCTCTACTGGAAGGACAACGAGGCCATTTATCAATCCCTGTTTCCTGGGATTCGGATCCACGAGGCCGTCATCCTGAACGACTCCATCCTCATGATCCACGGCCACCAAGCCGACCCCATGTGCAGCGGACCCGTCGCCGCCGTGAGTCAGTTCTTCGTCAATCACTTCTGGACGGAATTCCAACACCTCGGTGCGAAAGACCCCACCCGTGCTGCCACAAATCCCGGTCTCTGCAACGAGGTGGACGTGCACCTCCACAAATGGGCAACCCGCAACAACAGAGGCATCACCGCCGTCATCGCCGGCCACACCCACCGGGCGGTGTTCGAGAATCTATCATTGTCGGAGATACACCTGCAAACAATCAGGTTCAAAACCATAGACGTCGAACCTTTAGAGGCCAAGCGCGATCCACGATACTACAATACCGGATCGTGTGTGCACCCGCTGAGCATTACCGGGCTGGAAATATCTTTCGATGACAAAATTCGATACAGACTGATCAAGTGGCACTGCGACGCGGACAGGAATATGCTGGGTGTGAAAAGAGTGGTGCTTTAGCGGTTATGTGCTTGAGTAGCGGATTTCAACCCGTACTGCTCAGGCGCGAGGGCAGGGAAAATGGATTTTGCTGGTTATTGTCTACACCAAGTCCGCAAAAAAGCAATAAACAATATTTATAACATTGAATCCCGCCTTGGTTCCCTAAAACATCTACTGAGTTTTCTGATACCAATGAAATGGATTGAAAAATAATAGAAATTACAGGATAATCAACAAAATTAGAAAATGGAGACTGGAGTCATGCGGATTTTAGTCGTGGAGGACGACAAGAAGATCGCTTCTCTGATCGTAAAGGGATTAAGGCAGGCAGGCTTTGCAGTGGACCATGCCATAGACGGTGATGACGGCCTCCATCTTTCTCTGACCGAACCCTACGATGCCTGCATCATCGACATTATGTTGCCAAAACTGGACGGATTAAGCCTTATTAAAAAGATGAGGCAAAAAAACATAAATACCCCTGTGATTATTCTGAGTGCAAAACGTTCCGTCGATGACCGTGTAAAGGGTCTTCAGACGGGAAGTGATGATTACCTGACAAAACCGTTCGCCTTTTCTGAACTCCTGGCCCGCTTGCAGTCTTTGATCCGCAGGGCAAGCGCATCTGTCTTACCGACCCGGTTAGCGGCCGGAGATTTCCAGATGGATCTTCTGACGCGAGAAGTCTTCCGGGGTGATCAGAAGATTGACTTACAGCCGCGCGAGTTCTCGCTCCTTGAATACCTCATGCGTAATACAGGGAAGGTGGTCTCCAAGACCATGATCATGGAGCATGTATGGGAATATAACTTTGACCCTCAGACCAATGTAGTGGATGTGCTGGTATGCAGATTACGCAACAAGATGGAGAGGGATGCAGATAAAAAGATGATCCAGACCATCAGAGGGGTCGGTTATGTTCTCAAACCTTCTTGACCGACTCAGAAGAAACCTTAGTCTTCGACTTACTTTCTGGTATACAGCAGTCTCTCTACTTGCGTACATTATAATTTTTACCCTGGCCTACCATTCACTTTCATCTTCCCTGGTGCAAGAGGACCGAGCGGTACTCCTTTCAAAACTCAAGCAATATACAGCAGCCTATGAGGAGGGTGAGCTTACGGATTTGGAAACACTTGTCGATTCCGAGAAAGATTTTGGAAAGCCCGTTCTTTTCTTTGTCCGCGTTGCAAGCCCGGACAACAGCACCCTCTATTTAAGTCTCCCAGACCAATGGGCCACACTTGATCTAAGACATATTGGGAATATATCCATCCGTGAAAAATATCAGCGGTTTGAGGTATTGATAAAAGATTACGAAACGGTCTTTGAGATCGCCTCCATGCCTTTGGAGGAGGGTTATGTCCTGCAGATCGGCAAGGAGATTAAAAATCGTGAAGAACTTCTCACGCGTTTTCGGCATGTTTTTGCCGGAGTGATGATCCCTGCCGTCCTGATCGGTCTTCTTGGTGGTTACTTTTTAACCTTTCGCGCCCTTCGACCGATTAGGAATCTCACCCAAACCGTGCGTTCCATAATAGATACGGGCAAGATGGAATCCCGTGTGCCTGCAGGAAAGACGGAGGATGAACTTACCGATTTGATTTTGCTTTTTAACAGAATGTCGGAAAGGATTGGGAACCTCATCAAAGGGATGAGAGAGGCTTTGGACAATGTAGCCCACGACCTGCGAACACCAATAGCAAGGTTGCGGGGAACAGCCGAAATGGCGCTCCAGTCAAGTCAGAATCCTGAGGATTGCAGGGAGGCTCTAGCGGACTGCATGGAAGAATCGGAGCGTATCGTCAAGATGCTGGATACGATAATGGACATTTCTGAGGCGGAAGCGGGGACACTGAAACTGGACATTGAACAGGTCAATTTATCTGAACTGATCAAAGAGGTTGTCGATCTTTATCGTTATGTGGCCGAAGAAAAGAATATCGGCATCCACACTGCTTTTTCAGGAGACCTTCATCTGTCCGCCGATCCCAACAGGATGAGACAGGTCGTGGCAAATCTGCTGGATAATGCCGTCAAATATACCCCGGCAGGCGGCAAGGTGGATGTTGAGGCATTACAAAGAGAAAAGGATGTCATTATTATCGTCAAGGATACCGGAACAGGCATTAACAGGGAAGACCTTCCGAAAGTCTGGGACCGCCATTATCGAGGCGATGAAAGCCGCACGCAACGGGGACTTGGACTCGGCCTGAGCGTCGTCAAGTCCATCGTGGAAATCCACGGCGGACATGTTGAGGTGTCCAGCGAGCTCGGAGCAGGCGCCACTTTCTCCGTATATCTCCCGCAGAACGCTTAATCATGCACCCCTCACCATTTTCACATCATAGCGCATGACAAACCTTTCAAGAATGTAATGCTCCTGAAAGGTTATGGTAATCTTCCTGCATTATAATCCACAACCAAGCACAGAGTATTCGATAAATAAAAAAAAGGAGGTAACAAAAATGAAAAAGAAGTTCAGTTCGGTTTTATTGGCTATGGTCTTTCTCTTGGCCGTTACGATGCTGTTTGCCACATCTGCGTCAGCAAAGAAAAATAAAGACAAAGGCTCTTACATCACACCAACAATAACTGCCGAACAGGCAATAACCACGGTGAAAGCCGCTTTGCCGAAGCTCACCACTGGCAAATGCTTCGTGAAAACAGGCAAAAGAGGAGAGAAAAATCTGGAAGTAGCCCTGGTTCTCGATGGGAAAATCGTATCCAAGGTTAGGCTTAACCCCGCCACCGGCGAAATCCTGTCCAAGGGTCAAAAGGTAATCGTGACGCAGGTCCTGGCGTCACAGGATCAGGCGGTAAAAATCGTTCAACAGGCCATTCCGAATCTGGAAGTGGCATCCGTGCAGTTGGGAAAACAGGGTGAATGGAAGGTTGATTTAACGCTCAAGAAAGCAGTTGTTGCCGATATAAAGGTTCACAGTGGCGATGGTTCCATCCTTCCTGACTGGAAAGCCTCTCGAGATGTGGCAATGTATCCAAGTTTCTTTTAGTAAGTTGACAGGTTAAAAGCAAAGGCAGGGTCGTATTGGCCCTGCCTTTTTCTTCGTACATTCATTATTAAATCAATTTCCATATCTGTACAGAAAGCTATACGAACTTCCAACGACCTGAAAATTATCCGGCAATTATTTTCACCTATTATCTCATATTCAATAGGTTGCCTTGAATAACCAGACTTCGCAGCAAATTCCGTAAGCTAGTTTGTTCAGCAAATCAGCGAGAAACATGAATCGGTGAGCAGGCGCCGCGCCAGGGCATTCCTCTGCTCCAGCCCTGTCACGTCGCCTGCATTCTTCCTTTGCCGGGCTCAGGCAAGGGCGTCACCGGCCATTTCCGCTGCCCCATGGACCGGCACCGCCCTTGCTTTTCTTCGCGCGGCGTTCTCTTTTCTCCTCATTCCCC
>ERZ795052.6077-NODE-6077-length-11318-cov-11.541774_pt1 | contig 11318 bp, 10 predicted proteins | sample MGYA00375136_ERZ795052 | MGnify/ENA primary metagenome ERZ795052 (study PRJEB30181, sample SAMN05720156) | activated sludge metagenome | isolation source: Anaerobic digester | place: Japan | collected 2015-05-26 ... | reverse complement strand
CTTCCTGCTCGTGCTGGAGACGCTCCAAGTCTGAGGCGTCGCGTTCCCACTCTTCAGAAAACACCTCGATCTGATCCTGCACCACCTTGAGGCGTTTGTTCGTCGCCGCGAAATCCGTGTCGGGTTCGGGGTTGAACAAGATACCGGAGAGCGTCTCAAGTTCGGCTTCCAACTCGGTGATGCGCGCTTCGGTTTTAGCGACCTTCTCCTTCAACGCCCGGATCTTCGGTTGCAGCTTGGCGCGCGCTTGAGCACGCGCACGCCGCAAATCCTTGGCACTGACCGGCGCGTCCCCCTCTTCCGTTTGAGCGGCCTGTGTAGACGCACCGGACGGTGATTCGTCACGATTCTCGTCGGCAATTTTTTCGCGATAGTAGTCGTAGCCGCCGGGAAAACGCCGCACGCCTGCGGGCGAGATTTCGATGATCGACGTGACCGTGTTGCGCACGAACTCAATATCGTGACTCACCAGACAAACCGTGCCGTCATACTCCCGGAGCGCCTTTTCCAGCGTGGCACGTCCTTCGAGATCCAAGTGCGTGGTGGGTTCGTCCAGCAGCATGAAATTCGGCGGCGCGAGAAACAAACGCAGAAAGGCGAGACGAATCCTCTCGCCACCGCTGAGCACACCGGTCGGCTTGCCGATGTCATCCGCAGAAAAACCGAACGCGCCAAGCTGCGAGCGCAACTCGCGTTCAGTCGCCGCAGGCTTGCTCCGTTTGGCGCACTCGAAAACCGTGATCTCCGGCGGTATCGTTTCGGAAAATTCCTGTGAAAGGTAGCCCGGCACCACCTTATGGCCCAGCGTACAGGTGCCAGATGTGGGCGTGCGCACACCGGCCATGATGCGCAGAAGCGTGGTCTTGCCCATGCCGTTGTAACCCACGACCGCGATTTTGTCGCCGCGTGCAATCGAGAGGTTGACATCGTGCAGCACATTACGCTGACCGTCGTACGAGAAACAGACCTGCTCCAGGCACACGATTTGCGCCCCGGCATGCGGTGCCGGTGCCAGCCGCAGATGACCGGCGGCCATACTGCGTTTAGGCAGAACGATCGCCTCCTCGTCCAGGCGTTCGATCATCTTCATGCGGCTCTGGGCCTGGGAGGCTTTTGTGCTGGTCGCCTTGAAACGTTCGACAAAACGCTCAAGCTGTTCGCGCCGACGGTCTTGATTTTCCTTGGCAGCCAGCAAGTTGGCATGGCGGATCTCACGCTCGCGCAGATAAAAATCGAGATCGCCGTTGTAGCGCGTGGCCGTGTTCGCATCCACCTCGACCGTCGTGGTGGTCAGCGTACGCAGCAGGTAACGGTCATGCGAGATCAGCACCAGCGTGCCGTCATACGCACGCAAAAAGCGTTGCAGCCACTCGACGGCAGGCAGGTCGAGATAGTTGGAAGGCTCGTCCAACAACAGCAGATCGGGTTTCGAAGCCAACACGCGAGAGAGTTCCGCGCGCATCTGCCAACCGCCGCTAAAACTGGCGAAGGGCTTGTCGAACTCCTCGGCCGCAAAACCAAGTCCGCCGAGCGAGACCTTGACGCGGGTCTCAATTTCATAACCGCCGAGATGCTCGAATGCGGTCTGCACCTCACCCAGACGCGCCAGCAGCCGCGCGCGTTCCGGTTCATCCGTCGCTGCCGCCAGCGACGCCCCGAGCGCGTGCAACTCGTGTTCCATCTCAGCAAGTCCAGGTGTCCCGCGTAGCGCATATTCGACCAGCGTCTCAGTCTCGGACTCCGCCTCAAGATGCTGACGGATATGCCCGATGCGCGGCGACTGCTCAATGATGACCTCGCCGGCATCAGGATCAGCCTCGCCCAGAATCAGGCGGAAGAGCGTTGACTTGCCGGAGCCGTTGGGTCCGATGATCCCGATACGCTCACCGGCATTGATACGAAAGTTGACCTCACTCAGAACCTGTTGCGTGCCATACCGCACGCCGATATTACGAAACTCAATCACGGGGAGGTATCATGCTAAAAAGTGACGCCGCTGACAATCGTATTCGCCAACTCACCGATCGAAAACGACAAAGCACGCATCATGCGCACCGAGAAAAATTTTGGCGGTGACGCGCCCATCGGGGTCGCGGCGGACATCGGTCTCCAGCAACTCGATCTCGCCGGTCGTTGGATCCCAGCGTTCGGGAGCGCCCTTTCCCGTGTCGCGAAAGGTGCAGATCACGCTTCCCGGCTCAGCGTTCTCGTTCAAGAGATAATAGACCTCGTGCGCCGCTGTCCGCCGGTGCATGAAGCGCACCTGCATGCCCGGTGCGTCAGCCTGCCAGACACAATCGGGCCTGAGCCCCGGCAACTCGCGCATGTTCGCAGGCAGCACCACGCAGTTGGCTGTGCCTGAAAACCGTGCGACTGTCGTCGACTCGGAAGCGTCATCTTCCGCCATGAGCCAGACCCGCACACCGCGTGACGCCAGCGTCCGCACCATGCGTTCGTCATCCGCGTGTCGCAACGAAGCGGCGGCGACTGCCAACTCCGTGTACTCGCGTCCGGAAGCAAAGCGGATGCGTCCCTCTCTGACCGACGCGTCTGCCAGTATCGTGCCGTTCACGGCATCGCACGAATACGCGGCCAGCGAGGGCAACGGCTTTTCTGACCACACCAACAGATCCCCTGCTGGCGCCCCCTGCTGCAACATGACCTGACACCGATGCGCATAGAGACAGCCGTCGCGAAGCTGTTTGAACGCCGCTTCATCACTCGACAGCGCCCCGCCGACATCCAAGAGTATGCGTGTCGCGCCGTCGGCCAGCAGACGATCCACCGCATGTTTCCACGGAAACGGCAGTAACACAGCCGCCGGTGAAGGCTCCGTTTCAAAGGGTGCCAGCCACCCCATCACGAAACGGCGACCCAGCGTCCGCGCCCCGCCTGCGGCAAGCCGATTGGAATCGCGCACCTCCTCTTTGGCGGAGGCGATGAGGATCGGTCGCCGGAAATACCGGGCCACCTCGACGGACTCCACGGGCACCTCATCGATCCGGATGGCGGCCTCCAGTCCGGCTTCATGCACGAGTTCATTCACGGTCTTGCCGCAACGGTCGCGCCACAACTCCCTGAGTGTCCGCGCCGCGTGCTGCCGCACGAAAGCAGCGGTCGATCCACCTCCCACGGGTACCCCCGCCAACACAGGCAGATGCCGGAAAAGGTTTAGGCCGCTCCGCTTCAAAAACGCTTCCGGCATGTCAGGCGGCCATGCGTATTCCGTTTGAGGATGTCCGGAGAAGTGTACCCAGAGCAACGTGTTGCCGTATGTCCGCTCAAACTGTTTCTGAGTGGCAAAGAGCCATTGATTCACATGGCGGAAGAACGTCGTCTCGGAAAACGGATCAATGCGTTGCGGTTCCAATTCCACGCTCCCGAAACGGAAAACGCGCCACGCGCCGTTTGTCGGCAACGCCGTATCGGACAGGTCGATAAGCTGATGCGGCTGAAGATCAGAAGCACCATCGGGCACCGCCAGATGCGCCACACTGCGGTATGAGGGCGGTGGCGTAAAAATCTGCGGTATCGTCTCAACTGTGTTCGACGAAGCAGCTTGTACGGTCTCCTGACTCCACACCAGCTTTCTGGCGCGCGGGACTTTTTCTGCGTCCTCCTTCGCGACGCAAAAATCACAGAGGCCGACATCCAACCCCAATTGACGAGCCCGCTCCAGTGCCCGTTCCAAACCTTGCCATGCCGCCTCATCGACGGTCATCGGCACGGAGAGCAACACCCCGCCCGCGCCGATGTCACGCGCGCGCTCAAGCTGCCGCTCCAGCCACTCCGCTTCGGCGGCGTCACGCCGTACGGTAAGCGACACACACACGCGCGTCACATTCTGCGGCGGAGTGCGGAACTGATCGTCAAGCTCGGTCGCACGCGCGGTTAATACCAGCGCACCGATCCAGCAGACGCAAGAAAATAGGCTGTACGATGATTTCACCACGCCACCAGTTTAGCAGATTAGGGGGCATTGAACACGGCAGAACAAGTAGGATTTAGGATTTAGGAATTTTAACGCAGAAGCGCAGAGACGCAGAGTTTTTTGAGGGGCGGGGCTGGCCGCAAGTCGCGGGTCGTAAGTCGCGGGTCATGTTCACGCACGAACAAGGCGCACTGATCCCGATAGCGATACCGATTCCGATACCGATTCGCACGCCCCCCAATTGCATTGTCCTGACGTTCGGTCTCTATTGATTTGCAAGCGTGTTTAGGAAAGACGCGGGGGTCAGCACGGATACGCGGCCGATGGCCGAGCGCGGGAAATGCCGGACATTGCCGGTGACCAGCGGGGCATCGAGCGCCGCAGCCGCCTCAAGAAAGATGATGTCATCGGGATCGGGCAGAGGTGTTTTGAGCGGAAACGGAGTATACGGTGCGACCAGAGCGCACGCCCGGATGGCATCAAGCAGGAGTTGGACGTCGTCGGTGGAAAAGCGGAACTTCGGACGACAAAGCACCTCTTCGTATTCCGCCAGAATGCCATCGGTGAGCACGGGCCGACAAACCCCGTCCAAAATGGCGTCGAGGATACGTCCCGGCGGACCGCCGGGTGTGAGTATGCCCGACACTACAACATTGGTGTCGAAGACGGCGGCGATCACGTCTGCCCTTGCCGTGCGCGGCGGGCGTTACGCGCCGCGCGGATTTCGCCCTCGATTTCGGCAGGTGTCATTGCCGCCACGCCGTTGCGGCGGCTTATCTGCCGCAGATCGGACAGTGCCAGCCGAGCGCGCGCCAGCCGTACCGCTTCGACCAGACGTTCGGGAGACTCGCCCTCGGCGAGATTGACCAGCAGGGCCATGGGTTGCCCATTGTTGGTGACCAGCGCCGTTCCGTATGCGGCGAGCTTCTCCCGGACGAGCTTGGGTGCCTTGAGATCCTTAATGGCCAGATAGTTCATGGGGACATGATAATCTGATTATAAGGAGATTGTCAAGGCCGCCACAACGTTCAGATGAGTATGGCGGCTTGCGGAGCACCGGGAGGGACAAGTGTCACTTGTCCGGGCCGTGCTATGCGCGGCAAAAGCCGTTCACCTCGCAGCGTTTCATGCTCACGTACGAACGAGGCACCGATTCCGATAGCGATACCGATCCCGATACCGATCCGCAAGTCTAGCAAAAAATTTGGAGTGCGGCGGCAAGCGGGTTTCCGCGCGACGCCGCTTTGATTTTGTGGCAAGATCACTAGGGGAGACAGATGCGAGAACGTTACCAAGGTGGTTCTCATGATTTGAATGTCTAATGTCAATTACGACCCCCAAACCGCAGTTTCAGGTTTCAGGGCTTCATGGTTTCATCCAAATCGGGATCGGGATCGCTATCGGGATCGATTGTTTAACCACGGAACACAGAACAAACGGAAAGGCAAGGCTCTGTTTTCGTTTGTTTAGTGCCGTTCGTGGTGCCTCAGTTGCCTTGCCATGGCGACACGTTACACCACACCGCGAAAACGCTTCGCACCCCCATGATTGTCTGATGTCAAACTACGCCCCCGTTTCTCCACGGTCTTGAGCCATCAGTTTCGTCTTGGCCCGCGTGATATACGTTGCGGCATCCTCCCGAATAGCTTTCTCGTCGTTGGACGGCGATTGAAGCTTGTAGGCCCATGGTCGACCGGGATGGATGACGTCCCAAGGCGAACGCTGCTGATTATACCGGCCTTTACCGGGGTCGTGATTGCCAAACCCATCAATCTTCTGGTTCCACAGCGGGGAGTACATCGCAATAAGCAATGACTCGGCAAGCGGTATCCAAATGTCATCAACGACGAGGAAACGACAACGGAAATCCGCAAGCCTAAGGTTTTCGGCATCATTGATTGACCCCGCATGCTCGGAGAGACGCCGGAAAAGTGCTTGGCCGGGATCGGCTCCGAGACCGTAACCGCCTTTCCGTGCGCCGGCGGGCACAGCCTTGCCGACGTACAAGGGCCAACTGTATCGCCCGTCCCTGTTCCGCTCGGCGATGTCCGTATAGAGCGCGAAGTCCCCTTCGTAATACAAGGCGTAAATACCCGCACCGATGAAAGGTTCATCTGGTGGCAGGGGATGAATCGGTTGCTGTAACATCGCATCGGCAACGCTCTCGCCCAAGTTCGTCTTGTCCAGTGGGTTAAAGGGCGGTATTCGTTTCGGTTCCTTTGCCATAAATCCTTTCAGGCTACCTGATTGAAAATACTTTTGCCTACGGCATTAGCAAGTTTCACAGGAACGGCGTTCCCAATTTGTCGCATGGCTTCGGTCCATGATCCACTGAAAACGTAGTCGTCTGGAAATGTTTGAATACGCGCACTTTCGCGCACGGTGTAGTAACGGCAGGAACCGTTCGGCAGAACCATCATGTTTTCTCCCCCCGGTACGCCGTGGTCACCGGCCTTGAGCGTTTTCGAGGGCGCGTCCAACTCGCTGCCGGTATGCCCCGGATAGGGCCGGGCACCGTCTCGGAATTCATGATTCGGAACGGTGTCGTTCCCGTCGCGTGGGTCGGGCAGTCCGCGAAGGGCATCTCGAACCGTCCGGCACCGCTCACCGGGCGGAGGCCGCGAGCCGAACTCCGCCTCAAGACGGCGGACGCGAGCCGCTAATCGGTCGGGTAGCCTTGGTCGTTTCTTCGTCGCGACTTCATGCTCTTCCCAATACTCCCCAGTAACCCACTGATCCCAAAGCAGACGGTCAAGAGAATGTGTATGATCCGGGAAGGACCACTCTTTATGAAGATCGGAGCGAAAACCGACGATAAACACTCGGTGGCGGTTCTGTGGAACGCCATAGTCAGCCGCGTTCAGTAGACGATAAACGACCCTGTAGGAAAGATCCGCCTCTTTTGATGCTGTATGATGTCGCTCGAGCCTCGACAGATGCGATTGCCAATCCTCATCCGTCCGACGGAGAAGCATCGGGTAGGACAACTGAAGAATGATGTAATGAAAGTAACTTGCAAAACTTTGGCGAAGCAGGCCTTTCACATTCTCAAAAACAAAGCAGTTCGGACGCAACTCGCGAACAGCTCTGACTGCCTCCGGAAACATATCGCGCTTGTCCCGATGCGCACGGTGTTTTCCGCCGAGAGAAAAAGGCTGGCACGGTGGCCCTCCCGCCACCATGTCAACGTGATCGGCAAGTTCGGCATACCGGATATTCCGCACGTCGTCCTGAAAGAGCTTCCATCCTTTGGCCAAGGGATGGCCAATCGATTCGTTCAGGCGAATGGTCGAGCAGGCATGTTCATTCAGCTCAACCAGAGCGGAATGACGCCATCCGCTTTGTTCCAAGCCAAGCGCGAGTCCCCCCGCGCCTGTGAACAATTCGATTGATGACCGCCCGTTTTTCATTTTCGATCCCAAAACACCCATACGCAGAGGTTACCTTTTTTCGGGGATGAAAGGCAACCCTTGTTTCAGGTTTTGTTTCAGGTTTCAGGGCTTCATGGTTCCATCCAAATCGGGATCGGGATCGCTATCGGGATCGATTGTTTAACCACGGAACACAGAACAAACGGAAAGGCAAGGCTCTGTTTTCGTTTGTTTAGTGCCGTTCGTGGTGCCTCAGTTGCCTTGCCATGGCGACACGTTACACCACACCGCGAAAACGCTTCGTATCTCTTGAATGTCTAATGTCGGTTGCGCCCCCGTTTCTTCGCCGATCCCGATAGCGATACCGATTCCGATACCGATACCGACTCGCAAGTCTGATTAACGAATTTGGAATGCGGCGGCAAGCGGGTTTCCGCACGACGCCGCTTTGATTTTGTGGCAAGATCACGAGGGTCGGTAGATGCGAGAACGTAGCATCATAGCGTTACCAAGGTGGTTTTCGATGATTTCTCAAAATCAATCGAATGTCAGAATGTCTAATGTCAATTACGACCCCCAAACCGCACGAGTCGGCGAGTGAAGCAATTGACGACAAGCCAGAGCCGTGTTACAGTGTCTTACGAATCGAAAAGAAAGGATGCCGTTATGACAACGATAACGATTCGGTTGCCCAAGCAGTTACGTGACGACTTGACGAAACTGAGCAGGGAGGAGCACAAGCCTGTCAGCGACATTGTCCGCGAATCGCTCCGTCGGCATGTGGCGGTTCAACAGTTCAGAGCATTGCGTCGGAAAATTCTTCCTTTTGCCGAGGCCCAGGGGCTGGTGACCGACGAAGATGTTTTAGCGGAGTTGTCGTGAGAGTCATTCTAGACGCGAACGTACTCATCGCGGCCGTCGCAAGCCGCGGGCTGTGCGATGCGCTGTTCGAACTCTGCATCAAGGAGCACGATCTGATTGCGTCAAGTGAGCTGCTGGATGAGGTGTATAGCAAGCTGGTCAAGAAGATCAAACTGCCCGAGTCCTTGGCGCGTGATTTCTGCGACAACCTACGGAGCAATGCGTTCATGATGACATCGGCGTACGTTCCGGAGAACGCTTGTCGTGACCCGAATGATCTTTACTTGCTTGGTCTGTGTGAGTCGAGCAACGCAGACTTCCTCGTGACGGGCGACAAGGATCTGATCGAAGCCGGATGGCGCGGATCCACGGCAATCGTCACACCGCGTCAGTTCTGGGAGCGCTGCGGTGAGAGATGATTAGGGTGAGGCCGTCCCCTCTGAGCTTTGACTCCGCGTGCCCGGCGTCGCGTTCAAGGTTATTGGGGCCGTAGTTTGACATTAGCCTAAAAAGAGCAGTTGAACCTTCAACTCGCTTTGGTTTCAAGGCTTCATGGTTTCATCCAAATCGGGATCGGGATCGCTATCGGGATCGATTGTTTAACCACGGAACACAGAACAAACGGAAAGGCAAGGCTCTGTTTTCGTTTGTTTAGTGCCGTTCGTGGTGCCTCAGTTGCCTTGCCATGGCGACACGTTACACCACACCGCGAAAACGCTTCGCACCCCATGATTGTCTGATGTCAAACTACGCCCCCGTTTCTTCGCCGATCCCGATAGCGATACCGATTCCGATACCGATCCGCAAGTCTGACGAAAGAATTTGGAATGCGGCGGCAAGGGGTATTCCGCGCGACGCCGCCTTGGCTTTTCCAGCAAACAAATTGGCCGCTTGACCATATCCGTCTAGGCGAATACCATAACCACAGCGAATGGGGAGTCTGAAGTAGCCGCAGACCGTTTGCGGAACGAAGAGGATTCTGATATACCATGCTCATGAAACACGACGACATCTTACGGAACCTACCGGTACGCATTGCCCGCGCTGTGGAGCACTATTGGACAACGCGAGCAAGCCAGAAGAAGAAACAGAAGGAAGCCGGACAGAATGACCAAGGATTGCGCGGTGCCGTGACTGGCGGTGCGCAGATGGATGGGTTTGTCGATCTTTTCGCGGAGATTATTCTGGCCGCCGGAATCCCGAAAACCTGTATGTACCGTAGAAAAGATGTCACACTGCCAGGGTTCTTCCGCCCCACCAAGGAATGGGATCTGTTGGTCGTTCAGGACAAGACCCTACTCGTTGCGATTGAGACTAAGTCACAGGTCGGTTCGTTCGGCAACAACTTCAACAACCGAACGGAAGAGGCAATGGGCAGCGCTCTTGATTTGTGGACCGCCTATCGTGAGCGCGCCTACCTCAATAGCCCACAACCTTTTCTCGGATACTTCTTCATGTTGGAGGACTGCCCGAAGTCCCAAAGTCCGGTTAAAGTATCTGAACCCCATTTCAAAGTATTCCCGGAATTCGTGGGCGCATCCTATTGCCGCCGCTACGAGTTGTTCTGTCGGAAACTCGTTCTGGAACGTCACTATACCGCGTCTGCTTTCATCACATCCAAGGCGGAACAGGGCATTAAGGGTGTTTTCACGACGCCTGCCGAAGACCTATCCGTCGAACGGTTCGCCAAGGTTCTTGCCGGTCATCTCTCTGCGTGTGTGTAGAATCATGGAAGTAACGACACATAGACTTATCAACGGGGACTCAAGGGAGCTTTCCTTCCTGCAGGATGAATCTGTCCATCTTGTTGTCACGTCACCGCCTTACTGGAATCTTAAGCGGTATAACGAGAACCCCGGCCAACTCGGGCACATTCAGGACTACGAGGCATTCCTCTTTGAGTTGGAGAAGGTGTGGCGGCAAGTGTACCGGATACTGGTTCCGGGAGGGCGGCTAGTCTGCGTCGTCGGCGACGTGTGCGTAGCCCGGCGAGATTTCGGACGGCACCTTGTTTTTCCTCTTCATGCCGACATCTGCGTCATCTGCCGCCGGATTGGGTTCGACAACCTGAACCCAATCATCTGGCACAAGATTGCCAATGCATCCTACGAGGTCTCAAACGGATCGAAGTTCCTTGGCAAGCCATACGAGCCGAATGCGATTATCAAGAATGACATGGAGTTCATCCTCATGCAACGGAAGCCCGGGGGATACCGACGACCGTCACAGAGACAGAGGGACGAAAGCCGGATTGGGAAAGAGGAGTTCGACCGCTGGTTCCAGCAAATATGGAACATCCCCGGTGCATCCACGAAGAACCATCCTGCGCCGTTCCCGTTGCAATTGGCGATCAGGCTCGTGCGCATGTTCTCGTTCACAGGGGACACGGTTTTTGATCCATTCTGCGGCTCAGGCACCACGATGGTTGCAGCGTTGCGCACCGGTCGCAACAGCATTGGGATCGAAATCGATCCTGAGTACTGCCGCATGGCCGCCCGTTATCTGAAAGCGGAGAACACGGATCTTTTTGCAACATCCAAGCTCCTGTTTGAGAAGGTGGCTGCAGAACCGGCAAACCTCGTCCAAGAAGATCATGCCCTTTATGAGGTACGCCCTGCCAAGAAGCGACTGGAGTAGAGTCGACGACCAAACCCTATGCGCAGGGGTTGTTTTGGCATGGCTCGGTTTTTCTCTCACAGAGATTTTAGGGGGGCACTGCTCGGCCCTTCACGCGAAGGCGCGAAGCTTGGCGTGTGGCGGCTTGCGGAGCACCGGGAGGGACAAGTGTCACTTGTCCGGGCCGCGCTATGCGCGGCAAAAGCCGTACACCGCGCAGCGGTTCATCCTAAAAAGAGCAGTTGAAATCTCAACGCTCTTGGGTTTCTGGCATGGCTCGGTTTTTTGGAACCGCAGATGACGCAGATTTCGCAGATTTTTGACGACAATAAAACCATTAGTGTCCATTCGTGTTTATTCGTGGTTCAAGCATTGGGAACCACATAGAACACAGAGAGCACAGATGTTGGAAGAAGTTAATTAGTGCATTAGTTAATTAGTGCATTAGTTTGTTTTGACATGGCCGCAGGTCGCAGGTCGTAAGTCGCGGGTCATGTCAACACACGAACAAGGCACACCGATCCCGATACCGATCCGCA
>ERZ795052.6075-NODE-6075-length-11320-cov-3.332801_pt1 | contig 11320 bp, 10 predicted proteins | sample MGYA00375136_ERZ795052 | MGnify/ENA primary metagenome ERZ795052 (study PRJEB30181, sample SAMN05720156) | activated sludge metagenome | isolation source: Anaerobic digester | place: Japan | collected 2015-05-26 ... | reverse complement strand
GATCATGAAACACATCAAAACACACGCAATCTGGCTCGCATTTCTTTTCATTGGTCCTGGCACGCTGCCCGGCGCCGCCAAAAAAATCGAACAGCTGGGTATGACCTGGTACACCAAACTGGAGGAAGGGCTGGCAGTCGCCCAGAAAGAAAAGAAGCCGATTTTCGTCGACTTCTGGGACATCCATTCAACCGCGTACAAACAGCAATTCGAGGAAACCTATAAAGATACCCGCATCATGGCGATGTTCCCGAAATTCGTTCTGGTGACGCTGAATATCTTGGTGGAGAACGAGACAGCGAACCGATTCCGTGTCCGCCAAGTTCCGGAAATCCTCTTCCTGAACCCCGATGGGAAAGAGCTGGGCCGTCATCGCGCCAGCCAGCATGTGACTCCTGAGATGCTCCTTGAACGGATGGAAAGCGTTCTTGGCGACCTGGAGGCTTTCGAAAAGCTGAAACAGCAAATTAAAGACGAACCGACAAATTACAAGGCCATGCTCAAAATGGCCCAAACCCTGGAAGGATGGCTCCAGGAGGAGGAGGCCATCCCCCTGTATGAGAAACTCAGCCACACTGAAGAGGCGGGCCAGGAGATCCGGGACTTCGCCAATGAGGGGTTATTTCGATCCCTTCTGGCGTATGGAAACCGCCTGGGCTTGCACGGCGATACCGAGACGGCCATCGAAACTCTGCGGAAAGCGCTGGAGCTGTTCCCCCAACATGAACGCACCAATGAGGTGCTGTTCATCCTTGGACAATACTTGATCGACGCCGGGAAGAAGGACGAGGCGATCAAAGTCTTTGAACAACTGAAGGCAAACTCCAAAGGAGAAGATCGGAAGAAAGCGGAGACGTTACTGTCCGCTCTGAAGAAAACCCAATAATTCCGCGCACAGGCTGGGAAGTCTGAACCTTGATTTGTTTGATTTCGGGATCATCCTGATTGTTCTTCATCCTGCCCATCCTTCAATCCTGCGGATCGCGGTTCAAACTTCTTCGCCCTGCACGCACTTCCAAAGTCCTACGCCATTACCGGATCTTTTTTGCATTTCCGCGAAAAAACATCTTGACAGAGGTATGCCATAAGTTGTACTATTCCCATAAGATAGCGCAATTATCTTGAAATGAGATATTAAGTTAGGGAACAGCAAACCGGCAAGTATTGCCGTCCGACTGGCACTAAGTCACTAGATGTTGTGTTGTATTCATGTCGAATGGACGCGAAACAGCTGAGCCAACGTATCGAGGAGATTCTTGCTGGGGAGCTGGCGCTCTACAGGGAGATGGAACAATTCTCCCGCGAACAGATCGCGGCTTTATCCCTGGATACTCCGGATATTGAAAAAGCCGCCGAGATGATACGGGCAAAGCAGTCCATCGTGCAGAGTCTGAACAAACTCGATAAAGACTCTCGTGAAATCAAGGAAGAATGGGAATCCGTTGCGGACACGTTGGACGAGGAGATCCGCAAACCCGTTCGGGCAGTGGCCGCCGATATTGCCGGATTGCTTGAGACTCTGATGAAGCTGGAGAAAGAAAACGAAGACTGCCTGAAACGAAACGCGGCAGATTTGAATCGAGAGTTGCTTGCAATACAGCGGGCACGGCTGGCTTCCCGGGCATACGGAAGCCGGATCGGGCCTGATGATCCGCGGTTTCTGGACCGCAAACAGTAAGCCGGAAAATATCCGGGCACGCCACTACGGATGCACGGATCGACAGGGTGAGGGTGGGTAGTTCATGCGGTGGGTGCTGGGCCGTATGCCTCAGGAGGTAAAGGCCGTGGCAGCCGATCCCCAGGGTTCAGGGATGAGAAAAGAGCAAGACCTGCCTGCGATTTCCGACGCGACCCGTCCGGAAGACGTGGCGGAGCTGCGGAAAGCTATCGCTGCGTTCAACCGGCACACGGAACGCTTGCAGAATGCCTATGATCTGTTGCAGCTCCGGATCGCCGAAATCAATCGCGAACTCGAACTCAAAAACCAGGCTCTCGAAGAAGCCAATCGAAACCTGCAATCCAAAATCGCCGAGGTCGAACGTCTCCGGGCCGATCTCGACAATGTGATCGAGTCGATGGGCAGCGGCCTCCTGGCGGTCGATACGGAGGGGATTTGCTTCACGTTCAATGCCGCCTCCGAACAGGCGCTCGGAAGAAACCGCACGGAGGTACTCGGCAGACATTGTTCCGAGATCATGGGAAAAGCGGCTTCCGTGCTGGCCCCGTTGCTGCTGGATGGAGATCGTCACGATCATGTCGAGATCTGTATCCCTCATAAGTCCGGGCGGGATGTTTTCGTAAAAGGGGCTGTTTCTCCGCTGTTCGACCGGATGCATTGCCGGATCGGATCGACGTTCATTTTTTCCGACCTGACCTCCCAACGTCTGCTGGAGGAACGTGCACGACGAAGCGACCGCATGACCGCCCTGGGCGAACTGGCCGCCGGTGTCGCTCACGAGATGCGGAATCCCCTGACCACGATCCGGGGATATTTGCAAATCCTTCCATCCATGAAGGACAACCCGGAATTCTTGCAGGAGTTTTCGGAGAATGTAATCCGAGAGATCGACCGGCTGGCGAATCTGACCGATGACATGCTCGATATGGCCAAACCGATCTCCAGCGATCTGGAGTGGCGCGACTTGGGGGATCTTTCGGAAGAGGTGCTTCAGTTTCTCGCAGACCGGTTCAGCCGGACCGGAATTACTTACGAAATCCGGCGCGATCCGCAGGGCAGCCCGGTGAAAATCGACAACAGTCGGCTCAAACAAGTATTGATCAATCTTCTGATCAATGCCATTGAGGCCCTCGGGCCGGCAGGAGGAAAAGTGCAGATTATGCTGTCACGATCCGAGGAACGATTGGCCCGTGATGAGGAAGTGCGGCCGTTCGCGGTTTGCCGCGTTCGCGATTCCGGACCGGGTATTCCGCAGAAAGACCTCGACCGTCTGTTCGATCCGTTTTTCACAACCAAACCGCACGGGACTGGTTTGGGGCTTGCGGTCTCCAACAGAATTGTCGAAGAGCATCACGGATTTCTCCGAGTGGAGAGCGAAGAGGGCACAGGGACGGAGTTCTCACTGTTTTTGCCGATCGGCGAACGCGATTCGGGACATTCCGAGGATATATCAGGACCTGATAAGATCCAGAGAAGGGAATAGGAATCATGCCGGCGTATGAGATCCTGGTTGTAGACGACGAGTTGGGAATTCGAAACCTCCTCAAGACGGTTCTGAAAGCGGAGGGGTATACGGTTCGAACAGCGGAAAACGGGCAGGAAGCAGTGGAGGCGGTCCGGGAAAGCCTGCCGGACCTGATCTTATGCGACATCAAGATGCCGGTGAAAGACGGGATTGAGGCGTTGAAAGAAATCCGCGAGATTTCCGATGATGTGCTTGTGGTGATGCTGACCGCTCACGGCACGATCGACACGGCTGTCCAGGCCATGAAACTCGGCGCTCGCGATTATCTGCGGAAACCGTTCGATGTTGAGGAACTGAAAGTCAAAATCCGGCGTGAATTGGATCATGCGGATCTGCGCCGAACCACCCGTCATTACCAGGAGGAAGCCGGGCTGAAATACGGTCTGGATCGGATTGTCGGCCAGGACCCGAAGATGGCGGCAATCTATGACCTGATTCGCACTGTCGCGCCGACACGCAGCACGGTCCTGATTCGGGGGGAGAGCGGGACCGGCAAGGAGCTGATCGCCGGCGCCATCCATTACCTCTCGCCGCGCCGCAATAAACCGTTCGTCAAGGTGAACTGCGCCGCCATCTCCGAGGACCTCCTGGAAAGCGAGTTGTTCGGGCATGAAAAGGGCGCGTTTACCGGCGCCATCCGTTCCAATGAAGGCAAATTTGTCATGGCGGACGGCGGCTCAATTCTGCTGGACGAAGTCAGCGAGATGAGCGCGAAACTCCAGGCAAAACTCCTGCGCGTTCTTCAGGAGCGGGAAGTGGATAAAGTGGGCGGACGCGAGCCGGTGAAAGTGGATGTCCGGATGATGGCCACCACCAACCGCAACCTGGAAGAGTATATCAAACGCGGTGACTTCCGCGAGGATTTGTTTTACCGACTCAACGTGGTCGCCATCGAATTTCCACCCCTTCGGGAGCGGAAAAGCGATATCCCCATGCTCGTGAATCATTTTATCGATAAGTATAATAAGGAGATGAACAAGCGCATTACGGGAATCTCCAAGGAAGTGGAATCACTTCTCTGGAAATGCGACTGGCCGGGGAATGTCCGTCAACTGGAAAATGTGATTGAACGGGCGGTTGTGTTGGCCCGGAACGCGGTGATCGGAGTGGATGACCTTCCGCTGGAGTTGCGGGACAGCTCCCCGGATCGTTTACTTCCGAATGGGAACGGTCCCAGTGTGGGGATGACTGTGGGCGAGATGGAGCGCGATCTGATTTTCAGGACGCTGGAGACAGTGGGAGACAATCGAACCAAGGCAGCGGACATGCTGGGTATCAGCATCCGCACGTTGCGGAACAAGTTGAACGAATACCGAGAAGCGGGATTCGAATGGCCCCGAAAGGCCGGCGGCTGATGAATCCCCAATTCAATTGAGGTACGAATCATGGTGCATGTAGCGGAGCGCACATCAGGCGAACTTTCCGCCTTGGATCTGGCGCTGCGTCTGGGCATCCGGACGGAGGCGGTTCTGTCTGCGCTCGGTGATCTGGGATTGGAGACCGATGATCCCACTGTCCCGCTGGACCCCCGCATTGAAGAGCAAGTTGTCGAACGGATGGTCGAGAACGGACAGATTGCCCGCCGTGCCCTGAAATCCCTCCACAAACGTCGTCGCCCCCCGAAATGGCCGGCCGATGACCGGATTCTCAGGGAGGCGCTTGGTGCGTCCGAATCCGGGTACAGCGAAGACGCTGTGCCGGACTGGGTAGCCCATCTTTTTGAAAAAAAATCCTCGTTTCTGCAACGGCTGGGCTTTGGACGCGCACGCCCGGTGGAAGAACAGGAAATCACAGGCGCCACCGTTGTACCGGAACCGGCCGTTGCCGAGCCGGAAGGAATCCTCGCGCCCCCGCCTAAAGCACAACCCACATACACGCCGCAACCGGAATCTCCCCGAGAATCCGTGCGCCAACCGGAGCCTGAACGACCCCCGAAACCGGCTCCTGAACCACAGCCTGAACCGGAAGAACTCTCCGAACCGGAAGAGGATCTGGACCTCGAAGACTTGGATTTGGACCTGGAAGAAGAAGAAACCGAAATTTCTCCTCAAGCGGAAAAGACCCGGACTCCACTAGCCCCGAAATCCGCTCTGCAAGAGGAATCCGACGAGGAGATCGATCTGACAGATTTGGATTTGGAAGGGGAGGCCGAAGAAGGAGAAGCCGATCTGGAAATCGGCGACCTTGATCTGGAAGAGGAAGAATCCCCTGCGGAGTCCACGAAAGAGCCGGAAGAAAAAACTCCCGGAGAAGCATTGGATGCGGCCCGCGCGGAGACGGAAGAAGACGAGGAGCAGGAGGAGGAGGAGGACGAACACGACGGTCTTCTCGATGAAGAAGATGAATCGGTTTTACAGGGGCTGAAAGAATTGGATTTGGGCGATTTCGGCGTTGATGAACAGGAGGCTCTCGAGGAAGAAGCCAAGCCGGAAACGGAAGAACCGGATGTCGATATCGATGTGAGCCACGAAGAACTTCCTGAAATGGAAATCAAGGAAGAAGAAACGGAGAAGGAGGAGGAAGAAGAGGCGCCGAAAAACTTTCTGGAGCGACTGATCGAAAGGCTCAACCTGACCCAGACAGAGATTATTGTCGCGGCGGCAGGGGCGCTTTTGATCGCGACCACGGGTCTCGGATTGGCGGTATATTACTATTTAAATTACAGTCCCAAGAAAGCATCCGAGCTATGGGAACAGGGCTACCGGGCCTATCAGAGCGAGGTTCTCGGCGAACAGCGTTTTGGCGTCATCGTGGATTCATTTACCCGGCTTCTGGTAAATTTCCCGACGGATACCCACTTGGAGGAAGCCGCGTATCTGCTTGCAATGTCGTTTTTCAGACGCGCGGAGGAGTTGGCGGAAACCGATCCGAGTGCCGCGAAGGCACGATATGCCGATGCAGCCGAGTACTTCGAGAAATTCCTGATTGAGCAACGCCGAATCGGTGACCGTCTGGCAAAGTCCGAGGGGGCCGGTTATCGACGGTACATGGACACCGCCAAGGAGGAAGATGCTCATTATTACATCGCTCTCTGCTACGAAAAACAGTTGGAATACCAGCAGGCGATAGATGCCTACCAGGCGTTTCTGCAGAAATATAAGAAATCCCCACGGACCACACAAATTCTGGTGACACTGGGAAATATCTATAAACGATGGGCGGATATCGATGAAAACTCTCGGGAAGAGCGCCTCCTCACCGCCATCTCGAAATACGAGGAGGCCCTCGCAGACCCCGCAACAAATACGGAGAGCCGCATCGCTCTGCACACCCTCATCGGTGACATCTGGCGAAAACTCTACGATCACAATCCGGACCGAGAGGTTTATATCCTGGGAACACTTCGGGGGTATCGCAATGCGGAAAATCTTCTCGCGCAAACCGAGGCAAAGAGCGCCGAGTATTTTAATCTGCAACGGGATCTGGCGCTGGGTCTGGCAGATACACTTCTGATTCTGGGACGAAATGCTTCCAAAGAGGCGGAAAATATCCAGGCTTCAGCGGAGGATTTGCCCCGCAGCTCGGACCTGCGCGCTTCCCAGCTGGCCGCAGCGGAAATCACGCGTGCCACCGCGGCCGTTCATCTCTCCGAGGCGATCTATTTGTACAGCCGGTTGATCGGGATGGAACCGACCGTACCGTTGCAAGCATCTGCTTCCGGACAGATTCTATCGGTGACCGGCCACGCCGTTCTTTCCGAGGAACAACAAAATCACGTCCGGAATAACCTGGCGGAGGCTTACTTCTATATGGGGCGGTATGAGGATGCGATGAACATCGCGATTCCTCTTATCGAAACTCTCTCCAAACAGGATCCCGGCAATCCGTACCTGGCTTCTCTCTGTTATCTGGTGGGGGATGCCGCCTGGAAAGAAGGCGATTATGACCGCCGGGTTGTAGAGTACTACCGCCTGGGAAGAAAGTACTGCCCGCTCTTTCCTCCCGGTTCCGGTGAACGCAGCAATGTGGCCGCGCTCCGTATGGCTAATATCTACTACCAGCGCGGTATGGAAGAAGGGAATCCCCGCGACCTGCAGAGCGCTATTGAGGAGTACCTCAATATCATACGCGAATTCCCCGATACCAAATGGACTTATTTGACCCGCTATTGGCTTGCCCGCACCTATGAACGCTATGCCGATGTGCTGGCGGACCCGAAATCGGACGTCTATGACCCCACCAAGGCAAAAGAGTATTACCAACTGGCCTATATGCAATACGAGGTCGCCATCACAGCCCGCGCCGGCTCCGTCAACGTCGATAAAAAGAACCAGGACAAACTAAAGGACTGCTACTTCCGTCCGGGACGTTGTGCATATAAAGCGGGAAACCTGGAGAAAGCCAAAGACCTATTGGGTACGGCGATTGTCTGGTCGGCGACCGGCGCACCGGGCGATCCCCGTGCCATCCCCTGCCGGGAAATGCTGGGCGATATCTACCTGGAGCTGGGGCATCCGGACCAGGCCATTCGTATCTATGAATACTACCTGGAGAATAAGTTTTATCAGCAGGATGAACGGGGAGACAGTCTCTCCCGTGTTTCTCTCAAACTGGCTCGCGCGTATTTGAGACGGTTCAGCTACGGTCAGGCACGGGAACTCCTTCGGCAAGTGGTTCGGGACAATCCTGTTGTTCTCGCCCCCGGCGGCAAGGACGTCGTGGAAGGACCCGGACTGGAGGCCCAACGTCTTCTCGCACAATCCTACCGCGACGAGGCCGAGGTCTCTTTCGTCGAAACTCGAAAGGACAAACTCCGCTCGGCGAAAACCGAATACCTGACCCTGTTACAGATGAATCCGAATGAATGGGACGCGGTGCGCGCATTGGCCGAAATCAGTTTCGATCTCGCGGACCCGGAAAATCCCGACTCGTATCGGGAAGCCATCAACTTCTATCAAAAATACATCGAATCGGACATGGTGGAACTGGCGGAAGATCGCGATGTGGTCTACTACCGGTGGGCAGACTGCTACGCCCGGATAGGGGATTACGAGAAGGCCGCCACCGCATTGGAAAAGATCAACGGAACAACCATTCCAAAAGAAATGTATGCGCGTTCACTGCTTCTCCTGGGCGAATGCTACGAGAAACTGGCCTCGCAGAACACCGATGAATTCCGAAAACAGTACTACACCCAGAAGGCTAGGAAAACCTATAAGGATACGATCGAAACACAAGATCCGTTCGCCGCTCAAGTCGCGCGGAATCGCATCACCCTGATGAACATCTCGTGACAGCCGTTTTTTTCGACCGGCGCGAACCACTGGAAAAGGAAAGGGTGAAGGATATCGACCAGACATCAACCGGGCAGGAGTTTCCGAGCTGCGGTAAAACCGGCTTCCCGGAGCGGGTATCCCGAACGATCCTCCTGAACGGACGGTTGCTAAGTTCTTTATTTTCAATTAGTTAACATCAATAGATCCTTCGGGGAATGTGGTACGTGATTTGCTTGCTGGGAAATATGAGGTGCGCCATGGGATTGATTTCGAGGTTGTTTGAGGTCCAGTCCACGGTGATGCTCAAGAAAGGCATCGAGGGGACAGACGCCCGTCACCGGGCGATCTCAAACAATATCGCCAATGTGGATACACCGAATTACGAGCGGGCGACCGTCTCATTCGAGAAGGAACTGCAACGTGCCCGGTTCGGAACCTCATTCATCGGGAAAACAACCGATGATCGGCATTTTCGAATCGGTGGAGTCGGCGTGGTCGGGGAAGTGACACCGCGTGTCGTGATCGACAATAACACCCGCTTTCGCGCGGATCGAAACAATATCAATATCGATGAAGAGATGGCGAATTTGGCCGAAAATACACAGAAGAACGTGGCTCTTACGGATTTGCTGAGTCGCCGATATAGGGAAATCCGGACAATCTTGCAACAGGCAAGCCAGACCTGATCGAGGTAAAACAGGATGAGCGCATTTGACATCAGCGCGAGCGGGCTTACGGCGCAACGGGTCCGAATGGACGTGATTGCGAACAACATTGCGAATGCCCAGACTCTGGTCACAAAAGAAGGAGGACCGTATCGCCGACGGTCCGTGGTGTTTGAAGCCATGGGGCGACATTTCAATGAATCGCTGACCCAGGCACATCGTCGGCTGTCCCGGATCATCGGCGGCGGCGTGAAAGTCAATAAGATCATTGAAGATCAAACCCTGAACGCATTCACGAAGATTTACGATCCCAGCCACCCGTTCGCCGACAGCACCGGCGTGGTTCTTCGCCCGAATGTAAATGTGGTTCAGGAAATGGTGGATATGATCGACGCATCCCGCGCGTATGAAGCGAACGTCACCGCTTTGAACTCGTCAAAACAGATGATGACCAAAGCGTTGGAAATCGGTAAGTAAGGTGAGGCGACATCATGGTTGAATCAATCGATCCTCGAATCTTGGCGGCGCGGCTCGATCCGACACTGGGGCCGCAGGGAATCGGGCAACCGGGTACACTCAGGGAACCCCAGTTCCCTGCGCCCGGACAACCCACGTTTGCGGAGATCATGAGCAAGCTGCAGGAGACGGAAGGGGCCATCCCCGACCCATCAAAGGCGCAGACCGTTGCCGACTTGGAGAATCTCAGCGATCAGTTGGACGCTCTGCACAATAACACCATGGAGATGTATCAACGGCTTGCCGAACTCGCGGATCAGCTTACAAACTCCGAACAACCGCGAGATGGAACAGAACGATAAGAACAACAGAAACCCGGTCGGGCAATGAGGAAGAAGGAGTCGGTTTGTGGATAGTCTGCTGGAATGGAAAACAGGACCACTCGGGGTAACACCGACAGGCGGTGCGCCGGTGCAGCCCCGTATACACCGACCTGATCCGGAGGAGGACGGCCCCTCCTTCCCCGAAATGCTCCGGCAGGGTCTTGAAGAGGTGAACCGGTTGCACGGCGATTCCGCTAAACAAGTCGAAGACCTGGTTACCGGTCAAACGGATGACTACCACCAGGTCATGATCGCTATCGAGGAGGCCGGGATCGCGTTCGATCTGACCATGCAGGTGCGAAACCAGATCTTAAGGGCGTACGACGAAGTGATGCGAATGCAAATCTAGTGAGCGAATGAAAATCCCTCCCCCGCCCCCTCTCCCGGGGGAGAGGGGGCGGCTCGGAGGTTATGGATAAGAAATTGTGATGTGGTCCTTGCGGTTGAAGTTGGTACCTGCGGCATCGGGAGGAACCCGGAAAGGAGCCGTCACAATGGAAACAAGACGGTTGGATTTACCTGTTTGGGTTCTGGCTTCGCTCGGACTGCTGGTTCTCGGCATGTTTGTCGGAATCCGATTCTTCGGTCCGGATTATGTGGCGGTCCCGTATAGCGGGGACTCGGTCAACCGGGATCAATTGAAAGCAATGTTGCGGTCACGTGGCATCCCGTTCATTGTGACCGAGAGTGAGATTTGGGTCCCCCGGCAGGAGCTGAAGCATCTTTCACTCGATTCGGCTCCACCGGCTTAGATTGTTCGGACGACTCTGCGTTTTGCGAGAATCGGAGATCTCGCGAGCGCGGAGATGCAGATAAGCAGGCGTTATGAGAGGTTCGGTTTTTCACTGTCACGACCAGAGACCCGCCACGGGTTCCGTGCGCGGGAGTTTGGAGTTTTCACTATTGTTCCATTTCACCAAGGTTCCCAGGGAGACTCAATCATGGAGGAAGTACGGTATTACCGGCAGAGTCCGGCCGCCATCCGGGCAGCCCAATTCAGGCTAGACCATTCGGCTCCCCGGTCACGCAATCCCCATCCCCCCGCATTCCTTCGGAAGGGCCTGGCGGGATTCGATGTATTCCCGCGATCCGGTCTCCTTGTGAAAGGAGATCGCCATGGGTGAGTTTTTCAGCCAGCTGCAAGAACAACTGTCGCGGGTGTGGGGAAACCTGAATGTCCAGCAGAAAATCCTGTTTGTTTCCGCGCCGACGGTGCTTATTCTGGCGCTGGTGATTGCGGTATACATCGCCAGCCGACCGGACTTCGTTCTCCTGGTATCGGTTCCCCCCGGCGAGGAACAGCGCCTGAATGAGATTGCCACCAGTCTGGACGCCAGTGGTGTCAAGTACGAACTGCGGGGAGGGAACTCTATCTATGTCCCCCGCACACAGCGGGA
>ERZ795052.6073-NODE-6073-length-11321-cov-4.820877_pt1 | contig 11321 bp, 12 predicted proteins | sample MGYA00375136_ERZ795052 | MGnify/ENA primary metagenome ERZ795052 (study PRJEB30181, sample SAMN05720156) | activated sludge metagenome | isolation source: Anaerobic digester | place: Japan | collected 2015-05-26 ... | reverse complement strand
CCTGGCCGGCTTTTCTTTTGCGCCCCGGGCCGGAGGCCCCCTGTCTTGGCCGGACGTTCCGGCAAGTCCAGCGCTGAGGTCCGAGCGGAGCTTCCAGCGGATCAAGCCTGTTGGCTTGGCCGGACAGTCCGGCCTTCAATGGCCGGGCCGGTGGCCGGATCTGTCCGGCGACCAGGGCCGACAACGACCTTTTCAGACGCTCTGAACGCCCGCTTCGGGGGCCGTTAAACGGGTGCCGAGGGGTCAAAAACAGGTTCCAGGTTCCACCCCCCTTGGGACGCTTTGATTCTGTCCGGATTGGCAGTTCCAATTAAAAAACCCCTTATTTTTCGCACTTTTTGCGGCTCAAAAATTGGAACTGGCAATCCGGACAGGCCGTTCCAATCCGGACATCCTTCCGGTCAAAAAATCGGGGTTAAGTCCTTCGTTTCCGGCAATTTGCGCCTAAATCCGCCCAAATCCGCCAATCCGGACAGAATCAAAGCGTCTGATCACAGAAGTGTAAGGACGCCGCGATTCTGTCCGGATTGAGTCAGTTCCTATTTCCTAAATTCGTGTACGTGGACCTTGCGCCACCCTCGCAAGGGTGCCGCAAAAGCCTGGTTGGTGCCACGTTATGACGGGACCAACTCTCGACTGATATCTACCTTCTCAGAAGGCTGGACGTGCCGTCCTGAATCCTGACGGACCGCCCCTGCCCCCGCTAGATCCGATCTCGAAGGCTTGGGCTCCGCATCGGCCTGATCTGCCACCAGGCCGCGCCGCACCTCCAAGGCCCGAGCCCCCCGGCCAGTCGGGCGCCCCTTACCCTTACTCTCAAGGCGGCGTTCCATTTCCGCCCAAGGGGTGTCACTCGGTATTAAGACCTCGTGAATTGCCCTTTTAACGTGCTGGAAGAGCACCTTTTTGGACCCTTCGCGGTTCGCCAACAACCGGGCTTCCCGCGCCACGTCCCCCACGCCGGACAAATCCCGGCTGCTCAGCCCCGCATAGGCCACCACCGCCTTAATGGTGGCGGAGTCCGATCCGGGCAGCAGATGCTTGGCTACCCCCTCAATATCCGCCGGGGTATTCCGCTCTGGCAGCCTAACATAACGCTTGCAGCGGCGTTTGAACTGACGGTAGTTCCAGCCTACTTGTTCAACGGCCCGCTCCATGCAGCGCAGAAACTGGGGGGTGGTCACCAGAGCCACCGGGATGGATTGGTTGCACAAGGTTGTGTCAATCCAGTCGAGCATCTCGGGGCGCGAGTACATTCGCGGGGCCTGGTTGAAGAGGAAATGCGCTTCGTCCAGCACCAGCATCAAGCCGGATTCTCGCAAGACCTCGTTGGTGCGTGTCTGCAGTTCCTGGGACTTCCGGGAAACCCCGTGTCCGAGCCCCAAAACCCTGGCGATTTCCCGAAAATGGCTGGTCTTGGTGCCGTTCTCTTGCAGCGACACATACCGCGCTTCTCCCAGGTGCATCCGGCACCAGGCACGGACCGCTTCAGTCTTGCCGCGGCCCTCGAGCCCGTCAATCACCACCATGCTCCGGTTTTCGAGCGCGTCGTCGAGCTGCTGCCAAATCTGCCGGCCGGTTTCGGTCAAAAAGAACTCTGCCTTGACCCGCTGCGTGTGCCGCTGCCAGTACTCGACCAGAGCCCCGATAATGTCCTCAAAATAGGAAAGGTCGGCTGAGGAAAAATCCCAACCGAAAGGATCCCTGTAATTCCTGTAACGCTCCCTCACCCGTTCTTCGGAAAGCTGCTGCAAGCTCTCACCCTTGGGCCAGTTGGTGATCAGGATTCTTGGGTTGATGCAGAGTTCGACCAGAAATTTTTCCAGGGGCATGTCGAGCCTGAAGTCTGGTACGGGGAGGTCGCTTATGTCCACGGGGTGAAATACGTCCCGTTCGGGGATGGAGCATTCCATTGGTTCGTCTTCTTGGCGGACGCGAGTCGGAAACATCTCCATCAGTTCCTGGGCAAGCCTGGCGACACCCCCATGTTCAACGCTAAGCCCCTGGATGAACCAAAGCAACCGCCTCTGGGCGGGCGAAGCCAGGAGCGCACACTTGGCAGCCACCGCCCTGCCGCTGATGGCTCGCGCATCCGCGTATTCCGGGCTGCTCATGTACCGCTCGTAAGACAGCGGCGCGTCGGGTTCGGCTCTGCGTGTGCTCATAAGACGTCGGCTTCCTCCGGGGTTGAGTCCTCGCCGTCCTGCGGCCCCGCTTGCCGCTCCTGGCTGGCGCGATGCTCGCGCTCCGCCTCTTCCAGTTGCTGCAGAGCGCGCCGCGCTTCTTCCTCCTCCGGACCCACCAACACCGCCGGGATGCCGAGCTTCCGCGCTCGGCTCCTGACCTCGGCGCCGTGCTGGACCTCGCGCCTGTTGGCTTCTCGCTGCCGGCCCAGTTCCTGGACGAACTCGGCGGTTTGGACCTCGACCAGGTTCCTGCGATAGGGCATGGCGTATTTGTCTTTCAGCACGTTGTAGCGGGCCCTGACACCGCTCGCTTGCGCCTCGCGGCGCTCGCAAGCCTGAGCCAAGCGGCCGCCGCCGGGATCGGTGATCATTTCGAGACGGGGAACGCCCGCGTGCATCGGCACGCAAACAGGGTTTCGTTTCTTCATGTCGGTTACGATGATTGATTCTGGCAGTTCCGGATTGAAGAACACCCGCACCCGCTGGCCGACCAGGTCCTTCAGTTCCGGGCCGAAGTATTTGAACCGGCCCAAAAGCGTAATGCCTGAAAGTTGCACCACTTTCTCAAACTCGGCGTGGGCCAGCAGCATCTGCAGTTCGGGACCCGGGCGCATGGGCGGATCCTCCGCGTTCCATCTCTCGTAATAGACCTCATCCGGGGTTTTCCCACCCATTTTGCCGTGTTGCGGTGTCCGGTTGTATTGCTCAATGATCTCTCCGAGACGCGCATTCCATTCTGCAAAGCTGTAAAAATACTCGCCCGGGTGCGCCTTCTGAGCCTGAACTGCCGCCAGTTGCCGATTGATCCAGTCGGGCCGGTCCCGGCGCTCGTCCCGGCCGCAATAACCGCGCTCCCCTTCCATCAGGTCCTGGATGCGGGCCATGACGTTTTCGACTTCCCACTTTCCTTCAGGCGAATGAGCGTGAATCATTTCCACCCCGTATTTTCTCAGGCCAAAGGTGACCTCACTGAATGAATAGGGGGTGGAGCCCGCCAGCAGCCTTGACCTCTCCCAGATGCCGCGCTCGAACAGCAGCACCTTCGGAATGCCCTTTTCGCTGAACAGGCGGGCGCATTGGCTGTAGATGGCCAGGGCGTTGTAGTTTTTCTCAGGGATCAGGGTGTAGCCGATAATGCGCCTGGAAACCAAGTCAATGAAAACCAGGCACTGACCCCGCGTAACGATCGCCGGCTCCCCGGGACTGGGCTGGTGCCAGAACCATACCGGCAGCGTCACGTCATCCGCCGAGACGGCATCCATGGTATGCAGGCCTTCGTCAAGGGTGGTAAAGTGCGCTTTCTCCGAGTTGAATTTCCGTTTGTGGCGGTGCAGCCGATACAGGATGTACGGCCGCTCCCCGAGCCGCTCTCTGAGTTTGCGCGGGACGCGCACCTTCCCGCCAGCCTTCCGGTAGCGAGCCCTGGTCTCTTCGGTGAGCTTGCCGCTCTGCAAAGCCTCGCGCCAGGCTGGCGCATACTCGCCATACTTGAAGGCAATCAATGATTCCACGAGGTCCAGGTCCGCTTGCGGGAACTCGAAGTCATCTCCGCCATTGTCAGCCCGCTGGTCAACCAAGGCTTGACCGTCCCCGCGTGTTGCTTTCCAACGGGCCAATTTCCGGCGGTAGGACTTGAGCAATGCGTCTCTTGAGGGCGCCAGGAAGGGCAGCTGCGCATACAGGTAATCCCGCACCCGCCGGGCGGCCTCCTTCTCCGAGGCCCCGAGGCTGGTCAGCCGGAGGTGTTGCTGAAAAGCCAGGTCCCACAGGAGCCTTTCATCAGCAGGACTGGGCGCATCCGGCCTGGGCAGCGCGTCAATGAACGCCTCCAGCTCAACGAACTGCTCGGCGATGGCCTCCGAGACGACCCGCGCGGATTCCTTTTCTCGCGGGTGGTTGGGCAGGTAAAGCTCGAGCCGGCCCCAGTCCCGGGAGGCGCCGGCGCGGTCCAGCGTCCGGCGAAAGAGCATGCGCCAGTAGCGGGGCGTGATCTCCCGGCCGAAGACCTGTTTATAATCCGCCACCCCCCGAGCTTCGATTTCTGCCGAACTCAATCCCGGCTCGTGCTGCCCGGCCAGCCAGCGTTGCAGCGCCTGGCGCAGCTTCCTCGCGTATTCGATATCATCGGGATGCACCCGGCCCAGGGGCATCGCAGCCACCGGGCGGGTGGGCGGAGCTGCCAACAGCGCCAGCACGTCGCGAAAACCTTGTTCTCGCGCCCGGCCCTCGAGCTTGTCGCGGATGGACGCCGGCAGGGCCTCAAGCGTCCAGGTATCCGCTGGGTTGCCGCATACGATCCTCAAGCCGGTGGCTGTGACGCCGCGGAGCGCCTTGCGCACGGCTTGGGGCGTCTTGCCCAAGGCAACCGCAATTTGCGCGGCAGTAAAACTCGGTTTCAATGCGCCGTCACCCATGCAACGCTCCTTCCCAGGCGCCCCGCTCCAGCTCGCGGCGGGCGGCAGCGAAACAACGCGCGTCCAGCAGCCGGCCAAAGGGCGGAGCCTGGCTGGGATGCACCGTCTTCCACACCTGGCCTTCGGCGTCCCAGTAGGCGACTTCGGCGCCCTCAAGCAGTCCCTGGGCGGCCAAAGTATCCTGCAACGCCGAGACGCCGGCGGTCCACGCCAGCACCTCGACCACAAACGCGACGTGAAACGGGCTGAATACGCCCGCCCAATCATCCAGCCGGGTCACTCCTTTGGCATCCAAGCCGGCCTGCAGCACGGTGCCGAAAATCTTCAAGGCAAGCCACGAACAGGACCCCTCCCCCAGCACCAATCCGGCGCCGACAAGCTGGCCACCATGCGGCGCCTGGCAGCTTCCCGGGTGAGTTTGTATGGTGGATGTCATCCTGTCAGCGTAAATTGGCCGTCTGCCCTTGCAGCACCCTCAGCTCGTTGGCGATGCGGCGCATTTCCTGCACGGCTTCCCGATTGCGGTTGTCCAGGACGCGCAAGGCGCGGATCATTTCCGCGACGGCTTCATCGCCCGACCGCACCGCCTGCTGAATTTCCGTGCGGAGAACCCCCGCAGCCCGGTTGTTGTTCTCAACGACGCCCATCGCGCGGGCGAGATTGCCCGCCGCCTGCTCCCGCGCCAGGGACTGCTCATCCCGCTGCACTTCGAGCTGCCCGACAAATGCGCCGCCGGCCAGCTCCCCCGCCTCGGACATCAAGCGTCCGCGCCGCGCACGGGCTTCAGCCCAGCCCGGTTGCCGCGCCTTGAAATCCTGGTAGCGTTGGATGATAACCCGGTCTCGTTCCGCCGCCTCCTCCTCGAGCTGGCGGGCTTCGCTGCCCGTGTAGCTCAAGCCATAGCGCAGATAAAATTGGGGCGCCCTCCAAAGCCGCTGCCACCGGCTGGACCGCATCTCGGCCAGGTCCCCCAGCCGTTCCTGCCGCCGCTTCAAATCTTCCGAGGCCGCCTCGGCCTGCTTCCTCATTTCCCGCTCCACCTCGGCCTCCCCCTCCGCGCTGCCCACGGTAATGCCCGCTGCCTCGGCCGCCTTTCTCCGGGCTTCGATAATCTGATTCCCCACCCGGCGGGCCCGCTCTTCCAGTTGCTTGCGCCGGCTGGTCGTCTCCAGGGCCAGCCCGGCCGCCGCATACCGGTTTTCAATCTCCGTCCGGGCCAGTGCATAGTCGCCGGCCGGCATGCGGGTCTTCATGGCCTCCAGGCGGCTCAGCTCCAGGGCTTTTTCCGCAGCCAGAAGCTGTTTCTTTTGGTCCGTCTCGGCCGCAATCATCTGGAGCACACGACCGCTGGCAGATTCAACGGAGGCATAGTTCTGCACCGCCTTGCTCATGGTCTCGTTGAATGCCTGCCAGGCTTCCGTCGCCTGCCTGATCCGGGCAATCCCCTCGGTGGAAACATCGGGCAGCTTCAGTCCGGCCAAGGTTGTCGTGAGTTCATCCACCCGGAGCCGGAACAGGGAGAAGGCGCCCGTTATACTCGCCACCAGGATGCTGATCGGATTCAGGGCCAGCGCGGCAACCCGGCCCAACAGCGGAAACTGCAAGGAGAGGCCCTTGACCGCCTCGCGAAGCTCTTTCTTGGCGAAGGTCGCCTTGGCGGTGTCCTGGGTGATTTTGTTCGCGGCCCCGGAACCTGTGTCTCCGAGATTCTTGAGCGCCTCGGATGCCTGGTTGGCTCCGGCCAGCGCCTGGGACGGGTCCGCTTTGATTCTGATCTCAAAATCCTCCGGCATTGGCCTCCTTACTGGTTGTGCTGGTTAATCGGCGACATCATGCGCTTCTAAAATGGTCTTAACTACCTCTTAACTCCTCGTATAAATTGACTTTCCCGCCTTCCGGTAGCCCGGATACCCCCAAATCGTCCTGGGCCATTCTGGCGCAAATGCGGGCCGGTCGGGCCACCGGCCAAATCAGGCCGGACAGTCCGCCTTGGGAAACCTCTCGCGATCCCCTCATGGCAGCCTCCCTGCTCGCAAAAAACGGGCGACGTCGGTCATTCGGACCGGGGGCGAACCCTTGCAGCCACGGCAGGGCAGCTTCAGCAGCTTCAAATAGCCCCGCCTGGCCAGGTCAAACACCAGGTCCGTCTTGGCGTTCCAGGCGTTGGCCAGGTCCTGGACGCTGATCACAGGGGCTGGACTGATCTGGTTCACAATCCGGCTGAGGTCCGCTTCGTCATCCTCCCGGCGCGGGGTGCCCCCGGCCAGGTAGGCGTTGAGGCTCTCGGCCCAGACGCGAATGGTCCGTTTGGATTTGCCGGGAATGCCGATGTTGAACGCCCACCGCAACTGCCCGTCCTCAATGAGCCGCAGAAGCCCTTGGAAGGTGCAGTGTCCCGGCAGCACCGACATGCAGGTGTAGGGCGTAAGCAAGGGCCGGGTCCAATGCACTGGGGTGAATGGCGCGGTGTGCATCATGGGTGGGGGGATTGGGTTTTGGCAGCCAGGGCGAGCAGGGCCCGCGCGCGGGCCGCCTCGGCATGGAGCCGGTGCCGGCGCTCCCGCCGCTGAGCCACACGGTGCTTTTGCTCCGCAGCCCTGGCTTCGGCCCGGGCCGCGCGTCGTTGCGCCAGCACGGCCCAAATCCGCTGCTGCAGCCTTGCCGGCAGGGCGTCCAGGAGCCGCCGATAGGTAAAACGCCCTCCCTCCACGCGCCGGGCCGCCTCGCTGGCGCTTAGCACGTCCGGCATGGCGCACGCCTCCACAAACTGCCGCACCGCGGCGGCCGGCACGGGCAGAAACAGCCGGGCGTAAGCCTGCTGGAAGAATTCAATGCGCCGCCCGGCATGCCGCCACTGGTAATAGACGTTGCGCAGCCGGTCCGCCGTGAGCTGCACCCGCCGGCCGGGGTCGCACCGGTATTTGCGGCCGCGCACCAACCGCGCCCGCCGCCTGAACACCTGCGCCGTCTTCAGCCCGGCGGCGCAGTCCCGGTCAACCAGCCCGCACACCCGGTGCAACAGCCGCGCCCGCTCGGCAATCCACGGCTTCAAAGCGACCTGGACGCCCCCAGGCCGGAGGGGGACTTCAGGACGTCCAGGCTGGGACCGCGCTTCAGCCGGCAGCGGCATGGCGCGCTCCGCAAAATCTTCCACCCCCCCGGCCTGTATTGTCTCACTCATCTGTTTGTCCGGGTTGGCATGGACTCATGCGGATATCTGCATGCTGACCTCCGGGCCGCCGGCCCCTTCAGTCTGGTCCAGAGCTCCGTTGGGGTCCAATGCCGCTCTGAGTTCGGCTCGTTCCAACTCGCGAATCTGCCGGAGCATGCGGGCCGACCGCTGAAGGTTTTCGGTCAGGAGCCGCGTCACCTCCTCGAGCAGGTCCAGATCCTTCCTCATCAGTTGGACTTGCGCCCGGAGAAGCTCTGTTTGCTCCGCGGTCATATTCCCGGAGGATCAGGCGTGCAGTTGCAAAATGCGGAAATAATCCGCCGCCGCCATTTGGCAGACGGCGCGAGTCCACACCTTGAGATGCACCAGGCAAAAATCAAAGCCCGGCCCATTCTCGGCCACCCGCGTGTGAAACTCGTCGCGGATGCCGACCACGTAGCCCGCGCCGCATCCAAACGCCGCGACCTTGGCCCCGGCCGCGTTCGTGCCCGGGGCCGCCGCCACGAGGGTAACCGGACAACCCAAAATGGTCGGCTCGCCCTCCACAAACCGGACCAGGCGCTCGCCGGCGCCGTTCTGGACGCGCAGCACCTTGCGGTAGATGTCCGGATGCATCCACCAGCGGCAACCCCGCTGCAGCGCCGCAGCGGAAACGCCATCCATGGCGCGCAGGAAATCCTCCTCCTCGAGGTCCTCGGCCAGCGTGGCGCTGCCCGCCTCCGCGACGCCGACGTTGCCATCCGCAAAGATGCCGGTCATGCCGCCATCGGTGTCATCATCGGTCCCGTCCGCGGCAAAGGCCGCATGGTCCACGGCCGCCGCGATGGACTGCGCCAGGAGCGCCGGCAGCGCGACCCCCAGGTTCACCCGCGTGTCGTCCAGCACGCCTCGCGCAATCTGGACCATGCTCACGACGTCCCGGGCCTCGGTGCTCAGCCCGCTGCCGCCAATGGTGCCGGGAGTCAACTGGGTCCCCTGCTTGGCAGGCGTGAACCATTGCGCCGTGGGCAGAGCAGTCACCAGCGGAAAAACGGTCTTTCCGGTGGGCATAGCCTGCACCCCCAGCGTTTGGTACGCCCCGTAAAGGCCGGCCAATTCGCGCAACGTTTCAGCGGCAAACGTGGGCACCATCCCCGCGCCGGGCCCCTCGCCCGTCACCAGCGCGGTCCGCTGCGTCCAGTTCCGGGCGAACACCTTTTCCACGTCGGTATAGGCGGCCGGGCTCACGCCCAGCAGGACCCGCGCCACGGCGTCCCAAGCCGCCCGCTCCACTTCATCCTCCGAGAGGCGGAGCAGGAATTCTTGGCGGCGCGCCGCCTGATTGGTCCCCAAATAATCTGTGTTCTGTAGCTTCATGCTGTCCTCCGTGTTGAGTCTCAAGGCCGCCGGCTCACTGGCAGCCCAGCTCGGCAAAAACCTTTTCGCACTTTTTTACATGCTCCAGGAAGAGCTTCGCCCGCCCGGCCCAAAATGCATTGTCCCCGGGGGTCGGGACAGCCTCTGCCCCACTCCAGGCGCAACGCCCAATCCGCTGCAGGGCGTCAAAGGGCGGGCCATACCCCTCCCGGATCAGCCAGCGCCGCGCGCGCTTTTCGTTGCCGTCGAAAAAGGGCAGATTGACCGCGACGATGCGGTCCTCCATCGCCACCCGCGCCGCCTTGACCCGGCGATTCCATGCCGAGGCCGCCACCCGCAGCGCAACCTGGATTTCCTTCTCCAGTTGCGCCAGCAGACTGGCGCATTTCTTCTTGCGGGGTTCGGTCAACTGCAGCTTGAGTTGGGCGTCCCCAAGCTGCCTCAACTCCTTGTCCTCCACCACCCCGTCGGCCATGATCTTCTCAACCAGGGCCTTCGCCTCCCGATCGTGAAACTCGATGCGCTCAAGTTCCGCCTGCACCTCGCTGTGTTTCTTCAGTAGTGTCTCCATAGTTTGTTTTCACGTTTCCACCGCCTGCGCCCCGGCCTCGACCGCCAGCTTCACGCGCCCGCCCCGCGCTGTGGCGGGCTTGGAAAAAATCCGGCGCCGGAAGAATTGGTTCAGCTTGGCCCGGAGAGGCCAGGAGTGATCATTGTTGCACAACACGTTCGCCACGCGGGCCGGGCTCGCCTGCACCTTCAAGGCAAGTTGCTTGTAGTCCAGCCCCCGCTTGATCATTTCGATTCGCAGCAGGTCCGTCTCGACCATTTTCCCGCGTTGCATTGAACGTTTCATAGGGGCATAGTTACACGTTTTTGTGTTCCCTGCAACACTTTTTTTTGCTCCCTTGTACTGGTATTTTCCTGGGGTATGCCGCGCAAGAACCCGATCCCGGAAATCGAACTATCGGCCTGCCGTCGCCTCATGGAGTTCCGAAAGCAGGAACTCTGGCTGACCCGTGTTGCCCTGGCGGCCCAGCTCGGCATGGATTCAGCTCGCCTTGCGAATTACGAACTTGCTCGTGTTCCCCTCAAATTCGGTTTGGCCGATCATTTCTGCAAAACATTTAACGTCAGTATGCGATGGCTTGCGGAAGGTGTTGGCAATCGCCGCGGTTACCGCCCGATTCATCCAGAACTTCGCAGGAAAATCCCGGATAATGCCCCTTTTGCCACATTCTGGCGCGACCACCTTAGCGGATGGACTGTCATATCCCAGGGGGATGAAATACTTGAGCTCTCCCGTGCCCTGCAAAGACATGGATTGCTGATGCATCCCGACGATGCAGCACACGACTCCTTTTGGTATCTTCGCGAACTTATCGAAAAGGTGTTCAAACGATGCGATACCCCGTTGCAATTGTGCCTGATCAGGAGGCTTTACGCCACGTTGGCTAACTTTGCCTGCGAGAATCTGGGTGATTCTATGGACTATGATTGGTCAGACCTTCAAGAGGAGGCGACCACTTGGGTGTCCCTCCCGAAAGAAGAACCACAAAGAACTGTTGACACACTTACGGAACACAGTAATATTGAAGGCGTGTCTGAAATCGAAAGCCTGATCCGTCGGTTGCGTGCCGCTGTGGCCAAACGCGGAGCAAGAGCCGCCCTTGCCAGACACCTCGGCGTTGCTCTCCCCCGCATTTCAGAGTGGCTCCGGGAGCAAAACCCGCAGCGGCCGTCAGGCGAGACAGCCCTCAAACTTGCTAAATGGGTCGCCCAGCAGGAGGAGGCTGCAAGAAAGAAAACCAATACCCCCGGCAGCGGTGCAAACACTGTCGAGGGTGAGGCGACCAAATGTAATGCGAATGAAAACAAATCCAAACCATCAGGTCGCGCCCAAGAGTAACCTCGCTGGGCGTCAAAATTCAAGCACCAACCCCGTTCCAGGCACCCGCCTTCGGATGGAACTGGACGAGGATGAAATCCTGTCGTTGCACGACAAAATCGCCGATCTGGAGACGGAGGTCAGGGCGGCCCAGGCCCTGCAGGAGTCCCTCTTCAACCAGATTCTTTCTTATTGTTGCGACTATATCAGCAACGTCCCCTCGGAAGATGACGCGGCCAATCTGTTTGAGCTCTCGCGTCGCGTCCAACTGCAGCCCAAGTTTGAGGCGCTGCGCGATGCCTGGA